>Ga0255054_10002546_pt1 | contig 10380 bp, 8 predicted proteins | sample JV7_2_23_MG_FD_188634 | JGI IMG/M metagenome (GOLD analysis project Ga0255054, IMG submission 188634) | Seawater microbial communities from Jervis Inlet, British Columbia, Canada - JV7_2_23 | ecosystem: Environmental > Aquatic > Marine > Inlet | place: Canada: British Columbia | collected... | reverse complement strand
GTTCGCGAGGACACCCTATGAGGCGCCCGGGGACCGGCGAAGCCGGGCATCGGCACCTTCCTTGCGGGCCGTTTGAGAGGTCACCGATCCAGGACGGAAGGTCAAGGGAGGCACCATGAAGACCACGTGGAAGCTCGGCTCGCTTATCTCGTTGCTGTGCCTGTCAGGAGCTCTTCTGGCGCCGGCGGTGGCGCCGGCGGTGGCACAGGACACCTCCTCGACCTTCGAGGTGAAGGTCCAGCAGAACACGCCCTTCCGGGTTACGGCGGACCGCATCGCGCACAACCAGATGGGGCTGATCGTGCTGGAGTCGGACGGCGAAGTCGTCGCCGCGATTCAGCAGCACCAGATCGTCTACGTGGTGAACATCTCCGAGACCGCCTCCCGACGGTTCGAGATTCAGACCTACGACAACTCCACGTACCAGATCCCGGGCGAGTCGCTCGTGCCCGAGCAGAACGGCATGATCCGCGTCGACGGTCCCAACGGCACGATGGGCTACATCTCCAACTCCCAGCTTCGCTACGTGGTCGCCGTGGAGGCGAGGCAGTAGCCGGCCCACCTCCCCTCCACTTGTAGCCCGCCGCAGCCCGGTCCAGATTCGACCGGGCGTCCTCCCGCGCGCCCCGTTGGGCGAGACGAGCGGCGAGGTTATCCAGGTAGGGACGACATGCATGAGCCCGGCTCACCATGAGCCCCGACGACCCCACGCCCCCGAGCGACGCGACACCTGCCGGCGACGCCGTTTCCCCGGGCGACGTTACGCGACTTCTCGAAGCGGTTCGCGGCGGCGAGCGAGACGCTCTGGACCGGCTGCTGCCCATCGTCTACGAGGAGCTGCGCGCCGTGGCCGGCCGGCAGCTGGGTCGCGAGCGACCCGACCACACCCTCCACGCCACGGCCCTCGTCCACGAAACGTATGTCAAGCTGGCGGGCGGCGGGGTGGATGCGGTCGACCGTGCCCACTTCCTGGCGATCGCCGCCCGAGCCATGCGGCAGGTCCTCGTCGACCACGCGAGGCGCCGGATGGCGGCGAAACGGGGTGGGGATTGGGCGGTCACCACTCTGTCCGACGGCCACAACGCGGTGGACTTCCGACCGGAAGAGATGCTGGCGCTCGACCGGGCGCTCGAGCGACTGGAGCCGCGGCAAAGGCAGGTCGTGGAATACCGCTTCTTCGCCGGAATGGCGGAGGCCGAGATCGGCGCTGCCCTGGAGATCTCCGAGCGAACGGTGAGGCGCGACTGGGTGAAGGCGCGCGCCTGGCTGTACCGCGAGCTCTACCCGGAGCCGGAGTCGTAAAGGGTGGACCGCAAGAAGCGGCAGGCGGTCGAGGAGATCTTCGAGGCCGCCCTGGACAGGCCGCGTGCGGAATGGGCCGCCTTCTTGTCGGATGCGTGCGGCGGAGATTCCGAGCTTCGGGGTGAGGTGGAGGCGCTCCTGTCGGCCCACTCCCGGACCTCGGGCCTCCTGGACGACGAGCCGTCCGGGCCCGCAGCGGGTGGAACGGGCGGCTCGGCTCGGCCCACTCCGGAGCACGAGGCAGGGCCGATGTCCGGAGAAACCACCGAGGCTCCCGTCGGGAGTGTTGTAGGCGCCTACCGGATCTCGCACGAGATCGGACGCGGCGGGATGGGCGTGGTCTACCTGGCCGAGCGGGCCGACGGACAGTTCAAACAGCGGGTCTCCCTGAAGATGATCCGGCGCGGTCCCGAAACGACGGAACTCAGCCGTCGCTTCGAGGCGGAGCGTCAGATCCTCGCCGCCCTCAGCCATCCGAACATCGCCGCCCTCATCGATGGAGGGGTAGCCGAGGATGGCCGACCGTACCTGGTCATGGAGTACGTCGAGGGCGTCCCGATCGACGTGTACTGCGATCGGAACCGGCTCGGGGTCAAGCGCCGGCTGAAGCTCTTCTGCACCGTGGCGCGCGCCGTCCAACACGCGCACCGCAACCTCGTGGTCCACAGGGATCTCAAGCCCTCCAACATCCTGGTCACGCCCGAGGGCCACGTGAAACTGCTGGACTTCGGGATCGCGAAGATCCTCGACCCGACGTTCATGGACGGAGGCGCTCCGGAGACCCGCACCGGACTCCGGCTCATGACACCCGAGTACGCGAGCCCGGAGCAGGTGAGGGCCGAGCCCGTCACGACGGCCACCGATGTGTACGCGCTGGGGGTGGTGCTCTACGAGCTGCTCACCGGGCGACGGCCGTTCCAACTGATCGGCCGCACGCCGGCCGAAGCGGAACGAATCATCACGGAAGAGGAACCGGCACGACCAAGCGAAGTGATCAGCCGGTCCATGGCGACGCCGGCCGTCTCGGACGGACAAGGCGAGGCGGACGGGGACGGAGCAAAGAGGCTGACCGACCCGATCAGCCTCGCGCGCGACACCGAGCCGCAGCGCCTGCGTCGCGAGCTGAGGGGCGACATGGACCGGATCGTCCTCATGGCGCTGCGCAAGGAGCCGGAACGTCGATACGCGTCGGCCGAGCAGATGGCGGAGGATGTGGAACGCTATCTGGATGGCCAGCCGGTCATCGCCCAGGACGACTCGGCCGTTTACCGCACGGCCAAGTTTGTCGGCCGCCACAAGGCCGGCGTGGCCGCAGCGGCCATGGTGGCGGTCGCCCTGATCGCGGGCGCGGCCTCGGCCACGATCGGGATGGTGCGCGCCACTCGCGCCGAGGCCATCGCCAGGACCGAGGCCGAGACGTCGCGGCAGGTCTCGGACTTCCTCGTGGAGCTCTTCGAGGTCTCCGATCCGGACGAGGCGCGCGGGAACTCGATCACGGCGCGCGAGATCCTGGACCAGGGAGCCGATCGCGTCACCGCGGATCTGAAGGATCAACCGCTCATTCAGGCGCGGCTCCTCCTCACCATCGGCGATGTCTACCGGAAGCTCGGGCTGTTCGCGGACGCGGAGGGGCTGCTCGAGCGCTCGCTGGAGATCCGTCGAGCCGAGCTGGGAGGGGTCCATCCCGATGTCGCGGCGAGCCTGCAGGCGCTGGCCACGGTGTACGGCAACCAAGCCCGCTTCGAGGAGGCCGCGGAGCTCCAGGGTGCCGCGATCGACATCGAAGAGCAGCTGTACGGTGAGGAGGATCTGCGCATCGGCCGTAGCCTCACGGATCTGGGCGTCATCCTCCTCCGAGGGGGCGAACTGGAGGAGGCGCAGGCGGTGCTCGAGCGTGCGCTCTCCATCAAGGACGCCGTTCTCGAGCCCGACGACCCCGAGCTGGCGGCGACCCTCGTCAACCTGGCCAGCGTGCACCGCCGGCGAGGGGAGCTGGATGAGGCGGAACGTCTGTACGCCCGCGCTCTCGGTATCCGGGAAGCCGGCCTCCCGGCCGATCATCCCGACGTCGCACGCAGCCTCAACAGCCTGGCCATGGTCTACAGCTCGCAGGGCCGTCTGGGCGAGGCCGAGGAGCTGTTCACCCGCTCCCTGGCGATCAAGGAGAAGACTCTCGGCGCCAACCATGTCGATGTCGGCAACACGCTGGGCAACCTCGCGGTCGTCCACGCCCGTCGCGGCGAGTTCGAGGAGGCACGGCAGCTGTTCCGGCGTGTGCTGGTCGTCTACGAAGGCTCCTTCGGGCCCGAGCATCCGCGGGTGGGCGACGCCCTCCACAACCTCGCGGGCGTGAACAAGGACCTGGGAGAGTGGGTGGAGGCGGAGGCCCTGCTCACGCGTGCGGTCGCGATCAAGGAACGAACCCTACCGGCTGAGCATCCCCGGCTGGCCGCAAGCCTGGGGAGCCTGGGAGAGGTATATGTGGCGCTCCAGAGGTACGATCGAGCGGAGCCTCTGCTCCGCCGTGCCCTGGAGATCCGGGAGGCCGCGTTCGGCCCGGATCACGGGTCGATCCCTCCGAGCCTGGACGATCTGGCCGAGGCGCTGCGCGGACTGGGCAGGACCGCCGAAGCCGACGAACTGGCCGCTCGCGCCCGCGAGCTCGAGGGCGCGTCGAACGACTGACCGCCGCTGCCCCCGCTCGGGTTTAGGAAGCTCGTCCGCGCAATCTCAGTCGGAGGAACCGAAGGTATAACACCAGGCCTCACCCTGAAGCACCACCTCATCGTCCTGGCGAAGAACACGAATGGAGAGCTGGCAGACGGGCTTCGCAGCGTGGACGCTCGTCACCTCGGCTTCCGCCGTGATCGTGTCCCCTATGAAGACCGGGGCCGTGAACTTCCAGTCCTGGCTCAGGAAGACGGTGCCCGGACCCGGTAGATCCATCGCGACGAGGGCGTGCAGCAAGCCGGTAGTCAAGCCGCCCTGCACGACAAGGCGTCCGAACTTCGTCTTGGAGGCGAAGTCCTGGTCGAAGTGAAGCGGATTGTAGTCGCCCGTAAGCTGCGCGAAGGTAGCGACGTGCTCCGCGGTCAGTGTAAGACTTCGGCTTGCGGTATCACCAATCTCCATCGTCACACCACCTCTCGAGCTTGCTAGGGTGCGCTCCGCCTGGCGACCCGGCTTTTTCTGCATCTTCGGGCATCTTCGGCCCTCCTGCGCGACACGGCGTCAGTCCAGGGCTCTCAGAACATCCACCTGGGCGTTCATCTCCCGGTTCAGCTGGAGATGGTGTTCTTTCACCTCTTCGAGGCTCCAGTCGAATGATGAGATGGAATCGGTCACGTCGAGGAGACCCTTCACGCGCTCGTCGCGCCTGGGCTGGTACTCCAGAAGACCCTCGTCACCGTCATCAGCGACCGCTCGGGTGAGGAGCTCGGCCTCGCGGAGCGCATCGGTGATGCCATGGGCGGTGATGGGATCTCGGAAGTAGCCGGCGTCCCCGACGAGCGCCCAGCCGGGGCCGGTGGCGCGACGAAGAAAGCCCGGGGCGCCGGCGAACCCTCGCAGCTTCCCGGACGGAGGGCCTTTCGCGACCGTCTCCGCGAGCTCGGTGGAGACCTTGCCTACCCCCTCCTGGAAGAGAGCCTCGATCCCCTCGTGTCGCCGCTCATCGAACTGAGCCTGCGGACGCAGGACGAACACGCAGGTGACCCCGTCGTTGGTCGGGATAGTCCCGATGCTCACTCCTGGCACGTAGAACCAGTGGTAGCCCTCGAGCGGCACTTCCGGCCAGTAGCCATAGATGGAACAGGCAGCGTCGGCCACCATATAGTCGACCTCGGCCTCGAGAATGCGGGCGACACGCGATCGCATCCCATCGGCCCCGATCACGAGGTCGGCCACCACCTCGGTCACCTCGCGGTCGGCCCCCGAGATCCTCGCGCCCCGAACCCGGCCGTAATCGTCGCGGATGAGATCTACCACGGACGCACCGTACACCACCTCCGCGCCCGCCTCCCGCGCCGCGTCCACGAGGAGCGGATCCAGCACCGTCCGCCTCGGGGAGTACAGGGCATCGACCCCATCGCTCTCCTTGATGGCCACCTCGATCGTTTCATCGCCGTAGTGGAAAGTCGTCGTCCGGATCGGTGGCGTACCGGACGCGCGGACCTTGTCGAGCAGACCCCAGCGATGGAGCTGCAAAACGGCCCCGCGCATGAGCGCGTGCGTCGAGAGCGTGTCCCTTCCGTAGCGAACGGGATCCACCACCAGCACCCGCAGCCCCCGGCGGGCCAGCAGCATCGCGGTCGAGGCACCTGCGCACCGCGCACCGGCGATCACGACGTCGTAGCGACTTCGGCTGAAGGGCAAGCTCAATCCGGACCTCGCTTTCGAGAGGTGTGAGTGCCAAGATGCGGTTTCGCATGTCGATCCATCAAGCAGCGGTCCGATCGGCCTTGCATGAAGGGAGCTCCAGCCCGTCCTGCAAGCGTGGTCCAGCCCGTCTCCTGGGTCTTCTCGACCTGTCGGCCGACGTCCCGAACCCCTTGCTTCCAGTGCTTCCTAACGCATAGTCTGAGCGCCTGGAACCCTTCGGTTGAGAAAAGGAGGCCACCCATGGAGACCACCATCCCTGTAGACAACGGCGTCAACGTCGACGCGCTGCTCGAAGCCCGTGAGGCCCTATCAGAAGCTCCCGAAGCCGCACAATTCAAGTGGCGAGCGAGATGCGAGTGGGTAGGCGGCACGCACAGCCGATCCACCGTGGAGGGTTTCTTCGGACTGGGCGAGGAGCACAGCCACAAGAGCAAGTTCACCTTCGACGCCGATCACCCCGAGGTGTTCGCCTCGGAAGACCTCGGTGCCACGCCGGTCGAGCTGGTTCTCGCGGCCCTGGCCAGCTGTCTCACGGCCGGTGTCGCTTCGGTCGCCCAGATGCGGGACATCCAGCTGCGGTCCGTGACCGCGACCCTGGAAGGAGGAATGAACATTCAGGGCATCCTTGGCGCCGACAACGACGTGCGAAACGGCTTTGACGGCGTCAAGGTCACATACGACATCGACGCGGACGCCACACCCGACGAGATCCGTGCCGTCGTGGCGCAGTCACAGAAGCGTTCGGCCGTTTACGACGTGATCACCAACCCGACCAACGTCACCGTCGAGGTCAAATAGCCGCGCACGCCGGATCCCGGGGGTAGCCGGCGTGCGCACCGGCGCCGTCATCATCGGTGCGGGCCACGCCGGACTGGCCATGAGCCGCTGCCTATCCGACCGCTCGATCGACCACGTCGTTCTCGAGCGGGGCGAGGTGGCCAACTCGTGGAGGACCGAGCGCTGGGACTCGCTTCGGCTCCTCACGCCCAATTGGCAGAGCCGGCTTCCCGGCTTCGGCTACGAGGGCGAAGACCCAGATGGTTACCGCGATATGGCGGAGACTATCGCGTTCATCGAACGCTATGCGGAGGTGATCTCCGCGCCGGTCGAGACGCACACGACGGTCACCTCTCTGCGCGGCGCGGATGCGGGCTACGAGGTGACGACCGACCGGGGAGTCTGGAGTGCGAGGACGGTCGTCATCGCGAGCGGCGCCTGCAACCTTCCGAGCGTGCCCGCGCTTGCGGACTCGGTGCCGCCCGAGATCACAACGCTCGCCGCCTTGGAGTACCGCAACCCCGATCAACTGGATGAGGGTGGCGTGATGGTCGTCGGCGCTTCGGCCACCGGGACACAGATCGCCGGCGAAATACAGCGCTCAGGCCGGCCCGTTACGCTCTCCGTGGGTGAGCACGTGCGAGTCCCACGGGCCTATCGGGGTCTGGACATCAAGTGGTGGATGGACCGGTGTGGCGTGCTGGATGAACATTACACCGAATTCGACAACCTCGAGCGCGTTCGTAACCTGCCCTCGCCTCAGCTCGCCGGGTCCGACGACCGCCGCACGGTCGACCTGAATTCGCTGACGGACATCGGCGTGAAGCTCATCGGTCGTCTCGCCGGGATCAATGAGGGGAACGCGCAGTTCTCAGGGTCCCTGCCCAATCAATGTGCGCTCTCCGACCTCAAGATGAACCGCCTGCTCGACCGGATCGACGAGTGGGCGGCCGAGAACGGGCTCGACGAGTCCGTCGATCCACCGCATCGCTTCGAGCCTACCAGGTTCGAAGCATCGCCCCCGCTCGGACTCAGCCTCACGAGCGGCGAGATCCGGACGATCATCTGGGCGACGGGGTTCCGACCCGACTACTCATGGCTCGATCTGCCGGTGCTCGACCGCAAGGGAAGAATCCGACACGACGGCGGCGTCGCAGAAGCACCCGGCATGTATCTGATGGGCATCCCGTTCCTGCGGCGGCGCAAATCCAGCCTCATCGATGGTGCCGGAGACGACGCTCGCGACCTGAGCGCACACCTGGCGTCGTTTCTGGACGAAACGTCGCGCGTCTGAGTGGATCCGGACCCCGCAAGCGAATCCGGGCGGAGCGCTGATGGCGGCCGCAGGTGTGGCGCCGCCATACCAGGCTATCCCGCAACCGAATCCGGCCACACGGTGCGGAAATCCCCCACACGCTCGCGGGTGCCTCTCCCGACAGAGTTGAGAATGGTTCTCAACTAGATTAAGCTGCTTGCTTTCGCACCCCCGGGAGACGGGAAGGACGCGGCGTGTGACGCACTGCACGGTACAGGACGACACCACCCTCGACTCACCGAGAGAGGGACGAGTCGACGAAAGCCAGATACTCCTCGTCGGCAATCCCAACGTCGGCAAGAGCGTCCTGTTCCGGAACCTCACCCAGAGGTACGTGACCGTCTCGAACTACCCCGGCACGACGGTCGAGGTGGTTCGCGCCCGTGCGAACTTCGACGGCCGGACCACCACCGTCATCGACACGCCGGGTCTCAACGATCTCGTGCCGCGCAGCGAAGACGCGCGCGTCACGATCGACATCCTCCAGGAGAACCCGGACGCGACGATCGTTCAGGTCGCGGACGCGAAGAACCTGCAGCGGGCACTTCTGTTGACCCTGCAGCTCGCCGAGCTTGGGCGTCCCATGCTTCTGGTCCTGAACATGCTGGACGAGCTCGACGAACGAGGAGGGCGGATCGATTCGGCTCGGCTCGCGGAGATCCTGGGGATCCCGGTCGTGGAGACCGTCGCTCCGCAGGATCGCGGCACGGCCGAGCTGATCTCGGCGCTGTCGGAGGCGCGCCCCTCCACGCTGAACGGGGGGCTGCACGGCACCGCACGGACCAACGGGTCGGGCCGAGCACGAGCACGACCGGTCAGGCCTCTGCCGGTCGTGCCGCCCGAAGCCCACCCCGACCCGTACGAAGCCAACCGGCTTCGCCTGGAGCGGGCGAAGGAGATCCTCGCCGAGACCTATTCCATCTCCCCGCCAGCGAGGCCGTCCTTCAAGGTGCGACTCGGATTCTGGGCGATGCACCCCGTAAAGGGGCTCTTCTTCGTCGCCGCGGTCCTGCTGGCGGTGTTCTGGTTCGTGGGCTTGTTCGGTGCCGGGTCGCTCGTCGACGTGCTCGAGGTGGGAGGCTTCGAGCAGCGGCTGAACCCGCTGGCCATCCAGGCCACGGACAAGGCGCTGCCCTTCCCTCACGAGCATGCGCGAGAGCTGATCGTGCAGCCGATCGCCCTTCCGCTCTCGCCGGCTCACGAGGTAGTGATCGGTACGCTGGAAAAGACGGCGATCGTTCCGGACTATACGATGCCTCCGGATGCGCCCCTGAGCCCCATCCAGGGGGTGTTCCGCTTCCTGCACGACTTCCTGGTCGGGAAGTACGGGGCGATCACGATGGCACTTAGCTACGCCTTCGCGATCGTGCTCCCGATCGTCACCACCTTCTTTCTCGTCTTCAGCATGCTCGAGGACTCCGGGTACTTCCCGCGGCTGGCGATCATGCTAAACCGCAGCTTCCGCCGAATCGGCCTGAACGGGAAGGCCGTTCTGCCGATGATTCTCGGGCTGGGTTGCGCGACGATGGCCACGATGACCACGAGGATTCTGGAGACCCGCAAGGAGCGTCTGGTGACGACCATGCTCCTGGCGCTCGCCGTCCCCTGCTCGGCGCAGCTCGGCGTGCTCCTGGCCATGATGGCGACGCTCTCCCCGGTGGGTGCCATCGCGTGGCTGGGCCTGGTCGCGGGAATCCTGCTGGCCGTGGGCTGGCTCAGCGCCCGTGTCTTCGGGGGCGAGACGAGCGAGTTCATACTGGAGATCCCTCCGATCCGTCGCCCCCAGCTCTCGAACGTGATCGTGAAGACGTTGAGTCGGCTGGAGTGGTATCTGAAGGAGGTGATCCCGATCTTCGTCGTGGGCACAGCGGTTCTCTTCCTCCTGGACAAGCTCCGGCTTCTGGATTGGATCTCGAGGGCCGGCGAGCCGCTGATCTCCGGCTGGCTGGGACTGCCGGCCGCGATGTCCAACGCCTTCCTGGTGGGCTTCATGCGCCGGGACTTCGGCGCCGTCTACGTGCTCGACGCCGTGCAGGCCTCTGAGCCGATTCTCACGCCGCTGCAGATCTTCGTCGCCATGGTGACGATCACCCTGTTCATGCCGTGCGTCGCGACCTTTCTGATGATCGCCCGAGAGCATGGCATGAAGGCCGCGCTCCGGATGTCGGCGTTCATCTTCCCGTTCGCCTTCCTGGTGGGCGGGCTCGTCTACCGGCTCGGAAGATGGCTCCCCCTCTAGGCGCCGCGGAGCTGCCGCCGACCGCGACGCCGGGTGCCCTGGTCACCTGCCCGATGTGCGGGTTCGAGTTCGACCGGGATGACACCCTGTGCGGTCACGGCTGTCCGCTCGGCTCCCTGTGTAACCTCGTCCGCTGCCCCAACTGCGAGTATGAGTTCCCGGATGCGCCGCGCCGGAGATCGTGGCTCCGGAAGCTCCTGTCGCGCTCGAAGAGGCCCGAGCGCCTGCCCCCGGACGTGCGGGCGGTGAGCGCGCTCGCCCCCGGCGAGGCCGCCAGGGTGGTCTGCCTGGGCGAGCGGAACGGCTCCCGCTACGGGACGCTGTCGGTCTTCGGCCTCGTGCCCGGCGCGGAGGTGACACTCATCCA
>Ga0255054_10002542_pt1 | contig 10385 bp, 6 predicted proteins | sample JV7_2_23_MG_FD_188634 | JGI IMG/M metagenome (GOLD analysis project Ga0255054, IMG submission 188634) | Seawater microbial communities from Jervis Inlet, British Columbia, Canada - JV7_2_23 | ecosystem: Environmental > Aquatic > Marine > Inlet | place: Canada: British Columbia | collected... | reverse complement strand
GCATATACTCCACCGGGATGCCCATGGATTCCAGGGCGAAGACGGTGAGCTCGCGCAGATCGTCGCCCATGTCGGTCGGAACGATGTCGAAGTAGCCGGCCTTGTCGATGATCTCGGGCTCGGTGTCGGACTTGAAGTAGTAAAATTCGGCCTCGGGGCCGATGTTCATGAGGTTGAAGCCGTGATCATCGAGGCGCGCCAGGTTGCGCTTCAACACCTCCCGGGGATCACTGGCGTAGGGCGTCCCGTCGGGGTTGCGGATCTCGGCAAACATGCGGATCGCCCGGGAACCGCCGGACTTGAAGGGCACGACCTGGGCGGTAGACGCGATGGGAAAGGCGACCATGTCGCTTTCCTGGATACGCTTGTAGCCCTCGATCGAGGATCCGTCGAAGCCCATCCCCTCCTCGAAGGCGCCTTCGATCTCCGGCAGGGTGACGGCAAACGACTTGAGGTATCCCAGAATGTCCGTGAACCAGAGCCGGATCGAAGAAACGCCGTGCTCGGAACAGTACTTCACTACGTCCGCCGGGCTGCTGAGATCGAGACCGTCCCGGCAGCCCATCTCGGCTACGTAGGTCTCCATCTCCGCCCGGAACCGCTCGATTCGCCCGAGGAAATCATCCGTCCGCATAGGGCTGGACCTCCATTGTCGCTTATAGGCTGGGTATGTGTACGGGCGGAATTTATAAATGTCGGGCGCTCGGGCTAGGGGCGTGTCTGCTATGGCGCCGATACCCTGCCCTGCTAGATTGCTGCGGCCCCTCTAACAACACAGGAACAACTTGCGAAGCCCGCTCAGATTATCCGTCCTAGCGGTTGTGCTGCTGATGGTCGCCGGCTGCGGCCAGGCGCAGCACGAAGCCGATCACGACGTCCGCCTGATCGTCCTCATCTCCGTCGATCAGTTTCCTGCCTATTTGTTCGAGCGATACGACTCGATCTACACGGGTGGGCTGAGGCGATTGAGGGATGAGGGACATACTTACAGCGACGCCGTACTCGACTACGCCGAGACCTGGACCTCGGCGGGTCACCCCACGATGTCCACGGGGATGAACCCCTGGCGACACGGGGTTGCGGACAACAGCTGGTACGAGCAGGTCGATGGTGATTGGAAGACCGTCTCCAGCGTCTCCGACGATGCGTTCGAGGTCCTGGGAGTCCCCGGAAAGACCGGAGTATCCCCCAAGAACCTAATGACGAGCGGGCTGGCCGACTGGGTGGTGACAGCGGACTCCCAGGCTGTCGCTGTTGCGGTCTCAGGGAAATACACCGCTTCGGTTCTGCTGGGCGGACAGACCAACGCGTCGCACGTCTACTACTACGAGGACGACGTCGGGCGCTTCGTCACGTCTAGTTACTACCGGGACGCCTACCCAAACTGGGTGAATCGCTTCAACGAGGAGGCACTCCCGGCTTTCTACGCCGCCAACTCGGTGTGGGAGCGCACCGTGCCGCAGGAACTGCGCGGCCTGGCTCGCCGTGACGACGCCTCCTACGAAAATTACGGCTCCGGCTACACGTTCCCGCATATCTTCGCAGACGAAGTCGAAGACGTCGAAAACCCAGCTGCCTTCTACGATTGGTGGGACCACACCCCAGCGCTGGACGGCGCCATCCTGGCGTTGGCGCGCGAGGCCGTCACCAACCTGTCGCTGGGCCAGCGCGGCCAAGTGGACTATCTAGGAGTGAGCCTCTCCCAGCTCGATCGAGTGGGCCACGACTTCGGCCCGATCAGCCAGGAGCAACTCGACGCGGTCATGCATCTGGATCGCGAACTTGCCGATTTCCTGGACTTTCTGGACAGAGTCGTGGGTCCGGACAACTACGTCGTAGCGCTTACCTCTGACCACGGCGTCGTCGAGATTCCCGAATACCGGCACGAGTCAGGCCTGCCGGGCAGGGTCGTCACATCGCGGGAAGTGCGGCAAGCCGTGGCAGACGTACGGGAGGCCGTGACCGGCTCGACCGACGGCCACGATGAGGCGGTTATCGAGGCCATCGAGGATCTCGAGTTCGTCGCGGACGTGATCACCCTAGAACAACTAGCGGGCCCTGAGGCATCTGACTCGTTCGTGGCGTTCTACCAGCGGTCCTACTACCCAGGTCGCGTGGTCGGTCCCCTGGCGAGACAGGGGTTGTTCGTCAGACTCACGGAAGGCTCGCACGGCGGACCCGAAGTGACGACGCACGGGTCGCCCTACCTATATGATCGTCACGTTCCGCTGATCTTCCTCGGGCCGGGTGTGCCGGCCGGTGTGTCGGACGAAGCGGTCCGCAGCGTGGACATCGCGCCGACGCTGGCGCGTCTGGCCGGGCTTCCCTTCCCGGATGACCTCGAGGGTCAACCGCTGTTGGGAAGTGAGGGACCGGTGGGCAGTAGGCAGTAGGCAGTAGGCAGTAGACGGTAGGCGGTAAGTAGTCGGCGGCAAGCAGTAGCACCACCCCAGTCCGCGATAGGGAGGGCACGGCGTGAGACTCGAGCGGACATTTGGAGCGCCCCTGCCAGCCACAAATCACGGCCCTACGCGCGCGACATGGAGCGAGAGGCTCGACGCCGTGCCCTCCCGCCAACCGCGCTACGTGCCTGACGCCTCCTCCTCGCGCTCCAATTTTGCCAGCTCACGCGCCAGCGCCTGCTGCAAATCCTCGCGCCGCTGCCTGTGAGTCTGGGTCGGCGGGTAAAGGCTCCCTTGTCGCACTCCGTTGCCGTTGAAGGCGCTCGCCAGCCGATAAACCTGGGTGCGCAGCCGTCTGAGCCGATCGGCCAACGCCGCCACCGAATCGGCGCGCTCGACCAGCGCTCGCGGCGCCTCTCCATTTTCCGCCGCCGAGTCCCGGCTCGCGTTGAGCCGCTTTTGCAGCGCGTCCGCGCGTTGGTCGGCGTCCCAGGCTTCGCGCTGCGAATCGAGCAAGTCGACGAGAAAGGCCTCACGGTTGCGCCACTGCTCGTCGGTCAGCTCGATCAGCGGGTCCCCCTTCACCAGCACCGTTTGGGAGGACTCTACTCCATCGGCCTCGAGAGTGACTATGTACGTTCCGGGCGCGACGAACGGCCCGCGTGGCGTTATGGGGCGCGGCAGCGGCGGTAGCGCCTCGACGCTAGACGTGTCGGGCTGGAACGGCGGTGCTTCGTACCGCAGATCCCAGTTGACCCGGTGGATGACCTCTGCGCTGTGCGGTACGTCCAAACGCCGGACTTGCCTCCCCTGCTGATCTAAAACGGTGATGCTCGCCGCGCTGGTGGGCCGGCTCAGGTAGTAGCTCAGTATCGCGCCTTCTAGCGGATTCGAGCCGGCGTAAGCCGCCTGGCCGCGGTACGACGTGTCCTTCCAATACTGGAACAGTGTGGTGGCACGTATCGGGAACAGGTACGCCGGCGACGCTGCCACGTCGGCCGACCAGCGAGCCAAAGGCGAAACATCATCGAGGATCCAGATGCTGCGACCGTGAGTCCCGAGGATCAGGTCGTCCTCTCGTGGGTGGATGACCAGATCGTCGTAGAGCGTCGTCGGCAGGTTGGACTTGAAGCGCGCCCAGCGATCGCCGGCGTCGGTGGAAACGAATAGCGCTTGCTCGGTGCCTAGAAATAGCAGGTTCGGACTGGCGGAATGTTCGCGAATCACGTTCACCGAGCCTTCGGCCGGCAATCCTCTCGTGACCCTCGTCCAGTTGACCCCGAAGTCCGTCGTCTTGAAGGCGTAGGGCGCGAAGTCGCCGTCCCGATGTGCGTCGAAGGTCACGTAAGAGACGCCCGGCCCGGTGACCGAAGCGATGACGCGGCTCACGTACGTGCCGTCCGCAACACCCTGCACATTTCGCGACACTTCGCTCCAGGTCGATCCACCGTCGCGAGAGACCTGCACGTTCCCGTCGTCCGTCCCTACCCACAGAATGTTCGGGTCGAGCGGCGACTCGGCGATGGTAGTGATCTCACCGAACGACTCGGTCCCGTCGTTCTTGGATAACGTCGAGTCCGATCCCTGAACGCCCATCAGGTCCAGGGTGTCCCGGTTGATGCTGCGTGTGAGATCTTCGGTGCGCTCCCAGCTCACACCACGATCACGGGAGATGAAGAGACGATTGCCACCGAAGTAGATGACGCTGGGGTAGTGCTGCGAAACGAGACTCGGCGTCACCCAATCGAAGCGATACGCCGACTCTCCGTCCGGCGGAAACGGTCGGACGTCCAGATGATCGCCGGTCTCCGGGTCGAGGCGCACTAGACCACCGTTTTGGCTATTCCCGTAGACGTAGCGGTAATCGCTGGGGTCGGGTTGGTGGTACATGCCGTCGCCGAAACCGATCTGCTGCCAATCATCGTTGATGATTCCTGTGAACCGGCGGGTCTGGCTAGGTCCCATCCACGAGTGGTTATCTTGCATGCCGCCGTATATGTAGTACGGCTCGCGAACATCAACGCCCAAGGCGTAGAACTGTCCGATGGGCAGGTTATTGATGCGAATGTAGGCCTCGCCGCGATCCCAGGTCTCGTGAAGTCCCGCATCACCCGCGAGGTAGAAGTGCCTCGAATCGTTCGGATCGATCCAAAGCGTATGAAAGTCGCTATGCACGCCCACATCGTAGGTGGGGCGGGTCGGCATCGTGCGAAAATTGCGCCCGCCGTCTTCGCTCATATAGAAGGAAGTGGCGAGCACATAGACGCGGGTCGCGTCCGTGGGGTCGATATAGATGTGGCTATAGTACATCGGCCGAGGGTTGAGGCTATTGACCTTCTCCCAGGTCGCGCCACCATCCTCGCTGCGATAGGTCCCACTCTCGGTCGCGTGTTGGACGGTGGCATTGAGCACCCGGCCGTCCGTGGCTGCGATCGCCAGGCCTATCCGGCCCAGGTCTCCTTCGGGGATGCCATTCTCCAACTTGCGCCAGCTGCTCCCGCCGTCCGTGCTCTTGTAGATCCCGCTGCCCGGTCCCCCACCGTTGAACCCCCAGGTTCGACGCAGGCGCTGATAGGCTGCCGCGTACAAGGTGTTGGGGTCGGACGGGTCCATGATCATGTCGACCACGCCGGTGAGCGTGTCAACGAACAACACCTGCGTCCAGCTTTCTCCTCCATCCATGGTCTTGAACACGCCCCGCTCGCGGCTGGGCGCCCAGAGATTGCCCAAGGCCGCTACGTAAGCGATATCGGGATCGTTGGGGTGCACCCGAACGCGCCCGATGTGACGGGTCTCCTTCAGACCCAGGTGCGTCCAGGTCTCACCGCCATCCGTTGAACGGTACACGCCGTTCCCCCATGACGTGCTCTGGCGGTTGTTCTGCTCGCCGGTACCGGCCCACAGAATCCTCGGGTCTGAGGGCGAAATGGCGAGGTCACCGAAAGTGCTCACCGACTGATCGTCGAAGATGGGAGCCCATGTGGTGCCCTTGTTCACGGACTTCCAGATCCCGCCCGACGCCGTGGCCAAGTAGATCACTGAAGGATCGGCGGCGAGCGATTCCACATCGTGGACGCGGCCGCCTGTGACTGCCGGGCCGATTGACCGAAAGCCCAGCTCCCTGATCAGCTCGGACGTGATCGGGACCGATTGGGCGCGTGTCGACGTTGGGACCAGGCAGTTCAGGACGATTGGTACCAAGACGACAAGCGCGCGAGCATAGGATGACATACGCACGCACCTATAGAGGAAGTGTGGAACGATCCACGTCTACTAGTTCGTAAAGAGATCGAAGATGTTGGCCAGCGCGCCGCTGCCGGCGGCCCTGTACATCTCAGTATACGTGCAACGTTCACAGGTCACGGTCGTGAACTTCCGATGCTGCACGTTGAATATCTTGCTCCAGAACCCGCCCACGGCGCGAAACTCGCCGATGTCGCAGCTGGTGTTCGAGCACTTGGGGCACTTGAAATTGAAGCGAGTCGGTTGGTGAGAACTCATATCCTCCCCCTAGGTATTACGCAGACCCTCGGATAGCGCCGCGATGTGTTCAGGCGTCGTACCGCAGCAGCCACCGATCACACGCGCGCCCATCTCTCTCCAGCGCTGCGACTCTTCGAGTAACGACGGTGGCGGATACTCATCGGTGAAGTGCCACTCCGGCGGATCGAAGCGACCGATATGAGGATAGACGCCACACGGTCCGCCTCGCACGGCAACGAGTTCGCGCAACCCGGCCGTGGCATCGTCCGGTGGTATACAGTTCACCAGGATGACATCGGGTCCCAAGGGAGCGAGCGTGCTTTCCACATCGGCCATCTTCTCTCCGGTGAACAACGTTCCCTGCTCGTTACACACGAAGCCGACCCAGCACGGCAAGCCAGCCTGGACCGCCGCCTCGAGCCCGATCTTCGCTTCGGTGACACTGTTCACGGTCTCCAGCAGAATGAGATCGGCACCAGCCGAGGCCATCACTTCCATGATCTCCGCGTACTCGTGCCGCATCTGATCGGCTGTGGGAGCGAGATCGGGGCGAAAACACCACTCCAGCGTGGTCACCGCGCCGGCGATGGCGACGGGATGATCGGCGGCGACGTTGTCGCGGGCCACCTTGCACAACTCCACGGAAGCGGCGAGCATCTCGGCCGCCCGCGTCTCCAGCCCCTCCACACCGATGTGGCGCATGTGCACTTCGTCTCGGAAATGGCCCACGATGCTCCGCTTCGCCAGCTGGAACGAGTTGGTCGTGATGACATCCGCTCCCGCTCGGATGTAGTCTTCGTGCAGGCCGCGAATAGCATCGGGTCGATCGATGACCTGGTGGTCCGACCACGTCAAGTCGCGTCGCAAGATTTCTGTGCCGATACCGCCGTCGAGGATGATGACTTCACCGGCGTACATGCGGTCGCTAATAGCTTTGTATTGGCTCACAAGGCCTCCCTGAGCGCTCGGATGTAGTTGGGGTCCGTACCGCAGCAGCCACCGATGATCTTCGCGCCCGCACCACGCCAGCTACGCGCCTTCTCCGCGTAGCGCTCGGCCGGCCAGGCCTCGGTTCCGCTGAAGCGTGGGTGAAACTCGAACTTCCAGGACGGCGGATCGAACTTCCCGACCTGTGCGAAGGCTCCAACGGGCAGGTCGGTTGCCTTCCTCAGCTTCTCCACTCCCCGTGTCGTGTCCTCGGGCGGCGCGCAGTTCACGAGGACCGCCTCCGCGCCCAGCTCCGCCATCACTTTGGCCCCATCTTCCAGCAACTCGCCGCCCAGTATGTCCGCCTCGGGTCCCAACACGAAGCTCACCCAAACCGGCAGCCCCGTGCTCACCGCTGCTTCGGCCGCCGCCCGCGCTTCCAATAACGTGTTCATAGACTCCAAGACGAGCATGTCCACACCCATGCTGGCGAGCCAATCGGCGATCTCACAGTGCTCCCTGAGCGCCGTCGCCACATCCGGCGTTAGGTCGGGACGGTAACAATGCTCCAGCGGAGCCATCACGCCGGCGATGGCAACGTCTCGACCGGCCGCATCCCTAGCGGCGCGCGCCACCTCCACCGCCTTGAGCGTCAGGTCGCGAGCCCGTGTCTCGAGACCGGGCGCTCCGATGTGGCGCCGATGGCTGGGATCTCGGAAGACGTTGAGATAGATGCGGTCGTTGAGCTGGAACGTGTTCGTGCGGATCACATCGGCGCCGGCCGCGATGTACTCGCCGTGCAGCGCCATTACCTGGTCGGGATCCGTACGCAAGCCATGCCCGCGCCAGCGTACTCCGCGACGCACAAGTTCGCTGCCCATGGCACCATCCATGAGCACTGCCGTTCCGTCGTCCAGCAACTGTCGGATTCGATCGTAAGCGGCCACGTTCGTCTCTTCGTTGGCTTTTGTGAAGGAATAGGCGCAAATTGTGCTTGGTAGTATGGGATCCGGCCAAAGGCGGAGCAAGAGTCGAAGTCGAACGAGTGAAACCCATGGCGGACTACGCACGACACAAGACGACCCACGATTATCGGGCAGGAGCGACGGTGAGCAAGCGCGGGCTCGCCGTTGTCTGCACTGCCCTGCTGGCGGCCGGCTGCGGAGGCAAGAACGGCGGTGTTCCCGAGGGCGGAACGGGCCTGACCGTAGACGCCGCCAAGGACGCTGAGTACGGCAGCGAGTGGGTCGAGGGTGGGCGAGTCAAGCTGAGCAACGGTGAATACCGGGACAGCGGCGCGCGCCTCAGGATATCGCTGGCACGCCTTCACGCGCTGGGTGACCTGAACGGTGACGGAACAGGCGATGCGGCGGTCGTGCTGGTGTCCGACCCGGGCGGAAGCGGGACCTTCTTCGACCTAGCCGTTCTAGTAGATCGGGAGGGTCAGCCTTTCAACATCGCCTCCATCGCCTTGGGCGACAGGGTCAAGCTGCAGTCGCTCTCCATCCTCAACGGGAGAGTAGACGTCCGCATGGTCATGCACGGCCCGGACGACCCGATGTGCTGCCCGACCCTGCAGGTAGTCGCGAGCTACGAGCTGAGAGGCGCGGCATTGGCGGAGGTCTCGCGCACTGCGCTGAGCGACGAGCTACCAGAGGGCAGCAATCTGCAAGTCACCGGCGAGTTCAAAGCGTTGGGCAACGAGCCATACTGGAACGTGGAGATCAGCGAACTGGGCATCGTGTTCGCGCGCATGGGCGAAGACGTATTGGTATTTCCCTACGCGGCACCCAAGAGGACTGCCGGGACGTACGTGTATTCCACGGTCATCGATGAGCCCGATCCTCGTTCCATCGAGATCACTATAGAACGAAAGCGATGCGTCGATAGTATGTCAGGCGCACAGTTCGATTACAGCGCCGCCGTGACGCTCGACGAGCAAGTTCTGCTAAGAGGGTGCGCGAAGGCGGGGACGGGTGATGCGGACGGGCGGTAGAGTCCCCGAGGACAGGGTATGATAGCTCTCAAGCGACGCTACGTCATCGTAACATCGATCGCCGTGCTGCTGTTGGCCGTGGCATCGTGGGTCTTGAGCAAGGTCTACGTATCGCTCCACGCCAACCTGCTGGCCATGCTCGGCTTGACCCTCGCCGGAATGCTCCTGATGGGGGCCATGTGGGGCCTGTTCGCCATCGCCCGCAGACAGACGGCCGAGAGCGAAGCACGTCACCGAGCCATGTTGGCGGCGATGCCCGACCTGATGTTCCGATTGAGCAGCACGGGTGAGTACCTCGACTACCATGCACCCGAGCCCGCCCGCTCACTGCTCGCACCGGGCACACGCGTCGGTGTCGCGGTGAAGGACACATTGCCAGCGGAGGCGGCCGAGCGATGGCTCAACGCCATCCAGTTGGCCTTGGGATCGGGCTCGGTGAAAGTGTTGGAGTACACCCTCCCGCTAGAAGACGGCACACACCACTTCGAGGCCCGGGTCGTACCATTCGGCTCCGATCAAGTCGTCTCGGTCGTCCGTGATATCACCGAGCGCTTCCAAGCGGAAGAGAGGGTGCGCGAAAGCGAACGTAAGTTCCGTGCAATCTTCGATCAGGCTGTCGAGCTGATCGGCGCGGCGAAGCCGGACGGCACGATACTGGAAGTGAATCGGACCGCATTGGACCTGCTCGGCCTGAAGCGCTCCGACCTGGTGGGCAAAGCCTTCTGGGACCTGTCCTGGCCGTCCGGTAACCCCGAGCGACAGATGAACCTGCACGAACAGTTTCGCGAGGCCGCTGCTCGGGCGGGGGCTGGAGAGGTCGTTCGCCAGGTTCACCATGTCGAGGGTCCCGGCGGCGAGACTCGGGTGCTCGATTTCGCCGCAGCTCCGGTGAGGGATGACGAAGGCAATGTCGATTTCCTCGTCGCACGAAGCCATGACATAACCCGCCGTGCGCGGGCGGAATCGGAACTCAGGGCGAGCCGCCAACAACTGAGGACGCTATCGCGCCGACTGATCGAGGTCCAGGAGAGAGAGCGCAGCCATATCGCTCGGGAGCTTCACGATCATGTGGGCCAAGCGCTGACCGCGCTCAAGCTGAACCTCGACATGATCGCCCCTACGGCCGAAGACTCACCAACCCAGAGGCGCGTGCAAGACAGCATTTCCATAGTGGGAGACTTGCTGGAAGAGGTGCGGACGTTGGCGTTCGAGCTGCGACCGCCATTACTCGACGACCTCGGTCTGGTGGCGGCGCTGCGTTGGTACACCAGCCGGCAGGCCGAGCGCAGCGGCCTCGAGGCACGCTTCGGCGCGCCGGCATCGGGCTTGCAGCTGGACGGCGAAGTGGCTTCGGCGTGTTTTCGAGTCGCACAGGAGGCAATCACCAATGCGGTGAAGCACTCCGATGCCAAGAACTTGATAGTGGAGCTGGAGGCAAGAGACGGTGAATGCCTACTCACCGTGGAAGACGATGGTGTCGGCTTCGACGCCACCAGGGTAACCAGCGCGGGGCCGGAGGGGGCAAGCATGGGGATTGTGGGCATGCAGGAGCGGGTTTCTCTTGTTGGTGGAAGCCT
>Ga0255054_10002541_pt1 | contig 10385 bp, 9 predicted proteins | sample JV7_2_23_MG_FD_188634 | JGI IMG/M metagenome (GOLD analysis project Ga0255054, IMG submission 188634) | Seawater microbial communities from Jervis Inlet, British Columbia, Canada - JV7_2_23 | ecosystem: Environmental > Aquatic > Marine > Inlet | place: Canada: British Columbia | collected... | reverse complement strand
CCACATCGCCTTCTGGCGCGCGGATGACCGGGCGCTGGTCCTCGGAGACGTGCTCTTCAACCGGAACCCCGTCACGCTGCGACGGCGGTTGGAAGAGCCGTTTCCCATGTTTACGTGGAATCCGGCCGTCAACCGCGCTTCGGCTCGAAAGCTCGCCGCCTTGGGTCCAGAGCTGGTCTGCTTCGGCCACGGCGCGCCGCTCCGGGACCCGGATGCCTTCCAGCACTTCGTGACTGGATTGCCGAAATAGACACCGCCCACCCCTCGCCGTGGATGTTGCCCCACCGATAAGCCACCGCCAGGCCACCGCGATGCCTTCATCGGCGCCGTCAGTCGACGCGACCCCTAACGCATGGCTCGTAGCGGCGCCGTCAGCCGCGGGCGGATTCCCCAGAGCGAGCATTGGACGCCCTGAGGAGACCCCGCAGCGAAGCGAAGAGGCTCCGAAGATCAGGCGTCCGCCAGCGAGCGGAGGGGAACCGGCGCGGCCCCCAGGCGCCGCCGCCGTGATGTGCGGTGAAAAAAGGCGAGCGGCCGAATCGACCGCTCGCCTGAGGAGCACCCGCTGCCGCCGCTCGTTGCGGCTTGGGCTCGCCTAGTGGCTGCACCCCTTGCCGAGCTGCACCGTGCCCGCATGAGGAATCCCATTCCGCTTCTCGACAACCGGCAGGGACCGGCTTCCGGGAGCGAGGTTCATGGGGCGGTTGCCGGCGTAGATCTCATGACGGCCGTGCTCCTTGAACCAGTCCTTCGTCTCGGCGACCATGTGCATGTTCTCGACGATGTTCCGCCAGCCGGCGCCCGTGTTGTAGGCGCAGAAGGAGATCTCTCCCTCCTGGGTGGCGTAGGGAATCACGCACATCTCCGTGCGCCGGAAATCGTAGGTCCAGAGATCCTGGAACCACATCCCGCCGACCCACACGATCTTCCACTCCTGCCTGTTGACGTCGCCCGTTACGGCTCCACCGAGCTTCGTGTTGACCATCTCGAGGAAGATCTTCGGGGTCAGCCCCTCGGGCATCTTCGATCCGTCGATGTGCCGCATCAGGGCGAGCACCGTCTGGAAGAGGCTGAGCTTCTTCCCGCGCGCCGTGTCCGTGATGACGTCGATGTCGTTGATGAAGGCCTCGGAGTCGAAGAACTGGGTAAGCGGGGACCACTCCTTCGTGCGTGAGTTGACGACCAGCATCAGGCTCGCGCCGCAGTTCGGGTGGCATGAGCAGCTGATCCCGCCGAACTCCACCTCGTCGCCACGCAGGTGGTCGGCGAGCCAGGTGTAGGCGCCCGCCGCACCGAGCGGATACCAGTCCCGGTACATGTCGACTTTGCCGCCCGTGTACTCCTGAAGGTCTCGGGCCAGATGGGAGATCGTGTAGCGCTGCTTGTGCCGCTCTTCGTCGCTGATCTCCTCGTCGCGGCCGGTGAACGAAACGGGCTGGAAGGAGATCGCTCCCATCTTGTCCGAGTTCTGGATCACGAACTCGAGCAGCGGCCCGACCTGCTCGTCGTTGACCGTGTTGATCACGGTCGTCACTGGCGTGATGTCGATCCCGGCGTCGTACAGCCGATCGATCGCCATCCACTTCGCGTCGAACAGGTTGCTGATGTGCCGGTGCATGTTCGACTCGTTGGTGACGCCGTCGAACTGGAGGTAGACCATGTTCAGCCCGGCCTCGGCCGACTGATAGGCGAACTCGGGCTCGAGTGCGAAACGGAGGCCGTTCGTGGCGGCCTGCACGCTGTAGTAGCCGACCTCTCTCGCGTAGGCGCACGCTTCCAGGAAGTGCGGCGACATCGTCGGCTCGCCGCCGGAGAACTGCACCGACATCTGGCGGCGCGGCTTGAAGGAGATCGAGTCGTCGAGGATCTCCTTGATCTCCTCCAGCGTGAGCTCGTGGACGTAGCCGACCTGGTTCGCGTCCATGAAGCACGGATTGCACATCATGTTGCAGCGGTTGGTCAGATCGATCGTGAGCACGGCGCCTCGGCCGTATCGGATCGTCGAGCTGCCGTGGTGGTGGAGGTGCTCATCTTCCGCCGTGCGGAAATCGCGTCCGAAGTAGCGGCGTTCGAGCAAGCCGCTCAGCTTCGGATCCACCGAGAGCGTGTCGACGAACTCACCGTGTATCTCGCACCGTTTCTTGATGAGAATCTTGCCGTCCTCTTCGACGATCTCGGCCTTGACCTCGCCGGATTTCTTGTCCGTGAACTCGGTGATGTCGCGCTCGCCGGCGATGATTGCATCTCGGACTTCGATCACACAGTCGGGGCAGAGGGAATCAGTCTCTCGGGGCCACCCCAGGGGCGGTTTCGTGCGTTCGTAGCTCTTCGGCAGCGGGGCCGGCGCCCAATCGGGATGCACGGACGGACTGTCCGGAATCCTCGTGTTCACGGCCTGGAATGCATTCCAGGCCACGTTGGCGGCAGTCTTCGCAGCCTGCGAGAGCGTCTCCCTCATGACGACCTCCATCGGTGTTCTCTTTCCGGATGCACGAAGGCCGCGAACCGGCCTCGCCGGCTCACAGCACGTCACCCGGGAACTCGTTCAACGGAACGTCGATTTGATCGGCTTGAAGAAAACTAACCGGGCGTCGAAATGCAAACCCGTCTTCAGCCTTCGCCGGTCGGTCCGTCACGCATACGACGAACGGGCGCGACGAGGTCTCTCCTTGTTCCTGGAGCTTCTCCACCAGCAGAGTCAGTATCTCCGCCGGGCCGGCCACCAGATTCGGCTCGAGCTCGGCTGCGTGATCGGCCGCCGCCTGGGACCTAACGAAGGCGGTGCGGGTCAGGCCGTCCGCCCATGCGGCGTAGAGCAGAGCTCTGGAGACCGGGTCGGGCCGATCTCCCGCCAGGATCTGCAGTCGGCCCTGCTCGGGAGGGAGAAGACGAAGGACCGCATCCACGGCCTCCACGAGCCCGGCCTGAGAGATCGCACCGAGGGGCTTCAAGCCGTCCTGCCAGCCGTACTCGAGCGAGACCGGGGTGCCCGGAGGGATCGAGCGGACCGTGGTCCGCCACATCGACGCGCGCTCCGCCGTGTCGAGGATCCCGCCGTAGTCCATGAATTGCTCGTAGGAGAGGGCTTCCTCGCCCAGATCCTCGGCGTCGCCGGAGAGCAGGACACTGGCCTTGACCGAGTCCGGGAGACCGCCGATCAACTCGAGCTCTCGAAGCGACTCGAGATCCGGGGCGAACAGTACGGTCGGCGTGGACTCATGCAGAGCCGTGGCAACCTGGTCCACCCTCCAATCGGGCGCGATCGGAACGCTAAGCCCTCCGATCGACCAGATTCCGCGCTCGACCGTGGCGAACTCCATGCCGAACGGGATCCACAGGGCAGCGTGCTCGCCGGCCTCCATGCCGATGCGCTGCCGGAGAACCAGGGCCGCACGAATTGCATTGCGGTCCGTCCGCCAGTCCGGATGAGCCTCCCAGCCCCACCCCTTCCGGCCCTGCTCCCAGCGAAGAAAGAGGGCATCGCGATGGTGGTACCGCGCTCCATGAAGCAGGAGGCGGTTGATCGTATCCGGGCCGCGCTTGTCCTCGGTTCCCTCGTCCACCGGAACATCCGGCCGGACGCCGAACGGGAACGAGGGCTTGTCAATCGCCTGCTGATCGGCGGTCATTTACGGACTTCCTCCCAGACCTCTCGCACGAGAGGGTCATCTATCTTCCATAGATCCATGGCGTGGATGAGCGCGCGGACGTACTCCTCGCCGGTTCCCACGGACCCTTTGGCGGCGAGAAGCCCTCGGACAAGACCATCCCCGTCCTTCCAGACGCGCGCGTCAGGCGAGGGCAGGAAGCTCTTCGCTCGTACACGGCGGCCGTTCTTCCCGAACCGGACGGATTGTGCTTTCCTTCCTTCCCGCTGCCTCAGGTTGCGCAGGATGAGTCGGCTCTCGCCACGCGGAAGCTCGAACAGCACGGCGTCGCAGCCGCCGCCCTGGACCAGTCCGATCTGAGGGCACGGATGCTCCGGGCTGCCCCAGCGCGTCGTGTTCTGCCCCACGAACGCTCGGCGGAAGCCGTCCACGCGAACGGCCTCGCCCCGGTAGGTCGCCAGGGCGTTGTCCCACATGAGCGATCCATACGCCAGAATATCAGTCATCTATACGGCGCCCCGCATCGAAGTTGTGTCGGAGATCCTCGCTGTGCCGCCGGCCGGTCGACAAGGCACGTCGGAGCCGACGATCACGGCCCGGTTGACTTAGGACCGCATAACCCATGAGTTTATGAGTGCTGAGTCCTACAGGCAACCGAAGGACACGGCTGGATCGACGACCGACGAACGGGCCGTTGCGCATGCCCTGGAAGCGATCTTTGCCCCCAGGGACGCGGTCGCGCGCGGACGGTTGCACGGTTACCATATGGGCCGGTCTTCTTGGCTGCTTGGCTGCCGGTCTCCGTCCAATCGCAGGAGGTGCGGAGTGCGCGTGACCTTCGTTCAGCCTCTCCAGGGCACGAAGTTCGGCTTTACCAAGATCCTTCGCGTGGAGCCGTTGGGCATGGAATGTGTGAGCTCCACGCTCAAACTGCACGACCACGAGACCTACTACGTAGACCTCCGCCTGGATAAGCCGAGAGTCCTCGAGAGCCACCTCCGAGACTGGAAACCGCACGCGGTCGGGATCGCCTGCGGCTTTTCGACCGACGTCTACACGGCGCTCGAGGGAGCACGTCAGATCAAGGACGTGCTGCCGGAAACGCTCATCTTCACGGGCGGGCACCACTCGTCCCTCATCCCGGGAGACCTGCTCTTTCCGGGCTCCCCCATCGACGCCGTAGTCGTGGGAGAGGGGGAGTGGCCCACGCTCGACCTCATCGACGCCATGGAGCGCGGCGACGAGCCTTCCGCCGTCCCCGGCATCATGACGCTCCATAACCTGGGAAACGGCTTCGTCAGCCGCGAGATCATGGCCGGCATGGACGATTTACCGCTTCCCGACCGGGGGCTGTCGAAGCGGTACCGCCACCGGTACCACCACGGTTTTCGGGCCCCCTCGGCGTGCGTCGAGACGACGCGCGGCTGCCCGTTCAACTGCAACTTCTGCAGCATCTGGGTCTTCTATCAGCGACGCGCACGACGCTTTTCGGCCGAGCGCATCGTCGAGGACCTGGAGCACGTCCGGAGCCTCGGGGAGCGGGATGTCTTCATTACGGACGACATCGCGTTCCTGCAGAGGGAATCGTACGAGGAGCTGGCGGATGCGATCGAGGCTGCCGGGCTGACCGACATGAGCTTCTCCTGCGAGACGCGAGCCGATCTGGTCATGAAGTACCCGGACACCTTCAAGCGGTGGAAGGAGATCGGGCTGCACATGGTCTTCCTGGGCATCGAGAAGATGGACGATGACGGGCTGGACTCCGTGCGAAAGCGCACCAAGGGTGGTGCTCTCACGAACCTCGCGGCGATCGAGTACCTGGAGGATTGCGGGATCAGCCCGCTGGCTTCGCTCATCGCCGACCCGGATTGGGACGACGAGGACTTCGATCGGCTCGAGGAGACCGTGAAGCTGCACAAGCTGACGAATCCCGGCTTCACGGTGCTTACTCCGCTTCCGGGTACGGAGCTCTGGGAAACGGTGAAGGACAAGATCACGACGGACGACTACGCCTACTTCGACGTGATGCACTTGGTGCTGCCGAGCAAGCTGCCGCCGGCGCGCTTCTACGAGCGGGTCGCGCGGTTGTACGGCTTAACGCGTGCCGACACCCAATTCGGGTGGGCGGCGGTCAAGAAGCTCGCGCAGATGGCGCTTCAGGGGAAAACCTTCGCCATGCGGCGGGTGTTCAGCGCGGTTTTGGACATGCGAAAAGGGTCCGCCTACCTCGACTACCCGGGCTCCATCCCGAAACCGGACTGGATGCCGGTGGGGTACGGGCGGGTCGATTGGGTGGATCGCGGAAGGTCACCCCTCGCCGAATCGGTCGCCGAGGCGGCCGAGAGCGAGATCAAGGCCGCGGTCGGCTAGGACGCCAGGCGCCGGGGCGGCTCCGGGAATCGACCGCTGAGGGTTTCGGGGGCCTGGGGGCTCAGGCTCGAGGGCTACGGGCCCTAAGGCTCGACACTAACCCCTTTCCAGAACGCGACGTGGTCCTTCACGTGGCTTGCGGCTTCGGAAGGTGCCTGGTAGTACCACGCCGCTCCGCCGTTTACCCGATCGCCGACCACGACGTCGTAGTAACTGGCAACGCCCTTCCACGGGCAGGTGGTTTGATGGTCGCTTTCCCGGAAGAACTCGCGGTTGATCGACTCCGGCGGGAAGTAGATATTGCCCTCGACGGTCTCGAAGGTCTCGCTTTCCGCCAACACCTGATCGTTCCAGATCGCTCGTGCCATCACTCACACCCCGTTCAGCGGCGGTCCAAGAAGCTCGGGCGGGCGGGCGCGACGGCCCGGGCCGCCCCTACGTCCACCGATATATGTAAGGAGCCCGGCTCATGTTCCAGCGGATACTCGTTCCGGTAGATCTGACGGATCGCAACACGCCTGCGATCGAGACGGCTGGAGGGCTCGCCGCGGCGAACGGCGGAACGGTGGTTCTGCTGCATGTCATCGAGACGCTGGATCTCCCCTTCGAGGAGCTCGAGGACTTCTACCACAAGCTCGAGGGGAAGGCGATGGATGCCCTGCTCGAGATGGCCGGTCCGCTTCGAGAGGCCGGAGTGGAGTTCGACCCAAACGTGCGCTACGGCGACCGGGCTGAGGAGATCGTCGGGTTCGCCAACGAGGAGGGCACCGATCTGGTCGTGCTCACCTCCCACAAGATCGACCTCGAGAGCCCCGGAGCGAGCTGGACGACGCTCAGCTACAAGGTGGCGATCCTGGTCCAGTGCCCGGTCCTGCTGCTGAAATGACGCTCCATGGGTCGGGTAGGCGCCCGGCCATGGCTAAGGCTCGGGGCGATCCCTGACCGGGATGACGAGCTTCAAGCCGGACCAGACCTCGTCGACGGCACACACCTTCACGTCGACCAGGCCGTTCTGTAGCGCCAGCCCCCTCACCACATCCTCGGTCACGTCCGTGGGCACCTTCGAGGCCTTCTTCGGCCACGACGCCCAGATCGCTCCGTTCCAGACGATCCGTCCCCTGAGCGTCGGCAGCGCCGCCTCGAGCCACGCTCGTTCCTTCGAGAATGCATGTATGACGTCGTACCGGCGATCATCTCCCTCTCCGGCCGAACCGGCCTTCTCGATAGAGACGTCGTCGGGCAAGCCCTCCAGCAGCTCCTCGTAGTCCGCCGGTGCGCCGAGGGCGAGGACGACGTGGCCCTCCTTGATCCCGAGCTTCTTGGCGAGCGGAGTGCCGGAATAACCCGCGGGCATCTCAGCCTGCCTTTCCGAGGTCGTTTCAGGGCCGGACGTCAGGCCGTTCGTCAGCACGTTCATCAGGCCGTTCGTGGATCCGTCTGTCGATCCCGAGAATATTCGGCATATTGCTTCGCCGAGCCAGTTGGCCCTTCGAGTACTCCGCCCGGTCATTCGAGGTCGTATCGTGCGAATCTGGGACGTCGAGCCCGAGCTTCTCATCACACGGTTCAAGGTCTGCTGCATCGGGGGGCCAGAGGAGGCCTCGCTCGCGATCGCGTACGGAGCCTCGGCGCTCGGTCTGGTCTCGGAGATGCCGAGCGGCCCTGGAGGCATTCCCGAAACGCTGATTCGCGAGATCGCCGCATCGGTTTCGCCCTCCGTATCGACGTTCCTGCTCACCTCCCGAACCGATCCGCTCGAGATCCTCGACCAGCATCGTCGGTGCGTGACGACCGCCATTCAACTGGTCGACAGAGTGGGGGCCCGAGCATACCGCGAGCTTCGAGAAGTGCTGCCCGGCGTTCGGCTCGTCCAGGTCGTGCACGTGACCGGCCCCGAGTCGTTGGAGGAGGCGGTGGATTCGGCGCGCCACGCGGACGCCCTCCTGCTCGACTCCGGGCGGCCCGATCTGGCCGTCAAGGAGCTGGGAGGAACCGGGCGGGTTCACGACTGGGAGGTCAGCCGGGCGATACGTGACGCGGTGGAGGTCCCCATCTTCCTCGCGGGCGGCCTGGGGCCGGACAACGTGGCTGAGGCCGTCCGGGCCGTCCAGCCGTTTGCCGTGGACGTGTGCAGCGGCCTGCGCACCGACGGACGGCTGGACGAAGCCAAGCTGCGCGCCTTCGTCGCCGCCTTGGCGTAGGTTGAGAAGGTAGCTCGCCGTGACTTCACCTTCGTGACAGTACCTATTCGTGCCAGTACCTAGAAGAGCGTTGATATGAATGCCGTAACATACTTTGTATCTGATGGTTAAGAAGAAGAAGCGCGAGCGACGCGAGGGCTCCGAGGAGCGAACGGGCGATCGTCGCACGGGCGGGGATGGGCGCAAGAGACAGGTGTTGATCGATCACCCGGATCGGCGCGGGAGCGGGGATCGCCGCAAGCAGGAGCGCCGCGAGGGAGAGGATCGTCGCGGACCGAGCGGTCCCGGGAAGGGCGGGAAAGGCGAGCCACGCCGCCGGACGTACCGGGACACCTGAGCTCCGCTCTTCGATCCTCTGGAGCCCCTCAGTAGCAGTACAAGTCCCGCCGGCGGGTGAGGTCCTCGACCACCGCTCTCTTGAAACCCCCCTCACCAGCATGCTCCAAGAGCCGCTGCCGATAGGCGGGCAGATCCACCGTCTCCAGCCGCGCCTTGACCGTCCGGAAGGGGCGTGGGAGCAGCTCGCCCGGGGCCTGTATGTGGTGCAGGCCGCGGCTGTAGCACAGCAGCATGCGGCCATCCGGAACCGCTCGGATGATGTCGGCGATCCCGCCGCGGATCGTCATCGGGTTGCCGGCCTGGTCGAGCCCCGTCTTTCGCTTCATCCGGCCCTCGGGAAGGATGACGGCGACGGAATCGGGCTGGCTGGTCTGCGTGATGAATCGCTCCCAGGTGTCGTCGCGCTCGCGGGTGATCGGCATCACGTCCTCCGCCACGAGGCGGAAGAAGCGGCCGACGAGCGGCCGCTGCACCGTCTTGTCGGCGACCGGTACGACTCCGTGCCCGGCTATCCGCTTCAGAACCCGGTCCGGTGCTCCGCCCGCGAAGAGAGGCTCGTACAGGCTGGTGTGGTTGAGAATCGTGATGATGCGGGCGTCCGCCCAGGGGTCGTCGGGTACATCTCCGACCCACTTGATCTCGTAGCCGAAGAAGAGGCGGCTGCCGAGCTTGACCGACCTCAGGAAGGCGTAGCTGATCTGGCTTCGCACGTCGAACAAAACTAAACGCAAACCCCGAGGCGTGCGACCCGGGGGACCCGTAGATTGGCGGGGAGATCCCGCTGGGTGGAATCAGACGAAACGAGACAACGGTGTCACATCCAGTTCGTCGGCTGACCGAGACGGGCGTCGCGCTCGCGTTGCTGCTGTCGGGCGCCGGCGGAAACGGCGTCGCGTCGCTCGGCGCCGCCCAACAGGCGGGAGTCCCCCGTGCGGCGGGAGATCCCGACTACGGTCGAGAGGCCTACTTCCCCGGACCCGGCGATGACTGGGAGCGACGCCGGCCCGCGGAGGTGGGGATGGATTCGGCGGCGCTCTCGGCCGCGGTCGACTTTGCAGTCCGGTACGAGAGTCCGTTCGGGCACGATCTTCGTGCTTACCTGGAGGAGCGGCTGCTGACCACCGGCCCCCACGGGGAGATCGTCGGACCGATGAAGGACCGCGGCGACCCGAACGGCCTGATCCTGCGGGGCGGATACATCGTGGCCGAGTGGGGCGACACCGACCGCGTGGACATGACCTTCAGCATCACGAAGAGCTACCTGTCGACGACCGGTGGCCTTGCCTGGGATGCCGGCCTGATTCGGGATCTCGAGGATCCCGTGGCGGGCTATCTGCGGCCCGGCGAGGGAAGGGAGCTGTTCGAGCCGTCCCACAACACTTTGATCACCTGGCATCACCTCCTCACGCAGACGAGCGAGTGGGAGGGCACGCTGTGGGAGAAGCCCGATGTGGCGGACCGCCGGCGAGGGCAGGACCGTGAGATCGGGGAGCCGGGCACCTTCTGGGAATACAACGACGTCCGCGTAAACCTCGCAGCCTACGGCCTGCTGCGGGTGCATGGCCGCGCCTTGCCGGAGGTGCTGCGGGATCTCGTCATGGATCCGATCGGTGCGTCGGACAGTTGGCAGTGGCACGGTTACCGGACCTCGTGGGTCTGGGTGGATGATCGACGCGTGCAGTCCGTGAGCGGTGGAGGGCACTGGGGTGGCGGGATGTGGATCAACTCGAGGGATCAGGCCCGGTTCGGCCACCTCTTCTTGCGCCGCGGCCGGTGGGGCGACGAGCAGATCCTGTCGGAGGAGTGGGTCCGGCTTGCCACGACGCCCTCAGAGGTCGAGCCGACCTACGGATACATGTGGTGGCTG
>Ga0255054_10002540_pt1 | contig 10386 bp, 6 predicted proteins | sample JV7_2_23_MG_FD_188634 | JGI IMG/M metagenome (GOLD analysis project Ga0255054, IMG submission 188634) | Seawater microbial communities from Jervis Inlet, British Columbia, Canada - JV7_2_23 | ecosystem: Environmental > Aquatic > Marine > Inlet | place: Canada: British Columbia | collected... | reverse complement strand
CGCCGAGGGCTAAACGCTGAAGGGCTGAACGCTGAAGGGCTGAAAGCGGATGGACTGAAAGCCGAAGGGCTGAACGCTGAAGGGCTGAACGCTGAAGGGCTAAAAGCCGACGGACTAAAGGCAGAAGGGGCGAACTCGGCGCTGAGCCGCTCTAAATCCTCGGTTGTCGTAAGGTCATCATAGGCAGCTCCGATATCCTTGTAGATCGTTAGGTCGTAGTTAATTGGCAGATCCGTGAGCGTGACAATGAGTTGGCTGCCAGGCTGGGCGGTGAATTTAAACCAAAGCGATTGACCAAACGTATCAAGATACTGCTGGTGGCTAATTAGGGATCCTGAAAGCGGTAGGGCGGTCGGCCAAGAATCATTTCCCAGGCTAGCTACGACGCATTCCGATCGACCGGATAGCTTTCCTCTCGAGTCGGTGATGTTAGCCACAACGAAGACGGGCTCGAGCGGGTCGACGATAATATCGGAGTCCAGATCAGCGAAGAAATATCCATCTGCATCTGTGGTAATCAATGCCGTTTCAAATGGCGTCGTAGAATTGAGTGCTTCATCGCAGGTCGTTCCCGTAAAGACACTGAGAGTGAAGTTGCTGTTTTCAAACCCTGCCACCAACCCATCTACCGAGGCGCCGCCTGATCCGGTTAGGTCTACGCCAACGACGCGGATGAGCACTGGGGTCGAGGGCAGCTCGGATTCATACGCGCCAATATCACAGGCCAGGCCTAGTGGGCGAGAAACTCCCCGCTGGTCTGATGATTCGCAGGCATCAGGACCACTAGCGACAGAGGCAGGATTGCCGGCATCAATGGCTGGGCTGCTACCAGACAGTGCATGTGTGAAAGTGGTGCCTCCGTTGTCGCCCAGCGGCTCTAGTAAAGGATCTGCACCAAGCAGATTATCCACAGCGCTAATAGAGCAGATTGCTACTTGGATTAAGTTGAATCCGGTCGAATCAAGCGTACCGGAGCAATCAGAGGGCTGACTTCCAGAGGTGTTGTCGATGTTGTATGCAACAAGGGAATTGCCAATTGTCACGGCGCCGGACGCCTGCGCGATGCCGCCACCATCTCCGCCCTGGCGATCATCCGAATCAGCCGTGTTGTTCGCGACCGTAGCGTTATTCAGTGAGGCGTTGCCAGCGGCATTGAATAATCCGCCACCGTGGCCTCCACTCGAGTTGTCGCTCAGGGTCGCATTTGCCAAATTCAGCGTGCCAATATTTGAGATTGCGCCGCCGTCTCCGCCGGCCACATTACCGCTCAGAGTACTTGCTCTTACGAGTAGAGTGCCCTCGTTTTGAATTCCGCCGCCATTTCCGCCTGAATCGTTTCCAGTCACAGTGACGTCAGTCAACGTCAACTCAGCTTCGTTCAGGATTCCACCCCCATCGCGTTTTGGGCTGCCTCCTGTAATCGTCAGATTCTGAATATCGACTACTCCGCTGATGACATGGATAATTCGATTTCGAAATCCTGGTTCCGCTTTGATAGTGGCACCGTTGCCTTCAATGGTTAGGCTCGCGGTTATATCGAGGTCGCCGGAAGAGCTCGAATTCTCCTGGCCATTATCGTCTTTGGTCAAGGTATATGTTGCCCCGGGAAAAAGAGAGATGGTGGCGGCACTATTGTCAAATACGCAGTCATCCGTCGAATCGGCGTCTTTGTTCGCCGCGATGATCGCCTCGCGCAGTGAACACAACCCATCAGACTTAACTGTGTCCGGTGCGGCGGGGTCCGGGGCTATGGCTACGGGGCCAGCGAGAGCTGCGCTCCACGTGACAGACAGGAGCCCAGCGATTAACAAACTAAGGAAGAGCGCCTTGAGACGCGTACGAACAGATTTCACAATTCACCTCAAATTGAATACAGGTGGAATTCCCTCACCTTGGAACGGGGAACCCCTTGACCGTTAAGGCCTTCGCCGATTAGTAAGTCTTGGAATTGGCGCTCGATAACTGCGAAGAATAATCAAAATGCGACCGGGCCATTATACATTCAATGGCCCGGTCGTCAGGTAGCAGCTTAGTATTTTCTGTTATTGTGTCTGGCTTATTGGCTGGCCTAGGATGCCGGTAGCTCAGCCCCCATGGTCCCGTTCAACCGACGATAGGTCAGCGTCCAGGCTCCGGTCGTATAGGTCGTTAGGAAGCCATACACCATGATCAGTAGTGGGATAGCCACCATGGCGCAGAGCAGCGAAAACGCAATCCCGGAAATCACCGCCGCGTCAGTGCCTACGATAACGCCCGTTATCGCGGGAAGGGCGAGTGCCATGAACGGTACCGCGATCAAGAATCCCAGGATTCCAAACCCAATGATCAATATTGCGATCATTACTGCGACCGGCCCAAGGTTATCCTTGAACGTACTCCAGGAGCGCCCAAAGGCTTCGAAGACCCCTAGCTCCTCCTCAACTGCGGCTACCATCGTCAGGATGATGTAGCTGTCCACGCCAAGGCCAATGGGTATCAGCAGGCAGATGAGCGGCAGGAGGCAGAGCAAGCCAATCCCAAACGTGGCTACTCCGATTAGAACGGTTCCCAGAATGAGGGCAATCACGATCACAAATCCAGCGATGAAGAAGAGGATTCGAATCCCTGCTAGCTTCCAGAAATTCTGCAATCCGTCGCTGAATGCTTCCGAAAAGCCAACTTTGTCCCCGTCGTCGGCTCGCTTGAACCCGGCGATCAATCCGCCTTGGCCGATCACTCCCAATGCAAAGACGATGAGCGCCACGATAAATCCCAGACAAATGAAGCCGAGAACGATCGGTATTATGACCTCTTCCTGGATACCGAGCACATCTTCGAAATATTGACCACCGTCGTAGCCGCGGAATTCCGACGAGTCGAATCTATAGCCTTGAGCGCCGCTGGATGACGTTCCGAAATTACCCCGGCCACTCGCGCTGCAGCCCGCGAGAATCCCCAATAACCACAAGCCTTTATTTCTCCAACTGATGTTCCAAGTTTTTCTCAGTACCTCTCCGTAGTCCACAGCTTCCTCCTTAAATTAGCCGCATTCCGGGATTATCTCCGAATTCGGGTCGACTCAGCTCCATATCTTGAATTGCCAGGCAGTGGGGTTTCAGGTGATTGTCTCAAAGTTGCGAGTTACCTGTGTCGGAATTCGAGAGGAATTCCGACACAAAGACGACGATGGGGATATCAGGAGCGGGTGCCGGGAATCGAACCCGGGACATCCTGCTTGGGAAGCAGACGTTCTACCGCTGAACTACACCCGCACTGCGCGGATTATAAGGAAGCGATCGATAGACTGTCAAGCAAAATTCGTTCGATCTGCGGGGAAACAGGGCTCGAGTGCTTTGGGCCTTGACATAATAGGAAACCGTGATAACTTACTGCCTAAGTGGGTAATTGCCCGCTACGCCAATGGCCTACACACTACTGCTCAGCCTTATCGTTATTACGCAGCTTCTCGTCCTTATTTTGGGCGACAAGCGAATTCGGGTTGAGGCGGTGTAGTGCAGTAAGTTCCAGAACAAGAAGGCCACAGACACCTCCCAACCGGGAGGTTTTTTTTTACCGTGAGGGATATGTAAGGAGACGGAAGATGGAGAGAAATGATAGTAACGGATCGAAATCTCAGCGCCGGGAGAAGCCGCGGGCTCCGCAGCCTCCATTCGAGACACCTCCAGCCGTACCAGCGAAAGAGGAACCAGCACAGGTTGCTGCCGACGATCGTTTGGTAAAGCCTGAACCCGAGGCAGACGACGCCCTGATGGAAACGTACAACGGCTAGCAGAGGCAAATCTGTGGCCGTTGATCTGAGGCACAAGAGCCGAGCAATCACTGAGGGCCCGAGTCGCGCGCCGGCACGGGCCATGCTGAAGGCGGTCGGATACAGCGATGAGGATCTGCGACGCCCCCTCATTGGGGTCGCAAACACCTGGATTGAGATCGGCCCCTGCAATTTTCACCTGCGTCGGCTTGCCGCCAAGGTGAAAGAGGGGATCCGTGCCGCTGGCGGCACGCCGATGGAGTTCAATACGGTTTCGATCTCGGACGGGATCACCATGGGCGCGGAAGGAATGAAAACCTCGCTCGTCAGCCGTGAGGTGATCGCCGATTCGATCGAGCTCGTCGCTCGGGGCAACATGTTCGACGCCATCGTCGCCATCTCGGGCTGCGACAAGACCATCCCAGGAACGGTCATGGCACTCGCCCGTCTCGATTTGCCGGGGCTGATGCTCTATGGGGGTTCGATCGAACCCGGTCGATACGATGGGCGCGATGTAACCATTCAAGATGTCTTCGAGGCCGTCGGTGCCCATGCCGCGGGCGAAATGACGGACGCTGAGCTAAAAGCTCTTGAGGACGTCGCCTGCCCCGGAGCAGGAGCCTGCGGAGGCCAGTTTACGGCCAACACCATGGCCACCGTCTGCGAATTCTTGGGAATTTCGGCGATGGGCAGTGGCACTGTTCCCGCGACATACGAAGAGAAGGACCAGGTCGCATTTGAAGCCGGTCAGCGGGTCATGGATCTCTTGAAGCAAGATCTTCGACCTCGGCAGATCATCACCCGCGATGCGATCGAGAACGCCATTGCCTCAGTTGCCGCTACTGGCGGATCAACCAACGCCATCCTGCACCTGTTCGCGATCGCTAACGAGGTGGACATTCCACTTGATATCGAGGACTTCGACCGAATCAGTGAGCGGACACCGCTGCTGGCGGATCTCAAACCCAGCGGCCGGTATGTGGCCACCGACGTGCACAAAGCCGGCGGGTGGCGGCTGCTGGGCGAGCGCCTCATTCAAGCCGGCAAACTGCACCCGGAAGCGATGACCGTAACCGGGAAGACCCTCAGCGAGGAGACGAAGGGAGCCTCCGAGTCTCCGGGACAGCGGGTCATTCGACCTCTGGATGATCCACTCAATCCGACCGGTGGGCTGGTCATCTTAAAGGGAAATCTAGCGCCGGACGGGTGTGTGGTGAAGATCGCCGGTCACTCCATGACTACCCACAAAGGGCCGGCCCGGGTATTCGATTCAGAGGAATCGGCCTTTGACGCCGTGCAATCCGGGGATATCAAAAGCGGGGACGTCGTGGCAATTCGATACGAGGGACCGATGGGTGGGCCGGGGATGCGCGAGATGTTGGGCGTTACGGCAGCAATCGTGGGGGCTGGTCTGGGCGATTCGGTAGCGCTCCTGACCGACGGCCGATTCTCAGGTGCAACCCATGGTCTTATGGCCGGTCACGTGGCTCCCGAAGCGGCGAAGCGTGGGCCGATCGCGGCACTTCAAAATGGAGACGAAATCATTTTTGATGTGAAAGAACGAAGAATCGACGTTCAGCTCTCTGATTCCGAGATTGAGAGCCGGCTAGAGAGTTGGGAGGCACCGGAACCTCGCTACACCCGCGGAGTCATGGCCAAGTATGCCAAGCTTGTTTCCTCTGCGGCGCAGGGCGCTATATGCGCATAGCCATCAGTGAATAAGGAGTGATTATGAAAAGAACAGGCGCACAAATAGTTTGGGAGGTGCTGACTCAGGAAGGGGTTGAGGTCGTCTTTGGCTACCCCGGCGGCGCAATTCTGCCCACCTACGACGCCATGCTTGACTATCCGGTTCGGCATGTCCTGGTTCGGCACGAGCAAGGCGCGGCGCATATGGCAGATGGTTTTGCGCGCGCTTCCGGCAAGGTCGGAGTCGCAATGGCCACCTCAGGGCCTGGGGCAACGAATCTGGTTACCGGCATAGCGACCGCAATGATGGATTCATCACCGATCGTATGCATCACCGGCCAGGTGCCATCGGCCGCGATTGGGAGCGACGCATTTCAGGAAACGGATGTGACCGGCGTCACGCTTCCGGTTACCAAACACAATTATCTGGTAACGGACGTGGCAGACATCGCGCCCAATATGCGTGAGGCTTTTTATGTTGCTCGCTCCGGCCGACCGGGCCCGGTGCTGGTAGACATCAGCAAAGACGCACAGAACGCGACCATTGACTATGTCCCACAGGATGGACCCTGGCGTTTGCCCGGCTATCGGCCAGACTTGCGAGCGCTTCCTGAAGAATATGAACGGGCGCTCGAATTGATCGAGCAGGCCGAAAAGCCGCTGATCCTTGCCGGACACGGCGTGCTGATGTCTGGCGCAATGCAGGAACTGCTTAAGTTCATTGAGACCACGCAGATTCCGGTAGCAATGACATTGCTCGGCATCGGGGGCTTGCCGGCCAGCCATCCGCTCAACTTAGGCATGATGGGAATGCACGGGGAAGCCTGGGTCAACATGGCCATACAAGAAGCGGATCTGCTGCTGGCATTTGGAATGCGGTTCGACGACCGCGTGACCGGAAACCTCAAGACCTACGCGATCAATGCCAAGAAGATTCACATCGAGATTGATCCTACAGAGATCAATAAGAACGTGCCGGTTGACGTCGGAATCGTGGGCGATCTGCGCGAGACGTTGGAAACCTTATTCCCTCGCCTGCCCGAGAAGCAGCACACCGATTGGCTGGCCCATATCGACGAACTAAAAGGAGACGCTGCGGTTCGCGACATTCAGAGCTTGCCAGACACGGGCAGCCTGTATGCGGCGCATGTCATCAATGATCTGTGGCGTTTCACGGACGGAGAAGCGATCATTGTTTCCGACGTCGGTCAGCATCAGATGTGGGAAGCCCAGTACTACCGACACGAGAAGCCGCATACGCTGATCACTTCCGGCGGATTGGGCACGATGGGGTTTGCCCTTCCGGCCTCGATGGGAGCTCGTTTCGCCCGGCCGGATGAGGAGATCTGGGTCATCGTCGGGGACGGAGGCTTTCAAATGACCGCCGCTGAGCTTTCCACCTGCAGTCAAGAAGGCCTCAAGGTCAACGTGGCCATCATCAACAACGGGTACCTGGGGATGGTGCGTCAGTGGCAGGAGTTCTTCTATGAGCGGCGCTATGCTGCTACCCCGATGCACAATCCCGATTTCGTCAAATTGGCGGAAGCACATGGCCTGGCCGGGCGGCGGGTTGAGCAGCGGGCGGAGGTTGAAGACGCCGTGGAGTGGGCTCGGGAAGAGCCAGGGACGGTTGTGATAGATTTTCGGGTCGAGCAAGAAGACGTCGTATATCCGATGGTTCCAGCCGGCGCGGATTTACACGCCATGATCAGGCGCCCAAGCCCGATCGTCGAGACCGCTGAAGGAGAAGCATCATGAGTGAAAACGGCAAAGAGCAGCCTCGCGATAGGGTGCACACGTTCGCGGTTTACGTCGAAGACAAACCCGGCGTGCTGAACCGGGTGGCTTCACTTTTCCGTCGCCGCGGATTCAACATTGAGTCACTCGCGGTCGGCCACACGGAGAAGGATGGAGTCTCCCGAATGACCATTGTTATGGAGGCTGATGACCTCATTGCGCGCCGGGTCGAAGCCAATCTTTACAAGCTGGTCAACGTCCTGCGGGTCGAGGATGTCACCAATCAACCGGCGGTGACGCGCGATCTTGCGCTGATCAAGGTCAAAGCGGACGCTTCCGAGCGCGCGCAGGTCCTGCAGATGTGTGATGTGTTTCGGGCGCGCGCAGTCGATGTGGGTCCCGAGGCGTTGATCGTCGAGATCACCGGCACGGAGGAAAAGATAGAAAGTTTGTGTGAGCTGCTGCGACCGTTTGGCATACTAGAGCTGGTTCGCACCGGGCGCATCGCAATGACTCGCGGCTCCGAAGTACCCAGCATCAACCCGGAATTTGTAGCGGCCGAAGTACCTAACGGCATATCCAACTAGCACCCTGATACAGGAGAGGGCACCTCAATGGCAGTCATTTATTACGACAAGGACGCCGATCTGGTTCCAATTCAGTCCAAGAATGTTGCCGTCATCGGCTACGGCTCACAAGGGCATGCCCACGCGCTGAATCTGCGAGATAGTGGAGTTGATGTTCGAGTCGCGCTACGACCAGAGAGCAAGAGCCGTGCGGCCGCAGAAGCGGAAGGCCTGACCGTAAGCTCGGTTAGTGAAGCGGCAGGCTGGGCGGACGTGATCGTTCTTCTGGCGCCTGACACTAGCCAGCCTGCTATCTACGAGACTGAGATCGCCGCTTACCTGGACAAATCTAAGACCTTGATGTTCAGCCACGGTTTCAATATCCGCTTCGGCGCGATTGAGCCGCCTGAGGATGTCGATGTCAGTATGGTTGCGCCAAAGGCGCCAGGTCATCGTGTACGCGAGACTTATCAGGCGGCCGAAGGCACTCCGGCGCTGCTGGCGGTGCATCAAGACCCCAGCGGTGGCGCAAAGACGCTGGCGCTCTCGTATGCCAAAGCCTTGGGCGCGACGCGAGCGGGCGTAATCGAAACCACCTTTGCGGAGGAGACCGAGACCGATCTCTTCGGCGAGCAAGCGGTGCTGTGCGGCGGAGTGAGCGCACTGGTAAAGGCTGCCTTCGAGGTGCTGGTCAAGGCTGGCTATCAACCGGAAGTGGCCTATTTCGAGTGCATGCACGAGCTGAAGCTGATCGTCGATTTGATGTACCGCGGCGGACTCAACTACATGCGCTATTCGGTCAGCGACACTGCCGAGCATGGCGACTACACGGGCGGCCCTCGTATCGTTACGGAAGACACGGTAGGCGAAATGAAACAAATGCTGACCGAAATTCAGGATGGCACATACGCTGAGCGGTGGATCGAGGAGAACGAGCAAGGCAGGCCGTGGTTCAACGAGCAGCGTCAAAAGGAACAGAACCAGCCAATCGAGGCCGTGGGCGCAGAACTGCGCGAGATGATGCCGTTTCTTGATCCGATCACGGTCAAACCCGGAGATTGAGGTGAGCATGGACCAGGTTCGAATATTTGACACTACGCTTAGGGACGGTGAGCAATCGCCGGGCGCCACCATGACTTCGAGCGAGAAGTTGGAGGTAGCCCGCGCTCTCTCCAGGCTTGGAGTAGATGTGATCGAGGCCGGCTTCCCGGCAGCATCGCCGGACGACCTCAACGCGGTCCGCCGGATCGCCGAGGAAATAGGCACCGCCGAACCCCCCGATCGAGAGCAGCCGCCCATCGTTTGCGGGCTGGCGCGTGCCCACGCGGGAGATATTGACGCGGCCTGGGAGGCAGTCAAGCTTGCAGCCCGACCCCGCATTCACACCTTTCTGGCGACTTCGGAGATTCATATGAAGCACAAGCTGCGTATGGATCCAGAGGAAGTTATCGATAGCGTCATCGAAATGGTGAAGTATGCGCGTTCGCTTTGCGATGATGTTGAGTTCAGCCCTGAAGATGCCGGGAGAAGCGACCCCGAGTTCCTACATGTCGTACTCCAGGAGGCGGTCAAGGCCGGAGCCACAACCCTGAATATCCCGGATACAGTCGGTTACACAACACCGGCCGAATTCGGAGACCTGATCGCGGGGATCGTCGAGAACGTGGAGGCCGATAGCGACCTGATCATTTCGGTCCACTGCCACGACGACCTCGGACTGGCAACGGCCAACACTCTGGCTGGAATCCAGGCCGGAGCGCGGCAAGCGGAGGTCACGATCAATGGCATCGGTGAGCGAGCCGGCAACACGTCGCTGGAAGAAGTCGTGATGGCGCTCCACACTCGCAAATCGAGCTATGGGTTGGAGACCAATATCGACACGACACAAATCAGCCGGATCAGCAAGCTGGTCAGCAACTACACCGGAATCATGGTTCCGCCCAATAAAGCCGTGGTTGGCGCCAATGCCTTTGCGCATGAAGCGGGGATTCATCAGGACGGAATGCTGAAGAACGAGCTTACATACGAGATCATGCGCCCTGAGACCGTAGGCTTGAGCCAGAGCCGCCTGGTTCTTGGCAAGCATTCGGGGCGGCATGCATTCAAGGTGCGTCTCCAGGAGCTCGGCTACGAGCTAGACGACGAGGAGCTTGCGCGTGCTTTCCGCCGTTTCAAAGCATTGGCCGATAAGAAAAAAGTGATCACCGACGCCGACCTTCAGGCATTGCTGGCAGATGAGCTCTACCAGCCCCCTGAAGTATTCGCCCTCGACGGGTTGCAGGTCGCCTGCGGAACAATGGGAATGCCCACCGCAACTGTTCGGCTTTCTGGGCCGGAGGGAGAGCTTCATGTCCAGGCCGCGGTAGGGACCGGACCGGTCGATGCGGCATTCAAGGCTGTCGACGAGATCGTCGGGGCTGAGAACAATCTTCTGGAATTCTCTGTTCACGCAGTTACGGAAGGTATCGATGCCCAGGGTGAAGTCACGGTTCGCATTCAGGGTGAGGACGGACCGACTGCTCCTAATGCGCAACGAGAGACCGCCCAGCCCCGAACCTACGGCGGGTACGGGGCCGATACCGACATTATCGTTGCGAGTGTGAAGGCCTACCTCTCGGCGGTGAACAAGCTCCTTGCCGAGGGTGG
>Ga0255054_10002538_pt1 | contig 10396 bp, 10 predicted proteins | sample JV7_2_23_MG_FD_188634 | JGI IMG/M metagenome (GOLD analysis project Ga0255054, IMG submission 188634) | Seawater microbial communities from Jervis Inlet, British Columbia, Canada - JV7_2_23 | ecosystem: Environmental > Aquatic > Marine > Inlet | place: Canada: British Columbia | collected... | reverse complement strand
CCTCACCGGATGATCTTTGAACGGGTCACAGATATCTGGATCGAAGATACAGACAGAGAGTTCGTTCCTCTTGACTATTCGCGCTCCAACAAAACCCTATATCGCGTGGGCGCGGATTATTACAACGCCAGCTTCCTCAAATTCGTAGGCGATTTCACCATGCAGATCCTCAAGATCGTGCCCAAAGACCGCCTGGGACAGCCCATTGATGACCTTGAGACCGCTCTGGTGGATGCGGATAAGATCAAACCGGGCGTCCAGGAGCTTAAAGAATGGAGGGGATTTATCGACTACATCCTCAGCTTTCCAGATAAAGATGGCGACGGTCTTTCCGAGATCCTTGAAAAATATAAAGAAAAACAGGGAAGGATCGTAAAAAAAGCAAGCTGGAATCCTTATAAACTCCTCCGCCGCGGGACCTTTGTCACCTGGGTTGTGGTAGGGATATTCATCCTCTTTCATCTGGGAATGATCTTTCTGATCCGGTTCATCTTCAGAAAAATCAAGAGAAAAAGACGTCAAGCCTGACGATTTCAAGGTTTTAATCCATTCCTTTAAATAGAAGAAAAATAGGAGAATGAAGAGTGGTTTGTACAGACCTTGTGTGTCAGTCTAAATCTTCAATCCAAGAACGACTGATCATTCTCCAAACTTGATTTCAATCACCGGGCTGAACTCGCTCACAACACCAAGATTATTGACAGCCTGAATTCGAAAAAAGAGCCTCGGTTCTGTCTGCGGTATAAAAGGTTCTGAATTGAATATATAGGTATTCGACCAAGATTTTGTCTGCATGTTTAAATCGACAGGATCATATCCAAATTCGATCTGATAATAATAAAAATTCGGTTCAATATTCGCCTGCCACTGCACTTCAACGGAATAAGGGGAAAGCGGGATGAGATGAATATCCCCTGGAATAGCAGGCGGAATGGCGATCAAAGCATAATACCATTCCCATGTCATTAGTTGATAGCCGGCTTGTGAGGGATGAACCCTGTCAGACATAAGCATATAATATCCTCCCCGCCCATCAGGAAACTCGCCGAAGATCGTATAAAAATCGATGACTGGGATATTAAGAATCTGGCTGATTTCTTTGATCCCGTCGGAGATCCTCACTGCACGGTTTTTAAAGACACCCGTTCCCAAGCGATGAGCAGGATCTCTCGGTATAAGCGTTGACAAGATGGGAAGCATGGAATAATCCAAGGCTTTTTCCATCATCTCCGAGATATTGAACAAAGTGAGGGAAACTGGGATCTGGAGCCGAATGGCGTCATTGGTCCCATAATGGAATAAAATGAATTTGGCTTTGTGCAGTTCGATGACATCATCAAACACCAATATCGCATCCGTTGTTTTCGTGGCCGGCCTTCCTTCATTGATAACCTCTGTTTCATACACCCACAGGTTCAAGAGAAGCTCGAGCCTTGGAATATATCCAAGTTCCGGAGCTTCAATTGCCGCAACCCATCCTTTTGTGATGCTGTCGCCGAATCCGATGACTTTTCTGTAATCAAGACCATTCACATTATTGATGTTTTCTGAAGAACCTCTCTGATCAATGAAGGATTCATTCACCACTGAGTTTGAGTTAATCGGGAGGACTTCAGGTTTATGCGATAAAATTTCTGAAATTTTCAGTCTGTGTTCCCTATACTTTCCTTCATCATATAAAAGAAAACGGAGACGATCGCTCTCAGCATCTTCTTTCAGGTCGTAAAGAGGTGTTTCGAACCGGATTTCGTTAACCATCTCTCCGGTATCCATATCCCAAACATGGATGGAAAAGGATTCAGATATATATGCGATATAGGATGCTCCTTGATGTTCGATCAAAACAGGTGTATAGAACGGAGTTTTGGAATCATTTATCAAGGGGAACTCATAATCTTGAAAATGGATGACCAACTGATAGGAATCGTTCCAAATCTGCCAAAAGGTTCTAAAAACCACAAACGAATTAAATTTAGGACTATGATCCACTCCTGAAAGGACGGATCGAGGATCATCGGTCTTAACATGAAAGACGACGTTTCCTGCTTCGTTCGAAATCTTAACCTCATCATAGCTGCTTTCATATGAATAGACATTTCCTTTGACACGGAGAAGACCTTTTTCTTGTAACTCCTCCTGCTCTTGAGGAAACGCCGGTAACAAGATGCCCAAACTCACCAGAAGGGATAGGAATAAAATAAAAATTCTCTTTTTGTTTCTCATAATCGAGTGGTTAAAAGGGCAGAAACACGAGTGGAATAAAAATGGTCAGGAAATGGACGCTTTCGGTAAAGCATGCAAGAATTATAACAAACCTAGGCACCGTTTAAAACTTGCTGTTCAATGCCGGACCCCTTTACATAAGAAAGGATATTAGGCATATTATGAGCTTCCTCCTATGTTTAATAACTCTGAAGAAATGTTTTTTTGATCAAATGCCAAAAATTGCGGTCCTCTTCAATCCTACTGCAGGTAAAGGCCGTTCTGCCAGAGTAAAATCAAAGATCGAATCCTATCTTAAAAACTATGCCGTTCCATATAACTTTTCTGTCACGAATAGCGAAGCGCATCTGCGGGCCCTCGTCCTTGAAAAATCTCGTACTCATACTGCAATTATCGGGTGCGGAGGCGATTCAACTGTCAGCATCATCATAGATGAGATGATGAAAAAAAACGTCAAAGTTCCCTTGGGAATGATCAGCAGCGGATCTTCGAATGACATTGCGCTGGAATTTGGCGTCGAGACTCTGGATAAAGCCTGCCAGGTTCTAAAAAAAGGCACAAGAAAATCCATCGATCTGGGTGCTGTTTATGATGGAGAAAAACCGATTCGTTATTATATCGGACAATCCAACATAGGCCTAGGCAGTTATGTGGCAGGATTTGTGGAAGAGCTTTCTCGAAAAAAACCGATTTTAGGAAAACAACAAATTCTGGCGGGTTTCATGGGTATCAGAAACACATATAAAAAAGAACTCCATATTTTTGCCTTATCCATCAAATCCCCCAAACAGAAAATAAACGGATCCTTCATGATGGCAATATTCAACAACATCAAATACTGGGCAACCGGAAAAATCCTGGATTCCTCATCAAAACCAGATGACGGTTGGCTTAACTGCTGTTTAGTAAAGCCTTGCTCCAAAAAAAGACTCATCCATCTTTCCCGCCTTTCACAACAACAAAGACTCTCCGAAGCACCAGAAATTGTTTTCCTAAGATCGAAGGAATTCGACATCAAATCTGAAAATCCATTCATCATTCAATCCGACGGAGAACTTATAGGCGGTTTTGAAACTCCTCAGCAGTTCCATGAAATATCTTTCCGTATACTACCCTCTGCTGCTACCTTTATCTGCTGATATCCGGTCTGTTGATCCTATTCCTTTTTTCCGGACAGAGCTCGCATTTCAGTTGAAGCAAAACATTCGATGTGTCTTTTCATCTGCCGTAGCATTTGATTTTATTCCCTGTTTTTGATTAAAATCTGTGCCAATAGAACAGTGCAAATAGAAAAAGAACGGTTGCTCGATCTGATTGAAAATTTTAGCGGCAAAAGGATCGCAGTCTGGGGCGATATTATCTATGACGAATACATCTTCGGTACAACTCGCCGGATATCACGGGAAGCACCTGTTCTCATCCTGAGCTACCGCTCTAAAGAGTATTATCTGGGAGGAGCCGGTAATTCTATATATAATCTGAAAGCACTCGGGGCAGAGACCGTTCCGGTGGGGATCATCGGAAAGGACAATGCAGGCGATGAGATCATCCAACTCCTCGATAAGCTTTCCATCCAGGCAGATCACATCCTTATTGAAAATGATTTCCAAACTCCTATTAAAACCCGAATTCTCGCCGGTGAGGAAACGACCAAAAAACAGCAGATCCTTCGAATCGACAAAGAAGCTCAAGTCCCGGATAAAACTCCTCTGATACGCCAGCTTAAAGATTTTCTTCTCTCCCTCCTTCCCTCTGTGGATGCACTACTTATTTCTGATTACAATTATGATAATGTCAAACAGGAGGTTTTCAAGGCCGTTCTCGAGGAATACAAAAAAGCCGGGATCCCTGTTACCCTCGACTCCAGATTTCGCACATCCCATTTCAAGGACATCACCATCGCTACCCCCAATGAACCCGAATTAGAAGGAGCCATGCAAATCGAGCTGAGCGGGAATGAGAGCATTTTCGAGAATGCGGGAACTGGCCTGATGGAAAAAATACGCGCTCAAGCCGTTCTTATAACCCGGGGAGCAAAGGGGATGGTCCTCTTTGAAAAAGAAAAATCACCTTTTGCTATCCCAGCACACGGCACACCTGATATCGTGGATGTGACAGGAGCCGGAGACACAGTCATCAGTGTTCTCACATTGGCTCTGGCATGTGGATCGAATTTTCGAGACGCTGCGAAACTGGCAAATTTTGCCGCCAGTATTGTCGTTATGAAGAAAGGCACTGCCGCCGTCTCTATACCGGAACTCAAAAAAACGATCGCTTCATAAATTGAAAAAATATTATGCACTCCCCAATCTTACTAAGATCATAAAAAAACTTAAGAAAAAAAACAAAAAGATCGTTCTTGCCAATGGATGTTTCGACCTTATACATGTCGGACACATCCGCTATCTTAAAGAAGCAAAAGACCTCGGAGATATTCTCGTAGTCGCTCTCAACAACGATTCTTCCGTCCGTTCCTTAAAAGGACCAGGAAGACCCTTGATGCCTGAGTTCGACCGCGCTGAACTGATTGGATCTTTTTCCTGTGTCGATTATGTCACTATTTTTTCAGAGAAAGATGTCAACCATGTTGTCAAAGCACTTCAGCCGGATTTTCATGCCAAGGGATCGGATTACACCGTAGATTCGGTTCCGGAAAAAGAGACAGTCAAGCGGCATGGCGGCAAAACTGCCATAACAGGAGGACCCAAGATCAGATCTACTTCAGAGATCATTGATTCCATCTCTAGAATGTTCCAGAAAAAATTAAATAAATAAATGTCAAAATTCTTGATCGTCAGGTTAAGCTCTCTAGGGGACATTATTCACACTCTTCCCGCTTTTTCTGCTCTTAGGAAGCATTTTCCGGATGCGAAGATCTCATGGCTGGTGGAAGAGAAGGGAAAAGACATCCTCGAGCTGGTGCCAGGAATCAACAAAATCATTGTCACTCCCCTTAAATCGGCTCGCATTTTCTCAAAAAAATTCATTCAGGATATTTCCAGATTAAAACGTCAGCTAAAAAGCTCTGAGCAAACATCTATCGATTTCCAGGGATTGATTAAATCCGGTTTTTTTTCCTGGTTTTCGGGAGCAAAACCAAGGCTCGGTTTTCAAAAGATCAATTGCAGAGAACCCCAGGCCTCCTGGTTTTATACCGATAAAGCTGCTCCGTTCTCTGAGGATGAACATGTGATCAGGAAAAACCTGCATCTTCTTTCCCTTCTAAAGATCAAAGAGGAATTGCTTGACTTCCCCTTTTTGATCCCTGAGGAATTATCGCAAACTGTCAGGGACAAGCTGAGCGATCTCGGGGCGACGCAAGATAAAAAATTCGTCCTCTTAAATCTAGGCGCTGCCTGGGAAACAAAAAGACTGCCTTCCGATAAGTGGGTTCAGTTGATCAAACATCTTGAAAAACTTTCTATTCATCTTCTTCTTTTATGGGGAACGCAGGCCGAGCTGGAACTGGCAGAAAAAGTCAGGTCCCAGACAAATACGATTCTCCTGCCTTACCTATCATTGAAGGAGGTTTTTGCACTGATACAAGAAGCTGCTCTAGTGGTGACAGGAGATTCATTCGCTTTGCAAGCCGCATGTGCCCTATCCCGGCCGACAGTGAGTTTTTTCGGCCCGACAAATCCAGAGCGTAACGGTCCATTCCATCCTGATGACTGTGTTGTGTTCCACAGGTTAGAATGCAGCTACTGCTACAAACGGACCTGCGATAGATTGGAGTGCATCCAGAAGATATCCCCAGAAGAAATCGCCGATCTCTGCCTGAAGAGATTAAACGTATCATGAAAATAGAAGATATTATGAAGGATCCATCTCTCCTTTTCACCGTATAGATCTTTTCCTTTTTTTAGAGCCAAGTTTACACAGCCCCGAGCTATCTGTTATATTTTTGTTATGCCCACACAAGCAAGAATAAAGAAAGTCAAGCAGGTCCTCTCGAATCGATATTCGGATCTGAGAGTTGTATTGGAAGAAGTGAAGAACACGCATAATGCGAGCGCGGTCGTCCGGACATGTGATGCTGCCGGCATCCAATTTCTAGATGTCATTTCCGCTGAACAAGAACCTTTCTCAGTGAACGAAGCCATTTCCACGCGTGCAGAAAAATGGCTTCATATGTACCACTACACCTCGACATCGGAATGCTTACTCTCGATCCGGAATCAAGGATTCAAGATAGCAGCAACGACATTGAGCGAAAAGTCTGTCCCATACAATGAGATCGATTATTCGAATCCTACCGCATTCGTTTTCGGTAATGAGGCCGACGGGACATCCCGAACCGCATGTGACTATGCCGACCACCTGATCCATATTCCCATGAAGGGAATGGCACAGAGCCTGAACCTTTCAGTATCTGTGGGGATTGTTTTATATGAGGCCATCCGCCAGAGAAACCAAAATCGTTCCTATCAGCATGCCGGTTTAGACGATAAGACTTATATGAAATTCATGGAAGATTGGCTTGGTATATATGAAAAAAATGAGGAGGGATGAATATAGGTCATCCAACCCTCCTCTAGAGATGGAATAAAGAGCAGGTCTAAACCCTGACACCTTCAGAAATCATTAATCGTTCCAACCGTTCCTCTCCTTTTTCCTTCTTATTTCCTTTTGAACGGTTTTCTTTATCAGCCGATCCCTGTTCTTTTTTCAGATCATCAAAATCTGATTTAAATTCATTCTTATTAAAGGGGCGGGTCTGCCATTCAAAGCCTACAAGATCATCTTGGAATCCAAAAAATCCTTTGCGCATGTCTTCATCTTCCGCGATCTCGACCTCCGCTTGACTGGCTTTTTTATCCCGAAGAAACTCGATGAGGATCGTATCGCCTTTCTCTTTCTTCTGTATGAGATTTGTGAATGCATTGGCATAAGAGATCCGTTCCCCGTCCGCTTTAAAGATAACATCCCCTACCTGCAAACCCGCGCTCTCTGCTGGGCTGTCTTCCATTATTTTTGAGATTAAAAGACCTGTTCCTTCGGGTATTCCAAAGTATTCTGATAGATCCCTATTGAGTTCCTCTATATATATTCCGATATACTTGTGGCCTTTCCTTACAAATGACAACTTGGGAAGAGATTTGGTGAATTTCGGGTCCTTGGAAAAAAGATCTGGAAATTTGATCTCAAATTCCTTCAAAATGTCTTTCTTTTGGTATTCTCCGAGCTTCACATCCACTTTCATTTTTTTCCCTGATCTTTCTATGGTCAAAGTGATATCATCTCCCGGTTTTCTTTTGCGGATCTCTTGAGCAAGCATTTCCGTGCTTATGATTTCTGTCTTCTCGATCTCGAGTAGAATATCTTCTACGTGGAGTTTAGCTAATTCTGCAGGACTTTCTTTCTCGACCTCGATGATCTCGACGAGTCCTTCTTCGTTCTGCTGGATTGAAACACCCAGCCATCCTCGTTCCACTTTGCCTTTTTCCTTGATCTCATCAGCGACACTCACCACAATATCCACAGGAACAGCCACCGCCATTCCTGACGAGGGCGCTTCCGCCCGGCTGAATGAATATCCCGTTCCTGTGATCACTTTATCTTCAAATTGAAATAGAAGAGGTCCTTCATCGACATATATACCTCTGATGATCCCAACCATTTGGCCTTCTTTGTCAACAACGGGGCTTCCGCTGGATCCAGGGACAACCCATACATTTAACCGTAATTTATCCTCTCCAACCGAGCTCACGATCCCCTGCGTCACAGCTGGTGTGTTTTCAGGTGAAATACCGACAACACCGATCCAGTCACCGACAGCAAGCTGTTTTTTCTTTTGGATCTTGATGGGAGTCAACACGCCTTCTTTTGCCCGGACAACAGCCAGATGGGTTTCAGGATCCATTCCTACAAATTCCGCCTCGATCTTTTTTCCATCAGCTGTGTTGATAAACAACTTCTCATCCAAAGGAGTCACAAGAGCGGTAGTTAGCACATGACCTTCTTTATCGATCACAACACCAGTGGCGACTTTTCTTAAATGATTACGGGTCTCCACTTTTACGACAGAAGAATAAACATGTTTCACGATGTTTTTGACTTCTTCCTTACTGCTGTCTGTTTTCATCGGCTCGGCATTGGAATTGACGAGACACACCATGACTAACAGAGCAGCAACCAATATGACTTCAATTTTTATCTTCATTGCTTGAACCTCCTAATATTTGATCTTTGTATCTGTCTGGTCAGAAACCTTCTCTAAAATATAGATCGTCGGGACTTCCTTGCTGAAATTCCGGATCTCCTGAACATATCCGACCGGCTCGGTGATGTGGATTATATTGAATGCTCCTCTCCCAAACCCGGACCTGAAACCTGGATCAGCTGGTTTCTCGAGGGATGACAGGTCGATCTGACTTCCTTGTGGAAGAATAAACACTCCGACAATAAGAGCCGCGATCAGCACGGTACAAAAAGCTCCTGCTAGAGAAAGACGGATATATTTCTCTTTGACATGCCGCCTTTTTCTCCCCGACAGCGTTTCAAGGCATGCTGTCTCAAAACCAGGAGGAGCTTTAACTCTTCCCAATTTTTTTAGGTCATAAATATCCTTCATATGTCTTCTCCTCACTCCTTCATAATTACATGTTGAGCGAGCTGTCCTCCAGCTCCTGTCTTAAGTTTTCCCTCCCGCGGCTGATCCGCGCTTTTATAGTTCCCAAGGGTTTTTTTAATATCTGGGCGATCTCTTCCTGTGAAAATCCCTCAATATCTTTGAGAATGATCGGGATCTTATAGCGGGGATGAAGAGAATTCAGCGCCTTTCTCAAAACCTTTATCGTTTCAGAATTTTCAGGATTCTTATCGAATGGGATTTCACTTGAAAGTGTGTTTTCCACATTTTCTAATGACACATACATATGTTTTTTTTGTCTTTTCAGGTCTGTTTTAGCCAAGTTGGAGGCGATGGTATATATCCAGGATGAAAGAGGCGCCACCGGTCTGTATTTATCTGATTTAAAGTAAACACGCATAAATGTCTCCTGGGCCAATTCAGCTGCTTTTTGATAATCTCCTGTCATCTGCCAAAGAAAATTCACGATCTTGTCCTTGTAAATCAGTACAAGCTCTGCAAATGCCTTTTCATCGCCCTTCTGAACTCGGGCCATGAGCTCTTTATCATCCATTCTCAATGAATAAAAACTCCTTTTTCCTGTATTTCGTTGCATGAATACCTGAGTGAAATCATTTGCAATCGAGCTTAATGAGCTCTGTTTTGATTCTAAACTCTTCTATAAAAAAAAGGAATGCACCTCACCATGGGGATGGCTTTTGGGCTTTTTAAATAGAGGAGAATTTATTTAGATTCTTTTGATTCCAGCTCGATGAGGATCTTATCGGAATCGACAAGATCACCTGGTTGTGCACAGATCTTTTTAACAGTCCCTTCGAGAGAAGACTTGATCTCATTCTCCATCTTCATTGCTTCGACGATGGCCAGCGTCTGGTTTTTTCGGACATTCTCTTTCTCTGTAACACAGATCTTGATAACCTTGCCCGGCATCGGAGCCTTAATCAAGAGCAATTCTTCCTGTGATCTCTCTTCTCCGCCCCTGAAATCTTTATCTTTTTCACCTGTCTCCTTAACCGTGAAATGTTGTCCGTTTAGATAGAAATATCTGTTCTCTCGATCTTCAGCAATAAATATTTTATAGGAACGATTCTCTATCACAAAAGAGAGGACATGAGGGGAAACACGAACCATATCTATCTTAAGAACCGTATCCTCATCGCTTAGAATGAAGCGGCCGTCCTTTTTCTCCAGCTTTATGGTAACCGGAGAATCATCAATAAGAAATTCGAAATCCATTTATTGACCTCCGATCCGCCATTTTCCTAATGTCTGCCATGGAGTGGGAAAAGCTTCCCCATCTTGTGCAGCGCTCGCGTTATGCTTTGGTCGGCTCAGACTTTCAAATGCGGCTGCTGCAGCGATTATCTTCTTTATATCATCCTCTTTCACTTTTCCCGACCAATCCTCGAAATAAGTCGGAATGAAGCTGGTCGTTGTCTCTCCGGACCTGAATTTTTCATGATCGATCACATCTTTCAAGAAATCGATCGTCGTTTTAATACCGATAATGACATAGTCATCCAATGCTTTGATCATGCGTTCACATGCTTTTTTTCTGTTCTCCGCCCAGACGATGAGTTT
>Ga0255054_10002536_pt1 | contig 10401 bp, 10 predicted proteins | sample JV7_2_23_MG_FD_188634 | JGI IMG/M metagenome (GOLD analysis project Ga0255054, IMG submission 188634) | Seawater microbial communities from Jervis Inlet, British Columbia, Canada - JV7_2_23 | ecosystem: Environmental > Aquatic > Marine > Inlet | place: Canada: British Columbia | collected... | reverse complement strand
ATTCTCGAACTTGTGGCATTACTTCAGATCGCGGCGGCTGATCCGGCACCGCGCATCGTTCAAGGTGATTCGCTTCCGCAGGTCACGCTGGCGGAGGCCCTCGAAGCGGCGGCCCGGCTCAATCCGAATTACGTCGCAGCGCTGGGTGAGATCAACAATGCGAAGTGGGTGCGGCGTTCGGCCTACGCCGTGTTCATCCTGCCGTCGGTCTCCGTCTCGACGTCGCTGACCAAAGCGTCGGAGTCGTTCTTCAACCTAGGGACCGGTGGTCTCACGAATCAGCTTGTCGATGGACGCATCGAGGCACGCTACGATCTATTCAGGGGCGGCGCGAAAGTATTCGAGCTGATCCGCGCGCGCGCCGAGGTGGAGAGCGCGGAGGCGAATGAGATTCAAGCGCGATTCGGCATGGCGTTCCTCACCGAATCGGACTTCTACGACGTGCTGGCCGAGAGGGAACTGGTTCGCGTGGCCTCCGATCGCGTCCGTCGCGCGAACGAGCAGCTGGCGATCGCGCGGGCCCGGGTGATTTCCGGGGCTGCCGTGCAAACCGACTCGCTCCAGCTACTTCTGGAACTGACCCGTGCCAGGGTCGATCTGCTGCGTCAGCGGGCGAGCCTGAAGGTCTCGCAGGTCCAGCTGGGAAGGCGGGTCGGGATTCCCGGTCCGGTCGACGCCAGGCTCCTTGATCCCGTTGTTTCGCTGGAGCTGCCGATCAGTGAGGATAGCGCGGTTAGCGAGGCGTTGCTGCAGGGGCCGGAATACCGGCAGGCCGTCGCGGATGAACGAGCGGCGGGCGCCGTGCTCAAGGCTACCTACGGCGCCTACCTGCCGCAGATCAGCTTGTTCGGGTCGTACCAGGGATTCGACCAAGCGTTCCTTCCCACCCAGACCACGCGTGCGATATGGGGATTTCAGATCAGCATGCCGATATGGAACAACGGGCAGCGTGAGATCGCGGTCACGCGAGCGCGAACGAACCGCGATGTGGCGCGGGCGGTCCGACGCGATACCGGACTGGGGGTGCGCCGCGATGCGATCGAGGCCTACGAGACTTATACGACGGCGCGGGCCAGTGCCGATCTGGCAAGGCAGGCCGTCGCGGTCGCCCGCGAGAACCTCGATGTTCAGGAGACGCGCTACCGTGCCGGTGCGACGACCATTCTCGATCTACTAACGTCCCAAGTGTCGCTGTCGGAAGCGGAGGCCGGTCTGGTTCAAGCAGTTTACGCGACCCGCTTGGCGCTGGCCGGCTTGGAAGCGATCTTGGGTCGACGATTATTTGCCGATAGAGGGTTCTGACCGTGAGAGCGATACAGCTGAGTGTGATCGCAGTGGCCGCGATAGCGGCCTGCTCGAACGCCGAGTCGAATAACGCAGGAGGCCAACCGGGTGGCGATGGGCAGCCGCCAGGCATGCCCGTCGAAGTCGCAGTGGCGCTCCGGGACACGGTCGTCGATGCGATTCTTGCCACCGGTGAGATCGAAGCCGTGCAGTACATCGAGTTGCGCCCCGAGGTCGACGGTCGGCTTCTCCAGATCCTGGTGCGCGAGGGACAGGAGGTCACTCGGGGTACGCCCTTGTTCAAGGTCGATGACGCCGAACTGAGAGCTCAAGTAGCGCGCCTCGAAGCGGAGCGCGACCTGGCACAGCAGGCCTTGGAGCGCACCCGTGAGCTGATGGAGCAGAACGCGTCGTCCGAGGCGGACCTCGAGCAGGCCGAGGCGAACGCCCGTAGTGCGCGGGCGCAGTTGGAGCTGCAGCAGGTTCGACTCGACCGTACGCTGGTGCGCGCTCCCTTCTCGGGACTCGTGGGCGAGCGCTTTGTCAGCTTGGGGGATTACGTGAACAGCTCGACGCGGCTGGTCACGTTGCAGACCGTCGATCCACAGCGAGCTCTATTCCGGGTGCCGGAGCGCTATGCTCAACGGCTACAGCTGGGTCAGGAAGTGGGGTTCCGAGTCGCAGCGGTTCCCAACGTGGAGTACGTCGGTATCGTGGACTTCGTCGATCCGGTCGTGCAACTGCCCGCCCGCACCATCGCGGTGAAGGCCGAAATACGCAATCGCGATCGCACGCTCAAGGCAGGCATGTTCATCGAGGCTCGGCTCGTCACCGACGTGCGCCCCGAAGCAGTCGTCATTCCGGAGGACGCGATCCTGCCGCTTCAGGGGGCCGTCTTCGTCTGGGTGGTGGTCGACGGCACGGCCACGCGCCGTCAGGTCGAACTGGGCGTACGCTCGCCTGGCTTTGTAGAGATCCAGAGCGGCGTCGAGCCCGGTGAACACGTAGTCGTCGGCGGCTTGGAGATGCTGACCGAAGGTGCGCCGGTGATGGCTACGGTCGTCGAACGCTAAAGGTGTGGGGGGCGAGCGGGCTCCCCGCGGGTTTGGCAAAACATGCGGGTTTCAGTGTGCGTTACTTTGCTCTGACCCGCTCTATTACCCCCCTGTTTCTATCCAGCACATCGTCAAGTCTGCCCAGCCGGTCATAGGCGAAGAGGAAGCAGCCACTTACGCTAGGATTCGGGCGCGGATCCTGCGACATTGGTTCATCTTGGCTGCTTCCTCTTCCTGACTTCCTCGTCGCCGGGTGGGGGCTTCGCACCGAACTCGGCCCCTCTTCTTCATGTCGCGTAACGCACTGGGGCGCATGGTATCGGACCCGGCGAAGAGCGCGTCACACGCTACACCAACGGTACGGTCAGCCCGACATTATGAGAACAATTCTTCGGCGAAGTGGAGTTCTCCGTGGACGAACCGCCGCACATGGGGGCCGAACGGCCCGCCGAGCTCAGCCGCCGACGCGCCGGTGGCGCGCGAGGAATTCGAGGATCTCCACGCTGGAAATCTCCATGCTGATGTGGCCGAGCACGTCTGAGGGCGCACCGGGCACGCCGGGCCATCGGTGCCCCCCACCCTGGATGGCGTACAACATGACTTCCGCGCCCCCGGCGCAGTCCGTGTAGGTCCTTGACTGGACCAGGGTACTGTCATTCACCAGATCTGGCAGAGTCTCCACAGCCGGGTCGCCCACGCAGTCGTTCGCTGTGACCCATGTCGCGACCGTTTGGTTCATCGACAGGTATCCGGTCTCTCCGCTCCAGAAGTAGAACTGGTCCTCGGTGCCGTGGACGAAGAGGATCGGGAAGGGGCGGGCCGGCTGGCACGCCTGGGCGTTCTCCTCGCTCATTGTGGCCGAGACAACCGCAGCACCAGCTAGGTCGGATGCGAGGAGACAGGCCAGCGCGATGGTCAACTCGGCGCCTTTGGAGTGCCCAGCGATGTAGATACGGTTCTCGTCGATGGCCAATCCGTCCTGCAGTTGTTCGATCAGCGTGGTGGTGAACGAGAAATCCTGATTGCTCCAGGAGGAAGCGTAGCCATCCGGGTACACGGTGATGAAGCCCAAGTCGTCCGCCGGGCCATCCATTTCGATGCGCCCCTGGAAGTTGCTTCCATCTTCTTGAGAACCATGAAAGAGAATGAGAAGAGGTGCCGGCTCACCCTGGTCGTACGACGGTGGAAGATGGAGCACGTACGTTCGCTGGAGTCCACCCGACCAAACGTATTCGCCCAGAACTCCTTCGCCGTCGCTGGCTGCGGTTGGCTCGTCGCCTCCGCAGGCGGCAGCAGCGAACGCCAGTAGCACGACACCAGCCAGCCAATACCGGCCGCTGTGAGCCGCGACCCAGTCTGCAATCAGCATCTAATAGCCCCGTTCTTGAGGGCGCACGTGGATGGTAGATCTCACAGTATATCTACGGATCTTTCCGGGATTAGTTCCAGCCCGGCTGCGCTTGCCGGCGACTAGAGAGAGCCGCCGAGCTGTTCTTCGAGCGCCTGACGACGACTGCGGCTCAGCTTCAGCTCGGTTCCGTCCTTGAGCACGATCATGTAGTCGCCGTGGAAGTAGGGGTGCAGCTCCTTGATGCGGTCCAGGTTCACGATGGTCGACCGGTGGGTCCTGACGAAGCGGGCGGGGTCGAGCTGTTCCTCCAGTCGCTTCATCGTGTCGCGAAGTAGATGTTTGTCACCCCGTACGTGCAGCCTGACGTAATCACCTTCGGCCTCGATCCAATCGATCTCTTCGACGCGCAAGAACATTACGCGGCCGCCCGTCTTCAACATCACACGTTGCAGATACGTGCCCTTGGACTGTGCGCTGCGAGCGTCGGGAGTCTCGGAACGATCCTCCAGCAGCGCGATCAGCTTTCGCGTGAGCGCGCCCAGCTCGCCCTGACGAATCTGTGACTTCGCTCGGCTGAGCGTGGCGGCGAAGCGCTCGTCGTCGTAGGGCTTCAACAGGTAGTCGAGCGCCGCCACATCGAAGGCGCGTAAGGCGTATTGGTCGTAGGCCGTAACGAACACGACGACGGGCATGTTCTCGGCGCCGATCGCCTCGATGACCGCGAAGCCATCCAATTCCGGCATTTGGATGTCCAGAAAGACGAGATCGGGCGATAATTCACGGATAGCCGCGATCGCCTCGCCACCGTCGCCGCACTCGCCCGCGACCTCGATCTCAGCGTCGCCGTCCAGGAGCATGCGGACTCCTTCACGGGCCATGGGCTCGTCATCGACGATCAGGACGCGGATTTTCTCCATCTCGCTAGGCTTCGCGCCACTCGTCAGGCGTCAATTGGAAAGGTATTTCGAGGGCCGCCGTGACTCCGCCACCGTCCGCGTTGGCGACCACGAAGTCGTGATCGTCGCCGTACAGCTGTTGGAGTCGCTCGTGCGTCGTCGACAGTCCCACACCGTTCCGAGCCGGCGCCTCGATGGGCTCGGACAGTCCGGGGCCGTCATCGTGGACGGCCAAGCGCAGGCGATCGTCATCGCGGCGGCCGCTGACCCGCAGCGAGCCGCCCGACGAACGCGGCGCTATGGCGTGTTGGATTGCGTTCTCGACCAGCGGCTGCAGGATCAGGTACGGCACGCGTGCTTCCTGTATCCCGGGCTCGATGTCGATCTCGACTCGTAGCCGATCGCCAAAACGGATCTGCTCTATCTCCAGGTAGCGCCGCACGAACTCGATCTCTTGCTTCAGCGGAACCACCTGAGTCCCGGCACTATCGAGCGCTCGGCGCAGCAGCTCGCCCAGCCCGGTGACGACCCGCACGGCCTGAGCATTTCTCTCGGTTCGCACCAACACCGCGATGGTGTTCAGCGCATTGAACAAGAAATGCGGGTGAAGCTGTGCCTCGAGTGCTTGAAGGCGCGCCTCGGTCAGTTGAGCTTCGAGCTGCAATGCCCGCATCTGACGCTCGCGACTCTCCTGGTAATGCTGGATCAAGTAGCTCAAGCCGACGATGATCCAGTAGAGCAGGGGATCGAAGTGAAGGAAGATGACGAACATTTGCAGCGAGGCACTCAGCAGGGCACTGAAGCCGGGCGGAATGTCGCCGACCAGCTGGTTGACCGAGTTGTACGCGAGGGCGCCGATCCACGCGATCGCTAAGCTCGCCAGCAGATGGACGGCGAGACTGCGTGGCCAGCGCTGGCGGTCGAAGGGATAACGGCAGGTCAGCCACAGAATCACCGGCGTGAAGAGTGCCCAGTAATAGCACCACGTAAAGATGGGAGCGAGCGTAGGGACGAGTCCGGGTGCTTCTCCGCGGAGGCGGGCGCGAAAATACGCCTCCCCCGCCATCACGACGCCGAAAAGCGTCCAGGCGGTGAACACCAAGGTCCAACGGACCCAGGGCCGGCCGGGCAAGCGCCCGAAATCGAACTGTCTCATTCCTTTATCAGGCTTGGCGTCGGGGGTGTGACTTGTGCCCAGGCGCATTCTAAGGACGGGAAGACCCGGCGAGCAAGCACTGTGCGGCGAAATGCACCGGGTCGGCGCCCAACCGAGAGCGGCCGCGACCAGTGGCCGCACGGTCCTTGACGGGCCGGTTGGCACGCGTGAGCTTTAGCCATTGCTCCATCCCAATCAGCCAATCGGAAAGGACACGGCGATGTACGCCATTGTCGGAGCCTCGGGTAACACCGGGCGGGCCGCCGCTGAAGCCCTGCTCACCGCGGGCAAAGATGTACAGGTGGTCGGGCGCAGCAAAGATCACCTGAAGCCGCTCGTGGCCAAGGGCGCGGAAGCGTTCGTGGGCTCCGTCGAGGATCCGCAGGCGATGACCCTGGCCTTCTCGGGGGCCGTGGGAGTCTACTGCTTGATCCCGCTGCGCGCTGATGCGCGAGACTTTCGGGCCTACCAGAAGAGCATCGGCGAGTCGCTCGCCGCTGCGATACACGAGGCGGGAGTCGAACACGTGGTGTTCCTGAGCAGCGTCGGAGCGCAACACGTAGAGGGAACCGGCCCCATCGTCGGCCTTCGAGAGGTCGAGGACCGACTCAACGCCCTGGCGAAAGTCAACGTGCTGAGCCTGCGTCCCGGCTGGTTCATGGAGAACTTCGTCATGGGGATGGATGCGATCCGCCAGATGGGCGTGCTGGGGACTCCCGTGCGAGGCGACATACCGATCGCGCAGATCGCGACCCAGGATATCGGCGTCTACGCTGCCCAGCGGCTCGCCAACCTCGACTTCTCCGGCAAATCGAGCCAAGAGTTGCTTGGAGCCGCCACGATCACCATGGAGGAAGCGGCGCGGGCCCTGGGGGCTGCCATCGGAAAGCCCGATCTTCCTTACGTGCAGATCCCCTACGAGGACTTCGGCCAGGCGATGCTGAAGATGGGGCTAAGCGAGAGCGCCGCCGCCGTGTCCACCGAAATGTATCGAGCCTTCAACGACGGGCTGATCGTGCCGGAAGAGGAACGTTCGGCCGAGAACACGACACCCACGACGATCGAGGAGTTCGCTCAGGTCTTCGCGCAGATTTACAACGGCTGACCGCGCCGGTATGGAGCCTTCTTCCACAAACGTTTCCTCCAAGTGCCGCCGCGCACACGAGAAGGTGGCAGGGCAAGCGGAGCATCTGCTGGGATTGGCGCTCGGGTCAGACGAGCAGTTCCTCTTCCGCTCCGCGCCGGTTTCCGCCTGGAACGTCGGCCAGCACCTGGACCATCTGGCGAAAACCAACCGGGAGATAGCGGGCGCCATCCGCAAGATTCTGGCTGGTGAGGCGGGTCCTTCCCGATCGGCACCGACATTTGTGGGTCGTGCCGTTCTGCTCAGCGGCTGGATCCCGAGGGGCGCCGGTAAGGCACCAGGGTACACAACTCCCGATGCCACATCGCCCGAGCAGATCAAAGACGACTTGCGCAGTTCACTGGAGGCGGTGAGCGGGCTCGGGGAGGCGCTGGCGGAAATCGGGGAGTCCCGAGGGCGTGGGGATCATTTCGCCTTCGGCGGTCTCACTCCGATGCAGTGGCTTCGTACGATGGATGTGCACACGCGGCACCACCTCAAGATCATCCGTGAGATCGATCGAGCGACGACTTGAGCGAGCGTGCAAAAAGGGGCGGCTGATCGCCGCCCCTTTGTGCAGAAACCACGGTACTCTGGGTCTCGAGTCTAACGCCGCGCTGCAGAATAGCGCTCCGCCACCTCGCCCCAGTTGATCGTGCTCCACCAAGCCTCGACATAGTCCGGACGCCGGTTCTGATACTTCAGGTAATAGGCGTGCTCCCAGACGTCGATGCCCAGGATCGGTGTGCGGCCCTCCATGATCGGGCTGTCCTGGTTCGGTGTGCTCTCCACCACCAGCTGGCCGCTCGAGTCCACCGAGAGCCAACCCCAGCCGCTGCCGAAGCGCGTCGCGGCCGCCTTGCTCAGCTGATCTTTGAAGCTCCCGAAATCGCCGAACGTGGCGACGATCGCCTCGCCGAGGTCGCCGCCTGGCTCGCCGCCACCGTTCGGGCTCATGATCGACCAGAACAGACTGTGGTTGGCGTGGCCGCCTGCGTTGTTGCGAACCGCGGTGCGGATGTCCTCCGGAACCTGGTTCAATTGACCGAGCAGCCGCTCGAGGCTCCAATCGGCGAACGAGGCGTGCTTCTCCAACGCGGCGTTCAGGTTGTTGACGTAGCCCGCGTGGTGCTTGTCGTGATGGATGCGCATCGTCTGTTCGTCGACGTACGGCTCGAGTGCATCGTAGTCGTAAGGGAGCGGGGGGAGTTCGTGAGACATCGGATCCTCCTATGGCGATCGAGGCCTTGGTTTCGCTTAGAATTTCGAGGCACCTATTGTACACGCTGCGGTACCTCGACCGCAATCGTGGGAGCCCGGACGCTCTGGCGCCGAAGGCCGCTGCTCCTGCGGCAGCTTGTGTAAGACGATGCCTTCGGCGTATGTTCGGGCTTCCGACCAAGATGTCAGCACCCAATCCAGCGAGGGCAAGATGTTCCAGGGGCTCAGAACAGCGGTCTATGAAGTGGACGACCTGCAGGCGGCGAAAGATTGGTACATCAAGGCGCTAGGGTTCGAGCCGTACTTCGACGAGCCGTTCTACGTGGGCTTCAGTGTGGGCGGCTACGAGCTGGGGCTGCACCCGGCCGACGAGAACACACCCACGGGGCTGGGTGGCACAGCCATCTACTGGGGTGTCGACGACATCGAGGCCGCGGTGGCCAGGCTAACGGAGCTGGGCGCAACGGTACACGGCGAGATACAGGATGTCGGAGAAGGTATCATGGTGTCATCCGTGATCGATCCGTTCGGCAACCTGCTCGGCGTGATTCGGAACCCGTACTTCAAGCTGGAGCCCTAGGAGCCGCTTCAAGGCGTCCAGGTCCAATAGCCGGGTCCGATGCGCAGATTGTGGAGCCACTCGGCGGGCCACGAGTAGCGCACTAGCACGGCCAGCCAGCCGTGGGAGATGGCCAGCGTGAACAGGTTGGGCTGCCGATGAAACAGCCGACACCAAACGTAACCTCCTACCAGCGTCATCAGCGCCAGAGGCCAGTTGGGCCAGTGGACGACGGCGAATAGCGACGCTGCTATCGCCGCCGAAAACCCGGGGTGCTCCACACCTTCCAGGGTACGCCGGAAGGTGAAGGATTGCATGGCGTACTGCTGGACCAGACCCCACAACGGATAGAGCAGAAAGTAGACCAGCGTGCCACGCGGGAACGCGGGGCCGGCGCCTGCGGCCATTCCGACGGCAACGACGACGACGGCGCCGATGATTGTAGCGATGCCCACGTCCCGTGCCGACGGCCAGAAATTGTCGAATCGCAGGCCAAGATCACGCAGCCGGTCCTTGTGCACGAAATTGGAGGCGAACGGGATCAGCACGATGATCGTGATCAGCGGGATCTTGAGCCAATCATTGCCGGTGGGCCGGACGATCCAGTTGTAGACCAGCGCGAGGGCCACGAACACGAGCGGCTCGACCGCCGGTCGAGCTGTCAAAGTCGGGAGGAATGAGCCGCCCCCCGCGCCATCGTGTCGCCTCTCCGCCATCTTCATCTGATCTGGCACCATTACAACGGCGCCGACCTGAGCGCAATGTCCCCGACTCAAGCCCCAATGTCCGCATTCCCATGAATTTGCGGGAATGCAGGCGGAGAGCTATATAAATGGGACCCCTTGTGAGCACGATCCCTTGTGCAGGAGGTCCTTGTCTATGGAGCGACACGATGTTGGCACCGGACGCGCCGGGGCCCAGCCGGTCGCTGCCCCGGCGGTCGCCGGCCATGTGCGGTTCCGCGCCGAGAGTGAGCCCGGCCAGAACTCATTGAATCGCCGGTGGCAGGCCACGTATTCGCACGGGCAGGATTGGTCACATTTCGGCATCGCCATCGACCTTAGCCGGCAAACGTGCACGCTCAGTCGTACGGCGGAAACCGACTATTCCTCGCTGCTGCGAGAGCTGGCGGGCAAGCCACCCGAATCGCTGACCCCGATCCCTCCGCCCAGCCGCCGCATCGACTCGCTGACTTTCGACATAGAGATCATCGGGCTGAAGATGCCGCGGGTAGGAGCTGGCGCGGTGGGTCCTGCAGGTGACTGGCTGGTCGTCCAGGCTTACTTACCCCGCAGCACAGAGTCGTTTCTCCTTGGCGTGAGCAATCGGCTGGCGGCGGGAGAGATCATCGTGTCCAGACCCGAGTCGGGGCCGACGATCGTGCATGTTCTGACGCAGGTCTTCGGCTAGATCCTGACGGTCCAAATCGGTACGGACCCGCGGGCGGCGGATCATTCGGGGGTGGCTCTCTTGAGCCGCCCCACTTTTTTTTCGTGCTACTCCAAGGCTAGTTTCGCCTTCGCAGAGTGGAGAACTGGAATGCCGGTAGACGAGAACTCGGCCGGCCCCCCGGGTCGCAAGCTGGCGCTGCGTACCGACGGCCTGACGCGTGTGGCGGACGGCCGAACCCTGGTCGATGATGTCTCCATTTCCGTCGAGACCGGCGAGGTGGTTGCGATCGTGGGGCCAAGCGGGTCGGGCAAGACATCCCTTCTGCGCCTGCTCAACCGCCTCGACGAACCCACCGACGGAACGG
>Ga0255054_10002533_pt1 | contig 10405 bp, 9 predicted proteins | sample JV7_2_23_MG_FD_188634 | JGI IMG/M metagenome (GOLD analysis project Ga0255054, IMG submission 188634) | Seawater microbial communities from Jervis Inlet, British Columbia, Canada - JV7_2_23 | ecosystem: Environmental > Aquatic > Marine > Inlet | place: Canada: British Columbia | collected... | reverse complement strand
AAAATCACCGAAGCGGTTCTATCTGCAATTCAGTCTCCGGTGATATTCCTTCTGGCCATGAACATTTTGCTTCTTTTTGTAGGAATGTTCATGGATATCATATCGGCCACCATGATTTTAGGGCCCGTATTCTTACCGATGCTGGACGCTTTTGGTATCAGCTGGATGCATTTCGGTTTAATCATGACGGTAAATCTGGCCATCGGATACTGTACGCCTCCCATGGGGGTCAGTCTTTATATTACGGGTTCTATTTCCAATAAAGATATTATTTATGTATCCAAGGCTGTTATACCCTTTATCATTATTCAGATGATCGTGCTTTTTATTATAACCTACATACCGGATGTTGTTTTGTGGCTCCCGAAAGTGATGGGTTTTGTGGAGTAGTTATATTGTACGGCGGGGTTAGATAAAAGCAGCGGGCATTTGCGTATTTGTTGATGAACTTAAAAGAACCGGGCAATCTGGAATAAAGCTCTGAATTTTAAAATTTACAAATAATTTCAGCCAAAGCGAATTGATTTCACTGCCTAACAACCCTATTATGTTGCGTGAAGCTAGGGTTCGTTAGCATTATTTGTAACTTAACCATCAGGAGGCGCTTTAAATGTCAGGTGATGAATCTTTACTCAAGGGCAAGCACATCCTGGCCGTGGATGATGAAGAGGATATTCTGGAAAGCATCGAGGATATTCTGGATGAGTCGGTCATCGATACGGCGCGGGACTATGAAAGTGCTTCCAAGAAAATTAAAACAGGGCAATATGATCTGGTAATTTTAGACATTATGGGTGTAAACGGGCTAAAGTTATTAGAAGAGTCCGTTGATCGGGGCACCCCAACGGTGATGCTGACCGCCCATGCCGTCAACCGGGAAACCCTCATGGAATCCATTCAAAAAGGGGCCATTTCCTATCTGCCCAAAGAGAAACTTTCCGAACTGGATGATTTGCTGAATGCGATCTTAGGGGCCTACAATCGGGGTGAGCCACCCTGGAAACTGCTTTTTGAAAAACTGGGCGACTATTTTGACAGACGTTTCGGTTCCGATTGGAAGGAAAAGGACCGGGAATTCTGGTCTGAATTCAGCCGCACCTATTCGATTGGAAAAGGGATCCAGGAGCGCCTCAAGCACGATAAAAAAATCCTTGATAAGGGAATTTAAAATTTATATTTAGGCTGCCAAACAACCTTCGATGAATATTATTACCTGAATTTTGCAAGATTCAGTAATTAATTAACGCCATCCTACCTTATTAAAGATTGCCCGCATGTGAAACAATTTTCAATCTTCAATCGACAATATTCATTTCCCACCGCTTTCTTGCTTGACACCCAGATTACCTTCCTCTATATTTCATCACTTATACTTCGGGCGTATATCGTTACCAAAAGACGCCTCTTGCCAAAATAAAATTAGTCTTAGGAGGGATAAAATGGAATTTAGTCTGCCGGAAGAACTTGAAATCCTGCGAAAGATGGTGAGTGATTTTGCAGCTGAAAAAATTGCGCCATTTGCCGATGAATGGGATGAGAAGCATTATTTCCCATACGAGGAAGCCATCAAACCAATGGGCGAACTCGGTTTGTTCGGTACGGTTATCTCTGAGGCCTACGGCGGATCCGAAATGGGTTGGCTGGCGGCTATGATTATCAGCGAAGAAATTGCGCGAGCATCGAGTTCCCTCAGAGTCCAGATCAATATGCAAACCCTGGGATGTGCTTTCACCATAGAGAAATATGGCAGCGAAGAATTGAAGAAAAAATATATTCCCAAGCTGGTCAGTGCCGAATATATGGGCGGATTTGCGATGACCGAACCGGATGCGGGCTCCGATGTAATGGCCATGAAATCCAGGGCTGAAGATAAGGGCGACCACTGGCTTCTAAACGGATCCAAAACCTGGATCTCCAATGCCGATGTGGGTGATGTCATCATTTATTATGCCTATACGGATCGCGATGCCGGCTCAAAAGGGCTTTCGGCATTTGTGGTGGAGCTTAAAAATTTCAACGATGTGCGCACGACCGATCTGGATAAGATGGGATCCCGCTCCTCACCCACAGGAGAAATTTATCTGACAGATACCCGGGTTCCGAAAGAAAACATTCTCGGCAATCCCGGTGACGGCTCTAAAATCCTTTTTGGATCGCTGAATCAGACCCGGCTTTCCGCTGCGGCCGGTGGCGTAGGCGTGGCACAGGCTTGCCTGGATGAAGCCGTTAAATATGCTAAAGAACGTAAACAGTTCGGCAAAGCGATCGGTGAGTTCCAGATGAATCAGGATCTTATCGGCCAAATGTCGGCTGAAATAGAAGCAGCCCGGCTGTTGGTTTACAAGGCCGCCTGGGCGAAAGATCAGGGAAGGTTAAACAACGGCCTGGATGTCGCCCAGGCGAAATATTTTGCGGGCGAGGTCGTCACCAAATGCGCTAACTATGCCATGCGGATTCTGGGCGCTTATGGTTATTCGACCGAATATTCGGTGGCCCGCTTTTTCCGCGATGCGCCAACCTATAGCATCGTGGAAGGATCTACCAATATTTGCAAGTGGATCATTGCCTTGGATCAGTTAGGAGTGCGCAAAGCCAACCGCTAAAATTGGCTTTAAAATCATTATCTTTTGCCCGAGGGCGGTGTTGCCCCGCTAAAGCGGGATTTTACATCTATTTTTATGGATATTGAGGAGTTCATCGATCCGATTCAAAATGCTCACGTACTCACGTGTACGCTCCGCTTTTGAACCGAATCGCGCCTATCCCTCGAACAAAATCTAACAATTTTAAAGCCAGTTTACAGTTAAATTATTTGTATACTGATAGAGAAATATAGCATTTTTATTTGTAGAAAGGAGAGGGATATGGACATCGTTGTTTTGGTAAAACAGGTGCCGGATACCGAATCGCTGGTTCAGATTGCTGATGACGGGGTTTCCATTAAAACCCAGGACATTAAATGGATCATGAATCCTTACGATGAACTGGCTGTGGAAGAGGCACTGCAGATCAAAGAAGCCCAGGGAGGTACGGTAACGATTCTATCCTGCGGGCCAGAAAAAGCCATTGAAGCGATTCGAACCGCTCTGGCGATGGGTGCTGACCAGGGTATCCATATCTGTGATCCGGTGGCTGAAGGCAGCGATCCATTGGCTACCGCAAAATTGCTCGCGGCCGCGCTAAAAGACCTTGCGTGTGATTTGGTTATCGCCGGTCATCGGGCCGTGGATGAGGATAATTATCAGGTTGCAGCAGCCGTGGCGGAATTTATGGGCATTCCCCAGATATCCATGGTGAATAAAGTTGAAGTCTCCGAGGGCAAGATCACCTGTCACCGCACGGTAGAAGGCGGCACCGTGGTCATGGAAACTGCGCTGCCGGCCTTGTTTACCACCCAGCGCGGACTCAATGAGCCTCGTTATGCTTCCTTACCCGGTATTATGAAGGCCAAGAAAAAACCCGTGGACGTTAAGACTGTTGCGGATCTTGGTGTTGATGCCGGATCCGTAGGGGCCGCCAACCGAAAGGTAAGGATAAAGGCGCTTAATCTTCCGCCCGAAAGGCAGGCGGTCAGGATGATCGAAGCTGAAGCGGCTGCCGATAAAGCCGCTGAGCTGTTAAAAATTTTACATGAAGAGATCAAAGTCATTTAAAGACTCGAATCGATTCCAAAGGAGAAATAAAATGGCACAAGGCGTGTTTGCAATAACAGAGCAAAGAGATGGTGAGCTTCGAAAAGTGAGCTTTGAAGCGGTTAGCGAAGGTCGCCGCGTGGCCGACGGCCTGGGAACCGAACTCACAGCCGTGGTGCTGGGATCGGGTATAGACGGCCTTGCAGAAGAGCTTAAGAAATATGGCCCCGATAAAATTCTGGTTGGTGATGATCCGGCTCTGGCCGACTACACCACCGATGCCTACACCAATGTACTGGCCGATTTTATTCAATCATCGGACCCGGCGGTTATTATTACCGGCGCATCGGCTCAAGGCAAGGATCTTGCGGGTCGTCTGGCAGCCAGGCTGGATGCCGGCGTGGCCATGGATTGCGTGGAAGTCAAACTGGACAATGGGGATTTGACCTACACCCGGCCGATGTTCGGCGGCAAAATTGTCGCCAATGTCGAAATTGAAGGCTCTCCTCAGATTGTTGCGATTCGGCCTAACGTAATGAGTATTACCGAAAATCCCAAAGAGTGCTCGATCGAAAAGCCGACTGTTCAAGTCGGGGACGTAAAGATAAAAGTTATTGAAATGAAAATGGAGACCGCAGACAAGGTCGAATTGACCGAAGCCGATATCATTGTCTCCGGCGGCCGCGGTACCGGGGGCGATTATGCCGCAATTGAAGCCCTGGCCGATGCACTGGGTGCGGCCGTTGGTGCTTCGCGCTCGGCAGTGGATGAAGGCTGGAGACCTCATAGTGATCAGGTTGGGCAGACCGGCAAGACCGTATCGCCGACCCTATATGTTGCCTGCGGAATCTCAGGAGCCATCCAGCATCTGGCCGGTATGTCAACTTCTAAAAATATTGTTGCCATTAACAAGGATGAGGAAGCACCCATTTTTTCAAAAGCAGATCTGGGTATTGTCGGTGATCTGTTTGAACTTGTTCCTGCGATCACCGCAGAAGTTAAGAAATTGAAAGGATAAGCAATTCGTTGGGTATCAGCCTGCAATCCAGGCAGGCTTTGGAAATGTGTTACCTGGATTTTGCACAAGTCGGAGGCTTTCATATGCAAGCCCTTTCTCATTAATTTTCATGCAAGATTCAGGTAGGATGTTGATCAGCTCTGTCCCATGGCAGGGCTGATTTGTTTTAGTTTGCACAATATCCAATTGATATGCTTTCTTGCTTGACACGTGGATAGCATTTTTTCTATTTATTTGGGATGATCTGAATTTTTTTTTAATAAATCGCATCCTTTGGAGGCCCTATGAGCTTAAAATTAAAACAGATAGTGGTATCTATCGAAAATGAACCTGGCCGTTTGTCGGAAGTTACAGAATCTCTCGGCAACGCCGGCATTAATCTGCGGGCACTGAACCTGGTTGATACGGGCGCCTTTGGCCAGCTGAGGTTGCTTGTTTCAGACGTTGTAACAGCCCGAAAAATCCTGATGAAGATGCAGATTCCAGCTTATGTCAATGAAGTCGTGGCCGCCGAAATCGAGGATAAGCCCGGCAGTCTGGCGAGATTGCTCAGACCGCTGACTGAAGCAGGTGTGACCGTGATATTCATGTATGCCTTTATCACTTTCTCAAAAGGAAACGCCATTATGGTTTTTCGGTTTAGTGATAACGACAAAGCGATCGAGGTTTTGCAGGCAAATGGCATGAATTTATTGGATGCCAAGGCATTTGGGATTCTTGAAACAGGAAGTTAAACCTTAATGACATCGAAAAGAGGCATAAATCCTTCACGGAAATCCGCCGGGCGCATTGCCGCCAATAAATCGGCACCGGCGGCCGTGGAAGGGGCGCAGAGCAAAATCCAGAAAGAACGTTACCGTGTGCTGATTGAGGATGTCGCTGATGGTTTTTACGAGGTCGATCTAAAAGGAAATTTCAAATTCTTTAATGATGCCCTTTGTCGGATTTTTGGATATTCGCGCAGAAAGATCCGGAATAGTAATTTTACGGAATTCATGGATGAAAATAATGCCGCCATCGCCTATAAAGCCTTTAATAAAATTTTTCGTATCGGAAAGGGTGTTGTTGATATCAACTGGGAAATTATTCGTAAAGACGGCCAACGGCGTCATCTTGAAATTTCCGCCAGTTTAATAACGGATAACGATGGGGAACCGACCGGTTTCAGAGGGATTGCCAGGGATGTTACCGATAAAGTTGTAGCGCAGCTTGCGCTGAGTGACTCCGAATCCTGTGCGCTGGAGCTGTCCCAACAAAGCCGCCAGGCCGAGCAGCGCTACCGGGCATTTCTAAAATTCATACCGATACCCGTATTCGTTTTTAATCTGGATAATACGGTGTCCTATTTGAACCCGGCCTTCGAGACCGTTTTTGGGTGGCGCTTTGAAGAACTGGAAGGCAAGAAAATACCATTCGTCCCTGAAAATTTTAAGCAGGAAACCATCGAGGGAATCCGGCGTCTGCACAAAGAAAAAGTTCTGCGTAATTTTGAAACCAAACGGCTTACCAAGGACGGCCGGCTGCTGGATATTATAGTTGATGGCGCCATTTTTTATGATGAAGACGGACAGCCTGCCGGTCAGGTTATCACCCTGCGCGATGTGACCCGCGAAAAACGCAGTGCCCAAGTTAATCGAGCGCTTTTTAGAATCGCGCGAGCCATGTATCAATATCGAGGCCTGGATCAGCGGCTGGAGCTGATTACCAAAGAAGTTCAGGATCTGCTGGGCCTTGAGGGCACCATGATCATTTTGCTCGACGAAGAAAATCAGGAATTCTTTTTTCGCGAAACAGCCTTTGATAAAACCGAAACCGGGAAGAAGTTTAAAGAGCTTCGCTACCCGGTGGATCAAGGCATCGCCGGATTGGTGTACCGAACCGGCAAGCCTCAAATTGTAGAGGATGCTTACAAGAGTCCATATTTCGCCCGCGAGGTTGATCGGCAGGCCATGCATCGCACCCGGAATATGGCCGACGTGCCTTTAGAAATTGAGGGACGCATAATCGGCGTGTTATGCGCGGTCAATAAAAAAGAAGGTCAGTTTGATCAGTCCGACATCGAGCTATTGACAACCATTGGCAATCTGGTGGCGCTGCCGATTGAGAATGCCAGCATTAATGAAGAGCTGAAGCGGTCTTACGAGGAAGTTAAAAGTCTCAACCGCACCAAAGATCGCGTCATTCACCATTTGTCCCACGAACTGAAAACGCCGGTCTCCATTCTATCCGCGTCCCTGAGTCTTTTAGGAAAGCGGCTTTCTGAAATAGAGGACAAAGGCTGGGACACGATCCTTGAGCGCGCCCAAAGAAATCTGCAGCGCTTACTTGAAATGCAGTATCAATTAGAAGACATCCTGCGCGAAAAGGATTATAAAACCCGTTACATGCTCTCCGCTCTGCTGGATGCGTCGGTGGATGAACTGGAAGTGATGATTTCACTGGGTTTGGGAGAAAAAGATATCATCCGCAAAATCCGGCAACACATTGAAGAGACCTATGGACCCCGGAAATCAAAATCAGAGGTGCTTGAACTGGGGCCGTTCGTACGGGAAAAAATAAAAGAGCTGCGCCCTGAATTTGCGCATCGGAAGTGCCGCCTGAGAACCTATATATCGGCAGCTTCTCGAGTTTATATCCCGGCGGAGGTTCTGGGAAAGGTTGTTGAAGGCCTGGTGCGCAATGCCGTTGAAAATACACCGGATGGGGGCAAAATATCCGTAAGGGTGCGCAAGGGGGAAATCGGTCCTGAATTTGAGGTCAAAGACAACGGAATCGGCATTAGTGAAGAAAACCTGCGGTTAATCTTTGAAAATTATTTTACCTCATATGATACCATGCAGTATTCTACCCGCCAGCCATATGATTTTAAAGCCGGAGGCAAGGGATTCGATCTGCTGCGCATGAAAATTTTTTCCGAAAGGTATAATTTTAAAATCAAGATGGCATCACAACCATGCCGTTTTATCGACCGGGAGGGCCATGAATGCCCGGGGAATGTTGAGGAATGCACCCCACCTGATAACGCCAACGATTGTCAGAATGCCGGCGGAACAAAGGTGACGGTCCAGTTTTTCCCAGCCAAACGATTCACAAAGACAGGTAATGACCATGAGCGAACAAGACAAAGTGAAAGAAAATAAGCAGTCCGCTGAAGAGAATGCGGAGCAATTTTTCAGGGAAATTGAAATCGAATTTCTGGTGCATGAACTCAAAGACCCCATCGCCATTATTGAAACCGGCCTGCGGACCCTGTTGGAACGCCAGGATAAATTTGGAACCTTATCTTCCCGCCAGGAAAACACCTTAAAACGTGCGCTGCGTAATTCAAAAAAAGCCCGGGAGTTGCTTCACAACTTGCTGGAGATCGGACGCTCCGAATCCGGATGCTTTATCGGTGAGCGCTTTCAACCGGCAGAATCGGCTTTTCAGGCGCTAAAAGACGCGCTCGAGACCCATGCATGGCATGTATTTGAGAAATTCGGCACTTATGACAATCAGACTGAAGCGCTTGAGTTTCTGGTAACCAGCGGTATTTCTTTTGAAGTATCATCAGCGGCAGATGGCCTGGAGATGGTTCAAGATGAGGTTAAATTTCGCCAGATTGTCGGCAACCTCATTAAGAATGCACTTCATCACCGGCACCAGAGGGTGGATGTCCGATTGGAAGTGGATGGCGACGACCTGGTGATAGCCGTTAGCGATGATGGACCCGGGATCGAGCCGGAAAATCATGAAATGGTATTTCAACGCTACGCCCAGGTAAAAGAGTGCTCTATTGTGGCACGCAAAGGCCACGGCCTCGGCCTGGCCGGCGCGAATATTATTTCCCGCTGTCTGGGGGGCAGCCTCGAACTCGAAAGCGAGAAAGGCAAGGGCGCCACCTTTCGATTATCGCTGCCTGTAAAACTCGCAAGCGATTAAATTTGGTTCCGAAATAAATGAGCTAAAATTAAAAATGATCTAAAATGCCTAAAATTGAGGAACACTAACATATTTAAAATGAAAGATAGAGCGCCACGCGGCGCAAGCGCCTGCGCTGCGCGAGCGAAACCACGACTTTAGGCATTTTAGCTCATTTTAGTCATTTTAGGCACTTCTAACTTTAGAGCACCTTTAAAACTAATTTTCCCTGTCTTCGAAGATAAACTGCTAATTTTGAGATCGCCTCTAATCACAATCACATCTCTCGTAGTAATAATCATAAACGCAATTTCTACCGTATTCGTTGCAGGAGGTTTTGTTGTAATCATCGTCGTGATCGTATGAAGTGGAGTAGTGCACACTGCCATGGTTATGGCGTCTGTTATGGCGTCGGTGTCTTTGGCGCTGTTTGTCCCTGTCCCTGTCATGGCCGTGGTTGGCTACGCGGTGGTGTCGGACGCTGCCGCCCCCGCCGCGACGTCCTCCTCCTCCTCTCCCTCCACGCGCAAAGGCGGAGTAAGCAATGCTGAGAATGAACAACAGGGTCAGAAATACTGCCAGGGCCTTCTGGAACGACTTTTTATATTTTCCTATAAATTGGAGTTTTTTCATGGGCATTTTCCTCAAGATAAATCTATTACCTGATTGTGCATCGCTCGAATCCCGCAACATTTATTTTGCAGATGGAGCAAACTCAACCTGTTCGGCATTTGGCGGAACACTAAAGTCAAATAAATCGCCGGGAAATCGCGGCGCGAAGTCCCATCCCGATAGAAAGGTCATATACTGGGGGACGCCGGCAGATTTCTTATAGGTGATGACGACTTTGCGCGGTACTCGCATCCAACCGGCGTCGACCCATACCTGCCAGTCAATTGCATCCTGTTGGAACGCCAGGTGATAACACATGGTGTCGCGAACCCGGGACAGGCCGATGTAGGCGCCCGATTTTACGTTTTGGATCAGAATGCTGTAGGGATCCTTGTAAGCCAGATCGGCTAAAGGCGGTGTTAACCCGTATTGCTTGGCCAGAAAATCAATGGCGGTATCAATCGTGGCCGGAACCTTCACAGAAGCATATGTGTTGCTCCTGCGGTCAAAATGGGTGATGTGTTTGCCGTTGTAATAGTAACTTTCATTGGCGACATCGCCGCGGCTGTCCACCCGCAGGCGGTTGGGGCGCTGTATGGCCACTTTAGCAATGGAATTGTATTGCAGTTTCTGGCCATTCTCAAGCACCTGCTCAAAATATGCTTCTGAGTTAAAGGTAAATCGATCGACCTTTTTCAGATAATCTCCCATTTGCTTTAAAATTTGGTTTGCCCTGGGCTCGACTGCCGGTGTGTCGGCCGCATCCACAAATATACCGGGCTGAATTAAAAAAACTAGACTTAATATTGCAATAGATAAAATTTGTTTTGATTGCACAGAACCTCCTCTCTTAACTGATAATTTGTATGATCTTTAAGGCGGTCATTTTTTTTGGGTTAAAAACTTGTTCGCAAAATCTTCTCTTACCTTCCAGCCCTCGATTTCTAGTGCTTTACGGGCCACCGGATCAAAAGCACCTGTAATCCAGACTTCTTTCCCGCTGAATCCCGGCAATCGGTTAAAGATTCCTGATCCTTTGCTTTCTTTTAACCACAGCTTTTGCGTCCAGGCCACGTAATCCAAGGGTGCTAACACAACAATGATACCGTCTTTTCGCTGAAGCAAAGGAACACCCTGGACGGCGATGATCCGCTCGACGGGGGCAACCTTTTCATTGTAGGTAGCCGTCATCTGGGCGCGTTCGCGCAGGAACCGGGCGATCTGATAATCAGGGGCGACGGCA
>Ga0255054_10002531_pt1 | contig 10406 bp, 7 predicted proteins | sample JV7_2_23_MG_FD_188634 | JGI IMG/M metagenome (GOLD analysis project Ga0255054, IMG submission 188634) | Seawater microbial communities from Jervis Inlet, British Columbia, Canada - JV7_2_23 | ecosystem: Environmental > Aquatic > Marine > Inlet | place: Canada: British Columbia | collected... | reverse complement strand
GTAGGGGCGGTATATATGCCGCCCCAGGCATCTGTCGCCGCTCCGCGGCTTGTTTTCTTGTCAAATCGTCGTATTCCTGGGGCTCACGCCCCAGGCTAGTTATCTGTCGCGCCTCCGGCGCTCAAGACAGCCCCAGCCGAGATGAACCACGTATTTCCCTTGGTGAACCTCGTACTCGCCGTGCGATAAGCCGCGTAAAAGAGCCAGCGATTTCTGAACTCGCCGCGTGATGAGCCGCGGAGCGGCGGCATATACATAGCCTGGGGCGCGAGCCCCAGGTAACAGTGTCATTTTCATTCGATGAGCCCCCGGAGGGGGCGACAGATTCTGAGCCTTTGTCTGGCCCCGAGGTGTTACCCATCTCCTGAGGTCGTACAAATATTTGCCGCCCTTTGTGGTGCGGCCGTCTCGGCCGCACCTCTTCGATCGCAGTGGGAAGAGCGGGCGGGGCGCCCGCACCACAAAGTTGTCAGTTGCATCGACGAGTAAGGGTGGTTTGTATCCCGCCCGTACCCAGTGCTCTCAATCTCTGTTGTTGTCGCTGACGACCAAGGGCAGCTCGAAAAAGCTCTCCAGGCCGGGCGCGTGGTCAACCTCCGCGCGACGCCGCCCTCGGTCGAGACGCTCCAGAGGTCTCCCTTGGCGGCAAACACAATGGTGTCGCCGTGAATCGACGGGAATCGGTAATAGCCCCTCGCCGGCTCTGCGAAGGCCGAAGAAACGCTGACCAACGCGACGACGCACGAAAGAAGAAAACGAGGCATTCTCGCCGCTCTCACATTGGACCCTGGTCAGTCCTGGAACTGATCCCAGATCTCGGCCATTCCCGGTGGTCGTCGGTAAAAACAGCAAGCAGCCTAGCCTGCATATCTCACCAGCTTTCGTCGCGAGGGCGGGAAGCTGTTGTGAGATGTGGTGTTTGCGACCCGAGGGGCGCGGACGCGTACTTGACAGTACGTGGAGCACCCCGACGGGAGCAAACGCCGCAGATTGCTGCAGATTCCCGGCCGCAGCAGATAGCTGGTGAGATATGCGGGCTAGGGTCGAGGTGGCTGCGGAGTTCGTAGATCGCCAGTCGGAGGATGGCGTCCAGGCCTGTTTTCGGATGTAGCGGTTTCCTCTCATTTTTTCTTTTCAGGCCCGATCTTCGACCACCGTGCGCCTTCGAAACCCCGATCACATCACGGCAGATCGGGATCTCAGAATGAACGCCTCGTTGACGCCGAAACTCAGTATCAGAAAGACGATGTCTCAAGACGACCACTCACGGATTTCCCGGGAGAACCGAGTGAAAAATTTTCGGCGGATTCCCCTTGCAGTTTCTTATTTTTCAGATATCTTCGAATACTAAGGAACAACAGGTGCCAAACACCGGAAACCCGGTAGCGCTCAATGCCGCCCTGAGGCACGACACCATCCGTCGTGCCATCGAGGTCGATGGACGGGTGAGCACCGCCGACCCGGGTGCCGGCTGATGCGGAAAGCCACTCATCTTCGTCATCCCATCACGGAGTGTGTTCCGCCGATGGTCGTCAACTCGTTTCTTCGTCAATTTCGAAACAGAGGTGGGGGTGCGGAATGACCAAGCGTCGAACAACTATATGGTTGCTGAGCGGGGTGATCCTGCTGTCAGCTGTGTCCGTTTCCGCCCAGACCACGGGCAGCATTCGAGGGAGGGTCGTCGACGCCGACGGCCAGCCCCTGCCGGGGGTCGCAATCGTGGTCAGCGGCGAGCTCCTCGGATCGGCCCAGCGAGGCACGGTGACAAGCGTATCTGGCGGCTTCCGTATGCCGGCGTTGCCGGTCGGCACCTTTAGCGTGACGGCCAGCCTCTCCGGCTACCAAACCCAGGCCGCCGAGGAGGTGAGGGTCGCGATCGGCGCGGTGGCGACAGTCGATTTCACGATGCCTGACACATTCACAGACGAGATCGTGGTGATCGCCGAGACACCGCTTATCGACACGGCGAGCCCCACGTTTGATACCAGGTTCGATTTCGATGAGGTCGTCGACCTGCCGACCAGGGGGAATTTCTACGACCTTATGACTACAACCCCCGGCATTACCCAGACAGCGGAGGGATCGAATTTCATCAACGCCTTCGGCGCTGACGCGAAGATGAGCCAGTGGAACATCGACGGCATCAACCGGACCACGCCGGGAGCCGGCTATCTCGCGTGGACGTTCAACGAAGAGATGGTCGCCGAGTACCAGGTGCTCGGCACAGGCGCCTCCGCCGAGTACGGCCAAATGCTGGGGACGTCCTTCAACGTCGTCACCAAGTCTGGCACCAACCAGTTCCACGGATCGGCGGCCCTCAGTTACCAGGACCCCGACTGGGTCGGTGAGAACGCCGAAAGCACACAAGAGAACGTGCCGGATGATGCCCGGACATACCGGCTCGATACCAACGATCGACTGTCCGTGACCTTGGGCGGCCCGATCGTGCGCGACAAGCTGTGGTTCTTCGTCGGCGGCGAGTGGAGCAACTTCAAGGCCTACTGGCCGAACCAGGTACCGGGCCCCGAACCGAAGGATGATACCGCGGAACTCTACGACGCGAAGATCACCGCGCAGCTCGGCCATAATCACCGCCTCAACCTGACGTATAACAACCACGACAGACTTGAGCCCTATGGGCACAGCGTCTGGGCCGAACCCACGACATGGAAAGAGTATTGGCAGCTTAACGAATCGTTTGGCCTGGACTACAGCGGGATCCTCGGCCAGAACACCGTCCTCGAGGCGCGCTACGGTACCTTTACGATGACCGAGGAGGAGCGGGCCCAAAACCCGGCCAGCGCGCGCGAGCCGCACTGGATAGACCAAACCGAGAATCCGAGCGTGTCCTGGGGCGGCCCCTATTGGCCCTGGCTTTGGGATGCCGAAACGGAGACGGGGGAAATAAAACTCACCCAACACGCCCAAGACTTCGCGGGGGACCACGAGTTTCGCTTCGGAATCCAGTACAACCGGATGGGTGAAATCGGCGAACCTCCCAAACCAACTGCTTATTACATCTACGACTGGTATTTGGAAGCCTACGGATACCCATCCTACTACTACGATTACGAATACACTTACCGGTGGTACGTTATTCCGCACCACTACGGGGGCGAATCCGAAACGTGGAGTGCCTTCGTCGCCGATTCCTGGCAAATCAGCAGCGACGTGACCCTCGAGCTCGGTGTGCGTTACGACAGCAGCAAGGGTTGGGTCGAGGATTTTCCACGCCTCGACTTCGAGAGTAACCCCACCGGCGAGATCATCCCGGGCGTGGACAAGATCGACGACTGGGCCTACTTCGACCCGCGCCTCGGCTTTGCGTGGAACATCGGGGGTGACGGCAGGAATGTCCTCCGCGGCTCGGTCGGGCGCTTCCACGCCGGCCTGATCGCCGGCGACTGGAACTACCCGCCGCCCGGAATGCAGCCTCATACGTGGGATATCTGGAACGAGGAAACAGGCGAATTTGAATATTCGTGCTGCGCTTTTGACCCAGAATTCGTAAACCTCAAACCGGGCACTGAGAACGCCGAGACCTGGGAGTACACCCTCGGCTTCGAACACCAGCTGACCGCGACCAGCGCGATCGGCATTTCGGCGGCCTACAAAAAGACCACGAACATGTTGGGCTGGTACAACGCCGGCGACGGCGAGTTCATTTGGGAAACCATCCGCGACAACGTGACCGGAGAAGAAATCCGGCTCATGGACTTCTATGTGCAGCCGACGAAGCTCAAGGGCAACAGCACCGGGCCCGGAGCGAATGGCGGCGACCGCCCGTACGAGCAGGAGTACAAGGGCGTCTTTCTGACCTACAAAAAGCGATTCAGCAACAACTGGGACCTCACGGCCTCCTACAGCTGGTCTGAGTCCACTGGGTTGAACCCGACTTTCAACTCCGGTGGCGCTGCCGGTGGTAATGAACAGGGCGCAGTCTTCTGGGATAGCTTCACCATGGCCGATCCCAACATCTACTGGGGCGCCACTTCGGACAGGGTGCTGGGGGGTGACCGCGCGCACATCCTTCGCGTGATGGGCAACGTCATGCTGCCCTATCAGTTCAAGCTCAACTCGGTCGTCAACATCCAGAGCGGGCGCACCTACGACCGGCGACAAAATTACAAACTGCGCGAATACGGCACCCAAGGCTATATCGTCAACAGTCCGTCCGACGGCACCTTACCGACTCAGTACCTGTGGGACTTCGGGGTCGGCAAGCACTTCAATCTCGGCAAGGGGACGGATCTCAGCATCTACCTCCAGATCCTCAATATCCTCAACGACGACGCGATCACGGGTTTCCAAACCCTGAACCCCACGGGCGGCGTTGAGCTCATTCCCAACGGGTGGGTCCTGCCGCGAAGGGCAAATATACGATTGAGATTCGCGTTCTGACGGACGGCATCCAGGGGACGAGCCCGCTTCGGCGGGCTCGTCCATCCTTTGAGACTGACGATTTCGCAGAGAACCCGCATATCGGGCACGGCGAGAACACCACCCGAGACGGCTATTCTGACGGACGAGGGGCGGCGCTCGGCCTCTGGAAAGGAAGCGTGGGCCTGTGGCGACGGAGAACCGGTGCGATTCCATGTCCTTCGGCTTCCAGATGCTCAGCGACAGCCAGCTCGCCGATATCCATCACGCGTCGCTCGAGATCCTCGATCGCACCGGGGTGCGCGTCCACGATACCGAGGCGCGCGACCTTCTCGGCGATGCCGGGTGTCTGATCAGTAACGGGGACCTGGTGAAGTTTCCGGCGGCGGTGGTCGAGGAGGCGTTGACTCACGCGCCGTCCCGCATCGTGCTGTGCAGCAACAACGGCGAGCCGCGAGTCCACCTGGAAGGACAACGCACGTTCTTCGGCACCGGTTCGGACCTCATGCATACCCTTGATCTCGAGACCGGAGAGCGACGACTGTCATGCCTTTCCGACGTCAGGGACACGGCCCGGCTGGCAGACTCCCTGCCGAACCTCGACTTCGTGATGTCGATGGCTCTGCCCTCTGACCTGGCGCCGGAAACCTCGGACCGGCACTCGTTCCTGGCGATGATCACCAACACCACCAAGCCGGTCGTCTTCACCGCTTGGGACGAGTCGGGCCTCGCCGACATCATCACCATGGCGGAAACCGTTGCCGGCGGCGCCGACGCTCTCACCGTCAATCCCTTTCTCTTGGCTTACCTCGAGCCGACCTCGCCGGATTGCCGCGCGCGGCCGTCGTGGCCCCCCCTCGGCAGATAGAGCACGTCGCCATTCCCGCTCCAGACAATTCGCTCGAGGCTGATCGGCGGCCGGATGATGTAGCGGGCGAGACGCCCCACCGCCGGCCCGTCCTCCGGCTCGACCCGCACCCGGTTGTGCACCGAAAACCCCGTGTGGCGCCACGACAGAAGAAGCTCGGTCCGCTCCTCGGTGAGCAGGCCACCCGGAAGCTCCGGCCTTCTGGGCCGCCCTTGGCGTCCCAGCGTCGCGCCATCAGCGTGGTCGTTCGTAAGGAAGCCGGAAGGTCGGCGACCACGCTGATGACGCGCCGGCGGCCTCTATCCGAGCCGGAACAACCAGAGTGTGGCGCCCTTCCCGTGGAGTGCCCGGCATCGGCATTGTGCGAAGCGCGCCGCAGCGCCGGATGGTCGTTCCGGCACAATGCCGTGCCCGGCACGTCCCGATGTGGCGCGCCCACCGCTGCGCACATCAGCTCGCGAACCGTCTCCCAGGCCGCACGCGCAAGCCCGCGATCCTCGATATCCCGGTTGGCGAGAGCCGGGAGTTCGGAAGGACCTTTGCCGCAATAGCCAACGAGGTTCAGTCCAAAAAGAGACCATTGCCTCCCCCCGCAGCCATAATAGGTGGAGGAGAGACTACAGTAAGGATCGTCGGCAATCAGGAAGGCACCGGGGGGCCAAACCAGGAGTTCGCGCTGGCTGCTTCACTCGGCATGGATGACGCCTTGAACCGCCACGATGTTGCCCCAGTGTTTGAGGCCTTGAAAGATGCCATCCATACCGGTGCAATCGGCACCAATGTGCACGACTTGAAACTGCTGCTGGGTTCATGAGAGGAGGCAAACATGGATTGGCCGGAGATGATTCGAGTTCGGCAGAATTTTCCGACCCAGGCTGTGACTGACATCGCGAGCGAGGTCGCATCTCAATTCGAGAAACTGGATCTGAGGAACAGAGCACGTCGGGGTGCAACCGTGGCCGTGGGTTGCAGCAGTCGCGGTATCGCCAACTACAGCAGCATCGTCAAAGCGACGGTTGACTGTCTTTCGCAGGCAGGGCTCGAACCCTTTCTCTTTCCTGCCATGGGCAGCCATGGCGCTGCCACCGCGGAGGGGCAGAAAAGAGTCCTGGAAGCATATGGCATTACGGAGTCTTTCATCGGTGCACCGATTCGTTCATCCCTCGACACCGTGCAAATCGGTGAAACCGAGGATCACCTGCCCGTCTTTGTCGACAAGATCGCTTCAGAAGCCGACTACATCGCCCTCATCAATCGAATCAAACCACACACCGATTTCGAACATGAATTCGAGAGCGGCCTGCTGAAGATGATGGCGATCGGCCTCGGAAAGGAAAAGGGGGCCTCCATCTACCATAAGGCGATCATGACCTATGGGTACCCGAGGGTCCTTTCGTCGGTAGCTCGAAAGGTTCTGGATACCGGCAAGATCATCTGTGGTGTCGGAATCGTCGAGAACGGTTATGCACAGACGGCCAGAATCCGAGTCTTGGGGGCCGACCAGATCATCACCGAGGAAAAGGTGCTCCTCGAAGAAGCCCGGCGGCTCGCTCCCGCCTTACCTTTCGAGGACGTGGACGTGCTGATCATCGATGAGATGGGGAAAGATATCAGTGGAACCGGCTTTGATACCAAGGTCGTCGGCCGGATATTGATGCCGCTCATTACCAAGGAACCGGAGACCCCAAGAGTCAAACGTATCGTCGTGTGTGACTTAACGAGTAAGAGCCAAGGAAATGCTGATGGTATCGGCATTGCCGATTTTGTAACGAGGAACCTGGTGGACAAAATCGATTTCGACGCACTTCACGTCAATGCCCTAGCTGGTGGAGAGCCGGAACGCGCGAAGATACCGATGACGTTGAAGGACTCCAGAAAGGCTATCCAATCGGCCATCGAGAGTGTGGGGTTGATTTCTGTGAATGAGCTCAAGCTCATCCGCATCAAGAACACTCAGAAGCTTGACGTGATCGAGGTTTCGAGCGCATACCATAAAGAGATAGCAGAAAGAACGGATCTCGAGATGTTATCTGATGCGCGAGCGATGCGTTTTGACCGCGACGGGAACCTCCCACCTATCGAATATTGATCTGGAGCGCTACCGAATCAGCGGTACCGACGGACTTGTACGCGGCCATCAGAGAAGAACGATGCACACTGCCAGGTCATTGACATTCGTACCGGTCGGTCCAGTGATGACGGCGTCATCCAGGGTTTTCAGCAACGCCGATGTCGTGTGATCCATCAAGGTCTTGAAGCAATCGAAGCCGTTTCGTCTGGCGCGCGCACGCGTAGATCCATCGGTCATGGCTCCTGCCACCGTGGAGGAACCATCCATTCCGTCGGAGTCGACGGCACAGATCACAATCGGTTCGTCTTCTTCGAGATCGAGACAACCCCCTAATGCAAGCTCCTGGTTCGGTCCCCCTTCTCCGATGGTATGACTCTCCATCCGGACAGTTGTCTCTCCTCCGGCTATCAGGGCACACGGCGGCTTCACCGGGTTGCCGCTCAGGTGCACTTCCTTTGCGATTGCGGCCAGGGTTCGACCGGCTTCTCTACTCTCTCCGTTCAAGGATGTGGTGACCAGCACCGGTGAGAGCCCCAGCTCTTCTGCATGTGCAACAGCAGCTTCGCAAAGGGTCCTTGTCTTCAACACCATGTAGAGATGAAGAGGGGCATCCGGAAACGCTTTAGGCGTTTCCTTTTCTGGTGCGGGATTTGAGAGGTAGCTTTGGACCGATTCCGGAGCTTCTTCCCAGAGCCCGTATCTGCTGAACACATCGGCTGCATCGGCAAGAGTGGATGAATCCGGCGCCGTCCAATCGGTGTTCCAGTCGATGGGATCGTAAATCACATCGGAAACGCAAAGACTCACGATCGTCGCCGGAAGGATTCGCTGGGTCAATCTCCCCCCTTTGATGGCGGAGAGATGTTTTCTCACCGTATTGATCTCCTTGATTTCCGCCCCGCATCGCAACAGCAGATCATGGACCGCCTGCTTTTCATCAAAAGTAATTCCGGGCACCGGATGGGAGCACAGGGCGGATGAACCGCCGGTCACAATGGTGATCACGAGATCACCCGGACCGGCCCGATCGACAATTTTGAAAACCTCTTTGCATGTCTCAAAACTTCTCTCATCCGGAATGGGATGACCGGCTTCGAAAACCCGTATGTGCGAAAGCTTTTCACTCTGGCCATCCTTGACCGCCACAAGGCCGTCTCGAATCCGTTCGCCAAGAATCTCATCCAGGGCCCGGGCGATGGGGTAGGTGGCTTTGCCGGCGCCAACCACATAAAGGTTTTTGACCTCATTGAGGTCGAAAACGTCGTCTTTCACGCGCAGGAGTCCATCCTTATCGTCATAAGACACGGTTTTCTTGGTGGCTTCGTATGGATCTACTTCTCGGAGGGCGGCGTCAATGATATCCGCCGCCAATCGTCTGCCTTCTATACATCCATGGGAGAGAAGCTGTTCACGGTTTTTGATCATGATTCATCGCACGGCAGGCAACGAGGTGAAGCATCTATGGAAGCGTGTCATAGTTTCTTCCCGCATATACCGCTTTACTGCCGAGCTCCTCTTCTATCTCCATGAATCGATTGTATTTGGAACCGCGGTCGCTTCCCCGCATGCCGCCTGTTTTTATGACGCCTGCATTCAGGGCAACCGTAACATCGGAGAGAAGGTCATCCTCTGTTTCCCCGGATCTCTCGGATACCACGACCGCGTACTGATGCTCCCTGGCAAAGGCGGCCACGTCCAGCGCCTCGGTCAAACTGCCTATCTGATTAACCTTCCAGAGAATGGCATTCCCCGCCCCCTCCGCAACACCTCTTCGTAATCGATGGATGTTCGTTGTGAAGAGGTCGTCACCGATGATCATGATGTCATCAAGCGCCTTGGTGATGTCGCGGGTGCCCTCGAAATCGTCTTCGTGCAATGGGTCTTCAAGGGAAACGATGGCAGGATACTCCGCAACAAGCTGTTGAAGACATTCGATGATTTCCTGCCGATTTTTTTTTGATCCTTCAACCAGATACCGCCCGCTTTGATGTTGATAAAAATGGGTCGCCGCTACATCCAGACCGTACAGCACCTGGTCGGCATATCCGGCCTGTTGTACGGCATCAGCGAGCACGGCCATTGCTTCGTTTGCAGATTTCGCAGGCGGGGCATAACCGCCATCCTCACCGGCATTGGTGGCACCCTTACCAAACGTCTTGGCCAGCACCTCGCCCAGTTTTTGATGAATCTCGCAAAGCATCCTGACTGCCACGGCAAATGAATCTGCGCCTACCGGCATCACGCAGAATTCCTGGAATTCGAGATCATTACCTGCGTGGATGCCGCCGTTGATCATGCAGGCTTGCGGAACGGGCAGGATGGTTGCGTCGGCGTTGAGGTATTTATAGAGGGGGAGGCGGCTTGCGGCAGCAGCGGCTCTGGCCACCGCCAGAGAAACCCCGAGGATGGCGTTGGCCCCGAGTTTCGATTTGTCATCGGTACTGTCAAGGTCGATCATGGCATCATCGATCTCCCGCTGTCTGGTGGCGTCCATGCCACGGAGGCGGGGGCAGATGACCTCCAGGATATTGCGAATGGCCTTTCGAACTCCCTTCCCGCCGTAGCGCAAATCGCCATCCCGCAGTTCTTTTGCTTCATAGGTGCCGGTCGAGGAACCGCAGGGGACATCTGCTTGTCCCCAAAATTCGTCAGCCACGCAGACGTAGGCGCGAATGGTGGGGCTCCCCCTGTTATCGATGATTTCGCGAGCCTTTATTTTGCTGATGTTATACCTAGCCATGAATTCTCCCTCGATCAGCGTTCGCGCAGGAATGGGAGTCCGACCGGAACAACCTCATCCATCTCTCTGGCGTACCTGTGACCCGAATACACAGCGGTCGCAATCGTTCCACCGTCATCGCCAAGGCAGAAACATCGTGGTCATCCCACAGAGAAGCCGACGGGAAGGGCTCATCGTCAGACGAGGGATGGATCGAGCAATACTCGGTACAAACGGTTCTCCAGCCCCCTTCTGCTTTGACGCCACGCAACGCAGCGAGAGATTGCGGACGGCGGTATCCCATACCCGTGCAGTGGGGAACCTGATAGAAGCGGTTTGGCGCCGTCACCGGGCCGATGGGCACAGGC
>Ga0255054_10002529_pt1 | contig 10415 bp, 6 predicted proteins | sample JV7_2_23_MG_FD_188634 | JGI IMG/M metagenome (GOLD analysis project Ga0255054, IMG submission 188634) | Seawater microbial communities from Jervis Inlet, British Columbia, Canada - JV7_2_23 | ecosystem: Environmental > Aquatic > Marine > Inlet | place: Canada: British Columbia | collected... | reverse complement strand
AAGCGTGATGTTATGAATGGCCAGGCATGTCGCCAGATAGCGTGACCGGGACATGACCGCTGCGTCCAACTTTATGGTGTAGTGCGCCAGAACGTCCTCCAGCCAGCTTTCCCCATACCAGGCATACAGACAGGCGAAGTCTATCGCCGGGTCACCAATAACGGTGTCGCCCCAATCAATGATCCCACTCACCCCTCCCGAATGAGTGTCGACAAAGACATGTTCTGCCCACAGATCATTGTGAACCAGACTCAGCGCCCCATTGGAAGTCAAAGGAGCTTCGTTTTCGAGGTAGCGACCCCAAGAGGCCCTGATTCACATTTGAATCGATCAGCCTACTTAGCTGATCGCGGGATTTATCCCGCCAGTGCGCAACCATGTCGCGTACTTCCAGCACGCCCGCTTCCCTGGCTTTTTCAACGGGATAAGTGTGCAGTCTTTCGAGGAATTCTCCTAGCTGTCGCGCAACCCTATGCCGATCAACCACCTTCGAGATGTCACCAGATATACCAGGCAGTCTCCTGTATCCGCCAAATGTCCAGCCTGAGCTTTTACGCGATTCGTGGAAGTACTCATAGTCGGGAACTGGTTGTGACACCCACTCCGCCAGCCCGGGAAGCAGCTTGTGTTCCCTGTTCAATTTGGCCTTGCCGGATTCCCGCTTCGGGAAGCGAAACATCCACCTGGCATCAACCTCAAAGACCCGAAAATCCCACCCTTCATCCAGCAGCTCCACACGTTGACCGCGAAATTCCGGAAAGGCGGCAGTGATGATTATGCTCGCACTCTCTGCCGTCAGAGTCTCTTCGTACAAACTCAATGCACTGTCCTTGGTGGCTAGCAGGTATTCAGAGTAGTTCTTTCAGGTTGTGCTCTTGCATAGCATCATCGCACGTCGCGACCGTGGCGGTAAGCGAGACCGCTGCCCGGCAGATCTGGCCCAGTACGGACCCGCGGGTTGGCGGATCGTCGATAGTTTGGCGGATCGCCGATAGTTTGGCGGATATGGACGATCCGGTTCGGCGTGTTCACCACTGTGGGGGTCGTGGGCGACGTGAGCTCGCTGGACTCTGAGTCCACGTCCTGATCAGGCCCGAGGGGGGTCCCTGCTGTTCTTCGCAGCCGCAGGTGGGATGATTGGCGTGGCAGCGCCGCCGCCTGATCGAGAAGCCAATGGAACGTTCATTCAAGAAGGAGGTCGAGTCCCTCGCGTTGAGCGACGGTGACACCTTCTACGGCGAGGGGATCGTGGCTGTCACCAAGGCACTGCTGCAGGCCGGTGTCAGCTATGTGGGTGGCTACCAGGGGGCGCCCATCTCCCACCTGATGGACGTGCTCGCCGATGCCGAAGAGATCCTGACCGAGTATGGCGTTCATTTCGAGGCCAACGCCAGCGAGGCAAGCGCCGCGGCGATGCTGGGGGCTTCCATCAACTTTCCACTGCGAGGCGCGGTGACATGGAAGTCCACGGTCGGCACGAATGTCGCCTCCGATGCGCTATCCAACTTGGCCTCGGCGGGCGTGATCGGCGGTGCGCTGATCATCATCGGCGAAGACTACGGGGAGGGCGCGAGCATCATGCAGGAGCGCAGCCACGCGTTCGCCATGAAGTCACATATGTGGCTGCTCGACCCAAGGCCCAATTTGCCGACGATCGTCGATCTGGTGGAGAGAGGATTCGATCTCTCCGAGGCCAGCAACACTCCCGTGATGCTCGAGCTGCGCATCCGTGCCTGTCACCTGTTCGGTCGGTTCAGGTGCAAGGACAACAAGCGACCGGAGTTCTCTCGCCTGAACGTGATCAACGACCCCAGCTACGACCTATCTCGCATCATCCTGCCGCCGGAAACCTTCGAACAGGAGAGGCAGAAGTATGCCCACCGCTTGCCGGCGGCCAGGGCGTTCATCGCTGAGAACGGCCTCAACGAGTTGTTCGACGGCGAAATGGACGACGTCGGCATCATCATGCAGGGCGGCCTGTACAACACTGTCCAACGCGCGCTCGCCCAGCTCGGGCTCGCGGACGGTTTCGGCAACTCGACGATTCCCCAGCTAGTCCTCAACGTCACCTATCCCTTGCTCCCCGATCAGATTTCGTCCTTCTGCGAGGGAAAGAGGGCCGTCCTCATGGTCGAGGAGAGCCAGCCCGATTTCATCGAGCAGGCCATCAACACGATTCTCCGCAAGACGGGCATCGACACCGAGGTCATCGGCAAGGAGGTTTTGCCGATGGCTGGCGAGTACACCTCGGAGGTAATGTTGACGGGGCTCAAGGACTTCTTCCAGGCGCATGCGCCCAGGGGTCTCGATGTCAGCTCCTTGGTGTTGAAGGCCGACCAGCTCGTGTCGATCAAGACGCGAGCGGCCGAGTTGCTTGGTGCCTCGGTACCGACGCGCCCTCCGACTTTCTGCACTGGCTGCGCGGAGCGCCCGGTTTTCAGCGCCATGAAGATCGCCGAGAAGGACTTCGGCCCAACCCACGTCACCGCCGACATCGGCTGCCATTCGTTCGGCACGCTCGCTCCGTTCAACCTCGGTAGCTCCATCCTCGGTTACGGGCTGAGCCTCGCCAGCTCGAGCGGAGTGGCGCCCGCCTTCGGGAAACGAGTCATCAGCATCATGGGGGATGGCGGCTTCTGGCATAACGGCCTGACCAGTGGTGTGGCCAACGCGGTCTTCAACGAGGACGATTCGATCCTCATCGTCATGGACAACGGCTACAGTGCCGCGACCGGCGGACAGTACCTGCCCTCGAGCAAGACGAACTTCCACGGCCATCCCACCGGCATGTCCATGGAGAAGGTCTTGAGGGGTATGGGCGTCAGGTGGCTGAAAAGGGTCCGGACCCACGACATCGCCGAGGTAGTGAGGACCCTGCGGGAAGCGATGACCACCGAAGAGGGCGGGCTGAAGGTGATCATCGCCGATGGAGAGTGCATGCTGGCACGACAGCGGCGTCAACGCGTCGAAAAGGCAGAAAGGCTGGCCAACGGCCGCAAGGTGGTCGACGAGCAGTTCGGGATCGACGCAGACGTCTGCACCGGCGATCACTCCTGCATCCGCCTGTCGGGCTGCCCCTCGCTGACCATCGAGGACAACCCCAATCCCCTCCGCACGGCCCCGGTCGCCCGGGTCGACCAGAGCTGCTTGGGCTGCGGGCTGTGCGGCGAGCTGGCGCACGCCGCAAGGCTGTGCCCCTCGTTCTACAGGGCACAGATCATTCATAACCCGAGGATCTGGGATCGCCTCACCGAGCGGGCGCGCCGTCTCGTCATCGGTGCCTTGGAAGGCAAGCCGGCCAGAGAGAGGGCGACGTGAACGGAGCCCAGCGACCCATCACTGTCCTAATCGCCGCCACGGGCGGTGAGGGCGGCGGCCTCCTGATGAGGTGGATCGTCAACGCCGCCATGGCTCAGGGCTTGCCCGTTCAGGCCACATCGGTTCCGGGGGTCGCGCAGCGAACCGGGGCCACGACCTACTACATCGAGATCTTCCCGGTGCCGCTTGAAGAGCTCTGCGGACGCGAACCGGTCTTATCGCTCTATCCGAGCGTCGGTGACATCGACCTGGTCGTAGCAACCGAGCTCGTTGAAGTCGGGCGAACGATCGAACGAGGCTTCGTCAGCCCGGAGCGCACCACGCTCATTGGCAGTACTCATCGGTTCTACGCGATCGCCGAAAAAGCAATCGGGGACGACGGTCGCTATGACGCCGCACGAATCCTCGACGCCGCACCGGCCGTGGCGAAGCGAGCCATCTTGTTCGACGGAGAGCGTGTGGCGCGGGAGGACGGACACATGCTCAACGCAGTGCTCCTCGGCGCGATCGCTGTCTCCGGGACGCTGCCGATTCCGCGTTCGGGATTCGAGCACGCGATCCGCGTTGTTGGAGAGGCCGTGGAGAACAACCTCGGCGGATTCGCACGGGGACTGGCCGCTGGCGGCGCCGACCTCGTGACCGCGACTCCGGCAGACGACCGAGAGATCGCCGGAGACGAGCCCCACTCACGGGTGCCCGGCGAGGAGCTGCTGCCGCCGCGGGCCACCGACGACAACGAGAAGGCGCTTTTCAATCGTGTGTGTCGTGACCATCCGGCTCCAGCGCAAGCGATCGTCCTCGAAGGGGTTTCGCAGCTCGTCGACTACCAGGATGCGGCCTACGCCGAGCTGTATCTCGACCGCCTCGACACGATCCTGGCCGACGAATGCGATGGCTCGGACGATGCCGGAGTGATCTCCACAACCGGCCGCTACCTGGCGCTGAGGATGTCGCACGAGGATCTCATTCGGGTGGCGCAACTCAAGACCCGCCGCGGGCGGTTCGAGCGCGTGCGCGACGAGGTCGGTGCCGAACCCGATGACGTCGTGACGATCACCGAGTTCCTGGCGCCCGGCGTCAGAGAGCTTTGCTCGGTCTTGCCGCCGTTTATCGCACGGCCGATTCTGAGCTGGGCGAGCAAGCGCGCCTCGACAAACGGCCCGCACGTCGGGATGCGCGTGAAGACGACTTCGGTCAGCGGATTCTTCAGCCTGTGGCTGATGGCAAAGCTCCGGCCGCTGCGTCGCTTCGGCCATGGCTACAGGGAGCAGCAATCAATGACCGAGGGCTGGCTCGACCTGGTGCGCCGTGCCGCGGCTCGGGACGAGAGCCTGGCCCTGGAAGTGGCCGAATGCGCGCGCCTGATCAAGGGTTACGGGGATACGCACGCGAGGGGCGTGGAGCATTTCCAGCAGATCGTGGAGGAGATCATCGAACCGACGCTCGCCGGCGAGCTGCCCTTCCGGGAAGGGGTCGAGGCAGTAGGCAGAGCCCGACAGGCAGCCCTGGACAATCCTGAAGGCTAGCCCGGACTTCTCATCGCGCTCCTGCTGCGGACGTGGATAGGCCCGCGCATCCTCGCGACGAAGCGCGATGAGAAATGCGGGCTACGGCAGTATCGCGATCGCCTCGATCTCGATGATTGCCTCGGGATCGACGAGCGCCTGGACTTCGACCAGCGCCATGGCCGGATAGTGCCCTCCCATCAGCCGCCTGTAGGCCTCACCGAGCGGCTTGAGACTCGACCGATATGCCTCGATGTCGGTCACGTAGATCATCATCCGGCCGATGTGCTGGGGCTCTCCCCCTGCTTCTCGAACAACCGTCAGGATCTTCTCGAGCACATGTGCGAACTGTCCTACGAAGCCCTTGTCCACAATTGCGCCACAAGCATCGTTGGCATCCTGGCCGGCCACGAACAGGACGCGTCCGCCCAAGGGCGCCAGCATGCCGTTATTCCAACCGCTGGGAGCGCCTAGCGATTCGGGATTGATGATTTCAAAGCTCATGATGCCGGGAACCTCCGCTCGATGTTGGTCTCGTGTGTTGCGGCTCAGGCAGGGACGATGGCGAGCACCCGCAACGGGCTCCCGCTTCCGTCGACGATCTTCAACGGCGCAGCGATCACCACGGAGCCGGTGGGGGGCAATTGATCGAGGTTGCAGAGGCTGGCTAGGCCAAACTTGCCTGCCCCATGCATGATGGTGTGATTGGGGAACGGTGGATCGAAGGTCCCGGCCTGGCCGGCGTCGGTGCCTATCGTCTCGACTCCTACGCCGAGGACATCGCGCTGGTGCGCCAGTAGCTCGGAAGTCTCCTTGTGGAAGCCCGGGCTGTGGGGCCCGTCCTCGGCGACATTCAAGAACTCGGCCGGGTCGGTGCGCTTGCTCCAGTCCGTGCGCAACAGTACCCACGAGCCCGCCTGGATGCGACCGTACTCATCCTCCCATTCTTCGATGTGTTCTGCGGTCAGCAGGAAGTCGGGCGAGGCGGCGACCTGTTGCGTTGCGTCGATGACGCATGCGGGTCCAATGAACAGACGCGCAGGGATCGTGTCACACCGGTTGTCGGGTAGGTCCATGCCGGTGACCCAGTGCACCGGGGCGTCGAAGTGGGTACCTGTGTGCTCGCCGAGCTGGATGCTGTTCCAGTACCAGGCGGGCCCCTTGTCATCGTATTGAGAGATGACCTCCATCGAGAAGCCAGGGGATGACGCGAAGATCGGCGGCAAGCCGATCACCGGCGTGTCCGGCCCCAGGGGTTGGGTCAGGTCCACCACCTCGAGACGTCCTGCGCGAAGCTCCTCGACAAGATCCTGCAACACCTTCGACATCGATCACTCTCCCGAGCAAGAGACTGGCATGGAGGTTGGCCCAACTCCGAAAGTCGATCCGCAGAGTGCGAATTGGAAACCTACTGCAAGATCACGAAGGGGACAACGGGTAGACTGCGGCCCTCCCATTCACAGTCTGCACGGTGGAATCCGTGATCGGCAGATCTCTCGGGCCATGCCGCAGGAAATACGCGACCTCTCGGATCATCGGCCGGTCGGCTGAGTAACCGGTCCGAGGCGCTCGTCGAGCCAGTCGAGTGTGTGGCGGATGACCTCGTTCCACGGCGGTATGTGGCCTCCGCTCGAGACCTCGAAGCGCTTGTCGGCATCGGGCACGTCGATAGCGTTGAAGAACGGCACTTGTCCCTCGGCGTACGGGTGCATGACGTCGGCATCGCCGTTGATCAGGATGGTGGGCGTGGTGATGCGGTAGACGAAATTCCAAGGCGCTGCCTCTTGCGGCTGCGAATCGAGCCAGGCGGCGTCGAGGGCGGCGCCTATGAGGACGAGAGCTTTGAACCGCTTCTCGAGCGCCACCGGTACCGAGAGCTCGGCCCCGTAGCTGACGCCCATGTAGGCAACCTTGTTCTCGTCGAGCTCGGGCCGCTCGACGACGTAATCGACGGCGCGCATGATGTCCTGGGTTGCCCACACGGTCGTCTGGCGGCGGAGCGTCGGCGTCATCGCGGTGTCGTCGTCCAAACGGCGCTCGTAGGTGTTCTTCAACACGGGGTATATGAGGGCCCGACCGCTGCGCGGCAGGAACATGAGCTCCGACATCTCTGCGATGTTCTCCGACGAGCTTAAAAAGAAGGCCGTGACGCCCGGGAAATAGACGACGGTTTGATACGGGGGCTCGGTATCAGCCGGCAGGAAGACGTGCAGGATTACGCGCTCTTCCGGGTAGGCGGCGGTGATCTCGACGCGCTCGCGAATCCAGTCGTCGGTCGTTTCGACGATGGTACGTCGTGGATCCAGATCGATGGGATCGTACTCGTAGAAGCGTGCGTACATGGCGAACGTCGCGTCGTCCACCGGCGCCAATTCGTTGAAGTCGAAGTACGGCTCCTCGATCGGGCCGAGAAGATCCGGGGCCGGCGGCTCGTTGTACTGCGCGCACCGAAAGCCGGTCGTGAGGCCCCGGTCCCAAGGATCGGCGGCCTCGTACGTCGTATACACATACGTCGGCGAGTCCCACGCGCCGCCCAGCACGTAGCGGCCCTGCCGCGATTCGTTCCACACCCATTCGCGCACGTTGCCGGCGATATCGACGGTGCCGTTGACCCCGAACGATTCGGTGTTGGCTACCGCAACGGGCCCGTCGGTCGAATAGTTGCCCGCCATGTTGCTGGCGGTGAGCATGTTGTCCCTAGGGTTGAGACCCGCCGCGTGTTTCCAGTGGTAGAACGTCGGCAGGCTCTTTCCCGCCCACTCGCAGAACGTCGCCGCCTCGAACCAGCTCACGCCGCGCACTGGGTGGTCGGCGCGGCCGGCCGCGTGACGACTCAACTCCCAGAGCGCGGGGCCGGGTTGGCCCGTCGCATCACGAAACTCGGCTGCGGCGCGCTCGCCATCGACGGAAATCCCGTGGGCCGCGAAGGTGGCCGTCCATGTCGCGGGGTCGTCATATGCCGCGGCATCGACGAAGCGCTGGAACTCGGCATTGGTTACCTCGGTTCGATCGATACGGAAGTCGGCGATCGGCACCGGCTCGGCACCGAGCGCGAAGGCTCCCGCTGGAATCCAAACAGCGTCGCTGGTGGCGTTGGCCTCGTTGGTGGCGTTGGCCTCGTTGGTGGCGCTGGCCTCGCTGGTGGCGCTGGCAGCGCCCACCCTACCCGAATCCTCCAGCCGGACGATGAGGGGGATACCGAAGGCTGGCAGAAATCCGCGCTGGTGGACCGGAGAGCCCTCGCGTTCGAAACGGAGCAACAGCTCCAGGCTCGGAAGCCGCACCTTGCTCAGGGGCGTCGTGCCGAGGGTGACCCAAGCGCCCCGGTCGTAGGGGCGATATGAAACGAGCGCCCCAGGGGGATCGCTGTCGATGTCGCTTTCGCTGCTCGCCGCGTCTAGGAGTCCTGCCAGCGTCGGATCGTCGGGAAGGGCCGCCTGCGCGCGCAGGGCGAGCTGGAACGCCCCGAATGCGTCCGCCTCGCTCAGCAGACGCCGCACCTCGGGGATGGCCTCGAGGCGGGCCCATTCTCGTTCCTGGCTCTGCGACCGCCACCGGTACATTGTGGTGCCTCCGAGTGCGGCCAGCGCGACGACAACAGCGGCGGCGACGACCTTGGTAGCAGTTGAAAAGCCCGCCGGCGATGCAGCTCCCGGAGCTCCCGCAATCGTTCCGGCGGGCGGCTCTACGCTCTCCGCAGCTGCTACAACCTGTATCGTCCCCGCCCCCGGCGCCACCGACGCCACCCCTGCCGCGGGCGTCACGGCGCCCAACTCGGCGACGAGCTCCGCCACGGACGCCTGGCGGTCGGACGGGATCTTCGCCATGGCCCGAGCGACGGCGGCTGCCGTTTCTTCCGCAACCTCGGGGCGCTTCTCCCGGATCGGCGGCGGCGTTTCGATGAGAACCTTCGTCAGGGTCGCCTGCAGCGTGTTACCGCTGAACGGCGGCGAGCCCACCAGCATCTCGTACAGAAGGACGCCGAGGGCATAGACGTCGGCGCGGGCGTCGATTTCGTACTCGCCGCTGGCCTGCTCGGGGCTCATGTAGGTGGGCGTGCCGATCGACAAGCCGGCGGCGGTCAGGCGGGTGGAGTCCTCGTCCGAAAGGGCCCGCGCGATACCGAAGTCAGCCACGAGCGCCTGGCCCGCCTGCAGCATCACGTTCTCGGGCTTGATATCTCGGTGGACTACCCCTTGCTCATGAGCGTACTGGAGAGCCGCACCAACCTGCCTGCCGATTTCGAGCGCCTCGACTATCTCCAGCGGGCCGCGACGCAACCTCTCCCGAAGGGACTCTCCCTCCACGTAGGGCATCACGTAGAACGGCGCGCCTTCGAACTCACCCGAGTCGTAGAGCTGCAGGATGTGAGGATGCTGCAGGTTGGCGGTGACTTTGATCTCTTCGAGAAAGCGCTGGGCGCCGAGAGCGGCCGTAGTCTCCTTGCGCAGCACCTTGATGGCCACTCGGCGCTGGTGCTTCGTGTCGTCGGCGAGGTAGACGTCGGCCATACCGCCACTGCCCACGGTCTCGATAATCTCGTAGTGACTGAGCGTCGTGCCTACCAAGGGAATACGAGCCTTCTTGGTGTGTTTTGAAATGGTTTCCGAGTGAACGACCGATTGTAGTGCAGGGCCCGGCAACGGCGATAGAGGCGCGGCCTGTGCCCAGGCGAGTGACGGGGGCGACGTCCGCCGGCCCGGCCTCGTGTTCCCTGTCCATGAGGAAGCCCTCGACGTAGAATGCCCGCGGCAACATCAGAGTCGAATCTGGCGAGGAGATGGCTGGGTCGTGGTGGGGACATTCGGACTCACTCGGAGCACATCCCAGACCTGATCCCCTGCCACCATCAAAGGAACGGAGAGCACCATGCGTCACACGTCACCGAATCTCGCCGCACTCGGCAGCACCCTGTTGCTCGCCCTTGTCCCCCTTCTGTTGGGCCTGCAGCTACAGCCAGCGGCGGCGCAGAACCCGAGCTCGAAGATCGCTTTCGTATCGACCCGGGATGGCAACTCCGAGATCTATGTCATGGATGCCGACGGCTCCAACGTGACGCGGCTGACGAACGACCCGGGCCGTGACGGCGCCCCGACCTGGTCGCCCGACGGCACGCGAATCGCGTTCGCCTCGTCGCGCGACGGCAACAGCGACATCTACATCATGAACGCCGACGGCTCTGATGTGACGCAACTGACGACCGACCCGGCCAATGACGGCGGGCCCTCCTGGTCGCCCGATGGCTCGATGATCGCCTTCGATTCCGGCCGCAGCGGCAGCTCACAGGTGTGGCGCACGAACGTCGACGCGGGAAACTGGGGGTACAACCTGACGCAGCTCACCGAGGACCACCCTCTGGGGCGAGTCAACAACTTCCTCGCGTGGTCCCCCGACGGCCGTTGGATCGCCTTCGAAGCGGATCGCGACCGGGACGACCCGGAGATCTACCTGGCGAGCTCCGTCGACGGCACCTATCAGCAGCGGCTCACCTTCACCCGCGCCCTCGACGAAGTGCCCAACTGGACCCCCGACAGCAATCAAATCGTCTACTCGACCGATGTCGACGGCGAGCCACAAAACGGCAACTACGAG
>Ga0255054_10002527_pt1 | contig 10417 bp, 9 predicted proteins | sample JV7_2_23_MG_FD_188634 | JGI IMG/M metagenome (GOLD analysis project Ga0255054, IMG submission 188634) | Seawater microbial communities from Jervis Inlet, British Columbia, Canada - JV7_2_23 | ecosystem: Environmental > Aquatic > Marine > Inlet | place: Canada: British Columbia | collected... | reverse complement strand
GACGACCTGGAGATACTCGGGCAGACAGGTGAGATCGTCGTCGCGCATCCCCAAGAGCTTGAGATTGACCAGCAGCTGCTCCATGGGTGTATTCCCCACTCGCTCACCAATTCCCAGTGCCGTACCGTGAACCCGGCCGGCTCCGGCCTTGATGGCGGCCAGGGTGTTGCCCATGTCCAGCCCTCGGTCCCGGTGTCCGTGCCAGTCGATTCCCACATCCACACCCAACTCCTCGATGAGGTTCTTGACCCAGGCCACCAGGTTCATGACGCCCTCGGGTACGGCCGCACCGACCGTGTCGCACAAACAGACGCGCTGCGCACCGGCCTCGATGGCGGCGGTCAGCAGCACTCGCAGGTCGTCGGGTGACGAACGCACCGTATCCTCGGTGACGTACATCACCGGCAGGCCCTCGCCAACGGCGAAGCCGACGGCGTCCTCGGTGAAGCGCAGAATGTGATCGAGATCCCATTCTTCGGCGTACTGGCGGATGGGGCTCGAGCCGATGAAGACGCAGGCCTCGACGGGGACACCGGTTCGTTGACTGATCTCGGCGATAGGCTGGATGTCTACCATCAGGGTCCGAGCCGCACAGTTGGGCCTGATGTTCATGCGGTTGTCGGAGATCTCACGACAGAGCCGGGTCACCGATTCGAGCTGTCTCCTCCCGGCTCCAGGCAGACCGACGTTGGCGGTCTCGATGCCCAACCGCTCCATCAAGTGAAGCACCTCGACTTTGGTCTCCAGGGAGGGGTCGATCACCGACGGCGACTGTAATCCGTCCCGCAACGTCTCGTCGTCCAGCATCACCTGCTCCGGCCAGTCCGCCGCATTGGGACCGAATTTCGCCCAATCGAAAATCAGCTGGCTTTCGTCGGGTTGCTTCACGTCTTCTAGGAACTCGTTTTGGCAACGACACTGCTGGCGCGGGCGAACTCCCGCGTCCGCTTGAGTAGCTCTTCGGCAGCCTCCTGGTCGCCTTGGGCCTTTCGCAACATCGCGAGATGGTAGACGCTACTGACCTCGCCCACCAGCTCGTCGATCGCCCGTTGAAAGGAGCGGGCCGCCATCTCCGGCTCGTCGCGGCGCTCGCGGATGACACCCATATGGTAGTTGGCCATCAAGTACTCGGGCGTCAGGGCGGCGGCCTCTTCGAGGTGCTCGAGGGCCTCGTCCAGGTTGCCGGAGTGAAACAGCGAGAGTGCCAGCCGATAATGGGCCGCATTGTAGTGCTCATCGATCTCTAGACACCGCCGGAAGGCACGAATGGCCTCGGGCATGTTTCCCCGGTGGTAACAGGCGACCCCCAGGTCGTAGTAGCCGAGCACGAATTTCGGCTCCGCTGCCAGTGCCGCTTCGTATCTCTCGATCGCCAACTCCAGCGTGCCCTGATGAAAGTAGAGTGTGCCCAGAAGATGGTTGGCGAGGACGTTGTCCGGCTCGACCTCCAGCAGCCGCTCCAGCTCGCGGCGTGCGTCCCGGCTACGTCCCTCCTTTTCGTGGACCAGCGCCAGCAGAAGCCGCTCGTCGACGAAGGCGTCGCGGAGGAACATGCCGCACTCGGCGCAGAATTTGTCTTGCGAGCCCGCCTCGCGGCCACAGCGGGTGCAGCGCAATAGATCGACGGATCCCGAATCGGTCATGGCTAGCGTTCTCCTTCTTGTCTTGACTGGGAATTGTTACACGAACGGATTCTGGTTTAGCTCTCCGGCCGAGTGAGGTCGATGGAGCGCTCGAGACAGATGCGGGTGCCGGGGGCGAAGCCTTCGCCCTTGAAGAAACGGAGAAGCTCGAAGTCGTCCCACGGTACCTCGGTCCGAATCGTTTCGATTCGCAGCGCGCTCAGGTTCAATCGCAGCTGCCGCATGAGAGCCCGTCCCACGTGCTGCCGTCGGTACTCCTTGAGGACGCCGACCGCGTCGATGGATGCAGCCGGCTCCATGACGCCGTACTCGCCGTAGAAGAGGGTGGCAATCACACATCCTGCAATCACACCCTCGACCTCTGCCACTAGTGAGATCTGGAAATCGGCCTCCTTGACGGTGCGCTCCAGCATTCGTCGGAAGTAGTGAGGACGATGTCGACCGGTGGCGGCGGCATCGATGGCCACCACTGCATCGAGGTCCTCTTCACGCATGCTGCGGACGATGATCTTGCCGACTTGCTCCAGGGATCGCGAACTGGTTCTGCCTTCGACCGACATGGCTCATCTCTCCTTTGCGGCCCGACGGGCTAATACGCGGTGCCGGTAGCCACCCCACAGCGCCGCTCCCAGGGCGCCTGCGTAGATGGAGTGGGGGTGGGTGTGGATGGTGAGATCGAGGTGATCCTCGGCAACCAACTCCCGCATGGTCTCGGCCAGACCAGCGTCGGCGGCGAGACCGCCGGTGATGAGCACATGGTGCTCGGCGCGGATGGCGCGCAGGAGTTTCACATAACGCCCGGTCATGGACTGGTGGATACCCTTGAGGATGTTGGAAGTCGAGATTCCTCGGCTCACCATGTTGATGACGTCTGTTTCCGCCAACACCGCGCAGATGCTACTCACCTGTTCGGGTTGCGCAGCCTGGCAGGAGAGGGTACCTACCTCCTCGAGGGCGACACCCAGATACCGGGCGACGTTCTCCAGGAACTGACCCGACCCCGAGGCGCACTGGCTGGTCATGCGATAACCCAGCACTCGGCTCTTCTCGTCGATACGCATGGCTCGGGCATGCAGAGCACCCACGTCCAGGACCGCTCGCGCCTCGGGTACCAGAAAGACGGCTCCTCGGGCGTGTGTGGTCATGCCGTAGAAATGACCGCGGCGGAAGTCGACCAGCTCGCCCTCACCGGTGCTGGCAACGTAGGCAACGTCATCGGCCGTGCAGCCGCCCTCCTCCAGAGCCATCGTGTAGCTCTCATGGATCACGCGGCGCAGATCGCGGCGGCGAATGCGATCGGTGCGCAACGCCAGAACCTCGGCACTACCGTTCGCAGCGTTCTTTACCACCACCGACTTGACGGCACTGGAGCCGACATCGATTCCGGCGGTGAGGAGGTCGGTCTCCTGGGCGGCGAGAGGCAGGGCGGGCGACATGGTCAGGCTGCCTCCTGTTGTGTGCCGCGATAGGCAAACAAGGCCGCACCCAAGGCTCCCGTGTAGATCGAATCGGCGGAGATGTTGAGGCTGCGCTTGCCGTAGTTCTCGACGATCAGGGTTTCGAGAGCATGGACGGCGGCCGGATTGCGGGCGACGCCACCGGTAAAGGTGAACTCCTCTTCAATACCTCCCGATCTGGCCAGCAGCGACATGGCTCGCAGGATGATGGCCCGGTGGAGGCCTGCCAGGATGTCCTCGCGTTTCTGACCCAGGGAGAGACGCTCGCGCAGCTCGGCACCGGCAAAGACGGTGCAGGTGCTGTTGATCTTGACGTGGCAGGTGCTCTTCTGGGCCAGGGGTCCGAGCTCGTGGACTCCGAGGTTCATCTCGTCGGCGATGTATCCCAGATAACGGCCACAGCCAGCGGCACAGCGGTCGTTCATTTGGAAGCTGGTGACGATACCGTCGTCGTCCACCTGGATTGCCTTGGTGTCCTGACCTCCGATGTCCAACACGGTGCGGGTGCCGGGAAACATTGTGTGGGCGCCGAGACCGTGACAAAGGATCTCGCTGCGGATCTGCTCCTTGGGAAAGGGCAGCCGCTGACGGCCGTAGCCGGTGCCCACGGTGGAGGTCTCTTCGAGCCGGATGGCTCTGGCCTTGTCCACGGCAGCCCGCAGTTGGCTGGAGCGCTCGGCCATACCAGTTTCGCTGGCGGCGAGTGCCTCGTCCAGGGCGTCACCGATGAGCTGCGCCAGCTCCTCGGCGCTGCTGGAGTTCTCCACCGGCAGGATTGCCTGGTCGAAGAGGCTGCTGAGGATCTCGAAAGTGATGCCTTTGGGATCGGCGAGCCCTTCGGCCAACTGCATGTAGTCGGCGGCCGCCAGATCACGGAAAAACTCGCTTTTGTGCATCGACAGGGCGCTGAAATGTTTTTGAGCGCGCTCGGTCATGGCCGCGACGATCTCGTCGACCAGGGAAGCGAGGTCCCGCCGGTAGGCCTTGTGGCGGGGAGCAGTGACCGTCTGCTGCAGCTCGTCGCTGAGACGCTCGAGCTCGGCCAGGTGATGGCGCAGGCGGAACTTTCGAGCCAGCAGCGGCAAGAACTGGTCTTCGATCCCCTCGAGCTCCGGGTCTGCGGCGATGGCGTCCTGGGTGAGATTGAAACGGGCCTGGACAAAGGCTTCCTGACGGGCGATCTGGCTGGCCACGTCGTAGTTGCTGCGGCTGTTGGTGATGCCGCGACCGACGACGCGGGTCTCCTCGTCGAGGATCACCGCCTTGGTGGTCGTGGAGCCGAGATCGATGCCGACCACGACCTTCATCAGGCCGTCCTCTTCTGCTCCAGCATCTGCAGGTAGCTTTCGATTCGGTTCTTGATATTGGCGGCGGAGAAATAGCGCGGATCGACCAGATCGCTCTCGATGAAACCGCCTGGTACGCCCGTGCGTTCTTCGAGTTGACGCAACATCAGTAGCTGGCCGGCACTGAAGGAATTACAGCTCTTGACGCTGTTGATCATGAAGCCGTCGGCCTGGTACTCGTTGACATAGTCCTCGAGCAGCGCTACCCGAGCCGGTAGGCTCAGGTTGGTGTAGCAGCCGAGGCAGTAGTCGGCCAGTGTTTCGAGAGGTCGCGAGGGATCGTGACGAAAGCCCCGATCGTAGAGGCCGCCGACCTTGGTATAGCTGCTGGCCACGACCACCGCGTTCTCCTCGTAGAACATCTTCCAGAACTCGCGAAAACTGGTCCAGTTGGGAGGCCCTTCGATGACCAGGCGGTAGCGCTCCTCGTCGAGCTCGCCATCGGGCGTGATGGGACCCTGTTGGTTGGCCACCCGCTCCTCGATCTCGGCCCGCAGGGTCTGGTAGTAGCCGACACCCTCTTCGGTACCCCGGAAGGCGCTGAAGATGGGGCCGATGTAGTAGACCCCACCAAAGTAGGCGTCGATGGGCGAAGGCCTGTTCTTGGCGCTCTCCAGCACCCAGACCAGGTCGTCTTCCGCCTGGGCGGAGAGCTCGAGACTGTCCCGGAGTCGAGCCTCGTCGTAGCTCTTGCCGCTGACCTCTTCCAGCTTGGGGATGACCTCGCTGCGCAGCTGCTCGACGATGTAGTCGCGGTAGTGGTCGTGGATCTTGCCCTCGGCCTGGTAGGGCACGTGCAGCATGGCGACTGGGCAGTCGTACTCCTGGCGTAGCAGCTCGAACCACTTCATGAAAGTGAAACAGCCGGTGTAGGAGAGGAGAAGCAGGTCGGGCTCGGGGATCGGTTTGCCGGTGGGTCCTATGTTGCCCCGTTTGAGCATGCCCACATCGCACTTGACGTAGGTGCAGACGTCCTCACTGTGACCCAGCTTCTCGGCCTCCGAGATGTACTTGCCCGAGAGCTTGCGCATCCCGGACTGCAGGGCGTTGATCTCGGGGAGCACTGGCAGGAAATCGAAGGAACGGATGAGCTCGGTGAGATTGCCGGGCACAAAGGTGTAGACGACCTTCTTGCCATCTTCGGCGGCTGTCGCCAGGGCGTCGAAATGGCCGCCGATCATCTCCTTTTGCAACTCCATGCTGCGTTCCTTGCGCACGTTGCCGCTGCCCCCGGTTGTGTCGATGGTCATGCTTCACTCCACAGTCGGATGGAATCGGAGAACGTGCCGGCCTGCTCGCGGATGACTGCGAATTGGCCGGTGTTCTCCGAGTACTTGAATTGGGTGTGGGGAATACCGTGCTCCTCCAGGGCATCCACCAGCATGGGCTGCTCCAAGAGGGCCGGGTCACAGAAGCTGGGGGCACAGAAGATCACCCCTTCGGCGGTGTTCTGCCGCACCGAATCCACCAACCACCCGCCACGCCGACCCTCGGGTTGATAAACCGAGGCGGTACGGGCGTCCTCCGCCAGGTAGGCGATCACCAGGTTGTCCAGGGGGTCGCCACTCTCGGGGATGTCATCACCAAACCACCGCAAGCCCAGCTGGAGGTCGTCGTCGACGATCCAGCAACCGGCCCGCTCCAGGGTCAGCAACAACCCCAGGGGTGGCTGCTCGCAGAACATTCCCACCAGAACGACTCGGCTCATGTCCTGTTCCCGCCGGTCCTCCTCCAGGGGTGCCAACTTCAAGTACTGGCGGATCAAGGTCGTGTGGTCCTCCGGTGGCAGCACATTTCCGGCTCGCAGCAGAAGGAAGACCTCGGAGGTAGGGTAGATCCAGGGTCGCTCGCTGCGGGCCTGATAGAGCTCATGGATGGCGCGCCGATTTTCGTTGTAGACGGCGATGCTCTGCAGCAGGGTGTCGTCCTCGATGCCGTTGCCAGAGAGATTGGAGAGATCCCTGCAGAGCGTGTCGAGCTCGTGGCGCCAGAATCTGCCGCCTACTTCTGGATCGAAGTTCTGTGGCACATCCATGTAGCGAACATAACGGTCGGGGAAGAGCATCTGCCACATGCCGGAGAGGTTGCGGATGACATCGCAGATCGACGGGAAGAGCATGCCGTCCAGAACATCGAGACGCTGGGTCAGCGCCAGCTCGATGGTGCTCCGGGGGATGTGGCAGATATAGCTTTGGAAGTAGGCGTCCCCGCGGATGATCTCGAGCCGATCGCCGGCTCCCATGATGCCCACGGGCAGCATGCCCGCGGCGTGAATGATCTCCCGCGGCACATAGATGGGCAGATGACCGATGGCGAACCGGCCAGGCGCGGCGTCCTTCCAGTCACGAACCGCGCCAAAGTCCAGGTCCTCGTAAAGGTCTGTGGCTCGTTCGACCAACTGGGCGAGCTCCGTCTTCACTCCTCTTCCTCTCTCCGGGCGACCCAGGGCGCGATCTCCTGGATCAGCTCCTCACTCCAGGTAGCACCCTCGGCCAGTCGTTGGCGCAGCAACACGAAGTCAGCCTCTCTACCCGACTCCTTGTTGCCGTAGTGGAAAGCGCGAAAGCCGGCGTTGGCTTCCGTCATCATGTTCAGGGCCAACCAGGCACGGTTGGTCTCCTTGTTGCGATTCCAGTGCTCGAGCTTGTGTTTGCGCAGGCTCTCGGTGGTCTTCGTCTGACAGTCGGGCATGGTGTAGAGCAGTTTGGTGCACATGGCATCGACGGCCGCATCGAGCCTGGTCAGATCGATGGCGCCCGCGGCGAGCAGCTCCTTGGCGGCAGACCGCTCTTCGCCGGTCTTCCACTCACCCAGTGCGACCCGGCCGTGGTCATCGAGAAGGCGGTCGGTCACCACCAGAGGATTCGCCGCCCAATCACCATCCACCTGTAGGACCGGGACTACGTCGGAGAGACCGCCGAGGTAATAGAGCCGGTGGGCGCTCCAGGGCTCGCACAGCGTGCCGCTGACCATGGCATTCTCGATACCGACAAAGAGGGGCAGAAAGTCGGTGGAGCCACCGTCGGGAGCCGATCCGTGCTTCGGCCCAGCCTGAGAGAAGATGGCCAGATCGCTGGCGATGGAGAAATCACACGCCATGCCGATCTCCTGGCCGCCTCCCACCCGCATGCCGTTGACGCGACAGATCACCGGTTTGTCACAGTGCAGAATCCCGGAGACCATGTCGTTGAAAAGCCGCATGTACTGCCGGTACTCGCCTGGGTTGCCGGCGTAGACCTCGGCATATTCACGGGTATTGCCACCGGTGCAGAAGGCCCGATCGCCGGTCCCGGTGAACACCACCGCCACCGCGCCCCGGTCGTTGCTGGCCTGACGGAAGGCCAGAATGACCTCCTTGATGGTGTCGGTGGTGTAGCTGTTGAGCTCCTGGGGATTGTCGAGGGTGATCCAGACGGTATGCAGGCCGGATACTGGCTCACCTGATCGGTCGTGGACTGGCCGCGGCTCGTAGCGGATTCCCTGGGGCTCGAACGTCTCTATCAAATTGTGGTTCTTCAAGGGCTCTCCCTATCCATTGGGCGGTACCAGGATAGCTCGCCGACGGATCTCGTGCGCTGCCACCGCTTGTACGACCGCCGGTGCCTGATCGAGGGGAAAGATCTCCACATAGGGCGCGAGGGCCACCTTGCCATCGAGCACCAACCTCAGTGCCTCGGGGTAGCGCTCCGGGGCGCTCCCCCAGTTACCCTGGGCAGTGGCATCGAAGGCCATGAGATTCGAGAGTCGCAGCTCGATCTTCTGCGGCGTGTACCCGACCACCGCCAGATGGCTTCCGGGATCGAGCAGGCCGTATGCGAGCTGCTGCCCTTGGGGAGTGCCGCTGGTTTCGAAGATCTTCAGGCCAATCGGCGTCCGACCGCTCTCACGAGTGAACGAGCGAATGACGGCCTTGATCTGCTTGAAATCGGTAGCGCTGGCGTCCAGCGCCAGGTGAGCACCGTGCCGGGCGGCCAGGTCGAGTCGGGTCTGGTCGATGTCGATGGCTACGACTTCGGCACCCAGAGCAGCCGCGAGCTGCACGCCAAAGCCCCCGACCCCGCCGACACCGATAAAGACTGCGACATCCGCTGCCGTGAGTCGGGCTCGATGGATGGCTTCCAGAGGAGTAGTAACAGCGTCGGCGATCACCGACAGCATCTCGAGGGTGAGGTCGGGAGGCAGCGCATCGGGCACTGGACAGAGACCGTTGGCCGGGACCAGGACATGGGTGGCGAAGCCACCGTTGCCGTGGTTGCCGGGCATGAACTGATCGCGACAGATCGTGGGTCTGTCCGCCTGACAGGCGGCACATCTGCCGCACGGCACTACTGCCGGGACGATGACCGCCTTGCCCAGCCATTCCGTGGTCTCCTCGCCTGCGGCAACGACACGACCGGAAATCTCGTGACCCAGGATAAGGGGTAGGGAGTGGCGGGTCGGTATGCCATCGACGGCGAACCCGATATCGGTATGGCAGACTCCACATCCGGCCACCTGCACCACAACGCCGTCGGGGCCCGGCTCCAACGGCGCTAGCTCCGTCCGCTCGAGCGGCTTGCCCGGCGCTGTCAGCTGGAACCCGTAGGCAGAATCGATAGGCGACATGAGGGGAATCCTGGCCGGGGCGAGGCGAACCCTCCCTGATGGTCTCGCCCCACCCGGCCGCTCGAAGAATCGTGCTCGAGACCCGTTCCTCAACCTATCGCAGGGTGTCTCATCTGTGCCTACCCTTTTGGGTAGGTAGTCGCCACAGCCGGTTGATGGGTGAGATTCGCGTCATTCGATGCAAGAAAGGGGCATTTCACGGCATGTACGGGCCCGAATGGCAACTTTTTGAAGGCGGGCTGCGTACTTCTACTGCTATTAAGGATGGACAGTAGGGCCGGATCGACGCAGGCCCCCCTCCGCACTGTGTCGGCCCGGCCAGTCGGTAGTCATCTCCTCCGGCGACAACGGTGTTCAACGTGTCGAGAAGGATTTCTGGATCCGCTACTGACCGACCTCACCTCTCCCGTCTGAGCCGCGCGTCGAACGAGAACCGGCCGGGGCCGGTTAGCGTCAAGGCGGAAAAGACGAGGAGATAGAGAAGGGCCAACTCGCCCCGATCACCCGGGATCTCGGCCTGGTGTATGAAGAAGACGACGATCGCGAAGTTGATCGCCAGCGTCGCACTCGCGAACCGGCTGAGAAAGCCCAGAAGCAACGCCACGGAGCAGACCACCTCGGCAAAGATCGCCAGCCCCAGGCTGACGCCCGGTCCCAGGCCCAGCGGATCGAAGAACTGAATGGGACCGGTGATCAGGGCCGGAATCTTCGGCAGCCCGTGGCGCAGCAACAGGGTCCCCGTAAAACCCACGCGGGTGATCAGCAGCCCCAGGTTCCGCCAGAACCCGTCCCTGCCTGTGTCGAAGAAAGCGGTTTTCAACCTCATGTTCAAGATTGCAGAAATATCATAATCTCCGATCGGCGAGAATTCTAGGCCACGAGTGGCCGTCGAGGTTTGTGCACAACCGTTGTAGCGGCCGGCCTCTGTGCCGGCCGTCGTGGTCCGGGCATTCCAGTTGAAGTGGCCGAGCCTCTGTGCCGGCCGTCCGCCGATCTGTAGCGGAGGGGCCACTGTGCACTCCCGCGGAACGGCCGGAGGCCGGCATAGGATCTGCAAAACCGAGCCCCGGCGCAGGCGTCACTACATCTCGAGTGGAGACACTTCAGCTGAAACGTCTCCTCGAGACCCGGAGGGATCTGAGGCGGTGGTTTCGGATCTCTCGAGCTCGGTCGGGAGAGTCTGGCGCAGCCCGTCGATGGCGTATCCGAGGTCCAGCTTCTCCCCCTGCCAACGCGGAAAGCCGGTCGAAGTGTCGATCTCGATGCCATCGACCCAGTTGTGGCGCGTTAGCTCCACAGCAGGATCACCTTCCAACCGCGGCGCTGGCGGGGCTTCGGGGATCTCCCATCCAGCCGCTGCGTAGAA
>Ga0255054_10002526_pt1 | contig 10418 bp, 10 predicted proteins | sample JV7_2_23_MG_FD_188634 | JGI IMG/M metagenome (GOLD analysis project Ga0255054, IMG submission 188634) | Seawater microbial communities from Jervis Inlet, British Columbia, Canada - JV7_2_23 | ecosystem: Environmental > Aquatic > Marine > Inlet | place: Canada: British Columbia | collected... | reverse complement strand
CCGGGAAAACTCAGCGATTGGTTACTAATTGTCCGGCTCTAGTCGTTTTCCTAAACTTGTAACAGCGTCTATTTTATATCCGATTGATTTATAGAAATTAACAACTTCTAAATTAGTTGTACGTACCATAATATTTAGTTTGGGACATCCAAGTTCAAACAGGCGTATTTCAGCTTCTTTCATCATTTGCTTTCCAATTTCCTGTTGCTGATATCTTGGTTTAACAGCTAAATAATATACCCAACCGCGATGACCATCATATCCAGCCATTGCAGTCGAGATAATTTCCTCATTTAACAACCCTATTAAGAATAATTCCGGCTGTACGGATAGTTTGCGTTCAACATCGCGTTGCGGATCATTCCAAGGTACAACAAGACCACACTCCTGCCATAATTCGATTACTTCTTTTTTATCGGACTCGCGATAACTTCTGATTACTAAATTCATCTTTGCTAATATTTAAAATCACTTTTACCTATGTACTCGCGAAGAAGGGATATTCCTGGAACGTATTTTTCGTCCAGATTAGCGAAAAACGACAGAAATAAATCCAAACGCTCAGCCAGTCGTTTTATGTTGTCATCCCCTTTTACATTTTTTAATAATGGACGGGCATACTTTGCTAAAACCGGCAATTCGTAAACAAGCGAAGAATTAAAAATTAAATTCGCCTCTTCACTATGCGGAAATATATTTTTTTCTTCACCCAATCTAACTGATCCCCAGCGTTCTAATGTTTTTTCCGGAGTATAACCACGGAATTTATTATCACGCACTAATCTGCGAAGTAAGCGGTTATCCGATGTTGAAATTCTATGATTAGCATCTATGTTCATTTGAGTAATAGCGCTGATGTATAATTTTTCAACTCGATCTTGACCGAATTTTTCCGTTAGTTTAGGATTAAGCCCATGAATACCTTCGACAATTACAAAGTCCCAATCTCCAAGCTCCAATTTATTATCAGTATCTTTACCAATTCCTAAATCAAAGTTGAAACGTCTTTCCGGTATTGCTTTTCCATCTAGTAAGGCATTTAACCGGTCAACTAATAAATCAACATCTAGCCCGTCAATTGATTCAAAATCTTGCTTACCATCATCTCCAACTGGTAATAAATTGCGGTCTATGAAGTAATCGTCCATTGAAATTGTCTGAGATCGAAAACCATTTACCCTTAATTGTATCTTAAGGCGTTTGCTAAAAGTAGTTTTCCCCGCAGAAGATGGTCCGGCTATTGTGATGACACGTTTTTCGGGAAAACCCGATACTATCTCGTCGGCAATATCACTGATCTTTTTTTCATGAAGACCTTCCGCGACCCAAATTAATTCTTTTATCTCGCCGTTATCAATGGAATCATTCAAATCACCAATTGTTGAAATCCCTAATATCTCACTCCATTTCTGGTGTTCTTCCATAGATGCAAATAATTTTGGTTGATCTTGGAATGGAGCAACTCCATCAGGATGTAGGAATGTGGCAAATCTTAGTAGGAATCCGTCATTGTATTTTTTTAATTCAAATTTTTCTAATTGGGATTTATTACTTATTAGAGGTTCAATCATATAATCCCAATATTTTCCATTAAATTTTGCAATCGGTATTTGATCACCTTCCCAACGTTTTGCAATTGTTAATTTACTGTGTGAGTTAAATTTGTATAGTTTTTCGATAAATTTCTGTTTAGGCCACAATTTAAAAGTTATTGGTTCATCACTTTTGATCCATTCTCGCATCAAATTTTCTAATTTTTGTAATTCCTCTTCTGAAATGGGGTCAAAATTGACATCATGACAAAAGAAACTATTTCCAAAAGAATGTTCAATGACCAATAGTCTATCGGGGAAAACTTTCTTGAAAGCACCAGAGAGAAAGAACGCTTGAGTTGCATGTGTTGAAGATAAAATTGCCATATTTATTATTCACCTATAATTTTTACTAGAACGCGTTTCTTGCGACGACCATCAAATTCACCGTAGAATATTTGTTCCCAAGTTCCAAAATGTAATTTTCGGTTAGTTACTGCAATAACAACTTCGCGCCCCATAATTTGTCGTTTGTGATGTGCATCGCCATTATCTTCACCGGTACGATTGTGATCGTACTGATCAATTGGGGCATGTGGTGCTAACTTCTCTAACCAGCGCTTATAATCGCCATGTAATCCCAATTCATCATCATTGATGAAAACAGATGCAGTAATATGCATAGCATTTACCAAACAAAGCCCTTCTTGTATACCGCTTTCTATCAGCGCTTCCTCAACATGAGAAGTTATGTTCACAAAATCCATCCGCTCTTGGATATGAAAATTTAATTCTTTATAAAATGATTTCATTCTATCCTCAAAATATCAATTTAATCTATCAAATATTAATTGTACAAAAACCGATGTTCCGACTAAAAGTGCTCGTTCATCAATATCGAAATGTGAACAATGGTGTGGTACAGACATTAGTTCTTTGTCGGGCGGGGCAGAACCGATAAAGAAAAAACAACCGGGGATTTTTTGTAAATAATAACTGAAATCCTCAGCTCCCATCGTTAAATATGGCTCAACAACGCTATCTCCAACAATTTTGTGAGCAACTTTCCGAACTACTTGTGTAGCATTCCCATCATTAACTGTCGGAGGATAACCCCCCTGATAATCCATTTCTATTATTGCGCCAGTTGATTTAGCAACTCCATTAATTATTTCCTGCATACGAGTTTTGACCATTAATCTATTTTCTTCTGTCATTGCTCGTACCGTTCCGCGCAATTTAACTTCATCGGCTATAACATTAAAACCATGACCACCCTCTATTTTTCCAATGGTAATCACTGTACTTTGCAATGGGTCTGTATTGCGGCTAACAATAGTCTGCAAACTCATTATTAAATTTGATGTGGTTACAATTGCATCTACCGTGCCTTGCGGTGCTGCACCATGTCCACCAATACCTTTAATCGTAATATCAAAGATATCAGCGGCAGCCATAATAGCTCCCGACTTAACGCCAATCTCTCCATACGGTTGGTAATTCCATAAATGCATACCATATATTTCATCAACATTTTCCAAGCATCCATCCGCTATCATGTAGCGTGCACCACCTTCACCTTCCTCTGCTGGTTGAAAAATAAATCTAATATTTCCGTTTAAACTATCCTTGTTCTGAGATAATATTTTTCCCGCACCTAATAACATTGCCATATGCCCGTCATGGCCACAAGCGTGCATTATACCTTCATTTTGAGATTTAAAAGAAAGATGTCCGGTTTCTTGAATCGGCAATGCATCCATATCAGCTCGTAATGCGATTGTCTTTCCCCCATTTTTACTATGTAAATCACCAATAACACCGGTCTTCCCAATTCCGGTTCTAACATCAATTCCATAAGATTTCAATTTTTCTGCAATTACTTTCGCTGTCATATGCTCGCCAAATCCTAGCTCAGGATGCTTATGGAAATACCTTCTATTGGCGATGATTTCATCTTTAATTACGTTCACTTCCGGTAAAATATTAACACTCATAAAAGTTCACCAATGTTTTCAATAGTTGCACCAATCAGTTTGGCAAAATCGTTTTTTGTGCGATTGGCTGTTTCAATTACTTCATTATGAGTTAACGGTTGATCTAATATTCCTGCAGCGTAATTTGTGATCGTTGAAATCCCGATAGCTTCAATTCCAAGCTGCTTCGCTGATTGTAATTCCGGGACTGTACTCATACCAACAGCGTCACCGCCTAAATTCCGAATATATTCAACTTCGGCCGGCGTCTCGTAACCGGGCCCCTGGGTCCAGCAGTAAACTCCCTGTTTAAGTCCAACTTTTGTTCTCTTACTTGCCCCATTCACGCTAATTAATAAATTTGATGATACATCGCGGACGACTTGTGGCTTTTTTAAACTTTCTCTAAATGTACAATCAGCATAACCATTAATCGCCATAAGCGAGCCGGGATGAATACTTTTTTTAACAGAACCGGCAGCATTCGTGATTATGATATACTTAACACCAAGCTTATGGAATAATTGAATCGGTAGTGTGACAGTTTCAATATCGTGACCTTCGTAATAATGGAATCGCCCTTTGGCGGCTATTAGTGGAACGTTTTTGTAATTTCCGACGACAAACTCACCGGTATGACCTTCAACGGTAGGTTGTGGATAGTTCGGGATTGCATGGTATGGAATTACAGTTGGTGTTTGTATTTGTTCAGTAAAGCCTCCTAGCCCTGAACCTAAGATTACTGCCGCTCCATTTGTAAAACTTGAACAGCTTCCAACATAATCAGCCATTTCTAAAATTGAATACTTCATAAATTAATTTCCTATGTTACCACCAATTGTCCGCAACCGGCATTTATATCTGCACCTTTGCTCCATCTGGTAGTAACCATAAAAGGAGCATTTGAAAAATTACTTAAAAATTCTCGAATTTTTTCATCACTCGGACGTCTAAATTTACCTCCAATCTCATTATAAGGAATTACATTCAATTTGCTAGGCACATTACTAATTAAATTTATCAATCTTTTAGCATCTGATTCTGAATCATTAATATCTGCTAAAAGCACATATTCAAAAGTGACAAGATTCCTTGTTTCATCATTGTAATATTTTATAGATTCGATTAATTTATCAATTGGATACTTCTTGGCAATTGGCATAGTTTCTAATCGTTGTTCTTGTGTTGATCCATTCAAACTAATAGCCAATTTATAACGCTGTTTTTCTTCTGCAAATTGTCTGATCTGTGGCACTATTCCTACTGTTGAGATAGTGATATGCCGCGCTCCCAAATTTATTCCCTCTGGGTGATTTAATAAATCGGCTGATTTAATTACATTATCATAATTTAAAAAAGGTTCACCCATTCCCATAAATACTACATTTGTAATTGGTTTTTCCGATTCTTTTAACAATAACAAATACTGTGCAACAATCTCACCAACGGTAGAATTTCTTATAATCCCCATTGTGCCTGTAGCACAAAATTCACATCCTAAGGCACATCCAACTTGCGAAGAAAGACATATAGTAATACGTTTTTGCTCTTTCATCAGAACACTTTCGATTCTGTTTCCATCTTGACATTCTAATAAATATTTCCGTGTCCTCGCCGATTTACTTCCGGTCACTTTCAATAATTTTAGTGGATTTAGTATGTAATTGTCAGCAAGATTCTTTTTCAGCTGCCTAGGAATATTCTCCATTTCATCAAATGATTGAACATTACGATTATAGATCCAATTAAATATCTGCTCCGCTCTGTACTTTGGTTCAGCATACTCGGTTACAATAGAAATAAAACCGTCTAAACTCATTCCAATTAGTGATGATTTAATATTTTTTCTGTTCGATGGCATTATAAAACAATAATTATAGAAAGAAAAATCCCCCAGCAGGGGGATTTTTCATCGTTATAAAAAAATCTTTAAGTTACATTTCTTTAGATTTATCAAAGTATTCCTGTGCCCTGACTGTATCGCCTTGACGCAATAAAACACGAGCCATAGCTCTGTAATGTTGTGGGTTCTCAGGTTCCATATCAATTAGTTTGAGATAAAAATACTCTGCGCGGCTCCACTTTTCTGCATTTTCAAATGTTTGTGCAATTCCACGTAATGCATCTATATCATCAGGATTATAATCATACGCCAAAGAGAAATTATCTTCAGCTTGCTGAAAGTCTCCAAGCTGCATATTTAGGACTCCAAGATTATAATATAAATCTGCTTTTAGGTTGCTATTAGTCTCTTTTGCAATTGCATCTTCGTATGTTGCTAAAGACATTTCTTTATCACCAACATCATAATACATCTGAGCTAATTGACGTCGCGCCAAGCTATTTGTTGGATCAATACCAACGGCTCGTTTATAATAAATTAATGCCGATTCTTTATCATCGGTGTTTGAATACATTTTACCGGCCGTCATATTCAAATCAAAATTATCGGAATCTTTAGCAGCCCCGGTGGTTACAGCATCGAGTGCACCCTCTAAATCACCGCTAGCAAACAAGCAATTCGATAAGATTCCATAAGCTTGACCATTGTTCGGATTTACTTCGATAGCCGTTTTAAAAGACGCAATGGCATCTTGTAATATTGGCGAATCTTGACCTTCGCTAGTATTACGAAATTCATTAAAATAACTAATACCTTTGTTATAAATGGTTACCCAATGTCTTTCTTGAGCTTGCGCAACATAATCTGATACCGTTCCACCTTGCAAGATTGCCTTTTCTCCTCCTAAACTTAGGGCTTTATCAAACATTTCATTCATTTTGCCCCATTCTTTTTTCGTCCCATAAATATAATCACCCAATAGATACGGTATTTCGGGGTTCTCGGGTTCTACTGCTAATGCTTTCACTAAATAAATTTCGGCGTTATCCCAATCTTGCTGCTGAATGTACAATTTTGCGGAAGTTAACTCTTCGCTAGCACATCCAATTAATAACACTAACATCAAACTAAACAGTGCAATTCGTATGATTTTAGTTCTTGTCATAATATCCTCTTGTATTTGAAATAATAAATTTTAGTTTATAAAATTAAAAGTAACTATACTGTTTTTCAAGCTGTAACCTTGTCTCGTAAAAATATTTGCCGATTTTCAATTTCAGTTACTGTTGCTTTTTCTAAGGCATCAATTCCGACACCCTCCACACAAATTGATGCTAAAGCCGAACCTAACACTAGGGCTTCTTTGCAGGTTTTACCTTGCGCTAAAGCCGATATAAATCCGCCACCGAACGTATCGCCTGCACCGGTTGGATCAACCACTTTACTAATAGGATATACACCTATTGTGATTTTTTCATCCATATTATTGTACAACGCGGCTCCTTTGCTTCCTTGTTTAATAACTACTATAGGAGGCCCCAATCCAATTAGCGTTTTAGCTGCATCATCTAAATTGGAACATTCTGTGAGCATTTCAGCTTCGCTTTCATTAATTAATAAGATATCGGATTTGCTTAAAACGGCTAACAATTCATTATGCGTTGTATCAATCCAAAGATTCATTGTATCAATTACAATTGTCGGATTCGCCTGACATTGATCAATAACAGAATTCTGCAAACTCGGATGAATATTTGCTAAAAACACATATTGTTGATTTTTGTTTATTGCTGATAATTGTGGATTAAATTCTCCAAACACTCCCAGTTCTGTAAATAGTGTATCGCGGTCATCAAAATTATCATGATAGCGTCCGCCCCAACTGAAAGTTTTACCTTGCTCAATTTTTAAATCAATCAGATTTGATGCATATTTTTTGTATAATTCATGACCAGCCTGCGGAAAATCATTACCAATAACTCCAACAACATTTACATCGGAATATTTTCCTGCAGCAATCGTAGCGTAAGTTGTGGAACCACCAAGTAAATTTTCGTATCGTTCATTGCCTATTTCGATAGTATCGATCGCAATTGAGCCGACAATTAATATTGAATCGCTTTTCATAGGGGGCGCATTTTACGAGTTTTTATATGGAACATCAAGAATTCTCAAGCTTTATTTTACACTTCAAATTATCGTAACTTTCGCCCTATTATGTTGTACTTTGATCATAGCGCCACAACCCCGGTTGACTTAAAAGTGTTTGCTTTAATGCAGGAAGTGACTGAAAATCATTTTGGCAATCCATCCAGTATTCATAAATATGGACAAAAAGCACGTGCTATCATCGAAGGATCACGCCGCCAAATCGCCGATGCACTTGGCGTAAAATCACGGAATATTATATTTACCGGTGGTGGCTCGGAAGCCAATAATATAGTTTTGCAAAATTTGTTGTATTCTGATAAAAAACATGTTATTACTTCATCAGTTGAGCACCCGGCGATTTTAAAAGTATTAAAACATTTAAAGAAACTTGGCATTAGTTATAGTACCATTCCGGTAGATAAATTTGGATGGGTTGATCCTGTAAACATCGAATCCGCTATTCGTGAAGATACAGCATTGATCTCAATTATGTATGCCAATAACGAGGTTGGCACAATTCAACCCATATCAGAAATAACGGAAATTGCCCATAAAAATAATATTCTATTCCATTCTGATGCAGTACAAACTCCCGGCAAGATTCCAATAGCAATGAGCGAATTGAATACCGATTTGATGTCATTTTCAGCACACAAGTTCTACGGTCCAAAGGGCGTCGGATTTTTGTTCATTCGTGATGGGATAAAATTACATCCGATGATAATTGGCGGCGGTCAGGAGAAAAGCCTCCGTGCCGGAACAGAGAACACACCCGGAATTGCCGGCTTGGGATTAGCAATGGAAATGGCTACCCAAAACTTGCCCAAATCACAAAATCATTTGGAAACATTGGAGCGTCATTTTAAAAATAAATTAGCCAATATTTATCCGGATGTGATTTATAATGGTCATCCTTATTTACACCTTCCCGGACTTATAAGTGTAACGATTCCAACTGTTACAAGTGACTTGTTATTAGTCAATCTTGATATGAAAGGAATTGCCGTTTCCAGTGGATCGGCTTGTTCGTCGGGAACCGTGAAACCCTCCGATGTTCTTAAGGCAATGCGTATGAGTAATCAAAATAATATTTCGACATTGCGCATAAGTTTTGGGAAAGGCAATACTTTGGAAGAAGTTGACAAGTTGATCGATGCATTCGATGAAATCCTGAAAAAATATAACCGGAAAAAATGATGATGAAGCGAGTGGTTGTTGGAATGAGCGGTGGTGTGGATAGCTCAGTTGCGGCGTATTTGCTGAAGGAACAGGGCTATGAGGTACAGTGCATATTTATGAAAAATTGGGAAGATGACGATGATGAATTTTACTGCTCCTCCGAAGAAGATTATAATGATGCATTACAAGTATGTGCTCTATTAAACCTACCTCTGCATTCAGTCAATTTTTCAAAAGAATATCGTGAAAATGTTTTTTCATATTTTTTAAAAGAGTATGGTTCAGGTCGCACGCCAAATCCTGATGTTTTGTGCAATAAAGAAATCAAATTCAAATTTTTTATGGATCATGCTCTCAAATTAGACGCTGATGCCATTGCCACCGGGCATTATGCTCGTATTAATAAATCAACTGATGGTTTTCAATTACTAAAAGGCGTGGATAGCAACAAAGACCAAAGTTATTTCTTATATTTACTTGGACAGAAAGAGTTATCAAAAACACTTTTCCCTATTGGTGAAATGACTAAGTCCAAAGTTCGCGAATTAGCAAACAAAATCGATCTACCAAATTCCGGTAAAAAGGACAGTACGGGAATTTGTTTCATTGGTGAGCGTGATTTTAAAGCATTTTTACAACAATATTTACACACCCAACCGGGCAATATAATCACGACAGAAGGGAAAATTGTAGGGCAACATGACGGTTTAATGTATTATACGCTCGGTCAAAGAAAAGGAATTGGCGTGGGTGGCGGTCATGGTACAACTGAAGAACCTTGGTATGTTGTAAAAAAAGATTTAGAGAAAAATCATTTAGTGATTGGCCAAGGGCACGATCATCCCGGTTTGTATAGTAAAAACATTAAGGCCGGACAATTACATTGGATATTGTCTGCACCAAGTATTCCGCTTGAGTGTACCGCAAAAATCCGTTATCGTCAAAAAGATCAAGTGTGTACTATTATTTCTATTGAAAATGGAATTGCGACTATAAAATTCGCTGATGAACAATTTGCTCCAACGCCGGGACAATCGGTTGTAATATATTATGGCGAACAATGTTTAGGCGGTGGAATTATAGCGTGATTTTTCACCACGAAGACACGATGGAAAAAAATTTTAAACGATTAGTAATCTAACTTTACAAGAGTTTGAAACCTTCGTAAAGTTTTATAAAATTATCTCTGTGCCTCTGTGGTAAATTATATATATGGAAATGGTTAGAAAACAAAATTTAGCAACAATAATTATGGCCGCCGGAAAAGGCACGCGGATGAAATCCGATTTGCCGAAAGTTCTGCATTTTGTTGACAATAAACCAATGCTTATTCATGTAATTGATTTAGCGCGTCAACTCAATTCTGAAAGAATTATCAATATTCTAGGACATAAAAAAGAATTAGTGATTGAAGCAATCAAATCTGAAAACGTTGAGTATGTAATCCAAGAACCTCAATTAGGTACTGGACACGCCGTACAACAAACAGAATCATTATTAAAAGATTTTACTGGAGATGTTCTCGTTCTTTCAGGCGATGTACCGCTTTTACGAAAATCTACAATAGACAATATGCTAAAAATTCATCGTGAAGCGAATAATGGATCAACTGTATTAACCGCGATGTTTGAAAATCCGCACGGTTATGGTCGTGTGATCAGAAAAAATAATGGCACTTTAGATTTCATCATAGAAGAGAAAGATTGTAATAAGGAACAGCGTAAAATTAAAGAGATC
>Ga0255054_10002525_pt1 | contig 10419 bp, 8 predicted proteins | sample JV7_2_23_MG_FD_188634 | JGI IMG/M metagenome (GOLD analysis project Ga0255054, IMG submission 188634) | Seawater microbial communities from Jervis Inlet, British Columbia, Canada - JV7_2_23 | ecosystem: Environmental > Aquatic > Marine > Inlet | place: Canada: British Columbia | collected... | reverse complement strand
CAGTTTATACTTACAATACATCAAGGGGCTGTCGCCCCAGGGTGCCGGGGTGGTGCTGGTTTCAACTCCGATTATGATGGCCATTTTCTCTCCGTTTGCGGGCCGGCTTTCCGACAGGGTTGAACCACGTGTGATTTCCTCGCTGGGCATGGGTCTGACGGCATTCGGGCTGGTGCTTTTAATCATACTGAATAATCATACCGCTTTGATGTATATCATCGCCAGCCTGATGATCCTGGGTTTTGGTTTTGCCCTTTTTTCATCTCCCAACATGAATGCGATCATGAGCTCGGTAGACAAACGCTTTTACGGGATTGCTTCGGCATCGGTGGGAACCATGCGGCTTTTAGGGCAGGTGCTGAGCATGGGAATTGTAACGCTGATATTTTCCCTGTTTATCGGCCGGGCCCAGATCACACCACTCTACTATCCGATGCTGATAAAAAGTGTGCGGGTGGCATTTATTATTTTTTCAGGACTTTGTGTTGGCGGGATTTTCTTTTCGCTGTATCGCGGCCAGCTGCGGCCGGACAATTAATAGAACCCATCTCAAAAATGCATCTCACGCTCAACAGCTGCGTTACCAACCTCCTCAAAATGCTCACATACTATCGTGTATGCTGCGCTTTTTCGTCGGCCGGTGCCTTGCTGTTGAACGCGACCTACTATTTTTGAGATAGGTTCTACAATCCAAATTCTAAATTCTAAAATCCAAAATCGTATTTATTCTACGTTTCCTTTCAAACCGATCTCTTCGGCCACATCACGCATGCCCATGATGGTATCGCTGATCAGCTCGGAAAGCTCCACGCCCAGCATTTCGGCACCCTTTTCTATGATGGAGCGATCGACCCCGGCGGCAAACTGTTTTTGTTTCCATTTCTTTTTAACGGACTTGGCTTTCATATCCATCACGCTTTTGGAAGGCCGCACCAGTGCTGAAGTAACCACCAGCCCGGTGAGCTCATCGATGGCGTACAGGATCTTTTCCATATCCGATTCGGGCTTGACATCGGTGCAAATTCCCCAGCCGTGGCTGACCACCGCGCGGATATACTCTTCGGGCCAGTCATTTTCTTTGAGAATTTCCTCGGTTTTTTGGCAATGCTGATCCGGAAACTGCTCATAGTCCAGGTCATGAATCAGGCCGATCACGCCCCATTTTTCCTCGTCCTCACCCCGCTTGCGGGCCATGTAGCGCATGACGCCTTCCACCGCCATGGCATGTTTTATCAGGCTTTCGTTTTTGTTGTATTGCCTCAGAAGCGCGAGCGTTTCTTCCCGGGTCGGAACATTTGTGCCCATGTGAATCCCTCCTCATCAATAAATTCAATTTTAAATGTATAGATCAAATCCGCTAGACCCAACATTCCAAAGATCCATTATTCCACTATTCCAGGTGAGTCAAGAGCTATCGTACATGGATAGATATTATCCTTTAAGCACGTCAATAAGCCCGTTACAAAAAAAGCCCCATCAGGATTTTATTTCCTCTTGATCCTTTTAACTTGACCGGTTATTTTGATTTCACCGCTTTCCACAATACTATCCACTTAATACGGAATTGCGGCATAAGCGAGTGTACGGTTGTAGAAAAACCTTTAAACAGCAGAACGTTTTTTTGACAACCACTAAACCCTGGATTATACCGGGAATACATCTAGAAGTGGTTTTAAAACCCCATCTCCCCGCTTTATGAAGCGGGATTTCGCATCTAATTGAAAGATTATTTAAGGGGCTCAAAAGGCCCAATGGCTGCGTTGCCCCGCAAGCGGGATTCGCATCTGATTTTATAAATTAGGGTGCAGCACAGACTCCGATAAATGCTCACATACTCATGTATGCTGCGCTTTCTCGATCGGCCTGCGCCTTGATGCATACATTAATCTGTTTAGATCAGACATGTAATCCCGCTTAGCGGGGCCCTTGAACCTGATCTGAGGTTTTGAAATCACTTCTAATCAACGGGCGAGGCTCCCCGCCGGAAAGGATACTGAGCTTGAAAGTGACGCTGGACTCTTCTTTTCAGAAAATCCGTCTCATTGAACTTTATATTCGGAATGTCGGCGCAAATTTTTTAGGTTTCTTTATCATTGCCCTGCTGAATCTTTTCACCCCGCTTGAATTTTTTAAGATCCAGAGGGCCTTTTTTTTAGCCGGCGGCTGGGTGGTGATCCTTTCTTTTTATCCCCTCGTGATTTGTATCGGAATTACGCTCCAATATATCGTCCAGCGTCCAATTACGGCGATGATAAACCGCATGCGTCAGGGATTGAAAATTGAAGCCGCTCTGGAGGAAAAGGCCAGACGCCGGATATTGAATTTGCCTGTTATTATGGGCCTGGTCAACTTTGCCATGTGGATCGGTTTAACCGCCCTGGTAGGGATATTTTTCATGATATTTAGAGATGCACCGCTCCGGATCGGTTTTTTTGTGGAGTTTCGCGGGTTCATGGTCGGTTATATTTCCGCCATCATTTCATTTTATCTAGTGGAAGCTTATAGCAGAAGGCGGCTGGTTCGGATTCTATTTCCCGAAGGCAAGCTGGCATCCATACCGGGGACTGTGAAATTTTCAATTCTTAGAAGAATCCGGGTGCTCTATGGCGTGGGCACGCTGGCGCCGATGATTATTCTGGTGGGCACGCTTTTATTTATTTCATGGGAAATGGATGCAACCCAGATTTCCGCTGCTGATTTTGTCCGGGAGTTTCTTATTTTTTCAATTGTTCTGTGCATCATTTTTATTTTTGTGGGTCTCAGATTGAACATCCTTTCAGGCGAATCGATTATTCAGCCCATTACCGACATGATGGTGCTGGTACGCCGGGTGCGAAAAGGACATTTCAAACAAAAAATACGGGTGGTTTCCAATGATGAACTGGGTGTCCTGGGCGACGGCTTAAACGAAATGACCGAAGGTCTGATCGAACGGGATCAGATTCGACAATCGTTGTATCTGGCCCGGGAAGTTCAGCAAACCCTTTTGCCCCGGGAGAACCCCGAAATTGAGGGCCTGGACATTGCAGCCACCATCGTTTACTGCGATGAGACCGGAGGCGATTACTATGATTTCCTGGACACCGGTGAAACGCGCCCCGGGGGTTTCACCGTGGCTATCGGGGATGTATCCGGCCATGGTATTTCGTCTGCCTTGATGATGGCCACCGCTAGGGCTTTTTTCAGACAGCGCTCCATGTTGCCCGGTACTCCGGCAGATATTGTGTCCGACGTTAACCGCCTGATGACCAGAGATTTTGAAGAATCAGGCGGTTTTATGACATTGTTTTATCTGACGATCGACTCTGAAAACAAGCGTCTTTCTTGGGTCCGCGCCGGACATGATCCGGCCATTTTTTATGATCCGGAAACAGATTCCTTTGAAGAGCTTCACGGTGCGGGTATAGCCCTGGGTGTAGATGTTGATGGGCGCTACGAACAATTTCAGAAAACCGACCTGAAACAGGGTCAGGTCATCGTACTGGGATCCGACGGGCTCTGGGAGGCGCGCAATCCCAAAGGCGAAATGTTCGGCAAAGCCCCGGTTCATCAAATCATACGCCAGTCTCCCGATGCCGCTGCCAGAGAAATGCTGACCGCCTGCTTTAATACTTTTAATGTTTTTCTGGGAGACCGTGCACCCGAAGATGATGTTACCCTGGTGGTGATTAAGATTACAAAGGATTAAGCGCTAATTAGAGTGACTAAAGTTTCAAGTGATCTAAAGTGACTAAAGTTGAGGAATTCTGTCATTTTTTAATAAAAGATGGAGCGTAGCGACGCCTTAATTCTAGGCACTTCGAACTTTAGTGCAATTTAGGCACTATTTTTTATATTTGGTATTTGGTCGCTTCCGTGCTAAACACGAAACACTATAACCCATCTCAAAATTGTGGATAAGGGTTCATGGCAAGGCGCGGTTCGGCGAAAAAGCGGAGCATACACGTTAGTATGTGAGCATTTTGAGCCGATCCGCAACACAGCCATGAGCACTTAGACGCTTTTTTGAGATGGGTTATAAACACCAGACACCATGGTTGTCTATTAAAGGAGGTACTCTATATGGCCCCTGGGATCGATAAGCTCAGCGAATTTGCAATGGATGCCATCCATCAGACCGGCGAAAAGGCAATGGCCTATTACGGCAAAGGCAAGCCACATGTAAAATTTGACGAAAGCGTGGTTACCGAGGCTGAAATTCAGCTTACCGATATGTTTCAAAATCGGTTAAACCAGCAATTTCCCGAGCATCAGATGTTTCGTTTTGGTGAGGTAAATGAAAATTACTCCCATGGGGAAAAACGGTACCTTTGGATATTTGACCCCCTGGAAGGGGTGGCCAATTTTCAGGCAGGCATACCCATCTGGGGCATGTCCATTGCTTTATTGGAAAATTTCTGGCCGATATTTGGTGTGTTTTACATGCCGGTTACCGACGATCTATTTCATGCCCGGGCCAGCAAAAAAGCTTTTTGGGGCAATGATAAGATTCGCGTATCCGACTCAGGCTTTATTGATGATGAAAGCCTCCTATTAACCTACTCCCGTTTTCATCAAAATTACCGATCCACCTTTCCGGGTAAAATCCGATCCTTAGGATGTGCATCCGCTCATATCTGTTACGTGGCCATGGGCCGTGCCGATGCGGCCGTCATCACCAATGAATCCTTTCAAGGCCTGGCCGCCGCACGGGTGATTTTAGAAGCCGCCGGCGGAACAATCTGCAAAATTGACGGCAGCGAATTTCACCTCAATGAATACCTGGACGGACAACGCATCAACGATCATCTTTTGATTGCGGCTCCGGAAAACCTTTCTCAGGTTAGAGGTTTTCTCAAGCAGCAATAGTCATGTATGGTTTTGATCAATGCGCACCTTAATCCGCAAACTGTTTGCACCTATCATTTTAAGTGGTCTTTTTTTATTTGCTCCTTCAGATCAGTACGCCACCGAAACCCATGAATATGTGGTTCTGTTCTCACATTCGGGCGAATATCTGAATTCTGAATCCATAACAAACGCAGATGTGAGCCTCGTAAGTTCCGAATCGCCCGGCGATTCATCCGCGGCAAATACGGCGGGACCACAGGGCCGGGTTTTGACTCGCTGGAACATTTATGAAATCATCTTTGGGACGCTTTCGTCTCTTATCGGTCTTACGCTGATAACCCTGTCCCTTCTGCGCTGGAAAGCGAATGATCTATCCCTGATTTCTTTTGGAATATTATGTTTTCTATACGGCGCCCGTACCAAAGCTTTTCAGTTTCTCTTTGACATTCCATTTCCTTTCTGGAGTTATACCTATTGGTTTATTACTTATCTCATTCCCATCCCGGCCTGGTTATTTTTCAAACAGTTTCTCGGAAGGGGCTGGAAATCATCCTTTCGACGGCTGTTGCAAGTCCAAATTGTCTTCTCAATCACCGCCATTTCAGTATGTGCCTATCTAGGGGACCCTGCCGCAGCAAACGTTGGCAACAGCATTATCGTCGTCATCGGATTTTTGATAGTCATTGCTAATTTGTTTCAACCACACCTGCAACGAAATCGTGAATTGAAAGTACTAAGGGCCGGATTTTTGATTTTAGCGCCATTGTCTTTGCATGCGAATATTGCCCCTTGGTTCGCAGAAGGATACGAGAGCCTGAATCTTGAATGGTTGGGTTTTATCATTCTTATTTGCTGTCTCGGCTATGCTGTTGCCAGTCGTTTCTTTCAAAATGAAAAAGATCTGATTACCATCGCCCATGAGCTTGAAACTGCCCGGCAAATTCAGTCCTTCATTCTACCCGGAGAAAGTGTTGATGTAGAAGGTCTTCAAATCGCGGCCCGCTATATTCCGATGGCCTCCGTGGCCGGTGATTTTTACGATTTTGCAAAAGTGGATGATAAACGCCTGGGTATACTTGTCGCCGACGTTTCAGGTCACGGGGTGCCGGCATCGCTGATCAGCTCGATGGTCAAGATCGCATTTGCATCCAATATATCCCAGGCCTCCAATCCGGCCGAAGTCCTTTCAGGAATAAACCAGGTGCTATGCGGCAAACTTGAAGCTGATTTTGTCACCGCAGGGTATTTGTTTATCGATACTTCCGAAAACATTTTTAAGTATGCAGGGGCAGGCCATCCACCGCTATTCGTATGGCGAGGTGCCGACCAAAAAATTTATGAATTTCGAGAAAAAGGAACCATTCTGGGGCAATTTCAAGATGCACAATACCAAAATATTTCATTTAATCTTAAGGCCGACGACCGTATTTTTCTCTACACCGATGGAATCGTGGAAACATTCAATTCTGCAGGCGATATTTTTGGTTTTAGCCGCTTAAAAGATCTTATCAAGAGGCATGCAAAGCTTCCGGCAGGTCAATTTGCAGATACGATTATCCGCCATTTATCCAGCTGGTCGGGCAAAAATTCTGAACAAGTGCTGGATGACGATCTGACCTTAATCGTGGCAGATTATAAGCATGGCTGAAGCCATGCGTAATTTGCTCGAAAACGAGTTTATCCGGATTATTTCATAAGCGACAAATTCCGGTTTTTTAAGACAGGATTAACAGGATTTCTTTTTTCGCATCTGAAAAATCCTGTAGATCCTGTCTAATTTAAATATCTTTTAAAAATGGGTCTTAAACTAAAACAAATACCGAGGCCGATCTATCTCAGATACCTTTTGCTTAATATTCCGGGATTGGCGGCCGTTATTCTGATCTTGATTATTATCCAGTATTGGGTTGTACTGCCGGTATGGCTTTTCTGGTGTGCCATCGGTTTTTGGATTATCAAAGACGCCGTGTTGTTTCCCTTTGTCTGGCGGGCCTATGATTGGGAGCGACCCGGTCTGAACCGGTCGATGATCGGTGAGCGTGGGATTGCCAAAGAACGGCTGGCGCCAGGGGGATATGTCCAGATACACGGAGAACTCTGGAAAGCTGAAAAAATTGGTGACGGGTCACCGATTGAAATGGGGCAGTCGGTAACGATTATCAAAATGGAAGGGCTTACCCTGTTTGTCGAGCGGGTAAGTCCGGGTGAATAAAGTGGAATGAATATAAGTTTGTTGCCAGTATGCTGGCGGCGCTACCAGAATAAACTTTAAAGTTTTCGCTTAAAAATTAAATTGTGTTATAGTTTAAAATAAGCATGGTTTATCTTGTCCCTTACCAGCTTGACTTTAAGCTGATCATGGCCGGGTTCTAACTATGGACACGGATACAGCCGACGACGCTAAAATTATCGATTGTCCTCAATGCCGCATCAAAAATCCCATTGAGTCTGATATTTGTTATAACTGCGGCGCCTCTCTGCATGAAATGCCGGCAAAAAAAGCCAGTCGCTCCTGGCTTGCGGTTGTTGTATTTGTCCTTTTTGTCGTGGGTGTGCTTTATTTTTATTATCGTTCGAACAGCACCGTCCCACCACCATCAAAATCGAATCTTTTTTCCAAAGACCGGGTGACTTCTACCCCCGGGCAAGCCAGGTTACCCGAGAAGACTTCCGTTGTTAAAGCCGACACTGAAGGTGAAGCCGATGCCGATCAGATAAATATTCCGGTCGGGTTGCTTCGGATCAGAGATATCGCCGGCCATCTGATTTCGGAAATTACGGTGCCTGTGGTTGGCGGCGGCTGGGTTGCGCTGCCCACCCGGCGTGGTATCGGCGGTTCCAGCTGGGTGCTTCAGATGAGTTCGGGAGATCGGCAGGATATTGAAGGCGGCATCATAAACGATCTGGATCAAATCAGCCTGTGGCGAATCCGGCAGGATCAGATCCTTGAAAGCCCCGAGCTTTATCCCTGGTCTGCGGGCAAACCGCTGACCTGGCTGGGTCTCAGATCCCAGGACCCGCCGGAGCCGATTGAAATAGGCGTTATCGGCAGACAGGGAAATGTCAGTAAAGGTTCCATGCCGGACGGTATAAACGATTCCGGCGTGTTTATTCAGGATGGCCGCGTGGTTGGCTGGACATTCGGCGATCTCATTGACGGCGCATTTTTGTGGACCGGCGATGTGGGTCGCAATTTAAAAGCCGAAATCCGGGTCGACGATTATTATCGACTCACCTTCGCCAACAGCCGGGAAGAAGAGTTCGCGTTGGCGCTTGCCATGGGTGATGACTACTCGACTTTAGATCGCCTGGAAGCGTTTACCCGGGCGTTCCGATTTGATCCCAAGCTTTCTGCCAGCCAGACGCCCGACTATCTGAAACCCGAAGCGGTGATCAGCCAAATGCGGTTGCTGCTGGCGCGCGCGGTTCAAGAAGGTTTTGCATTCCAGGGGGCCAATTATTTTGATGCCGAGGTCCTTGCTCAGGCCGATGATGTTTCTTTGATGTCGGATGTGGTTGTTCTGACTGTAAAAAGTTTCGGTCTGGAAGAAGCGGTCAATTTAACCGAAAACGCGATCGAAGATATGGAGCCCAAAAGCAATCGCGAAAAAACGCAGCTAAATGAACTTCACTCCGGTCTTTATCAAAACTGGCTAAATGCGCTGCTTGAAGGCGGAAATATTCAGGATGCCTGGCGGGTTTATGAACGCGGCGGCCGGCAGCTGCCGGATGACCTCAACATTTATCTATTCGGTGTAAAACTGGCCCTGGCAGAAGACGACTGGGCAGCGGCGGAAAAGCTTTTGGCGGCCAATGATTATCCTGCGGCTCTCAGGGACCAGGTCAGAAGCTTGCAGTCGCAGATTTCCGAACTGAAAGGGCAACAGGGAAAGATTATCATCCGCTTTGCACCGGGCACCCGGCAAATACCGGTGACCGCCTCAATCAATCAGGTGACCTCACAGGAATTTATAGTTGATACGGGTGCATCGATGGTCACCATACCGTTTTCGACCGCCCGAAATCTTGGCATCGTCATATCGGTCCGAAATCCGCGCCGCAAGATCTATACGGCCAGCGGGGAGCTCTATGCGCCTGAAGTCGTTCTGGATTCAATCACTTTAGAGGGTTTTGAGACCTATAATGTAAAAGCACTGGTGATGGATCTTCCCAATCAACCCGATTTGGGCCTGCTGGGCTTAAATTATCTGCGCCGGTTCAGAATGGAGTTGAATACAGATGATGGGATGTTGTTGCTGGCACCTAAATAGTGCCATCCGATGGATTTTTTATTTTCGGATGGGCACTAAATAGAATTTCATGAAAAAGTTTATTATTATATTATTTATTGTGCTGGGAATAATTGATTTCCTGTACGGCATTTTTTACGGTGATCGAATCAGCATCTTCGCAGGAGCCGGCATCGTTTTGATTACCCTCTATATTGCCAGAGATATGAACAAAGAACAAAAAAAAGGCAAAAACTAGCCGCTATTGCGCTCTCTGCCTATTTAAAACAGGGTCATTGCGCTGCTTTAAAAATCTTCGATAACACTCCCTTTTTTCACATAATTTTCAATGTGACCCTGGGAGCTTACCAGGGAATGCATGGCGGTTTCGAATCGGGCATAAACCGGATCATCTTCACCCAGCAGCGATTGTGCTTTTTGCAGGATTTTCAACCCCTGTGCCAGGTGGGCATTGATATCATTTAATATCGCTTTGCGCTTGCTGTGTCTTTCCCGTTCTTTTGCAATTACCGGCAACAATCGCTGAATCGAATATTCTACCAGGGCGTCCCGCGGCGCATTGAATTGCCGCGATGTTTGTTCCAGGCAGGACAGCGTCCGGCGGCTGACCACAAAAGTTTTTTGAACCCGATCCAGGGCGCCAAATGCCTCGTCTTCGATTTCGTTTGCGATGATGTTCAACGACTTCACATCTTCGATCAAATGGTCAAAGAGCGACTTTTGTTTGATCCCCAGTTGCCTGGCCATAATGCTGAGCACATCGATTGCCCGGGCCGATAACTTAAAGGTTGCGCGAACCGATTGCCGGCCCCTCAGGTCGGCTGATGACGGCAACGGTAAGGTTATTTCTTCAAGCGGTGATTTTTTTCTTTTTTTTGCCATTTTACCCTGCCTTTTAGGTTTTTAGCGGCGTCTTGCAAGCTTCATTACTTCATTCCATATATTATTAATAATAATATTGCAATCTACTTAAATCAAGTAATCTGTTTTACTTATTTTGAAAAAAAAGTAAATTGAATGAAGTTACCGGTAATTAAATTTCCCGGTATTTTTTTTAGCCACAGACCCACACAGACAGACACAGACATACTTGAATAGTTTAAGATTTCATTTGTCAGGGTTTTTTTTGACAGGATTTACAGGATTCACAAGATTTTAATTTTACATTTTCAGTTTCCAGGTTTACCGCGCCATAGCTGCTCAAAGCAGCGACGGCGGGAAGAAACTGAAAATACACAATCGCCTTCGGCGAAGGTGAACATGCTCATAGGTGTGTCGGTATTTAAATGGCACGACAAAAATATTCCAGGGTAATGGTGCTTGCTATGGAAATTAATTT
>Ga0255054_10002523_pt1 | contig 10424 bp, 8 predicted proteins | sample JV7_2_23_MG_FD_188634 | JGI IMG/M metagenome (GOLD analysis project Ga0255054, IMG submission 188634) | Seawater microbial communities from Jervis Inlet, British Columbia, Canada - JV7_2_23 | ecosystem: Environmental > Aquatic > Marine > Inlet | place: Canada: British Columbia | collected... | reverse complement strand
TGGATCGACGGTTGCGGGGTTCCGTCCTTCGCTCAACCGCTGAACGTTATGGCGGACGTCTTCGCGAAGGTCATGGCGGCGGCGCGGCATGACCCGGCCAGTCCTGCCGGGCGCGTGACCCGCGCCATGACGGCTGAGCCCTGGTACGTTGCCGGGACGGGCCGTCTGACGACCCGACTGATGGAGGCGACGGGTGGGCGTCTGCTGGCGAAGTACGGTGCTGAGGCGCTCTACTGTCTGGGCGACCGCGAGCGAGGCGTCGGTGTCGCTGTGAAAATCGAGGACGGCCAGAAACGAGCGATCGGGCCCGCGGTCATCGAATTCCTAGCACGGCTGGGACTGCTAGCCGACGACGAAGTAGAACGGTTGGAGGATCGCCACGTCGAGGCGGTGATGAACACGCGCGGCGAAATCGTCGGCGAGATCCGGGCCGCCTTCCAAGTACGAGGAGCGGCCTAGCCGTGTCGTACGAGGGTTGGGTGTGGGATCTCGTGGTGCTCGCGGCGGCCCAGGCCGCCGGTGACGACGCAGGCATGGATCGTTCCTTCGCTCGGTTGCTCGAGGCCGGTCGGGAAGTCGAGGTCGAGGAGGCGCTGCTTCAATCGTATCTGTTCTTGGGTTTCCCGTCGGCCATCGAATCGTTGCGACGCTGGCGAAACCGTAAGGCCGAGCCGGCTGTCGCGGCTCCGGAAGACTGGAATCTGTGGCTGGAGCGGGGCGAGGAAGTGTGCGCCACGGTCTACGGCGACCACTACGTGCCGCTGCGGCAGAACATCGCCCGTTTCCACCCCGATCTGGATCGCTGGATGGTCGCTGAGGGCTACGGAAAGGTCCTCGGCCGGCCCGGGCTGGGCCTGGGTATTCGTGAGCTTCTCATCGTGGCCATGCTGGTGGTCTCGGGAGAAAGAGGACGACGCCAGTTGCGCTCGCATCTGCGGGGCGCGCTCAACGCCGGTGTGGCTCCTCAAGATGTCGAGGAGGCCATACGGCAGGCTGGTGCGTTTGCGGCGTCCGACAACCGCGAGCTTGCCTTCAAGCTGTGGGCCATGATCAACGGGAAGAAGTAGCCGTGCTCATTGACCAGGCGGTCATCAACGTGCAGAGCGGCGATGGCGGCTCGGGCTGCCTGTCCTTCCGCCGTGAGAAGTACGTCCCGCGCGGCGGACCCGATGGCGGTGACGGCGGCCGCGGCGGTGACGTGGTATTGGCGGCCGACTCCCAGCTTTCCACCCTGCTGGACTACCACTACAAGCAGCAGTATCGGGCCAAGCGCGGCGGGCATGGGGAAGGGAGGAACCGGACCGGCGCCTCGGCCGATGACATAGTGCTGCGCGTGCCGCCGGGCACCGTGGTGAAGGACGCCGACACGGGCGAGTTCCTGGGCGAGCTGATCGAACCCGGGGATCGCTGCGTCGTGGCTCGCGGGGGTCGCGGGGGACGCGGCAACGCCTCGTTTGCCACGCCCACGCACCAGGCGCCGCGGGAGCACGAGCCCGGCCGACCCGGTGTGGAGCGGCGCATCGAGCTGGAGCTGAAGTTGATCGCCGACGTCGGGTTGGTGGGCCAGCCCAACGCGGGGAAGAGCACGCTGCTGGCGGCGATGTCGGCGGCGCGTCCCAAGATCGCCGACTACCCGTTCACTACACTCGAACCGAACCTCGGCGTGGTCCAGCTGTCCGACGGGCGCACGATGGTGATGGCCGACATCCCGGGGATCATTGAGGGCGCTCACGAGGGGAAGGGTCTCGGCCTCAAGTTCCTGCGACACATCGAACGGACTCGTACCCTCGCCTACCTGATCCCCTGTGATGTTGGGAATGCCCAGGCTGAATACGAACTGCTGAAGAACGAGTTGGCGGAATACAGCCGCGAGCTTGCGGAGAAGCCGCACTGCATCGTCACCTCGAAGATCGACCTGTTGCCGCCGGGAGAAGATCCGCCCCGGGTCTCGGCGCCCGATGCGTTCGCGACCTTCGCGGTATCCGGCGTGGCGCGTACGGGATTGCAGGAGCTGGCCGATGGGCTGTGGTCGGTGGTGAAGAGAGAGCGCGAGGCAGACGCGTAGCGGTCAGCTACGTCCGGGAGTCTCGCTGTCGGAGGCCGCGGGTGCGGTCGGGCGCAGTAAGGGGCCCTCGCTCCATGTCGCGCGGTTGGGCCACCAAGCCTGACGGGCCGCGGCGCTCCAAATGTCCGCTCCGGGCTCCCTACTGCGCCCGACCGCCCGGGTTCTCGCATCTGCTCGAGCGCCCGGCGTACCCGACCAGCCCCGGGACTTGTGGACTACGGAGACGCTAGGTAAGATCCAGCGATTACTATCATTGGCACTGTGCGTAGTGTCGTGAGGGGCCGCCCGGAGACACGGCTGGGCGGTCGCTTTGTATTCTGCGATGTGAAGACACTCCAATGGCAACCACGATGATTGAAGCGAGGCGTGCAATGGATCGGACTCATCTTATAGTCCTCACTCTGGGGTTGGCTCTGCTGTTTGGATGTCGAGAAACAGCTCCGGCCCCCGATGCGTTACCTTCGTGGAACGACGGCGCAGCAAAGCAGTCGGTCGTCGATTTCGTTGCGAGGGTGACCCGGAAAGGCGGTCCTGATTATGTGGCACCCGCCGAGCGCATCGCGGTGTTCGACAACGACGGCACGCTGTGGGCCGAGAGGCCCATGTACTTTCAGCTCGAATTTGCACTCGACCGCGTCAAGGCCCTCGCGCCGCTGCACCCCGAATGGAAGGACGAGCAGCCTTTTAAGGCGGTGCTCGAGGGTGACCTCGAGACGGTCTTTTCCGGTGGCGAGCACGCGTTGCTCGAACTTGTCATGGCCACGCACGCCGGCAATACGACGGAGGAGTTCGCGCAGGCCGTGAAGGAGTGGCTGGCCACGGCGAAGCATCCGAACACCAGACGTCCCTATACGGACATGGTCTATCAACCGATGCTCGAATTGCTCGCCTACCTGCGCGCCAATGGCTTCAAGACCTACATCGTCTCCGGCGGAGGCATTGAGTTCATGCGCGTGTTCGCCGAGGAGGTCTACGGCGTACCTCCCGAGCAAGCCATCGGAAGCAGTATCAAGACCCAGTTCGAGTGGCGCGATGGCACGCCCGCGCTGGTACGGCTGCCGGAGATCGACTTCGTTGACGACAAAGCCGGTAAACCGATCGCCATCAATCAGCACATAGGGCGCCGGCCACTTGCCGCGTTCGGCAACTCGGATGGCGATCTGCAAATGCTACAGTGGACGACCGCCGGGGTTGGCGCGCGTTTCGCGCTCCTCGTTCACCACACCGACGAGGACCGTGAGTGGGCCTACGACCGCGCGTCCTCCATTGGCCGTCTTGATGAAGCACTGGATGAAGCGCAAGCAAAAGGATGGACAGTCGTTGACATGAAGCGCGACTGGAAGCGCATTTTCTCGTTCAACAAAGAGATCTGAGCGCTGCCGGCCCCGGACGAGGTCCCGGGGTCGGCGACGTCCGGGACTCTCGTCGTCGGATACCGCGGGTGCGGGCGAGGCAGTGGGGAGCCCTCGCTCCATGTCGCGTGCTTCGGGCCACGATGCCTGACGGGCTGCGGCGCTCCAAATGTCCGCTCCGGGCTCCACACTGCACTCTCCCTCTCTCACGTCTCTCTGTCTGCTCGAGAGTCCGCCGTACCCGACCGCCGCGCGCCTCGTTGCACGAAATCCGCCGGCTTCCCATTTTGTAACCAGCCCGATTGTCGTTATTTGGTCCTCGACTGCGCGAGGCGTCCATGTCCCGTCTGAAGCGCCTGATCACCGAGATCCACCGGCGAAGTCTCTGGCAGGTCCTGTCCGTCTATCTCCTCAGCTCCTGGATCGCTCTACAGGTCGCCGACACCGTGACTGCCGCGCTCGGGCTGCCTGATTGGGTCCCACAGTTTGCTCTCGTTCTGCTGATTGTTCTGTTGCCGGTCGTACTGGCGACTGCGTTCGTGCAGGAGGGAGTCGGTGGTCGTGAGACCCGACAGGAGCCAGCAGAAGCGCCTGCTGACGAGGTGACAACGCCAGGACCAAGCGGCGCACGCCACCGCCTGTTGACCTGGCGGAACGCAATAGTGGCCGCCGTCGCCATGCTAGTACTGCTCACTGTGTCGGCAGGCAGCTACATGGGGCTGCGGGCGGCAGGCGTTGGACCGTTCGGCACGCTCATGTCGTCCGGTGTGCTGGAAGCACACGACCGTATCGTCCTGGCCGACTTCGAGAGCCACACGAGCGACTCGCTGCTTTCCTTGGCGGCAACGGAGCTGTTTCGTACCGCGTTGTCTCAGTCGAAGGTCGTCAATGTCGCTGACCACCAATACGTGGGGGATGTTCTCCGCCGGATAGAGCTGGAGCCCGATACGCCACTCGATTCCGATTTGGCAACCGAGGTGGCTATCCGCGAGGGCTTGAAGGCGATCGTGGCCGGCGAGATCATATCGGTCGGCGCCGGTTACGTGGTGTCGACACAACTGGTCGCCGTAGAGCCAGGAGAAATGTTGTGGACGGACAGCGAGACGGCGCGTGACTCGACGGAACTCATCGATGCCATCGATGCCCTATCCCGAAGGCTTCGCGAGCAGATCGGCGAGTCGCTTCGAACCATCCGTCCGACGGAACCTCTGTGGAGGGTGACTACGTCGTCGCTGGAAGCGCTGAAGAAATACTCTCTGGCGATTCGCGCGATCTACCTCCAGGGTGACATCTCGACGGGCGTGAAGTTCGCGGAAGAAGCTGTCGAGTTGGACACTCTATTCGTAGGCGGGTATCGGATGCTTGGAAACGCCTATTGGTTTTCGGGCGCTGGACGCAGCAAGTGGCTTGCAGCATGGAAGAGGGCGTTCGATCTCCGAGGCGGGTTACCTGACCGTGAGCGCTACGATCTTGAAGGTCACTACTATCGCTGGGGCACAGAAGAGTTCGACAAAGCCCTGTCGGCTTATAGCGCTCTCTTGGCGTTGGATCCGGACTACATTTCGAACAACTTGGGCACTCTTTACGGTGCGGTCCGCGATTTCGAGCGGAGCGAGGCGATGTTCGACCGTATCTTGGAAAGGGCCGACTCCCTGACGGCGTCGAACCACTACTTCGCCCTCGCGAACGTTCAGGCGGCCCAGGGCAAGATGGACGAGGCGCTTCGCACCATGGAGCTGATGATTGAGAAGCTGCCAGATCACCGAGCGCTCGAGCGCTGGGTGGCACGAGTGGCGATCATGCAGGGCGACTATGACGAGGCCGAAGCGCAGATGATGGCATCGCGCGAGCGGTTCAGTGAAGATGCTTCCACGCAATCGATCACCGGCTGGCGTTTGGCGACCTTGGCCAGGCTCCGCGGTCGAATCGCGGAATCCAAGAGATACATGGCCGAGAGCATGGAGGTAGAGGAGCAACAAGGTTGGACCGTGGGGCTCATCCGCAACGCAGTAACCCAGGGTGACATGGAACGCGACTTCAGAGGAGATACGGCCGCAGCCATCGAAACGGTCGACGCGGTGCTCGCTCGTTGGCCGCTCGATTCGATTCCGATGGAGGACAGACCCTATGGCTGGCTGATTCGATTCTATGCGGCTTCCGGTCAGCCCGAACGGGCGAAGGACTATCTCTCGATGCGCGATGACCTTGAGGACCGGATAGGCCGGCGATCGTTTGAGCGGGGGCACTGGTATGCGTTGGGTAATATCGCACTAGCTGAAGGTCGCGTGTACGAGGCGATTGAAGCATACCAAGAGGCAGATGCGCTCCAATCCTGCACGTTCTGCAATCTTGCCTTGCTGGCGTGGACCTACGAGCAGGTAGGCGAGCCCGATTCGGCGCTCACCCATTACGAACGCTACATTACGACGCCCTGGCGCGCTCGAGACCGCGTGGACTCGTGGTGGCTAGCGAGAGCCTTCGAAAGGCTGGGTGACATGTACGAGCAGCGTGGCGACGCCTCCAAAGCAGTCTACTACTACGGCAAGTTCGTCGAGCTCTGGCAGGATGCCGACCCGGAGCTTCAGCCTAGGGTAGATGCCGCGCGGCGGGCGATCGAGGTTCTGTCAACGGACCGCTAGACACGACGGTCACGAAGTCCAACGCGAACACGTCGCTTTCTCCGGCCACGAGTAGTGCCTCACCCGGTGAAGTTAGCCCGCGAGCCTGTAGCCGAGCACGGTTGCCTGGTCAGCGAGTTCCCCGCGGGCACACCGCCGCGCAAGTACCACTTTCCCGGCCGCAACCGTATCATTGCGGGCCTAGCTCGAGGCGTGCTGGTCGTCGAACCGCCGGAGCGCAGCGGCCACGATCACAGCGCCGCGTCGCTTGTTGAACCTGAGGCCCGAGGCTAGAATTGTCCACGATTCGTTTCCAGTGCGGGAGGCCCCGTGGTGAAAGATTCAGGTCAGGAGAGTATCTGGGCGAGGGTGAAGAAGTCCCGCCTCGCCCAGGTCCTCATCGCCTACCTTGCCGTTTGCTGGGGCATTCTGCAGGTCACGCAGATTCTGCGGGAGGCCTTTGCCCTCCCACTGTGGGTCCTTCCTACTGGTTCACGAGATGGTACCTGGATGAACTCCCGGTGAGCGCCGAGCGCCTCGAGTCCTCGGTGGACCTCGCCGCCCTCGATACGATTGGAACCTGGACTCTCAATGCTGGTGCGATGTATGCCGCCAGCAAGGGTCGCTGGGACGACCACCGGCTGCTGGTCGAGCGGTTGGATGCTCAAGCGGAGCGGCTCCTGGCCGCCGGCGACACCACCGGCGCTCGCTCTCTCGCCGCTCACTCCGCCTGGGCGCGCGGCTTCGGAGAGTGGAAGCGAGGGCGGCTCGAGACCGCGTTCACTCTGCTGGAAGAAGCACGCCGCGCAGGCGTCTCCTGGACTGAGTTCAGCGGCGATTTGCTGATGGAGATGGAGAACTACACGCTCGCCGTTCGCCACTACAAGGCCAACTGGATCAACCCGCTCACTCGACTCAAGCTGGCCAGCGCGTACGAGATGCTCGGTGAGGACGAGAAAGCGCGCGACGCCTACTCCTATTTCGTCCAGGCGTGGTCGGACGCCGACACCGAGTTGCAGCCCATCGTCGAGCAGGCGAAGGAGTCGATCGAACGCTTGGCCGGCGACCGTCCGCGCTGAGAGTACTTCTCCCGGTCAAAGAAGCGGGTGCCGGCAAACCGCACGCCCGTACTCGCTCGGAACTTGCTGAGCCGCCCGGATACGCGTCATCGGCGATCGGTCACACTCTCGGCCCGCGTTACGCCCGGGCGTCTGGACTTTCGAGCTGAGAGCGCTGGCACTGCGATTTTGAAACCCTCCGCGGGTACAGGCTTTACGAAGAGCTGATGGAGCCGAGAGGGTAATACGGCCCAAAACGTCAGCCCTGGGATCACGGACTCCGAGTCCGTGCACGAACCGTTACAACCCGTTCCGGGTCACCCTCACCTGTGAGGTTCCGGACCTGATAGGTATAGATACCCATGTCGGCGAACGACTCGTTCTGTTCTCGCCAGTCGCTGTAGTTGGGATAGGAAACCGGCATGTAGTACCAGCCCTCAGACGGATTCGCTGTGAAGAGACGAACCAGCCTATCCGGCTCGGTGTACTCAAGCGGTCTCAGCAAAACAGCGTGGAGCCTCACCAAGCCTATGTCATGACGGTCTTCGTGTGATATTCTCAATCTGTTTGAATTGCCGGATCCACCCATTAGCTTGTAGGGTCGTTGTTTCCACGCCTTTGACAGCTCGGTAATGCTCTATGTCCGACTCTCTCAAAAAGCAGGGCTTCCTGGCGGAGCTGAAGCGCAGGAAGGTATACCAGGTGGCGATCACGTATGTGGTCGTGGCCTTTGTCGGGCTCGAGGCGGTGGACTTGCTGATTCCCGCCACCACCCTTCCCGCTTGGGCGGATGAGTTCTTCCTCGCCATCGCCATCATGGGCTTTCCCGTGGCCGTCGTGGTGGCCTGGGCCTTCGAACTGACCCCGGAGGGTGTGCGGAGAACGCACTCCGTCGTTGATGAGCGGGAGCCGCAGGCGTTCCCGGACGGACGGAGCGGGCTCCCGGCAAAGATGCTGAGCGCCCTCGGCCTGCTGGTGGCGGCGCTGGCCGTGGGCTGGTTTGTCATGGGCAACGGTGGCGGAGAGCCGGAGGTCACCGACCGCTCGATCGCCGTGTTGCCGTTCGAGACCATTGGGAAGGAGGAGGCCAGCAGCTTTACCGACGGCGTCCACGGCGACTTGCTGACCCGCCTGTCCCACATCGCCGGCCTCAGCGTCATCTCCCGGACCTCGGTGATGCGGTACCGGACCCCGGAGAATCCGCTGCCGGCAATCGCCGCGGAGCTGGGGGTGGCCTGGGTCCTCCATGGCGAGGTCCAGGAGACCGGCGATCAGGTCCAGGTGAACGCGCGGCTGGTGAACGCCCGAACGGATCGGCAGGTGTGGGCGGAGAGCTACCGGAGGGAGTTGACGGCCGCGAACCTCTTCCAGATCCAGGCCGAGATCACCAGGCAGATCGCCCGCGCCCTGGAGAGCCAGCTCAGCCCGCGGGAGGAGCGACAGGTCGAGCGGGCTCCCACGGAGAACCTGAACGCTTACCGCCTCTACACCCAGGGCCGCGAGCTTCTGGACCAGCGGACCGAGCAGGGAATGCGTCGCGCGCTCGACTACTTCCAGCGCACCATCACGGCGGACTCGAGCTACGCGCTCGCCTGGGTAGGCCTGGCGGATGCACTCACGCTGCTCCATGGCTACTTCGGGTACGCGGAGGGGGACAGCGTGCTCCTTCGAGCCGAGGATGCCGTTCGGCGCGCCCTCGAGCTGAACCCTGAGTCAGCGGAGGCGTACGCCTCGCTCGGACTCCTCCATTCGGTGCGTCGTGAGGGGCCGGCGGCGATCCGGGAGCTGACACGGTCCGTCGAGCTCCGACCCAGCTACGCCGAGGCCCACAACTGGCTGAGCTGGGTGCACCTGCTTCTGGGACATCGGAAAGAGGCGCTCGAAACCGCAAAGCGGGCCGTGGAGCTGGATCCCCTGTCACCCGAGGCCGTCAGCAACCTGTCGCAATCCTACCTGGTGAACGGCGATTATGAGAAAGCGCTCGCCGAGGCGCGTCGCGTGGACGAGATCCAGACATCCTGGGGAACCGGACGCTTCTACGAGGGGCTGTCCCTGTATCACCTGGGACGGTTCGCGGAAGCAAAATCGGTCCTCGAGAACCTCGCTGTTCCGTGGGCCGGTTCGGGCCCCCTAGCCACCCTGGCGCTGGCCCACGTGGCCTCCGGAGACACCGCCGAAGCCCGGGACCTGCTGGCTCGGATCGAGGGTTCTGGCAATCAATTCGCCGCTGGCCTGGTCCACGCCGCCCTCGGAGAGGAAGATGACGCGTTCGACGCGTTCCAGAGAGTCAGTCGCTGGAGCGAGTGGCCGACCCTCTCCGTCCACCACTTCTACGAGGACGTGTTGCGCCCGCTCCAGGACGATCCCCGCTACGAAGGGCTCGTCAGCGAGGTCGATCGTAGCTGGGGGCTGGCGCCGGGTGGCAGTCGATGATAGAGGTTGTTCTCACGATCGTTACACTTCACTGAGGAGATCACATGGTCGCTCGACGTTTCCACCCGCTCATCGGGATTATCCTCGCCGCCGCGAGCCTAACGGCCTGTCAGTCAGGCGACCGCGCGCGTTCCGCCGATCGCGCCTCCCAGGCGGCAACCGTCGAGGTGGTAGCCGCGGACTTCGCATTCCAGGCGCCTTCCGAGATCCCATCGGGCTGGGTCACCTTCCGAATGAGAAACGAGGGCAACGAGCACCATTTCTTTCTCCTGAGTCGCCTTCCCGACGGCAAAACGTTTGAGGACTATCGGGAAGAGATCACGATGCCATTCGACACCGTGTGGCATGCGCTGATGACGGGCGCGGTGGACAAGGCTGAGGCGGGGCAGATGTTAGGCACCCTCCTCCCCGAGTGGTTCGCCTCCGTCCCGCAGATGGGTGGAGCGGGTCTCGTCGCACCGGGCCGGGCCGTACGGACGACCGTGAATCTGGAGCCCGGCACGTACGTCATGGAGTGCTACGTCAAGACGGCAGACGGAAGATTTCACACATCGCTCGGGATGCTCCGACCGATCACGGTCACCGACGTAGCCTCCGGCGGGTCGGCTCCCGAAGCCGACATCGAGATCACGCTCTCCAACTTCCAGATCGCGGTCGAGGGAGAGGTGACACCGGGTGAGCATACCGTTGCGGTCCACTTTGAGGAGCACCCGGAGTTCGGTCTGGGGAACGACGTCCACCTGGTCCGATTGGACGACGGGATGAGCCTGGACGAGGTGGTGCCGTGGATGGACTGGATGAACCTGAACGGCCTTCGGGCGCCCGCCCCGGCCACTTTCCTAGGCGGCACCCAGGAGATGCCGGTCGGCCACACCGCCTACTTCACCGTGGAACTGGA
>Ga0255054_10002522_pt1 | contig 10426 bp, 10 predicted proteins | sample JV7_2_23_MG_FD_188634 | JGI IMG/M metagenome (GOLD analysis project Ga0255054, IMG submission 188634) | Seawater microbial communities from Jervis Inlet, British Columbia, Canada - JV7_2_23 | ecosystem: Environmental > Aquatic > Marine > Inlet | place: Canada: British Columbia | collected... | reverse complement strand
CATGTTAGTGAATTCTGCGGTTGTGCCATTTTGGCATATATGATATAGAGAACAGGACGAATTCCAAAGCGTTATCATGAATTATGCCATTTTGGGATGGTAAATTTTGGTATAGGAAGAGATAAATGAATAATCCCTTAATATTGGTAGACGATGATATTGATTTTCTTGAAACCTTAAAACGGCGGCTGGAAAATTTTGGTTTTAAAAAGATACGAACGGAAAAAGATCCATTAAAAGCGGCCTTTCTTTTCGAGAAAGGAAACGTCTTTGATATTGCTATGATCGACATGACCATGCCAGGTATGGACGGAATAGAGCTTCTTGAAACGATCAAGAATATCAGCCCGAAAACGGAATGCATTATGGTTACCGCAGTCAATGAGGCCAGGGTGGCGGTAGAGTGTATTAACAAAGGTGCTTATGACTACCTTGTGAAGCCGATTTCCCAAGAAGATCTGGTCTTTTCGATGAAAAGAACGCTTGAGAGAAAGCGGCTGTTGGATATTTTGGATATCGAAAAAAGCAAGACCTTGCCTAAGCTCACTCACACGGAACCTTTCAAACCGATTGTCACACGGTCGGAAAGGGTGCTAAGGGTTTTGAAAGAAGCCGAATTGCATGCTGCCAGCGATGTTCCTATTCTAATAACCGGCGAAAGCGGGACCGGAAAGGAACTTTTAGCCCGAGCCATCCACACAGCAAGTCCGAGGGCATCATTCCCCTTTACCCCGGTAAACATGGCAAATCTTTCCGGCAGCCTTTTTGAAGCGGAATTTTTTGGTCACACCAAAGGCGCGTTTACCGGCGCGGAAAACGGCCGCGTTGGTTATCTCGAGCACACCGACAAAGGAACCTTTTTTTTGGATGAAATCGGTAACCTACCCCTTGAGATTCAGGGAAAGCTGCTAAGGGTCCTGCAGGATGGGGAGTATCTAAAATTGGGGACCAGCAGATATTTTACAGCAGATGTTCGCTTTATCGCGGCCACCAACGAGTCGTTAGACAAACTGATGGCCAAGCGGTTGTTTCGAAAGGATTTATATTACCGTATTAGGGGAGGATGGTTACACCTGCCCCCGCTAAGAGAAAGACAGGAGGATATCCCTTTATTGGCAAACAAATTCTTGCAGGATTACCGTGATCCTGAAAACGATTATGGTATTGAGGAAGAGGCCATGTGTCTGCTGATGGAATATAACTATCCCGGAAATATCAGGGAGCTCAGCTCCATCATCCAGTCAGCGGTGAATTTGGCCCAGGACAGACCCGTTTCATCGAACGTTTTGCCCGATCATTTAAGACGACGAAAGTCCATATCAAGGTGTCAAAACAAATCAGATGCGCCGATAGTTTCCCTGTCGCAAGTGGAGAAATCTCACATCCTGAAGGTATATAAACATACCAACCAGAACAAGTCACAGACCGCGCGTCTGTTGGGTATTGGTCTTAATACACTGAGAAGGAAGCTCGGGTCGTATGGCGTAGACTAACCCGATTTTTTTTAATTCCGGATTATAGCACTTTAACTTTAGCTCCTTGGGGTCCCCTTGGAGTATTTTTTATTTCATAAGTTACTCGATCTGACTTTTGAAGCCCAAAATGGCCATGGTCTTCGATGCTGGATCTGTGAAAAAAAATTTCACCGTTCTGATCCGTCTCAATAAAACCATAACCTTTTTTTTCACTGTACCATTTAACTATACCTTCAGGCATCGCTAAAATTACTCCTTTCTATTCTTTATCCCTCAGTCATTAGGAAAATAGGGTCGTATCGTCAAAAAACAGCTCAGAAAAAGTAGCCGAGTCGCCGTCGAACAATTCGATCACTTTTTCGGCAATTATTTTCACACAAAAATAAATAGGAAAAAAGCCATCGGATCGAAGTTCTGTAATCAAAGACTCCCTTCCCGTGTTAATAGCTTTACGAATTATATCAACATCGTAAGACTCCTCGTGTATTAACGAATAATTCTCTTTAGCAGAATTGGAATAATCACGTTTTCGCGATTTTCTCCCGAGTACGGCAAATTCTTTGATCAAAAGACGATTTGCCTCATTATCCAACGATATGTCATATCTTTGAAGCATGACATCCTCCATAAATCTGCGAAACTTTTTTTACTTGGCCATTTTTATTAAATTGGTAATGATTAAAGTTCATGAACGTTATGTGTATGCAACTCAATGTTGATCAGACTGATCTATATCCGTTTCGGATTTTATAGTTTTTTTATCCAGTTTGCGTTGTCTTTTTTGATCTTTCTTTTTTTTCCTTGCTAACTCTTTCTGTCGTTTTTTAAATTGATAATTCGATCTTGCCAATTTGTTACCTCCTCGGTCGTTATTACTGATAATGACAAAATGAGAAGATTCTTTGCCCGAACTTTTTCCATTTTAAGATCTGATGATATCGAATCGAGCAGGTATAGGTTAAAATGAAATAAAAGGGCATTCCATTGCTTCTGGTAGGAGTGCCCTTTTTTGTCAGAGATAGGAAGTTAGATTACAGTGACATTGGCTGCAGAAGGACCTTTTGGTCCTTGCTCTATGTCAAAGGAAACTTGGTCGCCTTCATTGAGGGATTTAAAACCGGTTGCGTTGATTGCTGAATGATGAACAAACACATCCGATCCGTCTTCCTGCTCAATAAACCCGAACCCTTTTCGATCGTTAAACCACTTGACAGTTCCTTTGGTCATGATAACATCCTCCTTTCTTTAAGATTTTCAACGTCTCATGCTGGAGGATGTCACAGTAAAATATGAATTGTTCCTTCAGAAAGAAACTGCCTCGCCAATTCCGGGCAGGGCTAAATGATCTTTTGAACACTAACTCTTTTTTATACCGAAAGCAACCCAATTATCTATTTATTAAATAAATTAACTTTCTCTTATATAAACATGTAAAAATAAACCGTTGGGATAAACATCGCTTTCCATAGTGCGTATTCAAATCAGATATAGGTCTGGAGCACCTATTCAACCTGTTTCAATTTTTCTAATACATCTCTTGCCTTCTTAATACTCTCTTTTGCCTTTTTGTACTCGGGATCGAGTGCCAGGGTCATCTCCCATTCCTTTATGGCATCGGCAAGTTCTTCATTCAGGAAATGTTTGACTCCCCGCAGGTAATGCACTTCAGCTTGTTTCTTTGATATCTGCTTCACGTCATACAGCGCCTTTTTCACGCATCCGTGTTCAGGATTTGCCCTGCTGAGCACGTCTAACGCTTGGACATAATCTTTTTGAATGATAAAGTCTTTTCCCATTTGACAGTATGTGGTATTTATCAAATCTCTGGCAGCCTTTCTCGATGGATCATGATTTAAAATATTTTGCGTGGCAGCCACAGCTTGTTTATATTGTTTCTCTTTTAACAGCCTTTCCGCCTTCTTCAATTCTTTATCCGTTGCTTTTTGCGTGGCGTCCTCAACACCATCATATTGAGGATCTGCCTTCTTGAAAGTTTTGATTGCCTCAACGTACTTGTCCTGCCGGCTCAATTTTATTCCCATTTGATAGTAAACGGCACTTTTCAAGTCTTTTGCCTCTTGGTTTAAACGGTCATGCTCAAGAATCTTTTCCGCAACACGCAACACATCGCTATACGCTTTCTTTTCCAACAACGTTTTCGCATCTGTCAGCTCTTTATCCATATCGAATGGCGGTTTTGTCATTTCTGTGCCGAGTGTTACTATTTTCAGTTTGGTCCCGGGTACCAGTGGTGCATTCGATTCAAGATCATTTAGATATGCTATTAGAAAATCTTTTCCCGGATCCTTATAAAACTTATTTGAAATATTCCTTAGCGTATCATTCTTCCTCACCCGATATTCTTTATATCCTTTGCCCGACAACCGGTCTTTCAGATAGTCCAAGGCTTCTTTATGATCGGGGTCAGTCTTTAACGCCATAACAAACCGTTCGCGAGCGGACTTGAACTTTCTTTTTTTGATAAATTTTAGGCCTTCATTAAAATGCTGATCGGCCTTCTGGTCTATCTCGTTTCTCAAATAGGCCATTTTTTCAGAAATTTCATCGTCATCGGGGCTTAATTTATGAGCAATATTCATGTGCATAAGCGACAATTGCAGCTCATCCTGTTTTTCGTATTCAATAGCTTTTTGCCGGTATGTGCGGCTATCAAAAATGATTTTTTCCTCAGGTGCTTCATCGGCTTTTGGTTCTTCAGGCTGGCCTTTAACCTTACGGGCAAACTCTTCAACATGGACACAGCCAGTGAAAAAAGAAAGAATTAAAAAGGGCAGCACAATGGAAAATAATTTCTTCATTCCAATTTCATTCCCTTAAATACGGTCAGCTTTTTTTTAAACATTTTCATATCATCATGGCCATATATTTCTGAACGATGAATTCTGAACTTGTCGGCAAAGAAGGGATTACTTTCTCCCGTTGCAGTAAAAGCCGCACGGTAGCCATGTTTTTTTAAAAGTGCAATGACAAGGTTGTTTGTTTCTCCATATGGATAGGCCAAACAGCTACATTCTATGTCGAGTCTCTTTTTTATCAACTTTTTGGGATAGGCCAACTCCATCTCAATCGATGCAACATAGTCTTTAAACGATTCATTCTTCCGAAGCTTTTTCATATTGCGGTGTGTTCTGGTTTTACATTGGATGTCAAATCCGTTTTCTGACAACTCTTTGAGCTGTTTCCATGACATGGCTTTACCACCACCGATAAAATCAGTATAGACAAACAAGGTGGATGGAAAACCGTATTTTTTCAAAATGGGAAATGCGATATCATAAAGCGCGTACCATCCGTCATCAATGGTGATCACAACGGATTTTTCAGGTAGCTGGCCATTAAAATCAAAAAAATCTAACAATTGTCTTATGGTGATAACATGAAATCCATTTTCCTTCAGGTATTTCATCTGCGCTTCAAAAGCCGTTTCCGTGACCGACATCAGGCCGGGCTTGTCTTTAGAAAAACTTTTGTATGCCAACACCGGAACCGTCTGATATCCTTTGGTCTGTAATCCCCCTTTCTTAAACGGTTTTAAAGGGATAATGACGTCCTGCCCGGTTTTAAGGGTATCAATATCGTTAAATTCGGCGATCAGCCAGTCTTTTTTCGGGTCATTTAAATATTCGGCGGCAAGGGATGAGAATGTGTCTTCCTCAGCAGTTTTAACCACAACAAAATCGTCATATATGCGAAAATGAGAAATCTCCGGCTGCTCAGGCAGAACCTCTGGCGCCGGCGTACTAGCCGGCTTACCAATCAAACAGCCGGTTAACAATAGAAAAAAGCATAGGATAACATAATGTGTTAAAGCAGCTTTTCTTCTATTTCTTGTCTTGTTCATGGCGTTCTTCCTTTATGCTCAACACCTTGAATGTATCAACCGGTTCTGATTTCCCCTTGATGTACTGTAGGGACAATGCCTGCACATCAATCAAGTCGCCCAGATGGTCACAAACATTCTTACTAATGATAATTTCTCCGGATTTGGCCAATCCGTTAAGACGCGACGCGACGTTCACACTGTCGCCGATGACAGTGTACTCCATTTTATTGGCTGAACCGATATTACCGGATACAACAATGCCGGTATTAATTCCGATCCCAACGGACTGAAGGATTTCTTTTCCGTTTTCTTTCTCTTGATGAAACTTTTCCTGCATATCCATCGCAGCCCTTACGGCTCTTTCCACATGGTCTTGATGATAAATCGGAACACCAAAAACACCTAAAACCGCATCTCCGATAAATTTGTCAACATACCCGCCATAATCTTGTATCGAACGGGTTGCAATTTCAAAGTATTCATTCAGCCTTTCCACAATTATCTCGGGCTCATTGGCCTCAGAATATGAAGTAAATCCTCTAATATCAGTAAACACAATTGTGGCTTCATTTTTTCTGCCTTTAAGCCAGGCGCTTTCAGGATCAGCCAAGATCATATCAAGAACTTCCGAACCGACATACTTTCCAAAAGATTTCTGCATAAGCGAATTCTTCCAGAGCTCACTACCCATACGATTAAACGCCGTGGCCAAGTTTCCCAATTCGTCATTTCTTGCCAACACGATTTTGTGCCGATAATTCCCTACTCCGATTTCCTGGGTGGCCAAAACCAAATGAGAAATCGGTTTGGAAAATCGAAATCCAAGGAGTATGGCGATGGCAATTCCTATTAAGATAATGAAAAAGGTTACCAAGATGATCGTCAAACGTTCTTTGTTGATGAGCTGCTTAATAAAATCGATGGACACGCCCACATGAACTTCACCCAATGTTTTCCCTTTAAATACAATGGGACGGGTTAAATTTAATATATGTTCCCCGGATGCTGAAATGTAGTCAAAGTAAGTAAAGCCTTTTTCTCTTGTAACATCTTTCACGTTATTGAAATTCTCGAAGGTCGTATCAATTTTTCTAATGTCGGTATGCGCTTTTACAATCCTATTATGATCGATAATAATCGCATAAATGAGCCCTTCAACAGCCGCCGCGTCTTTAATCAATGTGTTTAGTCTTAAGATATTATCATTGAGAAGGGGAACGGATGCGTTACTTGTAAAATAATTCAAACTAACCCTTCCAATCTTAATGGTCTGTCTGTAAAGCCTTTCTTTTTGCTGCCTTAGTGTCACAAAACTAAGCAATAATATAGTGATGATAATAATAAACATGGTTGCCGCAAACAGCTGCAGCCAGATGGGAACACGAGGCGCAGGAAGGCCCTCGATAAACCCGCCCCGCTTTTCTTTGACCTGTCCCTTGATATCGTCTTTCAGTGATTCGACCGATATCCGGTATTCTTGATTGACCGCCTCGACAAGTTCTTCTTCCGATGCATAACCCAATTCGACGATAATTTGACCCAATCGAACCGCGCGACCCAAAATGTTGAGTTTCTCTTTTTGTACTCTGAGTGCATCTTGAAGCTGTTTTTCGCTAACAATCTCTCTTTTTTTTAAAACCTCACCAATGGTCATACTGTAACCATCTGATGATTTTCTAAACAGATTCTTGATTTTGGAAAGGTAAATATTTTGACCGGCCGTTGGTTTTATCGATGGGACTTTTAGCATTAGCGGCTCAACTGTTTGATGATTAGTAGGTTTTATTTATGAAAACCGTTAATCTTGATGATCTCGTAAAAAGTCACGAATTCAACTATAGATGGCTAAGTAAAAAGGTTCATATACAAGGCGTAGTATTTTTTCAGGAACGATGCTATACATGTAGTATGCCGAGTGTCTGAAAAAATACTATAACGCAGTAGATGGGACTTTTTACGACGCCATCAATCTTTGCACCTCAATGAACCATACCCTTCATCAGAAGTCAACCGTCAATTTAATTCACAATTAACATAAATCCCTTTTTATCGGTAAGTTAGGAACTTTCGATATGATCTAGAATCTGAAGAAGGTCGGTGATAATAAGATCCGCGGATAGATTTCTACATGTCGAATTATCTTCCCGTAGCCTCAGTGACCTGGCATCGCCCGCAAAAAGTGCAGTTGAAAAGCCTGTCTTTTTTGCCGGATAGATGTCGTTTAACATGTCATTACCGATATAAAGTGTCGAATGTACGGGGATATTTTTCTGCTGAAGCCTCTCGGCAGCAGTTTTAAACATGAATGTCGAGGGTTTGGCATGCCCACATGCATATGAATAAAGGGTTAGGGCCGGGTCGAATCCGAGATCCTCCGGGCTTGAATCCAAAAACTGGTTGAACAGATCAGGCGTATAGAACTGAGCATTCGAAATAATCCCCATCAACACCTTCAACTCCCGACACATTGACAGCATTTTTGATAGATGTGGCATTGGGTATACCGGATTGACAATCCATTCAAATTCAAGGGCAAACGCCCTTGCCTCAGAAATATCATTATTATCAAAAACACGCATCCATATTTTTTCAATAACGACTTCAGGACAGTCTATCCCCTTTTGCATGAGTGATTCATGCGTTTTTTCAATACCGGTGAAGAGTTCATCTAAAACCGTCTGTAAAGACTTTCTAATTCCGAATTTGCGGAGCAATTCTTCCAGTTTTTCCGTTTGCAGGAATGCTTTCTTTGCGATACCGATATCACCCGATCCGCTGATAAAAAGCGTGCCATAAATATCAAAGAGCACACACCGGATGTTTTGATCGAGCTTGCCGCTATATTTAAGAGACGTGGGAATCGGATCGAGTGGCTGGATATACTCTGTTATCCTAAAACTATTCAATATATTCACTCCAATTGAGCATACGCATGGCTTCCGGTTTAAAAAACTGAGAAAGCAGCATATGCTTGTCTATGCTATGAACCACGGAATATGCCATGATCTTCTTGTAAATATCTATCAGTGTATTCTTGTATATCGACGGATTGTAGTATTTCAGTACGGCTTTCATGTTATTTTGTATCAATGCATCAGGGTTTGGTACATCTCCTAATGTTAAAAGGTTCGGGTTAAGGTGGACGAGTCTGTCTCGATCCATCTGATGGGACAACACCCTAGAAATGATCGTTTTTTGGAAGGCTTCATCAAGGAATCCAAAATCTATGCAATTATTTTCGATTGTTTTTTCAAAAGCACGTGCAATGATATCCTTGTCAATGGCAATGTTGAACAATTGGGCCGCCCTTTTTACACAAGTCTGCCACTTATCGAACACGTTCTCCTTGCCGAGCCATTCTATTGGTACCGCCAAATGCGTATATAGATGATCCAACTTGACCCCTTTTTGTTCAAAATCATCACATATGCCGGGAAGCTTTCTCCCCAAAAGCATTTTGCGAGCCGTCCATGGTTCGAGAAATGAAAACCCAAATCCCTCGGTAATGCTCGTCGTAATTAAAAACTTTGAAGACCAAAGCAACTCTGGATAATCGTGTTTTAAACCTGCATCAAATAAGACGTTCAGGCACTTGTCATTTGCAAATGCCTTCCACCCTTCATAACTTTCGATGTCTGCCGGACTGTTGGGAGGAAGGGTAATTGCAAGGGTTTCATGATGTTTGAAAAACAAGGATAAAAGGATTGCCTCTCCAACATTTTTTCTTCGGATGGCACGTATGGGATAGAGCACATGATTTTTGGAAGGCACGTCTGTTGAACGGTACGTAAAGAGGTTGATGGTGTTCGGAATGTTATGAAGGCCTTCTTTTTTTAACCCTGATTTCAACAGCACATGGTAGTCTCGCGAGTTAATAACGCCGTAGTGACTGTCTGAGACATATTCATCATCAGAATAGTATGATAAAGGCCTCCCATCCTCGGCAAAGTCATGGACCTGAAGAAACAGTCTGTTTTTTCTACTTTTCAGTATATTGAGAATGGTTATAAAGTGTTTGTTTTTTTTAAGTGTGGGGTTGTGAACATGAATAAGATCGCATCCTGTTTTCCATTTTTTTCCAATGGCTTCAATAATGGATGCCGCCACATCTTCCGGCCGTATCTTCTTACTGTTCGGTGTGTCATAACCCAGATCGGGAATGACAGCAATGTCACAAGGAAAGGACGATCCCGGTGATGTTCCCGAGAGAACCAGCACATCGCACGAATCCATGATCGCTTCCACCTGTTGTTTTAAAACAGTGGTCACGCCGCCGGTTTTGAGATGGTAATGAATAAAGGCGATTTTCATTAATTTACTTGCATAGTGCAGATAACTCTTCTACCGCTTTTTTCAAGGTTGCCGCATCCTCCGGGCGAATATGTTTTTTATTAAACGCCAGCATCAGTGTGTTCATCGCCTGAACCAGTTCCGGCTGTTGGGTCTGCTGGGCCTGCTGGGCCTGCTGGGTCTGCTGGGCCTGCTGGATCTGCTGGACCTGCTGGTATTCATCGCAGCCTTGCCTGTCATCACATTGATGGCAAACCTCAATTGCTTTTCGGTGCTGACTTTTACTCTTCATACAAAGGATATACTTGGGCTGAGCGTTTATTTTGTCCTCCAATCATTTCACAAAATAAAATCGTTTCACGATTTTATATAATCAGGCGGGCTAAATTCCTATCCTATTTGAAATGCTCCGTTTAGGTTGAAGTGGTTTAACTATAGGATAAATAAGGTTGGGTTGTCAAAGAGATCGTCCATTCCCTTGAAAAAAGTGAAAATGGTAACTTCTCAAAAACTAAGGGTAATAGGGCTTCAGGTTTTTTATGGAAGGAGATATCTTTTTCGTTTACTTCAACGTTACCCAGTGACCCAATATTTATGATTTTTTTTTAAAAAACTGATTTGGTTTTGCAGAAAAGACGCCCAAATCATACATATTGGGTCACACGGCTAAGGCAAGATTGATATCGACTGGAAGAAAAAGCCTGAAGCCCGCACATATGAAATGAAATCTAATTTTTAGAAGTTACTGAAAATGATTATATGATCCGGAGTTTCTTCACTTTTGTTTCGCTCATTTAGGGTTTTATTAACATGGTAG
>Ga0255054_10002521_pt1 | contig 10430 bp, 11 predicted proteins | sample JV7_2_23_MG_FD_188634 | JGI IMG/M metagenome (GOLD analysis project Ga0255054, IMG submission 188634) | Seawater microbial communities from Jervis Inlet, British Columbia, Canada - JV7_2_23 | ecosystem: Environmental > Aquatic > Marine > Inlet | place: Canada: British Columbia | collected... | reverse complement strand
CATCACCGACTCGAAACATGGCAATCCGGTCATCGCCGATGGTGACTCGAATCCCCTTGTCTCGATCGAGAGTGTCGAGGCCACCGATTTCGATCTTCATGCGACCCGACCCTCCTCCTGAGCCGTGGTGAAGCGTCGGAAAACCTCGTCGGCGACAGGGCCCTCGACGCCTTCGATGGGGAGCCGGTCGACAACCTCCTGGAAAAATCCACGAATCAGCAAACGCTCGGCACGCTCACGGTGCAGGCCCCGACTCTGCAGGTAATAGAGGTAGTCCTGTTCAAGCGGCCCAACCGATGAGGCATGACCGCATATGACGTCGTTGCAAAGGATCTCCAAATTCGGCACCGAGTGGGCCTTCGCATTCTCGGAAAGCACGAGATTGCGATTTGTCTCGAACGTCGAAGTCCGCACAGCGTCCTTCTCGATTCTGAGGAGCCCGGTGAACACACTCTGAGCGTCGTCTTCGACCGCGCCCTTGAGGAACACGTCGGACGAAGTACTCCTCCCCTCGTGATTGATAACCAGTCGATAGTCGAGGGTTTGGTCGCCTTCACCGAAGTAGAGCCCGACTACCTCCGACGATGAGCCATCGCCGATGAGGTGGACTCCCAGGTCGAGGCGTCCCAGCCTGGCGCCAAGACCGACCTCACCAATGCGTGAGGTGGCGTCTCGTCCCACGGTCGCACGCTGATGAACCACCACTGTCGCCGCATGGTCAAGATCCTGAACGGAGAGATAGCGGAGCCTGGCACCGTCGCCGACCTGAAACTCAATCTCCGGCACCATCAGGAGGCTCTTCCCCTCGGCCGACCGGTAAACGACGAGCACGCGGGCTTCGGCGTTTTCGCCAACCCGGACCACGACATGGGGAAACGAGGCCGATCCCTCGGTGACTCCTTGAATCTCGATGGCGAGCGGCGCGTCCATCTCAAGGTTCGCCGGTACATCGACCATGAGGCCATCAGTGGAGAAAGTCCTGTGAGCGGCCGTCAGCTTGTTGTGGTCGACGGAAATCAGCCCACCGAGCCCTGGATCTGCGTTGAGCTGACTGAGTCTCGAGACTGCGGCCGAATCAGAATCCGCGGCGATGACCGCACCATCCACGATGAGGACACGCCCCGACGTCTCGCCCACCGAGGCCAGAAACGGACCGGGGTCGAGCGAGTCGCCTGGATTCAGAATGGGCGACAGCTCCGAGAATGGCGAGTCGAACTCGACATATCTCCAGTCTTCCTCTTGTCCCGTTGGCTCGCCGAGAGACTGGAAAACCTTGTGGGCAGCCTCCATTTGTGACCTGCGCCAGGCCGGCACGGATTCAGTCAAAGTGTTGAGGTTGTCAGCATCGAACGCGGCCAAGGAACTCTCCAAGCGGGATGAGAGAATGGTATTTGCCCTACCGGGATAGTGCGAATTATTCGGGTGGTAGCAGTGCTTCGGTCGTGACCTCCGAGACCGCGTTCCAGAGCATCCATCCCAGCCCGTGTCTCTCGGCCGAATCGATTTGTGCTCTGACCTGTGCGGCGGTGTATGAGAAATCCTGCAGCCAGGGACGAACGACGACATTCCGTGAGAGCCTTTCGACAGCATCCTCCAGTGCGTTGCTGACCATCGGTCCTGGATTCGCATTCGGATCCTCGAATCCATACCAGCCGGAGTCGTAATGCGACGGGTACACCATCGGCGAAGCCACATCGAGAATCTGAGTCATGTCCTCCCAACGCTGACCGATTCCACCGTCGCCCTGGGCAGTAGTCAGGAACCCGAAGATGTCGGCGCCGACCGCACAACCCAACGGGTGCAGCGTTTCTACTGCCTCGGTGAGAAACGACGTAATGGTCGGAGTCATGATCTCCGGATCCGATCCCCCGTCGAATTGGGCCACGTCCCGCCCAATGTCGGGGAACCTCAGATAGTCGAACTGGATCTCATCGACGCCCATCGAACATGCTTCCGCAGAAAGCTCGAGCACAAAGGCCCTGGTCTCAGGGTCAGTCGGGTCGAGGAACCACTGACCACGTGCGTTGAGTGGCCCGCCGGTCGACGTGTCCAGAACTGCCATCTCCGGTATTGCCCGAGCCGCGATCGGGTCGTTGAAGGCCACCATCCGGCCGATCACATAGAGATCTTCGTCGTGAGCACGGGTAGTGACTGTCTCCAGATTGAACAGATTTCTAACCGAACCAATTTCGTTGGCAATGGCGTTTTCGCTGTTGTACCAGACGACCCCGTGCTCTTCTTTGAGGTCGATCATGAGGGCGTTCAACTCCGTCGTCTTCGCCATTTCGATATAGGTTTCAAGGCTGTTGGCGACGGCCTCGCCCACGATATGAACGGCCCTGGCAGTGAACGGCGTCAACTCCACAAGAGTCTCCCCCGATCCGCCGTCCCATTGGAATGAGCTGCTCAACCACGCCGGCCGTTCGATCACTATGGGACCCGGCTCGGCTCCACGGATATGGAAGTGCCCTTCGACATCGGTAGGTCCAACCGCAGACCCCGCAGAGACGAGAGCAGCCTCGACCGGACTCCCCTTGGCGTCCACGACACGGCCCCGTAAGACCCTCGCCTTCAGCACGACGTCCACCACCCCATCGGGACGGTCAGGGATAGTGAGAACAAGGGCAACATGACCGGGTGCGCTCACCTCGAGAACCGTGGAGGACGAACTCCAATCTGTCTCGACCAAACCGTCCTCAGAGGAGACCCCGACCTGACTTCCGTCGACATCCACCGAAGCAGCAGCGACGGGCGTTCCGACATCGTCGAGCACACGCAAGGTGTATGGGGTCGCCCTCCCGAGCAGCGACCAGCCGGCCCACGCTGCCCAGACAATGGTGAGCGCCACCAGCAAGCGAAACTGGGTTCGGCGCGACACTGGAAAATCAAGGCTAACCAGGCCGATTCCCTAAGGGAGATTTCGTTTGCCAGATTTGTCCAGCCCATGTAGTTTTCCACAGGGGCTGTCCGAGGAGGCGAGATTGGGTAAGGCCATTAGGGCCCAAGACGCGAGACCAGAGAGGGGTTCGGCCCCTAGCGACACGGTAGGTCTCTACCTCGACGAGGTTTCTGCCCACTTCCTTCTCAGTGCCGAAGACGAAGTCCACCTCGCACGTGGCATGGAACTCGGAAAGAAGGCCAAAGCAGTCCTCGATTCGGGCGGATACAAGCAATCGGAGCGCGCCAAGCTGATGCGTCTGGTTGCTGATGGCGACGAAGCGAAGATGACGTTCATTCGCTCGAACCTCCGTCTGGTCATCTCGATCGCCAAGCGATACAACGGGCGAGGTCTCGACCTCCTCGACCTCATCCAGGAGGGCAACCTCGGCCTGATTCGGGCTGTGGAGAAGTTCGACTGGCGCAAAGGATTCAAGTTCTCCACCTATGCCACCTGGTGGATCCGTCAGGCCATCACCCGCGGTCTGGGGAACAACGGCCGCACTATCCGTCTTCCGGTTCACATGGTCGACGTGGTCCGCACCGTTCAAGACACCAAGCAAAGTCTTCACGACAAATACCACCGAACCCCCACCCTGGAGGAGATCTCGGAGGCGTCGGGTCTCGATACCGAGCGTGTTCTTGCAGCCCTCGAAGCACCCGCCGAGACCGTGTCCCTCGACCGCCCCGTAGGCGAGGACGGAGACGCCTCCCTTCAGGACTTTGTCGAAGACGAAGACGCTCCGGACCCCGAGGCGCGGGCGGCGGCCGCATGGCGAAGGGAGCGACTGATCAAGGCCCTGAAGGATCTCGACTCGGAAGAGGAGCAGGTCCTCTGGCTCCGATTCGGTCTCGACGGTGGCGAGCCATGGACTCTTTCAGACGTGGGCAAAGTGATCAACTCGACCCGGGAACGAGTGCGTCAGATCGAAGCACGAGGACTGGCCAAGCTCCGTCACCCCTCCTGCGACATCGACCTCGCTGCACTTCTCTAGCCCCCCCGCTCCGCAGGGGGACAAAAGAAGGCGGTTGAGCGCTAGATCCGGCGGAGGGCCCGCTCCAGTTTCTCGAACCCCTCGTCGGCCTCTTCTTCGGTAATCGAAAGCGGTGGAGCCACACGCAACGAGTTTCCGTAGAGACCGCCCTTCCCAATCAATAACCCTTCCTCACGAGCAGCTTCCAGAGCCGCGCTCGCCTTCTCCGGTGCCGCTTCCCCGTTGGGCCCGACCAGTTCGAGGCCGATCATCAGGCCCTTGCCTCTCACCTCGCCGATCACTTCGAGTTCCTCCGAAAGCGGTACCAGGTTCTGCATCAACCGGTTCCCGACCTTGAGTGAGTTGGTTTGGAGGTCGTTTTCGAGGACAAAATCGAGGTTGGCGAGAGCCCCGGCCGTCGCTAGGGGGTTTCCGCCGAAGGTGGAGATCCCAATAGCGGGATAGGCCTCCATGATCTCCGCCGGAGCCACCACTCCCCCGATGCTCAAGCCGTTTCCGATTCCCTTGGCGAAAGTCAGCAGGTCGGGAATGATCCCATGAGCCTGATAACCCCAGAAGTTCTCGCCGGTGCGACCCCAACCGGTCTGGACCTCGTCGGAGATGAAGAGGATTCCGTGCTCGTCGAGAACCTCCTTCATCGCTCCGAAGAAGCCATCAGGAGGCGTGACGAACCCTCCGACACCCTGGATCGGCTCGACGATCATTGCCGCGACGTCTCCGGCCGTGGCCACCTCGAGCAGGTCTCTGAGGTCGTCGACACACGCGGCGATGAACTCGTCGTCGGGGAGATGGCCGAACGGACTTCGCAGTTTGTATCCGCCGTGGATGTAGGTGACCTGGAATGGTGAGAAACTCGTTCCCGACCAGGCCTTTTGGCCGGTGATGGCAATCGCCGAATGTGACTTGCCGTGGTAGCTGCCACGAATCGCGAGCACCTGGTTCGACTTCCGGTAGGCGGTGGCAAGTGCCAATGCCGAATCATTGGCCTCGGTACCCGAGTTGGTGAAGAAGACCTTCGCGTTGGGTATCCCCGATAGCTCAGCGATCTTCTCTGCGAGCTCAATCTGCGCCTCGATCAAGTAGAGGGTGGATGTGTGGAGCATCCGGTCCGCCTGGGCCTTGATCGCCTCGACAACCTCGGGCACGTTGTATCCGGACATCGTCACGAGGATCCCGCCGAAGAAGTCGAGATATTCGTTGCCTTCGGCGTCGGTCACATGCCGGCCGTCTCCGTCAACAATCGAGATCGGCTGCTCGTAGTAGACCGGCGCCCAGTCCGGCAGTACCGCCTTGTGGCGCTTATAGAGATCTGCGTGAGTGCCCATGGTTACTTTCCCTTGGTAATGGTATTCGAGTTCAGGTAGCGCAGAAAGAGCGATCGGTCGCCCAGAAGGACACGATCCAGCACCATGTCTAGCGGAGGGCTCGCCGGCGCGCCGTGTGCGATGCGCTGCGACTCCCCTGACACCATCATCGGCGAAACCGTCAAGTTCATCTCGTCGACTAAGCCCGCTGAGACCAGTTGCCCGATCAGGCTCGGTCCGCCCTCGCAAAGGACGACCGATGCATCGCCGAGTTGGTCGATCACTGCTTTCGCATCGAGATCATCGAGAGCCACGACGTCGGCCACCCCGGAGAATTCCGCCCGCCTGGCGGGGTCGACCCCAGCACCCGTGAGCACGAGCGGCGGATGGGCCGGATCGGAGAAGACCCTGGCGTCCTGCTCGAGACTCAATCGCCCGCTGACGATCACCAGCCTTGGCGTCGGCTCCTGCCCACGATCGAAACGGCGACGGCGGCGCTCCTCGTCGAGTCGAACAGGCCCGTAGTCCTCGGCCCGCACAGTTCCTGCTCCAACCAGGATCACGTCGGGCAAGGCCCGTTGTACCTTGAAAAGGGTCAGATCGTCGTCATCGCCCAGACCGGTTGATGTGCCATCGATAGCGGTTCCGCCATCGGCCGAGGACACCATGTTGACCAGAACCCAGGGCCGACCTTCAGAATCTCTGCGATCTGCCATGTAGAGGCCGAGCGGGTCGGTGATCTCCTGGCCGGTTGTGACGCCCTTCAGCACTGCAGGAAAGGTAGCGACTACTCCTCGACTATCCAGGCCGTCACCATCCCGAACATGCCCTCCTCGCGTTCGACGTGAGTCAGGATATGACAGTGCCACACCCAGACTCCAGGATCTTCGAGCTGTACCAGAACCGAATAGCGCTCCCCGGGGCGACATTGACGGTGTCCGCAAAGTAGGGGTTGTCGAGTGGAATCCCATCCTTGGCGAATATCAATTGGGGGAACTGATGCAGATGCATCGGATGGATCTGGAGACCCTCGTTGTAGTAATGGACGACCAGCCTGGCGATTCAATAGGGACAAAAGGCCCTAAACGTGTGAGACGGGGGCGGTTACCCGCCCCCGTCTCTTGGGTCTGGAGAGTCTCATAATTGAGGATCGGGTAGCGCTCGACGAGAGGAGTTGCGCACCACGCATTTCCAAACCCAAATACTTCTCCTTCAGTGGCTGCTGCTCCGGCCACTGCTCAATCGTCGTGTATGACCCACACCCTCATGATGGATCAAAGCGGGAACTCCCCCTAGAAGCAGAAGTCCTTTGATCTCGGGACTTCCGGCGGTGCACCAATGGCGGGGCTACGGCGATGATTGAGTTAATCGACGAAGGACAAGTCAGATGCGTGTACGCGAACTGGTAGGTAGCGAGGTCATATGGATCGAGCCCGAGGCCTCGCTACGAGAAGCAGCCAAGCTGATGAAGGAGACGGACATCGGCTCCGTCGCCGTTGAAGTCGACGGCGCGTTGGAAGGAATACTCACCGAGCGCGACATCTTGAACGCCGTATCCGGATTCGCCGATATGGATCGAGACACCGTCTCCAACTGGATGACGGACTACCCGGACTCGTTTGGCCCCGAGATGGGAGTCGAAGAGGCGGCCAACTGGATGCTCGCTACCGGGTACCGACATCTTCCCGTAGTCGACGGGCCCGTCGTCCTGGGTGTGATCTCGATCAAGGATGTCCTCTGGGCGATTACCGAGCCGTCTTCGACTTAGACCATGGAAGAGATCACCGACGACCGCGCCATAAGCTTCCTGAAGGATGCCGCCGTCGCCCACATTGGCGTCATCTCGGATGGCGAGCCCTATGTGACTCCAATGTCTTTCGTCCTCGAGGGGAATCGGATCCTGTTCCGAACGAAGCCGGGCAAGCGCTACGAGGGAATGGCCGAAAACCCAACCGTGTCGATCGAGGCCTCAACCTTCGACGAAGAATCGGGAGACTGGGTCAGTGTGATCGTCAAAGGAACGGCTTCGCTGGTGATCGACGATGAGACCATTGCGCGGACCGTCCAACTTCTACTGCAGAAATACGAGAGCTCTCTTGGCTCACCTCTGACCAGGGGTGGAATCCAACCGATGGCGACCTTCCCACACGTGATGGAAGTCACCATCGAAGAGATCACCGGGATGAGATCGGGCGGATATATGGCCGCTCGAACCCGGCCGGGTCGTCTCTGAGAGAGGTTTCGGGTGTTCGTCCACTACTTCACCTACGTTCCCCTCCACCTCAGTGTCGTAGAGCATCGACTCGACTCCTTGCGTGATGCTCTCGAAGGGTGGGCCGGCGTGGCGTACAGGGAAGGCGAAGAGCTCAGGGCGAAGGTCGGGCCCTCGATCGACGGCCGCGCCAAAGAGGTCACGCTCGAAATCGGTACCGCCGAAATCCACCGAACCGGACTCGTCTACCCAATCAGTTGGACTGCGATCGGAGCACAAGCACTCTTCCCGAAACTGAACGGCGAACTCGTTCTCTCCCACATGGGACCCGACAAGACCAAGCTGGTGCTGGAGGCCACCTATCGACCCCCGATGGGGGCATTGGGCAAGATGGCTGACCGCGTCCTGCTCGGTCGCTTCGCAGAGTCAACCGTTCAGAACTGGGTTGACCAACTCGCAAGTGCGCTGACGTCTGACCAGTCAGTCAGCTAGCCGGAACGATCACCTCGATCATCGCGCCGGCACCCGGTTCTGACTTCAATGCCACCGTTCCACCGATTCGCTCCGCACGAGCTGCGATGTTGGCCAAACCCATGCCGGCCGTAGGGAGGCGCGTGTCGAACCCGATGCCGTCGTCGCTGACCCTGATCAGAATGCCATTGGGGCCGGCCTTGACCGTGACCTTGATGCTGGAGCTTTCAGAATGACGGAGGGCGTTCGACAGTGCCTCGGTGACGATCTTCAGAATCTGATCCTCGAGATGATCGTCTTCGACCTCGGTGATCTCGAGCTCGAGACGCACGTTGCTCGGATATGCAGAGCCGACACGGGATACCAGCTCTTGAAGACGGTCGTCGAGCGCCGGTCGGCGATCGGGTGAAGTCTTCAGCTGGAAGATGTAGGCCCGAAGCGCTTCAACTGCGTCATCGAGGCGGTCAACAGCATTGGCGAGTGTCTCGGCAGCGCTTGTGTCCTGGACACGCTCAGAGATTCCCTGAAGACTGAGCCCGACGGCGAACAGATCCTGAATCACCGAGTCATGGAGGTCACGGGCGATCCGCTCACGGTCCTCGACGACTGCGAGGCCACGAAGACGGTCCTGGAGACGCGCAGTGTTGACGGCCGAGCCCGCAATTCGACTGAGAGCCTCGACAAGGGCGACATCGTCGTCAGTGAAGCCTCCGGACTTCTCGGTTAGATAGAGGTTCCCGAACGCCTTACCCCCTGCCGAAACTGGCACTCCCAGGAACGACCCCATCGACGGATGGTCGGGAGGGAACCCATAAGAGTCGGGGTGCTCGGAGATCTCGTCGACGACAATCGTCCGATTCTCCTTGATGACGCTCCCGAGGACGCCGCGGCCTGTCGGAGGCGCGCCGATCAGGGATACCTCTTCTTCGGTCACTCCGGTGTAATGGAACTCAACGAGGGCCCCATGCTCACCGAGGACACCCAGGGCCCCATACTCTGCGCCCGTTGCGCTGACCGCTTCTGCAACGAGGCGGTCGAGCACACGCTCGAGATCCAATTCCCCGACGACACCCGCAGCGGCCTCGATAAGCGCGGGCAACCGATCAACTGAAGTCATCCCTGGCATGGTGCAGACGTTAACCACGACTACCGTCACTTCCACATGGCCACGCTTCGAGTTCTCTTAGTAGACGACCACGAGGTCGTGCGTGCCGGCATCAAGGCGATGCTCGACGCCCAGGACGACATGACGGTCGTCGGCGAGGCCGGGACCGCCGAAGAAGGCATTCGAAGGGTGGGCTATGACGAACCCGACGTTGTGGTGCTCGATGTCCGCTTGCCCGACAGCAGTGGTGTTGAAGCATGTCGGGACATCCGATCGCGCTTCCCCGATGTCAAGGTCCTGATGCTCACTTCGTTCGCTGACGAGGAAGCCCTCATGTCAGCGATCCTTGCCGGTGCCTCGGGGTATGTGCTCAAGAGGGTCAAGAGCACCGACCTCGTCGATGACATCAGAAAGGTCGGAACAGGCGAATCGCTTCTAGACGCCGACATGACCGAGCGACTCTTCGAGAGATTGCGAACCGGACCGAAGGAAGATCCGCTGCTCTCCCGACTCTCCAACCAGGAGAGGGCCATCGTCGACTACATCGCGGACGGGCTGACCAACCGCCAGATTGCCGATGAGATGTTTCTAGCCGAGAAGACAGTCAAGAACTACGTTTCGAACCTGCTGGCCAAGATGAATATGAGTCGGCGCAGTGAGGCTGCGGCATACGTTGCGCGTTTGGACGCCGAGAAGGAGAACGCCGAGCCGGCAGAGGACTGGAACGAGTCCTAAGCCGTCGCGATAGCGTCCCGGGTCATCTCCAGTCTGGTCCGTACTTCGTCGGCGATCCTGTGGATCGGCTCTTCACCGACGAGATCGACTATCACCGCCGGGTCGAGAAAGTCGATAACGACGCTGTGATCGCCATCTGCGCGTACCACGACATTCGCAGGGAAAAGAACGCCAAATGCCGGATCGTGATCGATCGCTCGCCGGGCGAATCCAGGATTGGATGCGGCGAGAATCAGATAGGGGTCGTGGGCTACGCCAAGCTTCTCGGTAATCATGGCAGCCATGTCAATCTCACTGACGATTTCGAATCCATGATCGATGAGAGCTTCCCGGGTCTTCTTTGCTGCCAACTCGAAGGGCTCGTGCACCGTCACGCTGAAGTGGTAGGGGGCCATTCTGCTCCTTGTTCGGGGACCCATAGCAGACGATAGACCCCGAAACACCGGCGTGTGTAGGGACCAACGACCCCTCTCTACCTGTAATTGGGTTCAAAACCCGCCATAGGCGACGGTTTTCGTCCCAATTAGGGATGGGGGGCGCTCTGTTCACCAACCCGGGACGTAGGACGTCAATGTCTTCATGTAGTTGGCCCTCTCGAACACGCCCGGGTCGGGAACCGACCCGTAGCTGAGGCTGCCCCTCGCCTGGGTCACCGACTCGTAATCGTTGTC
>Ga0255054_10002519_pt1 | contig 10434 bp, 11 predicted proteins | sample JV7_2_23_MG_FD_188634 | JGI IMG/M metagenome (GOLD analysis project Ga0255054, IMG submission 188634) | Seawater microbial communities from Jervis Inlet, British Columbia, Canada - JV7_2_23 | ecosystem: Environmental > Aquatic > Marine > Inlet | place: Canada: British Columbia | collected... | reverse complement strand
CAAAACAGACCGGTCACAACCACCCGACAGTTGTCCCTCACTGGTCGTTTGATGGCTTTCGCTGCGGCGATGTAATCATGTATGAGCCGGGTGTGTTCATCGACCGGCAGAATCATGCCCGCGCGCATCAGCAGGTACACTTCCGGCGTCGGTACTTGCCATGGCTGGGCCGAGCGGTACGCGTAAAGTTCTTCGATTGCCCGACGGTTTTCGTTATACACGGCAATCGACGCACGCAGATCGTCGTCCGTAATTTCTCGGCCGCCGAGTTCGGCGAGTTCATCGCGGAGAAGAGCTAACTCGCGCGTATAGAAGACACCGCCGACGTCCAGGTTAAAGTTTTGCGGCACATCGAAGTAACGGACCAGCTTGTCGGGGAACTTGAGCTGCCACATTCCCGAGAGATTGCGAATGACATCACAGGTACTGGGAAAGAGCATGCCGTCGAGCTCATCGAGCCGACCGGTAACAGCGAGTTCGATCGTGGAACGGGGGATTCTGCAGATGTAGCTCTGGTAGTAGGCGTCGCCGTGGATCACATCCAGCTGATCGCCACCACCGAGAATACCGACCGGCAACATGCCAGCGGCATGAATGATCTCCCGCGGCACATAGACCGGCATATGGCCGATCGCCTTGCGGCCGCTCCCGGCCGCCTTCCACTGCTTGACGTATTTGAAATCGAGGTCGTCATACAGATCCTGACAACGCTCGATAATCTCATCCAAAGCCATGATCAGGGACTCTCTGCCGAATAATGGTATAATAGTACCGAAATACTGGTTTAGCGTCAATTCAGGGTCGAATCCGGCCGAAAGCCAATACCGACAATGGCTGCGGTGGCCGACGACCATGCCACCGGGGTGTTAGGATAGAGTGTCCAGCATTAAAATTGATACGGCGAAGATGAATAACAAGAAGATCGCGATCAGCATTCGGCAGGTCAGCAAAGCCGACAGCGCGGCTATCGTGGCCCTGGATGCCGAGATAACCGGAGCCGACAAATCCGCCTACTGGACCGACATTCTCGACCGTTTTGCCGGGTCCGATCAGCGGATGCAGCGCTACTTCCTGGTAGCAACATCTGCGGATGACGAACTGCTCGGCTTTATTGTCGGAGAAATTCGTGCCTGGGAGTTCGGCTCCCCGCCATGTGGCTGGGTGCTGGCATTGAACGTGTCGCCGGGCCATCGTGAACGCGGCATCGGGGAATCGTTGCTGGATGCTTTATGTGCGAAGTTCAGGCATGCCGACATAACGACTCTTCGCACGATGGTGTTGGGCAACGACAAAGTGAATCTGTCCTTTTTCCGCGGCGAAGGTCTTGCCGCAGGCCCGTATATTGAACTCGAAAAGCGCCTGGACTGAGGAGTCCACATGATCGTTCAGCTCGCGCCGGGAAGAACCTCATGAAGCTGCAAAAAGCGAGCCGCTATGCGCTCTATGCGGTCTTACATCTTGCCAGCGCCCCGGACAAACAGCACTCCACCGCAGAAATCGCCGAAGAGTACGGAATTTCCATTCACCATCTGGCCAAGGTCATGCGCACTCTCGTTCGCAGTGGACTGATCGAGTCAGTCAGAGGCGTCGGCGGCGGCTATCGTTTTGCCGGCAACGTCCGACGAACAACGCTGTGGGATGTCATACACGAATTCGAATCACTCGAGTCGGACATGGAGTCTCCCGACGAGTTGTCGGGAAACGCAGAAATCGTGATCAGTGGTCTCGACAACGTAAATAGGGAAATAGACGGACTCATTCGCTCGACGCTGGATTCAATCACGCTGAAGACGCTGCTCAGGTACGGCGTCGAAAACCTCGAAAGAGGATAAGCCTCCGCTCAGCCGTTCAGCATCTCGTATTTCTGCTGCAGTTCTTCCTCTGTCTCTTCGAAGTCCGGGTCAGGAACGATGCAATCCTCTTCGGGACAGACGAGCTGGCACTGCGGTTCGTCTTCAGCGCCGACGCACTCGGTGCACTTGAAGGCATCGATGATGTACATCGGGTCGCCGACGCTGATTGCCTCGTTAGGGCAGACCGGTTCGCAGACATCGCAGGCCGTGCATGCACTGTTTATCATCAGGGCCATCGAGGTCTCCGGTCTATTTCGCTTGTCTCGCCGCCGGCAACAGGCTCTCTGTCAGTTCGTCTGTCCAGGGTTCCCCGGCAGCCAGTGCAAGTCGCAGGCCGATGAAATCAATCTCGCGTTCGCCGCCAGCAGGTTCGTTGAAAGCCCGAAACCCGGCACGCGCCTCGGTCATCATGTTCAGAGCCAGCCACGCCCGCGAGTTTTCCTTGTTGGCGTTCCAGGCGTTGAGTTTCGGTTTTCTGAGCTCCTCGAGCGTCTTTGTGAGGCAATCCGGGAACATGTAAACGAATTTGGCACATAAGGTGTCGACAGCCTGGTCCAGCAGGCTCAGATCAACCGTACCTTTGGCCAGCAATTCTTTTCCGGCTTTCAGTTCATCCGCCGTTTTCGATTCGCCGTGCACGATCCGGCCGTATTCGTCCAGGTATCGCGAAGTTTCCACCAGAGGATTCGGCACAAACTCACCGTCAACCTTGAGGGCAGGGACAAAATCCGAAATGATTCCCATGCGATAAGCCTTGTGCGCCGACCAGGGTTCGCAGAGTACGCCGGAGACCATGGCCTGTTCGCAGCCGATCATCAGAGGCAGAAAATCCGTGGCGCCGCCAATCGGCGCCGATCCGTGTTTCGGGCCGGCCTGACCAAAGCGCGCCAGATCCTGGGCGATTGAGAAATCGCAGGCCATGCCAATCTCCTGCCCCCCACCGACACGCATGCCGTTAACACGGCAGACCACGGGTTTGTCGCAGGCCAGGATTGCCGAGACCATGTCATTGAACAGTCTCATGTACTGGCGATATTCCTGCGGATTGCCAGCATAGTATTCCGCGTACTCTTTGGTATTGCCGCCGGAGCAAAAGGCCTTGTCGCCCGTACCAGTGAAAACAACGGCGACGACATCGCGCATGGCGCTCGCCTGGCGGAATGCCAGGATGACGCCTTTCACCATCTCGGTCGTGTAGGAGTTGTACTGTTTCGGGTTATCGAGCGTAATCCATGCGTTATAGAGTCCGTCCAGAGCATGCCCGCCAGAGCATCGGGCCGGGCGCTTCTCGAGTATCACTCCCGGGACGACCACCTCTCGGGCCAGATCATAATCCACGAGTTTCCTGCCGTTTCCTGTTTTTGCAGCTTGAGCGTTCATCTGTCCGGCCCTCCCCAAGTCCCCGTCGCGCAGCCCTTGCCGGCAACGAGAATGGTGCATCGATTGATAGTTGATCGTAAAACGGTATTATAGTACCGTATTACCATTATAGTCAACGAAGGCTCACTCCGGGGCTCGGGAATGTCAGATCAGGCCGGCAACAAGGACTCGATTTCCATCGCCCTCGTTGGCAAGGGCGGTGCCGGTGTAATCACCGCCGGGCAAATGCTGCTGACTGCCGCCGCACGCTGCGGACGGTACGGCCTGATCATTCCTGCGGTCGGACCGCAAATACGTGGTGGTGAGTCAGCGGCGTTGCTGCGGCTGGCCAAGTCTCCGATCAATTGTCTCGATGACCGCTTCGATGTGTTGGTTGGCATCAACTGGCAACATGCGGAGCGTTTTCGCTCTGATATTCCGCTTGCTGCAGATAGCATCATCGTGACTGACCCGTCCGGCGGGGTCCTGCCGGATTTCATCGCCGACCTGGGCGCGGACATTCACGAACTGGAGATGGAAGCTCTGGCCAAAACTGTCAGTGGCGGGCGCCCGAGCATGGTTGCGCTCGGTTATGTAGCGAGACTTGCCGGTATTTCAGATTCCGCAGTGCTGCAGGCGATCGAAAAAACACTCGGTCGAAAGGGTCGCGATTCGGTCAGCGTCAGTAATGAGTGCGTGCGCCTCGGGTATGGCCGGGCCGCTTTGCCAAACGAGGCTGAAGCCGAAGCGACAGATGACGCGACAGGCGATGCAAGTAATAGCCGTTGGTTGATCAGCGGCAACCACGCTGCCGGACTTGGCGCATTGCGGGGTGGCATCAGGTTTGCGGCTGCGTATCCCATAACACCGGCCACCGAAATCCTCGAGTGGCTTGCGCCAAGACTTGGTGACGCGGGAGGCACGCTGTTGCAGGCGGAGGATGAGATTGCGTCGATAAACATGGCAATAGGCGCGTCATACGGTGGCATACCGTCCCTGACTGCTACTTCGGGTCCGGGCTTGTCGTTGATGATCGAGGGTCTCGGCCTCGCTGTCGGCGCCGAGGTTCCGGTCGTCGTCATCAATGTCATGCGTGGAGGTCCGTCGACCGGCATCCCGACCAAGCCCGAGCAGTCGGATTTCAATGTGGCCGTATACGGCCTGCACGGGGATGCACCACACCTCGTTGTTGCAGCAAATTCGGTAACGGACTGTGTGTACACGACACAATGGGCCGTGCATCTTGCAGAAGCCACACAAGCGCCGATCATCGTGCTGTCGGATCAGTTCATCGGTCAGGCAAGTGCTGTGGTTGATCCAATACCGGCTATCAATTTCCTTACCAAGAGAAACCTTGCCGAGAACGTTAATGAGAATTTCGAGCGCTATGCCATAACGGCCGACGGGATCTCTCCGATGCCGCTGCCGGGTACGCCCGGCGGTCAGTACACGGCGGATGGTCTCGAGCACAGCGCGCAGGCGAGGCCGTCCGGGCTGCCCGCTGATCATGTCGCGCAGCTCGATAAACGAGCCAGAAAAATCGACGAATTTGACTACGGCCAGCATTGGGCGGACATCCAGGGCGACGGTGAACTGGCAGTCCTCACGTGGGGATCAACGACGAGTTCAGTAAAAGAAGCCATTGGCAGATTGCCAGCCGAACTGAGCGCAAACCTGAAGCTGATCTCCCTGCGACTGCTGCTACCGGCACAGCCGAGCAAAATGGCGGAGGCGCTCAGGGGAGTCAAACGCCTCATGGTCATCGAGCAGAATCACAGCGGTCAGCTCTACCGTTTTCTGCGCGCCTGGTATGAGCTGCCAGCAAACGTGGAATCACTGCATCGACCGGGACCTTCGGTTTTTCGCCCCGGCGAGATTGCCACAGCGTTGCGCGACTGGAGCCAGCAATGAGTGCGCGAGTCCCCCGCAAACTCAAGGCAAGCGACTACAAGTCGGATACCAGGCCTGTCTGGTGCCCCGGTTGCGGCGACTTTCATGTGCTGCACAGCCTGACCAAGGCGGTTGCACAAATTGGCTTGCGGCCGGAGGAAATTGCCGTGATTTCAGGCATCGGCTGTTCTTCGCGAATCCCGGCTTATCTGAACTCCTACGGGTTTCACGGAGTGCACGGTCGCGCACTGCCGCTGGCCACTGGCGTCAAAGTAGCTCGTCCGGATCTGACGGTTATCTGCGCCGGCGGCGATGGCGATGGATTCTCGATCGGCGGCAATCACTTGCTGCACGCTTGCAGACGCAACATCGATATTACTTATATCGTCATGGACAACGAGGTTTACGGCATGACCAAAGGTCAGCCGTCGCCCACCACGGCGCCTGACTGGGACAGCAAGATCGCGCCCGGCGGCCCGGGCATCTCACCTTTCTACCCGCTGGTGATCGCACTCGCATCCGGGGCGAATTTCGTTGCCCGCGCATTTTCCGGAGACCCGAACGGCACGGCACAAATCCTGGTCGATGCGATCAGGCACCCCGGCTTTTCATTCGTGCAAGTCTTAAGCCCCTGCGTAACTTTTCGGCCGGACCAAAGGGAGTGGAAGAAACAGGTTCATCCCGCACCCGTGACGCCGACGTCAGACGCATCCCAGGCTGCAAGACGGGTCATGACCGATGACGGCTTCAACATCGGAGTATTGTACAAAGGTTCGCGCGGGCCCTACTGGCAAACCGTCGGACAGGAGATCAGGTTCGATCGCAACATTGAAGAGGAGTTTCTGATTTGAGCAAAGCACCGGATACTTTCTCACGGTCTTTTTCCATGGCGGAGCTTCTGGTCCATGCGCTGGTCATCGAGCTGGAAGCGGTACAGAGTTATAAGGACCTTGCAGTACAGATGGGGCAGTGCGGCAACAATGAGGTCGCCGGGCTGTTTGAAAAAATGTCGGAGCTGGAGGCCGGACACGCGGCGAAAATTCGCGAGAAAGCCGGAGACATCGAACTCCCGGAACTGGCGCCGTGGGAATATCGCTGGGCTGGGCTGGAGCCTCCGGAGAACATCGACCTTGCCGGCATTCACTATCTTATGACGCCACATCATGCGCTAAGGCTTGCACTTGAAAACGAAATGAATGCGATGGCGTTCTTCGAGGCCGCAGCAAATGGGAGCACGGACCAACGCATACGCTCGCTGGCAATCGATTTCGCCGAGGACGAACGCCAGCATGTCGCCTGGATGGAGGACTGGCTGGCAAAATACCCTGAACCGGATGCCGACTGGGACTATGACCCCGATCCGCCGGCGGCAATCGATTAGCCCGGAAACTGCACCAAGAGGAAATTCACATGACAGACGCCCCCCTGAAATCCTGGCTTGAGCGCGATGAGCAGGTCCTGCGACTGCAACTGGCGAAGCCGAAGGCAAACATCATCGACGCGGCGATGATCGATGGGTTGAGTGGCGCACTTGAAAGTCACAGCACCGATCTGCGCATGATGGCGGTGGTACTCGATGCGGAAGGTCCGAATTTCAGTTTCGGCGCCAGTGTCGAGGAACATCTGCCCGGGCAGTGCGCCGGAATGTTAAAAAAACTCCATGCACTGATCACGCAGATGATCGAATACCCGGTCCCGATCATTGCTGCCGTGCACGGTCAGTGTCTCGGTGGAGGTCTGGAAGTCGCCTGTGCAAGCAGCCTCATCATCGCCGCCCCAGATACCAGGCTTGGCCAGCCCGAGATTTCGCTCGCGGTCTTTGCGCCGGCAGCCTCCTGCCTGTTGCCGGAGCGCATTGGTCAGTCACAGGCGGAAATGCTGCTGCTGTCTGGTCGGAGCGTCGATGCGGAGAAGGCCAGCCAAATAGGCCTGGTCGATCAGATCGGCGATGAGCCCGTGCAAAGAGCACTGGCATGGATTGACGCAAACATTATTGGCAAGAGCGCGAGTTCACTGCGGATTGCAGTTACCGCCGCGCGCCATGATTACGTTGCGCGCGTCCGGGAAAAACTTCAGACCGTTGAGGCGATGTATCTTGATGAACTCATGAAAACCGACGATGCGGTCGAAGGCCTCAATGCGTTTCTCGAGAAGCGCAAGCCTGCCTGGGAAAATACTGTGACGGGAGCTGATCAATGAACGCGTATCGCTGGGTGATGGAGGAACCGGGCAAGCCGTTGTCCAGGGTGAAATTCGAGCCCGATGAGCCTGGCGCGAACGAGGTTATGGTTGCGATTGCCGGTTGCGGCGTCTGTCACACCGACCTCGGCTTTTATTACGACGGTATCAGGACAAAGCACCCGTTACCGCTGACACTGGGTCACGAAATTAGCGGACGCGTAATCAGCACCGGCAGTGCTGGTACGCAATGGCAATACAAATCGGTCGTCATCCCGGCCGTCATCCCCTGTGGTTCGTGTGATCTGTGTGATCGCGGCCGCGGTACGATCTGCAGAAACCAGAAGTCACCGGGTATCGATATGCACGGTGGATTCGCAACGCATATCACCGTGCCATCGGCGGGGCTCTGTGGAATCGACACGACCCGACTGGCCGAAGTCGATATGGAACTGGCGGATGCAAGCGTAGTCGCTGACGCGCTGACGACCCCGTACCAGGCGGTCGTACAGGCAGAAGTGGAACCCGGAGACCTGGCTGTTGTTGTCGGCGTCGGCGGTGTTGGCGGCTATGCCGTGCAACTTGCGCGGGCCAAAGGGGCGACCGTCGTCGCAGTCGACGTCGATCAGGCGAAGCTTGATCGACTCAAGGACTACGGCGCGAGCATGGTGATCAATGCGCGTGAAGTACAGGGAAGGGACCTAAGAGATGCGATCCGGCAATTCGCGAAAGATCGGGACTTACGACAGACGGAGTGGAAAATCTTCGAGTGCTCAGGCACCGCGGCCGGTCAGGCGAGCGCTTTCGGCCTGCTGACCTACGGAGCATGCCTGTCCGTCGTGGGCTTCACGATGGAGAAGCTCGAGCTTCGCTTATCCAACCTGATGGCGTTTCATGCTCGCGCCCTCGGCAACTGGGGTTGCTTGCCGGAATACTATCCCGACGCACTTGAACTGGTGCTGACCGGCAAAGTGTCCATGCTGCCGTTCATCGAGCGGCATCCCTTGTCCGAGATCAACGAGATATTTGCCAGGGCGCATGATGGCAAGCTGGCCGGACGTGCGATCCTCGTGCCGGATGAATAGCGTCAATCGCTCAATGGAAAAATTTCACGTCCGCCCGTTGGTCGCAGGCGATCTGGAGCGGGTGATTGAAATCGACTGCGACCATACCGGTCGCCGCCGAGATGGCTTTTACCGGAAACGACTGCAAGCCGCCCTGGCTGAGCCGCGAAATTTTGTTTACCTGGGGTGTGACAGTAACGCTGTGCTGCAGGGATTTCTGCTGGCGCGTCTGCAGGAAGGCGAATACGGTACGGAGAAACCTTCAGCATCGCTGGATGCGATTGGCGTCGATCCCGATGCGGCCACAAAAGGCATGGGCCGGTCACTCCTGGAGGCGCTCGACGGAATTCTGCAGCACAAAGGCATCCAGGCGATTCATACCCAGGCCGACTGGCGTAACTTGTCGATGCTGCGGTTCTTTGCGGGCACCGGATTTTCGCTGGCACCACGGCACATTCTGGAGAGGACCGCCGATTATCTGGACGATTCGCAATTTGTCGATGACCTGATCGAGGAAGCCGGCAGACTGGGCGACGCAAATGACTACAGCGATGCCGAAGGCGATCATCGTGGCGAACTGGCGCGAGACATCATACCGTGTCGCTCACTGCGTGAGGCTGACCTGGCCGCAATCCTTAGAATCGACCGCAAGTTATCGGGCAGAGAACATCGGGCCTACTTCGAGCAAAAACTGGCGGAAGCGCTCGATGAATCCGGCCTCCGGGTGTCTCTCGTTGCCGAGCAGGACGACCATGTCGTCGGTTTCGTCATGGCCAGGGTGGACTTCGGAGAATTCGACCGCATCGAGCCGGCCGCAGTGCTGGACGGTATCGCAGTAGATCCCGATTACACGCACCACCTGGTCGGTACCGCGTTGTTGTCTCAATTGCTGGCAAATCTTTCAGCGCTGCAAATAGAAACTATTCGCTCGGAGACCGACGCAGAGCACTTCAATGTCCTTAAGTTTCTGCAGCGCAATGGATTTGCTATCTCCCAGCGTCTCGCTTTCGTCCGCGAAGTCAAATAGCCCGGATATCGTAATAGTTCCCCAGTAGACAGGGCGCTAGTGGTTGTTTTCCGACCTATTTTTCGCTCGTGACCGGATCTGCGAATACGTCCCGGTAGTAGTCGAAGAAATCGCCCTCCCAATTCTGCATCAGGATTTCCAGATCATGCGGGCTGTTCGGCACGACACCCCACTCGTGTTCAATTCCAAGATCATCGAGCAGCGTATGAAAATTTCTGTTCCACTCGAGGAGGCCGTCATCGGCACCCACGAATATCCGTATCTTGATATTGCCGCGGACTTCGCTGGCGTCTCTCTCCATGATTTTCCAGGGTGAATGCTCCGCTGCATAGTCGACATCGCCGGAGAATACGTTGTCGAAGATGGCACGGCGCCGTTCGCGAAAAGTCTCAGGGGTGTGCAGGGCACCGGCCAGGACGGACACGGATGAGAACAGGTGCCTGTACTTTATTCCCAGGTAGGCCGAGCCGTATCCGCCCATGGAGAAGCCTTCGATAGCCCGACCGCGCCGATCTGCGATCGTGCGATAGTTGGCATCGACGTGGGGAATCAGCTCCTCGATAATCAGCGTTTCCATTGGCAAGCGACCGTCTTTCGAGTTGGTCCACATGCTCAGGCCGGTCGGATCCAGACAACTGACAACGATCATTTCCGGCGCTTTTCCGGCGCGAATGACAGTATCGAGGCGCTGCACGATCGGGGTGGCGCTATACGGGCGACCATACGCGCCATGCAACCAGTACACGACAGGGTAGCGCTTGTTGCCCGCCTGGTAGCCAGGCGGCAAGTAGAGATAGAAGCTGACGTCACCGTCGACGGCGGCACTCTTGAATTTCTCTACGCGCCAGATATCCGTCCATGAACCGATTTCCCACTTCAGGTCCATGACCAGCTCCGGGTCATTCACGGTCTCTTCGCCGAGTACCGGCGGCGCCCCAAAAAACATCAGGAACGTAATCACTCCGGACAACAATAGGAATCTAATCATCACAATCAAGTTTGCCGGGCAACAGCCGAGTATTGCCCGATTAGCCGCGTACATTCACGTTAGAACAACCATCCA
>Ga0255054_10002518_pt1 | contig 10439 bp, 10 predicted proteins | sample JV7_2_23_MG_FD_188634 | JGI IMG/M metagenome (GOLD analysis project Ga0255054, IMG submission 188634) | Seawater microbial communities from Jervis Inlet, British Columbia, Canada - JV7_2_23 | ecosystem: Environmental > Aquatic > Marine > Inlet | place: Canada: British Columbia | collected... | reverse complement strand
GGAGGTACGCAATGGGAAAACTTTTGGATATTCTTCCGGTAAGCGATTTAAGGCAGGGCGCTGCCAAGATCCTGAAAAAATTACGAAACAACAAGGAACCCATTATCATTACGCAAAGAGGGCGGGCAGCTGCCGTCATAATCGGTGTCAAGGCGTATGAGAAATCTGAACATGATAAAGAGCTCCTTCGGCTTTTGGCTAAGGGAGATAAGGAAATAGAAATGGGCGAGGGTTATGATCTAGATACTGTTCTTGCTGAAGCTGATTTAATCCTATCCCAGGAACCATCGTGAAAGTATGCTTCACGCCTTCTGCCAGAGCTCAGTTTCTGTCTGCTCTCGCATATATTCGGCGGGATAAACCTTCTGCAGCAACCAGTTTTCGAGAGCATTCCGAAACAGTTTTGCGAAGGCTCGAAGACTTTCCTGAATCCGGAAGAATCATACCAGAATTTCCAGAACTTCCCTACCGGGAGATGATCATATCGCCATATCGTTTTTTTTATAAAATCAAAGGCGGTGTCGTTTGGATAGTTGCGGTGTGGCATAGTGCACAGCTTCCTAAGCAACCAGGATAAATCTTCATTCCTGACAAATTGCATGCTAAAAGGTTTCAAGATCCGGATAATATTAGCCATTTATAAAAAGGGTTTGATACGGTTCGTCCGTTGAGAATTACCTGCCCTACCCCATTTTACGATGTGGCTTCCCGGCATAATGAGCAAAAGAATGTATTGAAGAACCCTGCAGCCCCGAACATCGTGATTCTCCAGAGGCGAATAAATCTTCACTTGCGCTTCGAAAATCTATGGGAATGCGCTCGTTGTTCAGGTATTCCGTATCAAATCTCAGTCATTACAGATATTATTTTTGGCTTTTCTCGAATATAAATTTTTCCCAATCTACCATCAATATCAATTATATTTTCAAAGAGTTATTCCAAAAATACGTATTTTCATAACGTGTTTTATACCTATTTTTTTGATATTGACATCACACAAAAATAATTCTACACTACAATGTGATATACATATTCCGCTTAATCTCATTTCATTCTCGAGTTAAACTTGGGTTCTTTTTTGATCTACCAGTTGAGCGGTTCCTGCTTCTGAATTTCTTCTACACCGGAATATATTATCGCTTCCCATAAACTTTAACCTAATTGATAATTAGGCAAAGATTCTATGGAGAAACCCCTCAAATTGTGCCCACATCGCTCCTAACGGTCCTATCCTGCCCGTTAGGAGCCTAAATCACTGCGTTCAATTCACAAAAAGATTTCTAACGGTTATAAAAAAGGAGGGTAAAAGATGTTACTTCTTGGTATTTCAAAATATCCACTGCAAAGCATAAAGGAAATTGTTGAACGTATGATGGAATTACCCCGTCTACCTGAATACATAAAGGGCAAAGGTAACTATGGTTATACAGATGAAGCCGGTGGTGTGGGTTTAGCAATTTATGAGTTTGATAGCGATAAGGCTGATGAAGCAATCGAGGAGATTAATAACGCCTATTGGCAATTTTATGATGTACCCGGTCATCACCATCAACTCATATTCTTAACCAAAGCCAGAGATGCTGCCAAAAAGTTCCTCGAATTAGCGCTATAGCGTTGTACCGGGCTATAAATCAATTTGCCGACAAGAACAAAGCAGGTCTGATTCGGCTTTGGGTAATCAGTTTTATATGAATAAAAAAGGAGGTTAACAATGATTGTCATAAATATTTCGTCATACCCCTTACAAAGTGTTGAAGCGTGTGTCAAATGCTATATGGAGCTGCAACCTATTCCTGACTACATAACTGAAAAAGGGATGTATACCAGATTTGCCAAGGGTGTTGGTATTGAATTAATTCATATACTTGAGTTTGATGATTCTAAGCGTGCGGAAGCATATGAGTTTATTGGCAAACGGATATTGGCTTTCTCTTCAGTTCCCGGTTTTTCATGTTCAAGTCAGCCATGGACCCCGATTGAGGAAGCTTTAAAAATGTTGCAATAAGGTCAAAAATAAGGCAGGGTCAGAAATGGCTCTGCCTTTTTTATTAAAATATTGTGTTCGGGTCTCAAGAGCCTGAGGTTCCAGATAATGGCAAACGGTGCTCGGACGGTCTCCGCACCAAGAAAATTGCACGAGAAGGAGGTTGAAAAAATGATAAAAGTTAGCGTCTTATATCCGAACAAAGAAGGCTGTAAGTTCGATATGGACTACTACTGCAATAGTCACATACCCATGGTCCAGGAAAAGCTCGGGGCGGCACTCAAGGGAGTCGCCGTGGAGCAAGGTCTCGGCGGCGCAGAGCCAGGATCCCAAGCAACCTATGTCGCCATGGGCCATCTTCTATTAGATTCAGTGGAGGCGTTTCAGGGCGCCTTTGGGCCCCACGCCGAGGCAATTATGGGAGATATACCAAACTACACAGACATCCAGCCCACGATCCAGATTAGCGAAGTGAAAATCTAGTTTCGCCGAGACCGTCCGACGCCGGCACCAGTTCAGAATAAGTATCAAGTAGAGCATCTAATCAAAACCCCGGCATTCTTTGTACAAAATAAAAGAGGTCAGAGTCCTCACTTGCTATGTTAACTAACAACATGTGTTTTGTGAGATTGTTGAAATCTTGAAGGGAGTAGACTCATGGAAGAACTCAGTTCCGGAAAACAGATGGCCAAAATTCGTAACTTTGAAAAAGGATTTATTGCAACCCATTTTATCAATTTGGGTGCTAAGCTTGGCTTTTTTGAATCCCTAAACAAGAATAAAGAGGGGCTGACAGTTTCAGATCTGGCATCGACACTTGGACTGCACGAGCCTTATGTAAAAATATGGTGTGAAACAGGCTATTATTTTGAGATTTTGGATTCTGATGAGCAGGGGAGATTTAAGCTACAGCCCTTTTTGGATGAAATTTTGGGAGATAAAACTCATTTTAAAAACTATTTAGCAAATATTTCCGTAACCGCCGACTTGTTAGGAAAAATGTTTCCCGAGGTCCCCGACTACTTTCGCACGGGTAAGACCATGGGTTTTTTTGAGAGTGCTGAAACCTCTAACGCAGTTTATAAAACAACAAAAAATATTCCTTTGGTTTTCCTTTTTATGATCTTTCCAAAACGTGAACACCTAAAACGGTCCCTGGACCAGGGCATTAAAGTATTAGATATTGGTTGTGGCAATGGAAATCTAATCATCCAGTTGGCACAAAATTTCAGCAAAAGTAAATTTGTCGGCGTAAACCCTGATCGGTTTGGAATCGAGGCGGCCAAAAAAACTATCGCAAAATTGGGATTGAAGCAGCAAGTCACTGTGGAAAATATAGGTGCTGAAGATCTTACTTATAGTGAAGAAATTGATATGGCCACTATGGTGGTTACCCTGCACGAAATCCCACCTGAGGTTCGAGGTAAAGCTGTTGAAAAGGTTTATCGAGCGTTGAAAAGTGGTGGCCAGTTCCTGATTTTAGACTTGATGTATCCAAGCACTTTAGAAGACTTTCGAAACCCAAATTATGATTACGGAGTTCTTGATCAGTTCTATGAAGCCTACATGGGTACCGTTCATCCGAATCTGCAAGAACAGGATGATTTACTTACCAAGGCTGGATTTAAAAATATTCAACGAATGCCGATTGGAAAAGGAGTTTTCGACTTCATTACGGCTGAAAAATAAAGCCATTTAAATTTAGACTGAAACATCACGACTTAAAGGTTTTTGTCATTCAGAGGATGAGGAGGACATTTCCAATGGATATAGCAAGCCAACAAAATGCTTACAAAGGCTATCTCCACCCGCAGGTCTTCGAAGGCAAAGTGGCATTGATTACAGGCGCCGCAAGCGGAATCGGCTTTGCGATACTCCGGCACTTTGTTGAACACGGCGCACAGGCGGTAGCAGTAGACATAAACAAAGCCTTTCTAGAGCAAAGAGTATCGGAAATCGTCCATAGAGGAGGCAAGGCGAAGTTTTTGGTCGGCAATGTCACGGATGAAGGAGCTCATCAGAATGCAGTGGAGTTGGCTCTGAAAGATTTAGGAGGACTGGATTTTGCAGTGAACAGTGCCGGTATTTCACCACCTCCCAAAGCCTTGCACAAGCATTCTTTAAGTGAGTTTCAAGAGGTGTTTGACGTCAATGTCAATGGTCCGTTCCTGGGCATGAAACACCAGATCCCCGCGATGTTGAAAAAAAGTCGGGCAAAAGAAGGCAAGGGAGTAATTGTTAATTTCGCATCGGTTGCCGGAATCAGGGGAGTCAGGGGAAAGGGACCGTATTCTGCCTCAAAAGCCGCTGTCATGAGTATGACTCAGACTGCGGCCTTAGATTACGCTGACAAGGGCATTCGAGTTTTCTGTATCGCGCCGGGTTTTGTGGATACGCCTATGCTCGAAAAAGAGTTTGAAATAGTCCCTGATATTAAACAGCTTCTTCCGATGCTGCAACCGCTCGGCGGTGGAAGACTTTTGAAACCGGAAGAAGTGGCTGATGTTGTTGGTTTTCTTTGTTCGAAAGCGGCTTCGGCCATGACCGGAAATATCATTCCTGTTGACGGTGGAGTAATGGCAGGTTGAGCATACCCAAACGTCACAAAGGCTAACCTAAAAATGTGGAGAATATAATGCGAGTGTTAATTCTAAATATCATGCGGCCATAACCAATTTTATATATTCAGTGTATTCAAGCACTTCCACGCACTTACTTAAACTATCGTATTAATCGCCGTCCAGTGAAACGTACGTTCGGTTCCATGACGAATTATGAATATTATAATCAAATTCAATGTTCCTTAATTATGCCAAGCGCTTCGAAAACCGTTATTTCTCCAGCTCTTCCTTAACGGCAATGCCTATCTTTTCCAGGGTATAGGGCTTCTTTATGTACTTTCCTGCTCCTAACTTTTGAGTAAATTCAACCTCTTTTGTCTTAGCATATCCGCTGGCTATGATCGCCTTCTGTCCAGGATGGATCCTAATTATTTTTTCGTAGGTCTCACGCCCGTTTATCCCTTTGTGCATAACCATATCAAGAACCATGAGATCCACGGAATGCTTCTTAACGTACTCAATGGCCTCCTCGCCACTTTGGACGGATTTGGCATTGTAGCCCAGCCTGGTCAACATTCCGCATGCTATCTCTATCTGTCTCTCTTCATCATCAACCACCAGGATCTTCTCTCCTTGACCGAGATAGTCTTTCAAAGGAATATTTTCCTTAGCAGCAGCTACCTCTTCTCTGGTGACTGGAAAGTACAGCTCAAATATAGTTCCTTTCTCACTGCTCATCACGTTGATGTATCCCTGATGGTCCTGAACCATATTCCATACAATCGCCAATCCAAGGCCTGTGCCGCTTCTTCCCATTACCTTCTTGGTATAAAAGGGTTCAAAGATTTTCTCAAGATCTTCCGGCGAAATACCGGTCCCATCGTCCGTGACGCCTAGTACACTATATTCTCCTATTTTCACTTCTTCATAAGCCTTCAAAGGCTCATCCAAGTACCTGCTCTCGGTGGATATGGTAACTGTGCCCGCACCCTCAATGGCTTCTGAGGCATTAGCAACCAGATTCATTAAGGTTTTCGTAATGTGGGAAGGGGAACAGTTGATATTCAATAATTCAGAGTCAAACTGAAACTTAAAAGTGACAATTGGGAACACTGTTTTCAGTTTTTGATGCTCAGCGGAACTCAGGTATTCTTCGACGATGTTGTTCAAGCTCAGGACCTCCTTGCCGACAGCTATCCCTCTGGCTATGGTCAGTAAGTCTGATACGACATCGACAGCTTTCATCCCAGATTCTTGGATAGTCTTAATTGGTTTCCTGAGCGGACTGTCGTCAGGTAAATCCATCAAGATAAGCTCCGGGTAGCTCACAATTCCTGAGAGGATATTATTCAGGTCATGGGCAACACCTCCGGCCATCAGCCCCATGGCTTCCATTTTTTGAGAACGCTGAAGTTGGGTTTCGAGCGCTTGTTTTTCTTCCTCCGTCTGCTTACGATCCGTGATATCTCGTCCAACCGAAACAAACGCTTCCAGTTGCCCTTCCTCATTCAATAAACCTTTGGCCCCCCAGCTAAACCAACGCCATCCATCTTTGGTCAGGGTTCGTTCCTCGTGTTGTGCCGTATAGGGTGGGTAATGGAGTCTCTCCAGAGATTCGGCTATCCTCGAACGGTCTTCCTCGTGAACCAGGGGCAGAATGTTTTTTCCTAGTAATTCCTCTTCATCCTTACCATATGTTTCACAGTATTTAGGACTGACATACAAAAAACGCCATTTTGTATCAACCTTCACGATAAGATCGTTTTGGTTCTCAACTAGAAGGCGATACTTCTCCTCGCTTTCCAGCAGAGCATCTTCAGCCTGAATACGTTCGATCATCTCTCTTTTTATCTGAAAGTTTGATTCGAGGAGTTCGGAGTGTTTTTCTTCTAATAATGCCAGCATAGATTTTTGCTGGTTCAGTAAACCCTGTGTTCTTCCAGAAATAACTGCAATAGATATGGTGACGATGCTGTTAAGAAGCATAAAATTCAAGCTTATGACTATCCATTTTTCAAAAGGGTTAGTTGTTGAGTAATCCCATTCCATGTAACCCGACTGTAATAATATGCCGATAAGGATTACTGTTCCCGCATTTACGGCTAGAGCACCTAGTGCGGGCCGAAGACCTAGGAGAATGGCCACAATCACGGGAAAAACAAATAACCACACAGGACCGCCACCGAAAGGCCCTATGGTCAGCAATAGGACCATTCCGAGCACGTAGCTTATGAGAGACACGGAGATGGCACGAACCACAAAGGGAAAGGATCGACAAAAAAATAGAACAACTACCCAAGCATATATAATCGTATCTACAACTGCTACGCCCCATAGGTCTTCTATGATGGAAAGAACGACGCTGGCTAAACAGACAACAAAACCCAAGACAACACCGGCAAACAAAAAGACCAGCAGAAGGCGTTCCTGCCAGTATCGTATTCCCTCTTCATCGGCGAGGCCGGAGGGAGTAGTCATCTTGATTAGGAAAGCCTTTATTTTTAAACTGTAATCTTTTCGGATGGAATTAAACATAATTCAAGTTACAACTAATGATTGATGCCTGTTACAGAACTAAACCGACAAAACGCTCCTGCATAATAGCTCGCCAGAATGTAGAAGAAAATATATTTTTCCAATATCTCAACGTAGTTTAAGGTTATGATTTTAGGCCGAACGGGGTGATCCAGGGAGATCCCGGTTCACTTTGCAGGCCATGGGTACTCCACGCCCGATGGTTGCGAAGCAGGTCATGCATTCATCACAGGAGACTATCTCACTGCTCTTCCCGGCAAGGATCTTTCCTGCTGCATCGGGATCGGCAATCATCTGGCGGCCTATGGCGACGATATCGATCGGTAAATCCCGCACTGATTCACCAGCCACATTGCCTTCCCCGAGTTTGCCAACCGCAATCACGGGAAGGCCTGTCGCCTCCTTGACCGCCGCAGCAAGCGAGATATTCGCACCGGCCGGCCGCTCCTTCGGAAGAGCTGAACTGGCAACAAGGAATCGTTGACCGTCAATATCCTTCCAGCTGCTATTGGCAACTAGTGAGACATCCAGAGCATCTACACCACTATCGGCCAGGAATCGGCTTATTGCAAGGGCATCATCGAGTGTCTGTCCGCTTTCCACTTTCTCTACCGCGTTGAAGCGGAAAAGGATGGGAAAATTGCTCCCAAGTCTTTTACGGACTGCGCTGACCACTTCAAGTGCAAAGGTGGCCCGCGCGCGGGCGTCACCCCCATAACGGTCGTCGCGTCTATTCGTGAGCGGTGAGAGAAACTGGCTGATCAAATATAGGTGGGCGCCGTGAATCTCCACACCGTTAAAACCGGCCTCGGCCGCACGACCCGCGGCATCTGCGAAGTCGTCGACCATGCGATCGATCTGCGTTTGGCTCATGGTGACAGGATCGACATCAGGTCTGAACGTAAACCCCGAAGGTGACGCCCCTTGCATTTCCCCACCACTGGGAAAACACCGGGCTCCGCCGTGGTTGATCTGGACAACCGCTGCAGCACCTAATTTCTTGATGGAGTCGGCAAGACGCGTCAGGCCGGTCACCTGACCATCCTCCCACAGTCCCAGACTCCCCGGAACCAAACGTCCGTCGTCCCGCACTGTGGTAGCCTCTACGATTACGAGTCCTACATCCTTTGACCGTTCCCTGTAGAACTGAATGATCTCATCCGTGACGAGGCCCTCCGGGCTACCGTAGTTTGTGGTCACCGGCGGGAAGGCAATCCGGTTTCGAAGCCGCATGCCGTTGATCATCACTTCATGCTGGAGTGTGTTCATTACGATTACCTCCTTCTCTCATATAGTTTTGGCGTTGTGTTTCATGAATGTTAAATAGGTTGCTATCATTCCGGGAGCAAAAACTCAACGAATATTTCAATAGGTGGATCTTCCTCGGAAATTGGGGACGAGAAAATGATGCCTTGACATCATTTCAAATGATAATATGATGACAGTCTAAATGTCCAATTTGCGTGGCGCCAAAAGAGAAATTCAAAACTATAGAAGGCTGACTCACCAAAAGGAAATTTTTATAATGAATATGAAAGAATTTTTAAATGCAGTATCCAATGGTAAAGAGGATATAATCCAGCTTTTTCTCAATGCCCTATCATCGTCAAACGCAAACTATTGTGTGATAGGCGGCCTTGCAGTTAATGCTTATGCCGACCCGGTTGTCAGCCTTGACCTCGATATCGTCGTTGCCCTGGAGAACCTTGAGGCTGCATGTAAAAATAGTGAAGCACATTTTAAGATCGAACGGTTTGCTCATAGCATAAACTTCAGCACCAAAAAATCTGACTTAAGAATACAGCTGCAAACGGATCCGAGGTATCAAGATTTTATCGGCCGGGCAACAAGTCAAAAGGTACTTGGATACGAAATGAAAGTGGCAGGTGTCGAAGATGTATTGCAAGGAAAGATCTGGGCTTATTTGGATGAACAGCGACGCAAGAGCAAGCGGCATAAAGATTTGGCCGATATTGTTCGTCTTCTAGAGGTTAGTCCTTCTTTAACGGGCCTTCTACCTCTTTCAATAAAAGAACGGATCGAATAGTCGCGTGCGAAGGTGTCGTTCGGAGTTAGGAGACAATAAATGATCGATTTCATACAACAATTCAATCCCGTTATGCAGGCGTTCATCGCCACACTCTTTACCTGGGGCGTAACTGCTGCAGGGGCTGCACTTGTTTTTTTTATAAAAGCTATAAACCTAAAGATTATGGATTCGATGCTTGGCTTTGCCGCCGGGGTAATGATTGCTGCAAGCTTCTGGTCTCTTATCGCACCCGGCCTAGAGATGGCGGAACAGTTGGGACATACCCCATGGCTGACCGCAGTCATCGGATTTATGGGTGGTGGAATTTTTATGAGACTGACTGACAAAATCCTGCCACACCTTCATCCAGGCCTAAGTGTTGATCAAAGCGAAGGGGTAAAGACTTCGTGGCAACGAAGTACCCTTCTGGTACTTGCCATTACCCTTCACAATATACCTGAGGGGTTAGCTGTCGGTGTTGCTTTTGGAGCTGTAGCGGCTAATCTTCCTTCTGCCACAATTGGAGGAGCAATTGCTTTGGCGATCGGCATTGGGATTCAAAATTTTCCTGAAGGTACTGCTGTATCAATGCCATTGAGAAGAGAAGGGATGACTAAGGGGAAAAGTTTTTTCATGGGGCAAGCTTCCGGTATAGTTGAACCAATTGCCGGGGTATTCGGAGCATTATTTGTTCTGAAAATGCAAAATATTCTTCCATATGCTCTCTGTTTTGCGGCCGGAGCCATGATTTTTGTTGTGGTGGAGGAACTAATTCCGGAATCTCAAAAAAACTATGAAAACATCGATTTAGTAACAATGACTACAATGATCGGTTTTTCGGTAATGATGATTCTCGATGTGTCGATGGGGTGATAGGTATAAAGAATTTTATCGCCATTTTCTGGAACGAGCAATGGCTTCGCCGAAGCGCTCTATGAAGTGGGTTAAATCGGTGCGAGGGATAATGATAGATTTTGGCTCATCGGCCGGAGGCAAATCAGATGTATTCTTAACCAGGCCGCTTCCGATTAAAGCAAATCTAGCAGTTCCGTATGTCGTAATATCGGGCGAGGCCGGAATGATAATTTCCCGCTGAGTCACGTCAGCCAAAAACTGGCAGAAATATGAATTATTGGTCAATCCGCCGTCAACTGAAAGATTTTTTTCTTCGCCTGTCAATGGGGCAATAGCATCCAACAACTGGGCAGTGCGAAAAGCAATTCCTTCCAACGCCGATTGGCAGAGATCCTCCTTGGTGGTTTCCAAGCTCAGCCCGATCCAAAGGCCGGCCGCCGATCGGTCCCAATAGGGACAAGCAAGGCCTGATAAC
>Ga0255054_10002517_pt1 | contig 10442 bp, 9 predicted proteins | sample JV7_2_23_MG_FD_188634 | JGI IMG/M metagenome (GOLD analysis project Ga0255054, IMG submission 188634) | Seawater microbial communities from Jervis Inlet, British Columbia, Canada - JV7_2_23 | ecosystem: Environmental > Aquatic > Marine > Inlet | place: Canada: British Columbia | collected... | reverse complement strand
CCAGCACCCACGGCACCGCGCCGAACAATGGGAATGAAGCGCCCACCGGTTCGATGGGCAGGCCTGGCGACGCGACCCCCACCCCAACCGGAAACTGAACGCTCAGCAAAGCTGCGGCCAGCGGCGCGGAAATGAGCAAGCCTATGAATAGGTTTCGATCGGCTGTGGTCGAAAGGCTGAGTCGTTTGTGTCGCAGACCCAGAAAGATCAGCAATACATAGACCGCGATGAGCACGTAACCGACATCGCGGATGGGTAACGCTAAATAGAAGGATCCCCCAAATCCCCAACTCCCCACGTTCATGGGGCCTCCAAACTCAAGAGCGGCGCCGGGATTATACAGGCCGGGGAAAGATTCCGAAATTGGGAGCGACAGCCGAGCAATGCGTCTTTGGAGCCGCAAAGCGACCTAACATAAGGTGTGGGAACGGCGAATCCTTGCTCCTGTTTGCCCTTTATGCTAGACTGCCTTAGCTCTATTTTCTGGAAAAATGTGACCGAAAAAATCCTCATCATCGATGACGACATCGACACCCTGAAGCTTGTCGGGTTGATGCTAGAACGGCAGGGATATCAGATTGCTGTCGCGAGCAACGGCACCATCGGGCTCTCAAAGGCTGCCTCAGAGCAGCCTGATTTAATTCTTCTGGACGTCATGATGCCCGATATGGATGGGTATCAGGTGACCGAGCGACTTCGATCTGACCCCTCGCTCTCCCACATCCCTATCGTGATGTTCACTGCAAAGACGATGGTGGACGACAAAGTCAAAGGCTTCGAATCTGGAGTCGATGATTATCTGACGAAACCCACACACCCCGCGGAGTTGACGGCGCATGTTAAGGCGGTGCTGTCCAGATCTGTTGCGACCCCGGCTGCCGAAGCGCCCGAGCAAGCACAGATCATCAGCTTCTTCGGCACGCGGGCCGGATTGGGGGCGTCAACCCTCGCTCTGAACGTTGGGGTCGCGATGCAGCAAAGCGGGATAAACGTTATCGTTGCAGAAATCAATCCGGGCCGGGGCTCAATGGCCTTGAATTTGGGGATTATCGCTCCCACTGGTCTGAGCGTCCTGCTCTCTCGGTCACTGAAAGATATTCATCTCAGATCGGTCGAGGCAGAACTGGTTACCCATAACAGCGGCGTTCGCTTTCTTCTCTCGTCCTATCAACCGCAGGAGGCCGAGCTGGATGAGGCGGTATCTCAAATGGAGACGGTGATCAGCAGCCTGGCCACCATGAGTGATGTCCTTATTCTGGATATCGGCTCTGGGATACGCCCCTATACCCGCCCATTGCTGGAACTGAGTACGCGAGTAATCGTGGTTGTTGAACCGGTCTATCCCTCCAATGTGATTGCACGGGCGGTGCTCGAGGAAATGTTCTCGGGCGGCTTGGAGCGAATCAAGACCAGTTTGGCCTTGATTACCCGAGAACGAACCAGTCTCAACATCCCATGGAAACAGGTTGAAGCCGATCTCGGCATCGAATTAGCGGGCATCGTTTCTCCTGCCCCAGAACTCGCCCAACAGGCAGCCCAAAATGGCAAGCCGCTGGTGATCTTGCACCGCGACACACTGACTGGCGATCAGATCCGCAAGATGACAGAGACGATCAGTTCCCAGCTGCCCGTCGCAAATCCCCTTTGACCGAAACCAATCTCCAGCAGCAAACCCGTCAAGCAGCGGACCTGCTGCTGAACTCGAAGCATGCAGTTGCGCTAACCGGTGCCGGTATGTCTACTCCATCAGGAATACCCGATTTCCGGTCGACGCGTTCCGGCATCTGGAGCGAGGTCGACCCAATGGAGGTCGCCTCTCTTTCCAGCTTTCGCTACGCTCCCGATAAGTTCTACGGCTGGTTCCATTCGCTAGCACAGATGATTTGGACTGCGAAACCGAACGACGCTCACGCTGCGCTGGCATCGCTGGAGCAATCCGGTCTGCTTGAGGGAATCGTGACGCAGAATGTGGATGGACTGCATCAGCGGGCCGGTTCAATTAACGTGAACGAAATTCATGGGCATTTACGCGCTGCAGTTTGTGTCGGCTGTCTCCAGCGTCACGACTCGGAGTCACTTTTTGAATCCTTCGTGGCTACAGGTATTGCCCCAAACTGCGACACATGCGGCGGCCACCTGAAGCCGGAGGTGGTTCTCTTCGGCGAACAGCTGCCTCATGAAGCGATTGCGGCAGCAAATGCGCTATTCGATTCGACGGATATGGTCATCATCGGTGGCTCGTCGCTCGAAGTCGCACCTGCTTCGGAGCTCCCATTTCGCGCGCTCGAGCGGTCGGCCAGTTTGGTCATCATCAACGAAGCACCGACCTACCTAGACTCGCGCGCCGATGTGGTCTTGACAGGTGACGTCGCCGAACTGCTTCCTATGATCGTTGGTGAGGTGCATCTTGAGCAGTAGCAAGCCTCCCGGTCCAGATACGGCCATTCGGAACTATCCAAAACTGCTGAATCGCTACGAGCGTCTGCTGGAGTTGACTTCTGATTTGGCCGCCACCTTCGACCTGGATACTTTGCTTCAGAGGATCGTGGTAGCGGCTCGAGAGCTAACCGACAGCGAAGCCTCATCGCTCCTACTGTATGAGAAACAGACCCATTCGCTCTACTTCGAAGCGGCTACGGGTGCGCTCGTAAGCGGCGTTGGCCAGCGGGCAATTCCAGCCGACAATAGCATCGCAGGCTGGGTTTTTACCCATGGAGAACCGATCGTCTCCCAGGACGTGATTAACGATCCACGTTTCTACCGAGAGTTGGATGCGCTGACACGATTTGAAACCCAGAGCATCCTTGGGGTTCCGCTGCGCACGAAGGATAAGGTTCTGGGAGTCATCGAATCGGTCAACAAGGTGGAGGGAATCTTCACCGACGAAGACGTACAAATCCTGCAAACCCTGGCCGCGCAGGCCGCCATCGCTATCGAGAACAGCCAGCTCTTCATGCAAAGTGATCTCATCGCGGAGATCGTACATGAACTACGAACCCCGCTATCCGCGCTGACAGCGGCTTCGCATCTGATGCAGCGGCCGGATCTCCCGGATGATCAGCGCAACAAATTGGGCCAAACAATTCTGGACGAAGTCCAGCGTCTCAACGACCTCACCACCGATTTCCTGGAGCTGTCACGGCTAGAATCTGGGCGCATGCACTTCAAGCGTGAGCCGGTTCATCTGGGCGGGCTGGTTCAGGAGTCATTGGAATTGGTCCGCGCGCAGGCGGAATCCAAAGAGATCGGGCTGGAAACTGAAATTGATGATTCATTGGTGCCGGTTCACGGTGATCGAAAGATTCTCAAGCAGCTGGTATTGAATCTCCTGACGAATGCGATTAAATACAGCAATCCGGGGGATACTGTGACGGTGGCTTTGCAATCAGAAGGGGATGAAGTGAAGCTTGAGTTTCGTGACACCGGTCGAGGAATTTCATCCGAAGATCAGGAACGCTTGTTTCAGCGCTTCTACCGCGCCGGGGATACCGAAGACAATGTTCAGGGGACCGGTTTGGGTCTCGTCATCGCCAAACGGATCGCGGAGAGCCATGAAGGCTCGATATCCGTCGAGAGCACTCTCGGAAAAGGCGCTACTTTTACGGTAACGCTCCCAGTTGAGACGTCAACAACGTTAGCCACCCGGCCGCGTAGCTAGCCCGCCCCTTTCCTGAATTCAATTCCTTGAGAGCCAGCAGCCTCCATTTGGTTTGCCTGCAGCCTTTGGTTTGCCTGCAACCTTTGGTTTGCCTGCAACCTTTGGTTTGCTCGCAACCTTTGGTTGCCGGCAGCCCTACCCTCTGCGCCCGAACTGCCGCTCCAGAGATGCAACCGAGAGATGCACCATCGTGGGACGTCCATGCGGACAGGTTCGAGGCGAAGCGCTTTGTTCAAGGTCCAAGATCAGCTGCCTCTGCTCCTCCAATGACAGTACCTGGCCTGCTTTGATGGCAGCCCGTTTGCACACTCGCGCAGCCAACCGCGCTTCTTTCACTGCTGCGAGCGGGGTTTCATCTTCTTCAAAATCTTCGACCACCACCCTCAGTGCCCGCTCAGGCGACAAGTTCGATACTGAGGCCGGCAAGGCCCTGACCCGAAATGCGTGTGTGCCGAACGATTCGATCAAGAATCCCAAAGACTCGAGCACCTTCATATTGCTCTCCACCACTTCGGCCTCGGCCTGCGTTAGTTCGACGGTCTCTGCCTCGAGCAGCCCCTGAGATTCTGGGAGCTCGGCTTCGACTTGTGCCATTAGCTTGTCAAAAAGCACCCGCTCATGAGCTGCATGCTGGTCAATGAGATATACGCCGTCCGGGCCTTCTGCAACCAGATAGGTAGCTCCTACCTGTCCAACCGACCGCAAGATCGGGACGGTCATCGATTTCTGGGCAGGACCCTCGATGCTCCGTTCCACGGGCTCCGGGCTACCGATGGGTTGCGGGAGCCGTTCTCCTGACCAAATCGAGTCCATCGACATCGGTTGAACGGGTGCCTGCCCGAGCAGCGTCGCGCGTACAGCCCGCTGTACGATCGAAAAGACCAGTCCCGGATCTTTAAAGCGGATTTCTGATTTTGCAGGATGTACGTTGACATCCACTACTTCGGGCGGTGCATCAACAAATATCAAGGCTATCGGGAAACGCCCGACCATTAGAAACGTATGATATGCCTGAGTGACCGCCGATCCTAAGCTCACATCTTGAATCCACCGCCCGTTGACGAACAAAGTAATCTCGCGTCGGTTGGAGCGACTAATAAACGGCGCACCTGCAAAACCCGAGACGATGATCCCTTGGCTGGATGCTTTGGCGACAGGGATCATTTGCTGAGCGATATCCAGGCCGTAGATTTCCGCCAATACCTCCAATGAATCTCCATTCCCTGTAGTCTGGAGTTGGGTCCGACCCTCGCTAACCAGCTCGAAGCGGCGATTGGGATATGCCAAGGCATAGCGGGTTACGAGCCGAGAAATCCAGTTCCGTTCCGTGGTATCCGTCTTCATAAAGCGTCGCCTGGCCGGCACGTTGAAAAATAGATCCTTCACTTGAACGACTGTGCCCTCAGGAATTCCAGCTTTTTCCGCATCACCGACCAGGCCCCCATCAACGGACAAACGTGTGCCCACGTCTTCCCCTTCGGCGCGCGTGGACAGCACCATTCGGGAGACCGCGCCGATGGATGCCAGCGCCTCGCCGCGAAAGCCTAGAGTGCTGATCGATTGCAGGTCGGCGAGCGTTTCCACCTTTGAGGTCGAATAACGCTCAACCGCCAACTCGACCTCCAGCTGAGGGATTCCAGAGCCATTATCGGCAACTTCGATCAGGGCTTTTCCGCCATCCTTGATCTCTACCTGCAGCTTGGTTGCACCAGCATCCAGTGAGTTTTCGATCAATTCTTTAACGATCGATGAGGGACGTTCGACGACTTCGCCGGCCGCGATGGCAGATGAAACTTCGTCGGATAGGGCGTGAATTGACATGGCCAATGATTATAAAGCTACCGGTTGACCCGCGTCCCCCGACTGCATATACTCGACAGGTCGCTATGGAATCCGGACCCCAGTTCAGTCCCGCGGTTGTCATCTGTTTGGTAGTGGCGATCGTTATTGCAGTAAATGGAGGATTGGTGCTGGCAGTGCGGCGCGGGGGCACACAACGCCAGGTCGAGATGCTAAGGCGAGCGGCCAAGGCCGCGCGCAATCCATGGGTTAATCAAGAGAAAGAAATGAGCGAATTGCGCGAAAGAGTAGCGCAGCTGGAGTCTGAGAACACAAGCAATTCTGGCCCCGAGGAATAGATGAGTAAATGGATTGAAATGATCGCGCAGCCAGGACCGAGGTACGGCAGCGCAGGATACGATGACTAAGATATTGAGTCTGCAAGAAAGCGTGGGATTGCTTCCCGTGAACGGCGGAGTTTTGGGCCTGGGTGGAGTGACGAATTATCGGCGCCCGATGGCATTCGCGCTGGCCATGCTCGCCAACCCCCCTTCCCAACCCGTGACGCTGCTCACTTTTACCGCCGGTTTGGAAAGCGACCTGCTGGTCGGTGCGGGTCTCGTAGCTAAAGTCAGAACCTGCTATTTTGGCCTCGAGGCATTTGGGCTGGCTCCAAATTTCACCCAGGCCTCGGATCTCGAAATCATCGAGGAGAGCGAGGCCAGCCTGGCGCTTGGACTGCGGGCTACACTCGGCAAGATAGGGTTTATGCCCTCCCTGGCCTGGCAGGGCACAGACTTAATGAAGCTGCGCCCGGATGTGAAGGAAATAAGTGACCCATACACCGGTGAAGTACTTACCGCCTTCCCTGCCGTTCATTGCGATCTGGCCGTCATCCATGCGCTGCGAGCAGATCCCATGGGCAACGTTCAGCTCGGACAAAATATAGGAGTGGATCGCGAATTGGCCTACGCGACCGAGAGGGTGCTCGTAACCGCAGAAGAGATTGTCCCAAGGCTCGATCGGGCAGATGTTGATGGATCGGTTGTTACCGCCGTAGCCGAAGCCCCAAAAGGCGCCTGGCCAACATCATGTCATCCAAACTACCCTTTGGACGGGCAAGAATTTCTAAATTATGTGGAGTTGGCCGGGACCGAGGGCTACGATGCGCTTGTACAATCCTGGGCCGATCGCCACCTCCAGTAGCCTGCATTCCGCATTGCGCCCCACCCGAATATTGTTCATCCTTCTCTTATGAACCTGTGATATTTTCACGCGGTTGTATCGCATCAGGAGCAATACCATGAAATCCAGTGCCTTGAAAATTCTGCTTGTGCTCGCAATTGCAGTCGGGTTGACCGGACTCGCGTTTGCCTCCGGAGTCGCAATCGGTTACGTGGCCCCACGAATTACTGCTTCTTCGGGCGAAGCGCCTTCAATCGAATTCGCAGTCCCGCAAATCGTTACCCGGGACGACCTCACACCTGAAGTCCAGGGAGATCGCGACGATCTGATTGCGCCTTTCTGGGAGGCCTGGGAGATCTTGCAAGACGACTACGTCGACCAGCCTCTGGATAGCGAGACCCTGATGCGCGGCGCGATCCGCGGCCTGGTGGATTCGCTTGAAGATCCCCACACTTCTTACATGGATCCCGATCAATTTCTCCAGGCGAATTTACCCCTGAACGGCGAGTACGAGGGAATCGGCGCTTGGGTGGATTCGGAAGCCGAGTTCCTGACCATCATTTCCACCATGCCGGGCTCGCCGGCTGAGGCCGCCGGGCTGCAGGCTGGAGATGAGGTCATTGGTGTCAACGGAGATGACGTAATTGGGCTGGATCCCAGCCTTGTCATTCGTCAAGTGCTAGGGCCTGCCGGAACGCCGGTCATTTTAACCATCCGACGAGAAGAGGTTCCGGATTCATTCGATGTTGAAATCATTCGAGACAAGATCGACCTGCCGAGCGTCGAAAGCGAAATGCTTGACGACAATATCGCCTATGTACGTCTCTTTTCATTCGGTGCGGATACTGCGAGCGATTTAAGCAGGGCGCTTAGAGATCTGTTGCGCGACGATCCCAAGGGCCTAATACTTGATTTGCGCGGGAATGGTGGAGGCTTTTTGAATTCCTCGGTTGATGTCGCCTCAGAATTCCTTTCAGATGGCGTCGTCCTCATCGAACGGTTTGGCGATGGCGAAGAGACCATCTACCAGGTTAGATCTGGTGGAAGAGCCACGGACATCGAGCTGGTCGTATTGGTCAATGGAGGCACGGCCTCGGCCTCTGAGATCGTGGCTGGCGCGATCCAGGACCACGGCCGTGGTCTGCTGGTGGGCGAAACTACCTTCGGAAAGGGTTCCGTACAGAATTGGGTTGAGCTCCTTGATAGTGCGGGAGCAGTCCGTGTCACAATTGCGCGTTGGTATACTCCGGATGACCGGCTCATCCACGGCATCGGTCTGAGCCCCGACATCGAGGTGCTGATTCCTGAATCTGGCCTCGAAGAAGGCGAAGATCCGCAGCTGGACGAAGCCATCAAGCTTCTGTTGGGCGAGTCAGTCCAGAACCGCTAAGTTCCCCTAAAATCCCATAGAGAGGGGGTTCCCATGGATCCCTCGCAAATCGAGTTCGCGCTGGCGCGCATCCGAACTGCGTTAGAAGCGGGCGAAGTTCAGGCTGCGATAGACACCCTCACCGAGCTGCACCCCGTTGATCGGGCGGATGCCTTTTCAGATTTGGATGGGAAGGATCAGGCCGCCCTGCTTCCGCGATTGGATCTGGAGGCAACTGCTGATCTGCTTGAGGAATTAGAAGATGAGCAGGCGGCCGCGGTGGCCGAGACCTTCGGTACAGAACAACTGGCGGACGTTCTGGACGAGATGGAGCCCGATGAAGCGGCCGATGTGCTTGGTGATCTCCCCGCCGATCGCGCCGAAGAAGCACTGGCAGAAATGGAAGAGGCCAGGAATGTAATTCCGCTCCTTCCCTTCGACGACGAAACAGCCGGTGGTCGAATGACGACCTCTTTCATCGCGCTTCCTCTTGGAACGAGCGCCATGGATGCCATTCAGACTCTTCGTCAGGTAGAACCCAGCTCTGAGACACCTTACTATCTCTATATAGACGATGATGCTGGCCGATTGGTCGGCATTGTTGGTTTGCGCGATTTGGTCATCGCGGCGCCAGAGTCGAAACTTGAATCCATCATGGATCGCGATGTAATTTTTGTTCACACTCACGAGGATCAAGAAGAGGTTGCGCTTCGTATGGCGCGCTATGACTTGGCTGCCGTACCGGTGGTTGATGATCAGGGGACCGTTGTTGGCATCATCACGCATGATGATGTCATGGACGTGCTTGAGCAAGAAGCAACTGAGGACATCTATCGTCTGGCAAACGTTCCCGACCATGACCTATCCATTCACAGTCCGATCAAGCTGGCCATCCGAAAGCGCATTCCCTGGCTCTACTTGAGCGCGGCTACCGCGCTATTCGCAGCCTGGGTGGTATCAAGATTCGAATCGCTCATCGCGGAGGTGGCGATCCTGGCGGTTTTTCTCTCAGTGGTGGCCGGCCTGGGAGGCAATACGGCAACACAGAGCCTGGCCATCATCGTTCGCGCGCTAGCGCTCGGCGAAATCGACCTGCGTCAGGCATGGCGAACGGTGATGAAGGAAGGACTAACCGGCCTGATAGCAGGCATACTGGTGGGTAGTGCAGTTGGTCTAGCCGTTTGGCTGTGGCAGGGGAACCCTGTGCTCGGCGCGGTTCTCGGGATCGCGCTAGTCGGTAATATGCTCATTGCCGGCTTTGTGGGCGCGCTCGTTCCCATCTCGCTCAAGGCTCTGAAGTTGGATCCCGCACTGGCTTCGTCGGTTCTGGTAACAACGGTAACCGACAGCGTCGGCTTTGCGCTCTTTCTGGGCTTATCTGCCCTGGCGTTGTCAAACCTCCTGTGAGAGTGCTCCAAGGCTTTCTGCGGATTTTTTTTCGCCACTTCTACACGAGCTTAGCCTGGTCATATGACCTTGTAGCGAGCATCGTATCGGTTGGCCAGTGGGATGATTGGGTGTTATCGATCCTTGACCCCGCCCCAGCGCAACCCATTCTTGAGATTGCCCATGGACCCGGCAATCTTTTGCACGAACTAGCTCGTCGACAGGCGAATTCGTTTGGGGTCGATGCTTCGCGACAAATGTGTCGTATGGCAAGTCGCCGATTGAAACGGAGTGGCCATGATTCAACGGTGGTGCAAGCTAAGGCACAAGCGCTGCCGTTTCGGCCGGATTTCTTTGCCACGCTGCTCAGTACATTTCCGACTGAGTTCATCTTGGATCCAGCCTCGATGGCGGAAGCTCATCGAACCTTGCAAGCGCAGGGACAGTATCGGATCGTACCAATGGCAGAAATCCGTGGTCCGGGATATTTTGACCGCGTCGCCGGCTGGCTATTTCGTGCAACCGGTCAGTACGCGGAGCTGCCGGCTACATGGAGCCAGCCGATTGCTGAGGCGGGGTTTGTAGTTCGCATGGAGGATGTCAACCTGAGCCGCTCGAGAGTGATCCGACTGATCGCGACCCGATCCACCCGAATGGAAGGTCAAGTTGCCTAGGTCCAGCCAACCCGGCGATCTTGCGATGCTGGTCGAGACAAACGGCAAGCAATTCATCATTAAGCTCGATTCGAACCATCGGCTCCAAACCCATCGCGGCGTGCTCAAGCACGAGGACTTGATCGGCTTGCCCTGGGGCTCAACGGTGACAAGCCATCTCGGCAAGGACTTCTTGATGCTGGAGCCATCCCTGCGCGACATCCTGCTTCACACCAAGCGCCAATCTCAAATTATCTACCCGAAGGAGATCGGCTATATCCTGCTTCGGCTTTCCATTGGCCCTGGTGCAAAGGTGGTGGAATGTGGAACCGGCTCGGGAGCTCTAACGACCGCTTTCGCCTGGGCAGTGGGATCGAAAGGCACTGTCTATTCGTATGATCGTCGAGAAGAC
>Ga0255054_10002516_pt1 | contig 10444 bp, 9 predicted proteins | sample JV7_2_23_MG_FD_188634 | JGI IMG/M metagenome (GOLD analysis project Ga0255054, IMG submission 188634) | Seawater microbial communities from Jervis Inlet, British Columbia, Canada - JV7_2_23 | ecosystem: Environmental > Aquatic > Marine > Inlet | place: Canada: British Columbia | collected... | reverse complement strand
CACAGCTCCCACAACCCCTACGGCGACGAGGTTTCTCTTCCTGTGAGCTTCAATCGCCTGGATCATAGCTGCCTCCCTCGTGGGACAGCCACCTCCCGCGGTGGGACATATGTCAGGTATGGAGGGGCGACAGATCTGCCGCCTCTCCGCGGCTTATCATCTTTTTTGGAGCTCTTTCCCCCTGGGGCTCACGCCCCAGGCTAACCATTTATCGCCCCTCCGGGGCTCCACAGCGAGTTCGAGGGATCTCCTTGTTCTCCGTCGGAACGGTAGACCACCCCATGCCTGACGACGAACACCCGCAGGATCCCGCCACCCGCACCGAGGGCGAGGGCGAAACCCTCGACATGCCGGAGGGGCTCGACCTCCGCGTCGTGCGTGACGAGGACTCCCCCACCGGCTGGAAGCAAGAGATCGGCTTCTTCCCCGGCTGGGAGACGTTGCCGGAGTGGTGATTCTCACGTTGCGGGTGAAACGCCGAGCGCTTTGATGACATAATGATTTGTGCAAGAGGGAGGTCCTCGTGACCAATCAATTCACAGCGGTGATCGAGCGCGATGGCGACTGGTTCATTGCCTTCTGCCCTGAGCTTCCAGGTGCGAACGGCCAGGGGAGAACCAAGGAGGAGTGCCTCGAAAGCCTCAAGGAGGCCATCGCTCTGATCCTTGATGACCGGCGCAGCGACGCCCTGCGCGGGGTGCCCGACGACGCGATCCGAGAGATCATCACCGTCGGATGAAGCGGAACGCTCTCCTCAAACACCTTCGCAAGCACGGCTGCGTTCTCAAACGCGAAGGGTCGGCGCACTCGCTCTGGTCCAACCCCAACACCGGCGCCGTCGAGGCTGTTCCCCGGCACATAGAGATTGCCGATCGATTGGCACGGAAGATCTGCCGCGGCCTGTCGGTTCCTGAAATCGGGCGATAACCGCCAGAACCACCCTCTCGTTGAAACCAGGTCCGTTCCCGGAATGCTAGACTTCTCCTGAGCTTCAGGACAATACATGTCTCAAGACGGACGCGAACCTGATCACGCCACCCGTACCAAGGGCGAGGACGAGACCCTCGACATGCCGGAGGGGTTGGAGACGTTCTCACCGGGCCAGGTCCTTGGCGAGCGCTACCAGATCCTCGAGATGCTTGGCCGTGGCGGGATGGGCGAGGTCTGGCAGGCCTTCGACCTCAAGCTCCGGGTTGAGGTGGCGCTGAAGGCGCTGCGGAGCGATCTCTTCAAGAGCGAACGACGTCTGGAGCTCCTACGCCAGGAAGTCCGTGCCGCCCGCGAGGTGATGTCACCAAACGTCTGCCGGATCTTCGACCTGATCGAGATCGAGGGCCGCGAGCTGGTGTCGATGGAGTACGTCGATGGCGCCACACTGCTTGGGGTCCTGCAGGAGCGCGGACCGCTCGACCTCAAGGAAGCCCAGGACATCGCCTCGCAGTTCCTGGCGGGATTGGAGGCGATCCACAAGGTCGGACTTATTCACCGCGACATCAAGCCCGAAAACATCATGCTCACCCGCGCTGGACGCGTAGTCGTGATGGACTTCGGTCTCGCCCGGCAGGACACCGAAGGCGGCGGTTCGGTGTCGGGAACGCCGGCTTACATGGCGCCGGAGCAGGCGGCAGGACAGACATTGGACGCACGCGCGGACGTGTACTCGGCTGGGGTCGTCCTCGCCGAGATGGTGTCCCCCGAAGGCATCAAGAACATTCAGAGCCGGCAGAGCGTGTGGGAGGGCGTGCGCTCCGAGCCCGCAAAACTCCCAGACAGCCCGTGGGCGCCGGTGCTCAAAAAGGCGGTGGCGAAGGACCGCGAGCAGCGTTACCACACCGCCCACACGCTGACGCGGGCGCTCGAGGACATCACCCTCCGAGTCGAGGGCGCCGAGGACCTCTACCCCTACCCCGGTCTCGCCTCCTTCACCGAGAAAGACGCCGAGTATTTCTTCGGCCGCGAGGCCGAGGTCGAGCAGATGTGGCGCAAGCTCGAGGGGCCGCCGCGGATGTTGTCACTGGTCGGCCCGTCCGGGGCCGGCAAGAGCTCGTTCGTGCGTGCCGGGCTTCTGCCCGCGCGGCACGACGGCTGGGCCTTCCTGGTCGTGACCCCGGGCGAACAACCGTTCGCCAACCTCGGAGGCGCAATCACCAGGGCCCTGGCAGGTGACCTCGAGGCGCTCGAGATGATGGTGCTTTTCGCAGAGCCGGAGGTGGCCATCGAGGTGTTTCAGAGATGGAGACGGCAGCACGAACACGCCATTCTCGTGGTCGACCAGTTCGAGGAGCTCTTCACCCTGAACCCGGAGAAGACACAGGCTTCCGTCGCCGGCCTCCTGGGGCGCCTGCCGATCGAGGCCGACGTGCACGTGCTGGTGAGCATGCGGGACGATTTCCTTGGCCACTGCCACGAGCATTCGCCTCTGACCCCGATGTTCTCGGATCTGACCTTCCTGGGGACACCAGCGGGTGGCGCGCTGCGGCGCGCGGTCGTGCGACCGGCCACGAAGTGCGGATATCGATTCGAAGACGACGAGCTGATCGAGGAAATGTTGGCTGAGGTCGAGGGCGAGCGAGGGGCTCTTCCATTGCTGGCCTTTGCCCTTGCCCGGCTGTGGGAGAAACGGGACCGCGAAACCGGTCTCCTGACCCGCCAGGCCTACAACGATATCGGAGGTGTCGGTGGTGCCCTCGCCCGTCATGCTGAAGCGACCATTGACCGCATCGGAAGTGATCGCATCGCCATCGTGCGCGAGCTCTTCCGCAACCTCGTCACCACCGAGGGAACCCGCGCGGTGCGCGAGTGGGACGAGTTGTTATCCATATTCAGCGATTCGCGCAGCGAATCGCCAAGCGAATCGCCCGAGGAGGTTCTTCGTGCGCTGATCGACGCCCGGCTGCTCACGTCCTACGAGGTTCGTGAAGAGGACGAAGAACCGACGAGGCGGGTCGAAATCATCCACGAATCACTGCTCGCCAACTGGCCGCGCCTGGTGCGCTGGCAGACCCAGGACGCCGACGCCGCCCAGCTCCGCGATCAGTTGCGGCAGGCGGCCCACACGTGGGACGGGCAGGGTCGCAGCGACGACACGCTGTGGACTGGTTCGGCATACCAGGAATTTGCTCTCTGGCGCGAGCGGTATCCGGGTGGCCTCACCGAGATCGAGGAAGCATATGCCGCCGCCATGACTACCCATGCCAAGCGGAGGAAACGGCACCGGCGCATCGCTGTCGCTGCGGCATTCGTCGTGCTCCTGGCGGTGCTGGGCATCGTCGGTGTGTCCCGCCAGCAGGCAGTTGCAGAGGCCCGCCGCGCGGAGGCCGCCAGGCTGGTAACGTTGGGACAAACACAACTCGACGACTACCCGACAGCCGCCATCGCGTATGCCACGGCCAGCCTGGGGGTCGCCGATTCAATGCAGGCTCGACTCCTCGCTCTCGAGGCGCTGTGGCGGGGCCCGCCGGCGCGAATTCTGTCGATCACGAGCGGCCAGGGGGAAGGGCAGGGATATTACCGGCATACCATCAGTCCCGACGGACGATGGCTGGCCGCCACCGGCACGGGGGGCACGGCGCTCCTTATTTCCAACGATGGAGGACCTCCGAAGCTGCTTCGTCACCCCGTGATGGGTGGGACGCAATACGTCTCTTTCGGCCCCGACAGTCGCACGCTGGTCACGGTCTACGAAAAAATCCGGTTGTGGTCGGTGCCCGAGGGCGAGCTGATCCGTACCATTGAATCCGAGATGTCCGGGGGGGTCACCGTCTTGGACGACCGGCTCATAGCCCTCGGCCGGCCGAGGGAGGACCCATTCTCCCTCGTTGTGAAGTCCTGGTCGCTCGACGGAGATGGACACGAGACGCTCGGTACCGTGCAAGTCCACAGCTATGACTATTACGCCTGGGATCCCGCTGGGAGGTGGCTCGCCTATGTCCAGGACGGCAATGCCTATCTGAGGCCGCTCCAGGACCCGGCTGCGGCGAACGAGGAGATCGTGGATCTTCCAAACGAAAACATCGGGGATATCACTTTCTCCAACAGCGGCCATCATTTGGTTCTCACCACCCAATCCGGCGGCGTCATCGTGTGGCCGATGCCGGGAACCCCCGGTGTACCGCTGCGCGCCCCCGAGGTAAGGAACCCTGAAGAACTTTTTTACCCTCAAATCAACGCGGCCGGTTCGCTGTTGGTCCAGGGGTCGTCGGCCGACAAGGCGGCCTATCTATCGCATCTGGACGGGCCTCCGGACACCGATCACACAACCCTCCGGAGGGCCGACGTGGATTACGTCTGGGACGCAACCTTTGACCCGGACAGCAGGTGGCTGGCCACCCTCCACGAATCGAGCATCTCCTTCTGGCCGCTGGGGATCCCACGGGTGCGGGTGTTTCGGGAGGCCATCCCAACGGGCGGTGGTTCTCTGTCTGTTTCCACCGACGGCCGGTGGCTCGTCTCCTGTGCGATGACTGATGGCGCGCGTCTCTGGCCGTTAATGCCGGGCGTGGGTGTCGATCGCAAGGTCGGCGATTGGTGCGTGACCATTGCAATGCACCCGACACGCGAACAACTCGTCGTCGCCGGGTTTAATGGGCCGGTGGCTCTCGTGGCGTTCGATAGCGACCAGACGTCCGAGCTGATCGGCAGGGTGGGAGGTATACCGTCCGGTGCGGCGTTCGATTCGGAGGGCCGGCTGTTCGCGGTAGGCACTGTCTGGGCACAGGAACCGAAGGACATGCTCCTGCGAGTTGTCGACCTGAAGACGGGTGACATGCAGGTCATCAACCAGCTCACGGACCCGGTGGAGAATCTGGCGGAGTGGAACCCGTACTCCATGGGCATCGGTAGAACGGAGTTCGGGCTCGATGGCACCCTGTATTCATCGGGTCGCGGCGGCGTGCGACGGTGGAACCTCGATGAGTCAAAGGGTGAGGCCCTGGTCGAAGCTGAGGTGTCGAAAATCGATGTGAGCAGCGATGGCCGATATCTCCTTGCAGCGAGTGGTGAGTTGGACGCTTTCTACGTCGCCCGTGGCGAGCTCCGCCTGTTCGATCTTGAGAAAGACACATCGCGCCTCATTTTGACCCACGGAGGAACGGTCAACGCGGTAGCCTTCGACCCGTCGGGCCGAATCATCGTCACCGGCGACGGAGAAGGCGTGGTGCGGGTCGGATCAATGTCCGGTGAAGAACCCCATCTTCTCCTCGGTCATGAGGGGCGCGTCACAGGCGCGGTTGTCTCCCCCGACGGCCGCTGGGTTTTTACCCTAGCTGGGGGCGAGATCCGCCAGTGGCCCATGCCGGATCTCGACAAAACCCCGCTCCACGCGTTGCCGCATGACGAGCTCATCGCCAAGCTGCATTCCCTCACCAACCTCCGCGTCGTCCGTGACGCAGAGTCTTCCACCGGCTGGAAAGTCGAGGTTGGGCCGTTCCCGGGCTGGGCCGTGGTGCCGGAGTGGTGAGCAAAAGGATGCCCGTTTGAATTCGGAATTCTGGATTCGGAATGCCGCCCGCCCTCGCCGACGTCATATTTGGATCTGGGGTGAAAGGCGAGTAAGGATGCCCGAGATAGGTTGGCAAACCCTTCGTGGTAGCATTCTCCTATGATGGTGCCGCAAATCGAGATCGACCGCGACCGACTGGAAGTACTCTGCCGAACCTACGGAGTTCGCCGTCTGGCGTTATTCGGTTCGGTTATTCGCGACGATTTCGGCGCAGACAGCGACGTCGATATCCTGGTCGAGTTTCAGCCGGATGCCAAGGTAGGTCTCTCCTTTTTCTCCCTGCAGGAGGAACTGTCAAAACTCCTGGGGCGGCGCGTGGATCTCAGCACGCCGGGATTCTTGAGTCCGCGGATCAGGGAGAAGGTGGCGCGAGAAGCCAGGCCGGTGTATGAGGCCGCGTGACGACACGATCCTACTGCGAGACATGCTCGACTACGCCCGGCGTGCGGTCGATGCCCTCGCGGGAAAATCGCGTGACTCCCTCGAAAGCGACAAAGTCCTGGCAGGTGCTCTGGAACGATTCGTGGAGGTCATCGGTGAAGCTGCTAGCCGGCTTTCCGATGAGACCCGTGATGCGAATCCAGGGGTGCCCTGGCACGAGATCATTTCCATGCGCAATCGGTTGGTCCACGGCTATTTCGCGGTCGATCTCGACATCCTGTGGACTGTCGTTCATGACGATTTGCCGGGACTGATCTCGACCCTGGAAGGTCTGGTCGAGGACGGGGCAGATTCCTAATAGGAATGACCAAGGGCGGGATATATCCCGCCCCTACATCGGACACAGCGTTGTCGTTTTAACACTTTGTTCCCGCCCTAATACCTCAACATCGCGGCAATCCCGCCGGGCTTCTCGAGCTTCTTTTTGGCATCGCCGTCGACGACCTCGACCCGGCCGCCCATTTCGAGGACCGACTGGCTGAGGCGATCGACACACAGCGGGAGCGGGTGGACGTCCTCACCGCAGTAGACACAGGGTCCCTTGGCGTGGGGTGAGTAGGCGTCGCAACTACCACACTCGCCGCCCTTGGCGATGAAGCCCTTGCCGTAGACCAGGGTCCAGACGCGGGTCTGGTTGACGGCATCGAGGACTGCGGCGAAACCGGCCACGGCCTTGCCGCGGTCGTGGAGCTCGGCCAGGACGCCCTGGACGATTTCCTTCTCCCGGTCGCGTTCCATCCGCTGCTGGACCTCGAGGATCTTGTTGAGGATCTCCTTCTGGGAGCCACCGACCCGCATACTGGTGGTCTCCACCAGCTTGCCACGCATTCGCTTGGGCAGCATGCGCACGAGCTGGGCAGCGGCCTTGGGCGTGCCACCGACGATCAATCGATCGAAGGGCTCACGCAGGGCCAGATCGTGGATCGCATCAATTACGCGCTTGGCGTGGGAGGCGACCTCCTCCTGGTGGCGCTGGTCGTGGCGCTTCTGGGCCCGCATCTGGTCGGCGCCGAGGGAGCGGGTTCGCTGGCTGGTCTCGGAGAACAGGTCCTCGTGCTCGGTCAGCTCACCCATGAGCACAGTGAAGAGACGAGCACGCTTGTTGTCGGTGAGGACCACTCCGTAGCGCTCGTGCTCGTCCATCGCTTCCACCACCGGCCGTAGAAAGGCGCCCCTTCGCCAGTGGACGGAGGCGGGAAAGGGCAGTTCGATTTGGACCAGCTCGCGGAGCTTGGTCTCCGGATGGACAACGATCAGCGCCGCCTTGCCCCTGGGCTTGAAAGTGCGAACCAGGGTCAGCGCCTGCTTGCAGGCGGTGTCGAGACGGTCGCTGTGGGCCTGTTGCGACTTGAGGCCCTTGATGAGTGCCTCGCCCTGCACCACATAGCCCCGGCGCCTGTTCGACTGTTTGTTCTGGTCGATGTCCAGGTACAGAGTCAGGGTATAGGTCCTCTGTTGGCTGAGGGTGTAGAGAGTACTCAAAACGCCTCGACCGAGCATGGTCACCTCCGAGTTGTTGGGTCTGCCTTATATCTTACTCCTTCTTTTTTCAGTCCGCCTCATTCGAGGCGGACCGAAAAAAGGAGAAGAAACCGGGGAGAAGGTGGGTTTACACTATCGAGAAGGGAGGGTGGATGAAGACGATCGATGTTCGTGATCTTGCGTGTCCGGGCCCGGTGCTCACGTTGCGCGACCTGTTCAACGCCGGCGAGCGCGAGATCACCATGCACGTGGCAGACGAGCTCTGCCGCTCGAACGTCACCCGCTTCGCCGTTTCGCGCAACGCCGAGGCCGAGGTCGAGGACCCTGGCGATGGCACCTTCGTGGTCAAAATCACCGCCGGCGAGGACTCTACCGGCTCCCGCGCGGGCGAAGAGGTGTTCATGGTGAGTGAGGACTCGGAGACCGGCGCCGGGCCACGGGTGGTACAGATCACCGCGGGGACGATGGGCTCCGGCGACGACGAGCTCGGCGCCCTGCTCCTTCGCTCGTTCCTCAAGACCCAGGCCGAGCTCGAGCGCAAGCCGGATGCGATCCTCTTTTACAACGACGGCGTCAAGCTGTGCTGCGAGGGATCGTACCTGCTCGACGATTTGCGAGGGCTCGAGGCGGCGGGGATCGAGATCATCGCCTGCGGCACCTGCCTCAACTTCTTCGAGCTCGACGATCAACTGCGGGTGGGCCGGGTCACCGACATGCTCGAGATCGCCGGCCGTCTCGCCGACGCGGGATCTATAGTGCGGCCATGACGGTTTATCTCGACCACGCCGCGACCTCCTTTCCGAAGGCGCCGGACGTCGCGGAGGCAGTGGCCCTCTTTCTCAACCAGGCGGCCGGTAACCCGGGTCGGGGCGGCCACCGGCTGACGGTGGCGGCGTCCCGAGTCGTCGAAGGGGCGCGTGAGGATGTGGCGGCGTTGCTCGGCGGTGATCCAGAACGGACGGTTTTCGGGCCGGGGGCCACCTTCTGGATTAACGCGATTCTGGCCTCGAAGCTGAACGCCGGCGACCGCGTCGTCACCACGGCTCTCGAGCACAACGCGGTCATGCGGCCGCTGCGCTGGTACGAAGAGAAACGCCGCATCAAGCTGGTGACGATCAAAGGCCGCTCATCGGACGGCGTGCCGTCAGCAGATGAAATCGTCGCCAGCGTGACCCGAGCACCGACCTCGCTGGTGATCATGACCCACGCCTCCAACGTCACCGGCGCAGTGCTGCCGGTGGCCGAGGTGGCGCAGGCGGTGTCGCCGGTGCCGGTTCTGGTGGACGCCGCCCAGACCGCCGGCAGTCTGCCGGTCGACTTCGGCGAGATCGGCGCCGCCGCGCTGGTCGTATCCGGCCACAAGGGCCTCCTCGGACCGCCTGGGATCGGGGCTTTGCTGCTGGCGCCGTGGTTCGACATCGAGCCCCTGGTACGCGGTGGGACCGGTTCGCGCTCGGAAAGCCTCGAGATGCCGGAGCACCTGCCGGACCGCCTCGAGGCCGGCACCGCAAACGCCGCCGGAGCGGCCGGTCTCGGCGCCTCCTGTGCGTGGATTCGCGAACGCGGAGTCGAGGCCATTCACGAACGCGGCCAGCAGCTTCTGCAACGACTGGTCGCGGGTCTCAGAGAGGTTCCGGGAGTGTTTTATCACGGCTGGAATGCCGACAAACCACGAGTGAACATCCTCTCGTTCACCATGCGCGGGAAGGACATCGGAGAGCTGGCGGCGTGGCTCGACCGCAAGCACGGCATCATGGTGCGGGCCGGACTCCACTGCGCACCGTCCGCCCACAAACGCCTCGAGACCTTTCCCAACGGCACCCTCCGCGTCGGCATCGGGCCGTTCAACACCGAGTCGGACATCGATGCGATGATCGAATCTGTAAAAGACGCGTACGAGAACGGGCTCGAGTGAATTAGGAATGAGGAATTGGGAATTCCGCCCACCCGCCCGGTCAGCGATCGGACAGTGAGCGGAATCTTGAAATCGTGATTGGAAAAGGCGTGGCTCAAAGGGATGTTCTACTCGTCTTCGGGACTGTGCAGCGCGTGATGCGCGCGGAACGCGCTGCGCGTGACGCCGGGTTCGATGTCGATGCAGTGCCGGCGCCGCGCTCGGTGAGCTCGCAGTGCGGCGTCGTGCTCGAAGCCTTGGCTGACGAGGTCTCCACCCTCGAGGCTCTTCTCGGCGGTATCGACCTCGAACCGCAATCGGTGTGGCGGCGCCGCGGCGACAGCTGGACGCCGAGCGCTCTTGACGCGCAGGTCTTAGACGACGTGGTCAAGCTAACCGAGGGCTCCGCCTACGGCGGCTGCGGCGCCAAGCTGGCCAAGGGGCTGCTGGAGAAGGTCCTCTGTGGTCTGCCGCGGCTCGAGTCCGAGGATGTCCTGGTCGGCATCGAGTACGCCGATGACGCGGGAGTGATTCGAGTCTCCGACGAGATCGCGATCATCCACACCACCGACTTCTTCCCGCCGATGGTCGACGATCCCTACACCTTTGGCCGGATCGCGGCGGTCAACGCCCTGTCCGATGTGTGGGCGATGGGCGGCATTCCGCTGGCAGGGATGAATCTGGTCAGCTACCCGCTCGCCGATCTCGGCGATCAGGCGCTGAAGGAGATCCTCCGCGGCGGCCTCTCCGCGCTTGCCGAGGCGGGCGCGGTGCTCGCCGGCGGCCACACGATCGAGGGCCAGGAGCTGCTCTACGGCCTGGCCGTCACCGGCACCGTCCACCCGGAAAAGATCTGGCGAAATGGGGGCTCCGAGCCGGGAGACGCACTGGTGCTCACCAAACCGCTCGGCACCGGCGTCATCACCACCGCGGCCAAGGCCGAGATGGTCGACCCCGCCGATCTCTCAACGGCGTTGCGCTGGATGTCGACCCTCAACCGTGAGGCCGCCGAGGCCTTGCAGGAGTTCCAGCCACACGCGGTCACCGACGTCACCGGCTTCGGGCTCGCCGGCCACGTGGCGGAGATGGCCGAAGCGTCCGGCACCGCGGTCGAGATCGATCTCGGG
>Ga0255054_10002515_pt1 | contig 10451 bp, 6 predicted proteins | sample JV7_2_23_MG_FD_188634 | JGI IMG/M metagenome (GOLD analysis project Ga0255054, IMG submission 188634) | Seawater microbial communities from Jervis Inlet, British Columbia, Canada - JV7_2_23 | ecosystem: Environmental > Aquatic > Marine > Inlet | place: Canada: British Columbia | collected... | reverse complement strand
GACGTTGCGACGCTCTACGGCGCGCACCACCTCGAGGAGGGTGATGCCGTGCTCGCGGGCGCGTTCGGGATCGACCAGCACCCGGACCTCGGGGTCCTGGAGACCCACCAGCGTGACCTGGGCGACCGTGTCGAGTGGCCGAATCCGCCGCTCCAGGAGCTTTGCCGCGCGAATCACCGGGTCAATCGGTCCCGAAAGGGCGATTTCGAGCACGGGGAGCTTGCCGGGGTTCAGGCGCGCGATCACCGGGTCCTCGTCCATCTCCGGCGGGAAGTCGTTGATGGCGTCGATGGCCTGGCGGACGTCCTGCTCGGCCTCCCGGATCTGGGCCTCGTCGTAGTCGTCGTAGAGCTCGACGATGGTGCTGGAGATGTTGTCGCTGATCACGGTGTAGAAGGACTTGACGCCGTCCACCCCTTCGATGGCGTCCTCGATGGGGATGGTGACCTTGGTCTCGATGTCGCGGGCGGCGGCCCCGGGTAGGATGGCCTTCACGACGATCATGGGCATGCTGACGTTGGGCATGCCCTCGCGGGGGGTGCGCGTGGCCGTGGCGTAGCCGATCACGACCACCGCGGCCACGATCACGTGGACCACCAGGTGGCGCTCGGCGAAGTACCGGATCAGGCGATCCACGTTCTAGCTTTCCGAAGGCGCGCCGAGGTACGAAGTCTTCTCCACCAGGACCGGCGCGCCGTCGCGTAGGGCGAAGAGCCCGTCGATCACCACCTCCTCGCCGACCGACACCCCATCCAGCACCTCGACCTTCTCCGCGTTGCTGCGGCCGATCCGCACCGGGCGGGCCACGGCGCGGGCCTCGCCGCTGCTCTGGTCGACCACGAAAACCGTCATGCCGGCTTCGCTGCGGATCAGCGCGGCTCGCGGTACCACGGGGTTGCGCCGCCCCGCCTCCACGGGAAGCCGCACCTGGGCCACCATGCCCTCGCGCAGGAGTCCGTCGGGGCTGTCGAGCCAGAGTTCGACGGTGTAGGTGCCGCTGGCCGGGTCGGCGATGCGGCCGACGCTGTGGATCTCCGCCTCGACGGCGGTTCCCCCCAGCTCGGCCAGGACCACGGGCGCAGGCGTTCCCGGCTGTAGGCCGGCGGCCTCGGTGCTGGTGACACCGGCGTGGATCCGCACTCGGGAGAGATCCACCAACGTGGCCAGCGGCCTTCCGGGGCTCACGTGATCGCCCACGTCCACCTGCACCTCCTCCACGCTTCCCGCTAAGGGGGCCCGCACCGTGGCGTCCGCCAGGTTCCGCTTTGCGGTGCGCAGGGCGACGCGGGCCAGGCTCTCCGCGCTCTCGGCCCGATCCACGGCGAAGCGCTGGGCGTCGTGGCGACTCTGGCTGATGGCATCGTCACCCAGCAGCCGATTGCCGCGCCCGAGCTCGCGCCGGGCCTCGGCGAGATCGATCTCCCGGGTGCGAAGCGTCGCCTCCGCCTGCTCCACGGCGAGACGCAGGCGGGTGGCGTCGAGCTCGATCAGCACCTGTCCGGCATCGACCACATCTCCCGGCTCCACGTGTCGCGTCACCACGCGCCCGGTGGTCTCCGCGGCGATGGTCGCCCGATGGAAGGCGTTCACCACACCGGAGACGGTGCCGGAGCGCTCGATGCACTCCTCGACCACGGGGGCGACCCGCACGCGGACGGCGGTGCGCAGCGGCGAGTCCTTCGCCGGTGGCTGCGCCTGTGCCTGGGTGCTGGCCTGTGGCTCGTGGCATCCGGTCAGCGATGCCAGCAGTGCGACGATCGCCGCGGCCGCGAGGGCCGGGATTCGGCTCGGAGTTCGATGGCTCACGCTGGGACCGCGTCCTTTCCGGGCGCGCGCAGGGTTTCGAGGCCGAGCTCGATCTTGTCCAGCAGGCGCAGGAACTGCCTGCGTTCCTTCTCCGAGAGCCCGCTCGCCAGCGCGGACAGGCGCGGGGCGTAGGCCGGAATCAGCCTGGCGATGAAGGCCTTGCCGGCCGCCGTGAGCTGCAGGGCGACGCGGCGCCTGTCGGTGGAGTGGGTCTTGCGCTCGACCAGGCCGTCCTCCTCGAGCCCGTCGAGGAGCCCGGTCACCGTCGCGCGGGTCACCCCGGCCCGCTGCGCCAGATCCGAGGGGGTGAGTTCGGATTCCGAGTAGCGGTGGAGGATCGTCACCAGAGAGAATCGGCCCACGGAGAGGCCGAATTGATGGCGGAGATTGGACTCGACGGCAGCGGCGAGGGCATCGGCAACCTCGAGAGTCCGCATGGCCGTGAAGATCGCCGTGGGCTCGACGCCGAGGATGTCCTTGGTGAGCTCGCGGATCTCAGCGAAGCTCGGCAGATCGCGGGGGCAGAACACGGGCGCCTCCTCTGATGTGGGAGCATATAATAAGGCACCTAATCAAATTTCGCCAGGTTCGGGAGCGGTCGGCGCCCCCGACCCCGCCCCGGGCCAGCCCGCTGGCCCCGTGGTCTTGCGCGGGAAGGCCCATCGTTGGAAATTCCCGGGTGTGGTGGGACGGGAACGCACGCGAGCGGTGGAAACAACCATGATCGCATCAGGGACTGAGCTCAGCCTCGTCCTCGTCTTCGCCCTGGTGGGCCTCGCGCTGCTGGTCTGCGGCGGTGCACGGGTCTGCCACTCGTCGCCTCCGGACTGGAAGGCCTTGCGCGAGGAGATGGTGAAGCGCCAGATCGAGGCGCGGGGGGTGGAGAATCCGCGCGTCCTCGAGGCGATGCGCAGCGTTCCACGGCATCGATTCGTTCCGGAGGCGGTTCGCGAGAAGGCCTACCAGGATCGCCCGCTCCCGATCGGTCACCGTCAGACGATCTCCCAGCCCTACATCGTCGCGGTGATGACCGAGCTCCTCGATCCGGAGCCGGGCGACAGAGTGCTGGAGATCGGGACCGGCTCGGGCTACCAGGCCGCCGTGCTCTCGGGCCTGGTCGGGAAGCTCTACAGCATCGAGATCATCCCGGAGCTCGCGGAGGGGGCGCGAAGCGCGCTGGCCGCGGGCGGCTACGAGAACGTCCAGGTGATCACCGGCGACGGCTACGCGGGTCTCCCGGATGAGGCGCCCTTCGACGGGATCGTGGTGACGGCCGCACCCGAGGAGGTGCCCGCGCCGCTCATCGAACAGCTCGCCGTGGGGGGACGTCTGGTGATTCCGGTGGGGGGATGGAGTCAGGATCTCCGCGTCCTCGAGCGCACGGAGGAGGGGGTCCGCACCACGAAGCTCTTTGCGGTCCGCTTCGTGCCGCTGGTCCGATCGGAGGATGTTCCGGAGCCCTGAGCGTCCGGGGCGCTGAAGCGGAGACAGATGACCAGCACGTCCGAGATACGCGGTCAGTCCGGTGCCCCCGAGGCGTTTGCCTCGTCGCCGCTGCGCGAAGAGCTGGAACGGCAGTTCGACGCGTGCGAACTGGTCCGATCCTTCCGCCGGTCGACCTACGATCCCGGTCACCGGTTGGAGTATTCGATCACCGGCGTCGTGCCGGCCCACACCGGGCGTATCGTCGCAGAGGTCGAGCGGTTCGTCGGAGGCGGCTTTGCCGGACAGGTCTACCGGGTCGAGCTGCTGGAGATCCAGGCCGATGACGGCCCCATCGCGGGGCTGGTCGTTGGCCGGCCCTACGCGGTGAAGATCCTCAAGCCTCCATCGACGTTCGCACGCGTCTTCCGAGATCTTCTGTACTTCCTGGCCTATCAGGGCCCGTTCAGTGCCCAGGTCAATCCCGCCTCCGTGCGCGTGGGCGTGCTCTGGCAGAAGCTGATCCGCCGAGCTGCAACGGTCGCGCTCGGTGGCGACAGCGCGGTGTGCGACACCTACGCCACCTTCTACGATGCGGACCTCCACAGCTTCGGCGAGATCAACGAGTGGATCGACGGACGGACCTGGAAGTACGAGGTGGACGACCGATTGTTCGAGCGGTGGGATTTCGGCGTCCGCCCGCCCGAGGACCACAGCTGTCCGGAGTACGTGCACAAGAAGCTGTTCATGCGGCAGGTCGTCGAGCTGTTGCACGAGATGGGTGCGCCCGAGCTGGCCCGCCAGTACGAATGGTGGACGTGCAAGAGCCAGCCCAACGCGCTGAAACGGCATAGCGCGAACCACTCTCCCAGCGCGGGACTCACCGCCGTCGATTTTCGCGCCGGGCTGACCTTGCTGCCCTTCCTCCCGATGAGCCCCGCCGACGTCAGATTGATCCTTTGCGGACTGGCTCGCGGCAGCTTGGTTCAATTCGACCGCAGCGACCAGGTGAGATTCCGGCAGTTCGTCGAAGAGCACAGCGACCGCTTCGAGGATCTCCAGCCGGCCATCGCGGAGCTGGAGAAGCAGGAGGCGGCACATCGGGCTTCGCTTCCGGACCTGACGCACCACCATGTCCGCCTGATCGCGGATGGCGGTCTGCGAAGATCGGTCGGAGACGGCACCATCATCGCCTGGAAGAACCTGGGACGGCTCGATGATGAGCACGCGTCTCTGCTGCGGAAGAGGCGCGGACTCCTGACGCTGCTCTTTGTGTTGTCGCTCGTTCCGCTGCTCGGAAGGTCGATCGTGAAGCTCTGGGGCAACGCCCGGGCACGCGAGCACGCCGGGCGATGTCTGACGAGCTTCGGCTATCTCTGGCGGGCCATGCGCGGGTCGCGGATCGAGACCCTCATCGTCTGGCAGCGCAAAGGGCGCGTCTCCGACGAGCGGGCGCTCAGGTTGGTCCATCGGCCGGTCCCTTACTGGCTCCAGCGAATCCTCCTCGGATGGCTGCCGGCGAACTGGCATCGCGCACTGGTGGAACCCTCTTTTGCCTGGGCGCGAATCCGGGGTGCGGTCGGATTTTCCGTGCGGTTTCTTCGCGAGCCGCCTTTTCGGGAGGAGTGGCTGCTCGAGCAGGTGGACCTTGGCCAACGAGAGGGCATGGTGTCCGCGGAAGAGGCGAACAAGATCTCGGAGCAGGTCCGGGATCCCTTCATCCAGAAGTACCTGAAGAGTGTCGCTGTCCACATCTGCACGCTGCCGGTCACCCAGGTCGTCTCTCTGGCCGTGGCCCTCTACGTCATGGCCAGGTTCGGCAGGTCCTGGGCCGAGTCGGCGGCGTACGCCCTCGCCGTCCTGGCCATCTTCCAGGTGACGCCGATCTCGCCCGGCTCCATCGCGCGGGGCTCCTACGTCGTCTATCTCGTGATCAGCGAGCGAAACCTGCGCAACTACTCGGTGGCGGTGCTGGTCTCCTTCTGGAAATACATCGGTTACCTCGGCTTCCCCTTGCAGATGGTCCGCCAGTATCCGGCCCTGTCCCGCTTGATGGCCGGCCGCTGGGCCAAGAGCATCGTGCACTTCGTTCCGGTCTTCGGAGAAAGCGGAGGGCTTCTCGAGCACGCCGTCTTCGATCTGTTCTTCAACCTGCCGTTGTCGATCAAGCGGGCCTTCAAGGCCAAGCCGCTCCGGTGGTCCGTCGCCACCGTACTCGTCACGACCGTGCTGATGGCCTGTGGACTGGGCGGCTTCGCTCGCGCCTGGGAATGGAGACAGCCGGAGCTCCGGCTCGAAGCCGTCAAGGTCGACTCGATCACCCCGTACCACCACCTGGGCGGTGATCTCCACTGGCGATCGCGCGGAGTCCGCGTTCGCTTCGAAGGCCAGGATGGCGTCGTCGATTACCCGGCCGGACGCTGGGACGAATCCGTGAGGGTGGGCGACACCATCGACGCCGTGATCCGCAGCAGCTTCTTCGGTGACGAGTACGATGGCCTGCGGATCACCGAATCCCCGCTCGACGCTGCGGACCGCGAATGATCCGCGCCTCGAGCGCGACCGCCGGCGGCTCCGCTCCGCCGCCGAGCTGGCTACCGCCCTCTTGATGAGCCAGGGGATCCTCATCCTCGCGATGCTCGGCTCTCGGCGTCTCCGCTCACGGTGCGGAGGATTTGGCTAGCGGTCGCTGGTGTCCTTGCTGGGGCGCTTGCGGCTCTTCCGGGAGAGGCGATAGGTGCCCGGGGCGGCTTCCGGGAGGATCTTCAGATCCCATACCGACGAGATGGGCTCGTCGCTGGAAGAGTTGAACGCGCGGGCCGCTTCCTCGGCCGCTTCCCCTTCTTCCACCCGGTCGATCGCCGAGCGGAAGACATACGCCGTCTCCGTGTTGGAGTCCGGGTCGGCCGGGAAGACGAAGAAACCTTTCCGGAGTGATCCGAAGGAGCTCGACCAACTCGCCATCTTCTCGCCGTCGACGAACTCGATCCACACCTTCTTCTCGGGCCCGACTCGATTCTCGAAGGATCGCTTGTCCACGCAGCTGGGAGCTCGCCCGAGCGTCTTGATGAAGAAGACGGCCTTCAGGCTCTCGATGGGAACGCGAACCGGTTCCGGAGCGCCCTCTTCCTCGACGTGGAAGAAGTCGCGGTTTGGACGGAAATCGAAGGTCCGTCCCTTGATGAGGCTCTTGTCGAGGGAACGGACCGCGACCAGCTTGCCCAGCTCGCTCATCCCCGGCTCCTGCGGTGGCTTCCACCGGGGAATCGGCTCCCCGGCACGCGGACTTGAGACGCCCCTGTGCCCCCCGTCACAGGGGGAGCGCAACGCAGCCAGCGGTGATGGATCGGCGTCAGGGCGAGTTGTTCCACTCTTGGGTCAGGCTCCTAGCCATCTCCACTCTCGATGCGCAAGGTACGCAGGCGGTTGAGGGTGGCCCCGATCTCGAAGCGTCGCGGGCGGGCGAAGTTGCCGGGGTGGCGCTCGCCGCGGCGGAAGGGATCGAGGACCTCGAGCCCCTCCTCGTCCAGGGTTCTCTCCACCGCGTCCATTACCTGGGCGAGCGTTGATCCCTCGCGCATGAACCGTTCTCGGGCCAGCTCGATCGCGTACCCCACCGCGCGGGTCTGGCTGAGATCGACGAGCTGTTCCAGTCCCCGCAGGTCGATGCGCTCGCTTCCGAAGAAGAGCAGGTCGATGCCTTTCGCGTCGATCTTCACCTCTCGTCGCCCGCGGGAAGGGTCGAGGCTCTTCGCGATCGGAACGCGCCCGGCCACCGCTGCGAGGGGCCGCCGCACCTCGACCTGACGCCGCGTCGGCTGGGACGCGGCGACGGACTTCGCCTTCGCGGTCACGTCGATGGGCAGGTATTCCCGCATCTCGATGACGGTATCGGCGACGTCGAAGTAGTCGCCGCAGCCGCCCATCACCAGCACCGTGGAGATCCCCAGGCGCTGGTGAAGTTCGCGCACCCTGTCCACGAAGGGCGTGATGGGCTCGTGATCTCGGTGCACCAGGGACTGCATGCGTGCATCGCGGACCATGAAGTTGGTGGCCGAGGTGTCCTCGTCCAGGAGCAGCGTGGTTGCACCGAGCTCGAGGGCCTCGACGATGTTGGCCGCCTGGCTGGTGCTTCCGCTCGCGTCGTCGCTGGCGAAGCGCTCCGTACTGCGCCCCTGGGGAAGGTCGTCGATGAAGCTGCTGATGTCGCAGGCCTCGACGCGGCGGCCATCCTCCGCCCGGATCTTCACCGCGCCGGACTCGGTGACGACGAGCTCCCTTCCGTCGTCGGGAACGTGGGGATGGACACTTCGCTCGAGCGCGCGCAGCAGTGTCGACTTTCCGTGATAACCCCCGCCGACGATCAGTGTCACGCCCTGAGGGATCCCGAGCCCCGAGACCTGGTGGGACTCCGGATCTCGCGAGTCGATCGGATTGGCAAGCTCGAAGCTCACGCGCAGGGTTTCCGGGGCGCGCAGTCGCACCGCCCTCTCGCCCATGGGCTGGTCGCTGGCGCCGCTTTCCCGGGGCAGGACCGAACCGTCGGCGACGAAGGCGACGAGCCCGCGCGGGGCGAGCTGCTCCCGTATCCGCTCCTGGTTCTCCGCGCCGAGTACGAAGCGAGTCGCCCGATCGCGCGGGAGTCGCTCCCAGAGGAGTCCCTCCTCGGCGATCCGCGGCAGCTCATCGCACAGAAGCGCTTCCGCCTCGCCTCCCAGCACGCGGCGGCCCGCCGCGGGGAGTCCGATCTGCAGCCGCGCCTCGACCCGCTCCTGGTCGATCACCACGGCCGTCCTCTCCAGCACTTCCTGACCTCCCGCGTCGATGGAGATCAGTCCGCTCTTCCCAGAACCGCGCTGGCGTTGGCCTCTACGGTGGATGCTGGCCGCGACCTCTCGCGCCAGAAAGTCGGTCAGGGCGATCCGGCGTACCGGCCCGGCGAAGAGCTCCAGCGGGATGGAAGCCCACTTCTGGGCAAAGCGTGCTCGCACCAGCGAGGGCGCCGCGAAGGGATCGCCTTGCACGTGATCCACATGGAGCTCGAGATCGCCGATCTCGTAGCTCCCGCGGATCTCCTTGTAGGCCTTGTAGCCCCGCCCATCGATGCGACGCAGCCTGCGGCGAAGCTCCTCCACACTCGACACGCGTGGAGAATAGGTCAGCCGGGGAGACCGGGCTGGGGTTTTGCGGGAGTCCGGCGCTACTCGCCCGTGCCCTCGGTCAGCCAGCGCCGCAGCGACGGCGCCGCGCGGGCCTGGAACTCGAGGTTCAGGTCGAACTTCTCGAGAGCCTGGCGGACGGCTCGGATTCCGGTCGGTACCGGGTTTGTCCGGAAGAAGGAGGCCACGTCCCTCCGGGCGGCGCGGGATCCGAGTTGGGGGGTCGCTTCGATGGGACGCGTGATCAGCATCGGCGGCATCCGGCGACGAAGGGTCGCCCAGCGCCTCTTGATGAAGTCCCAGGTTTGCTCTCCCGCCGCGCGGTTGCCGAGCATCCGACTGAGAAGGATCGCGACGTCCTGCGTGCCCACGGTCTTCGTGAGCGAGAGGGACAGGGCGCGCTTCACCAGATCCGGGTCCTGGAATTCGCCGAGGGCCATGAGGAAGCGTCGGCGCTCCTGGGGTGTCGCCGCGGCCTTCGCAGCCCCGAGAAACCGCTCGAAGAGGCTCGCCTCCCCCCGCCGGGCCGCCAGATTCACCACCGAATCGGCGAGGTTCGGGTCGAGGGAGCGCCGATCGTCCAGGTAGGCGCTGCAGCGCTGCATGGCCGCCTGCAGCACCGGCTCGGATTCGGCCACCTCCCCCACCAGTGCCAGCAGGGCGGCGCGCCGCAATCTGACGTCGTCGCCTTCGCGCTCGGCGCACTCCCAGCCAAGCGCGGCAAAGGCATCGCCGAAACCGTCGACGATGCGGCGCATCAGCGCCGCCTCCATTTCGTCCCCCAGCGGCGACGCGATCTGTCGGCAGGTGAAGCTGAACGGAGTGCGCAGGGTCATCAGGACGTCGGGATCCCTCTCCTCGCCGAAGGCCATGGCGAGATCGAGAAAGGCGTCGATCCTGGCCCGTCCGGCGCGAACGATCGCCCATTGGTGACTCAGCAAGCCCATGCGTTCGACGGCGGAGATGACGTCGAGTGCTCCCGCCAGCAAGCGCAGCTCCTCGGGATCGTGGAGAGGACAGAAGAATCCGCCCTCGTCGGCGTTCCCGTAGACGAAGCGGACCGGTCCGTTTCCGAGTGCCAGTTCGTCCCGCACCCGGCCGACGAGGTGGCGCTCGGTGCTCGTCCGCTGGCGCCCGACCCGTGCGACTCGGCCGACCCAGGGAATCGGCCAGCGCGAGGGCCGCTGCTTGCGCGCTCCGCTCCGCTTCGCCGCCCTCGCCTCGAAGCGCTCCTGGCGGAAGCGCAGCAGGGTCTCACCTTCTCTCTCGACGCGCCGGATTCGCAGCAGCGGGAATCCCGGCTGCTCGATCCAGGCGCGCACGATCGGCTCCACCTCCTGATCCGAGACCTCCGAGAGCGCGCGCCAGAGATCCGCGGCCACGGTGTTGGATTCCCGGTGCCGTCGCAAGTAGGTGCGCACGCCGGCGCGGAAGGTCTCCGCGCCGAGATAGCGCTCGATCATCCGCACCACCGAGGCGCCCTTCTCGTAGGTGATCAGATCGAAGTTCTCCGTGGCTTCGGTCGGGCTCCGCACCTCGGTGTAGATGGGATGGGTGTGCTCGAGAGCGTCCATGCCGAGAGCGGCCGACCGGTGGTGCTGGAAGTCGTGCCACATCCTCCACTCCGGCTTCCAGCCGTCCACGATGTGAAAGGCCATCCAGGTCGCAAAGGCCTCGTTCAGCCAGAGATCGTCCCACCAGGCCATCGTGACCAGGTCGCCGTACCACATGTGGGCCAGCTCGTGGCAGATCACCTCCGCCACCCGTTTCTTCTCCTGGAGGGTGGCGGTCTCGGGATCGACCAGCAGCAGGGTCTCTCGGAAGAAGACGGCGCCCGCGTTCTCCATGGCTCCGGCCTCGAAGTCGGGGACCGCCACCAGATCGAGCTTCTCGTAGGGATAGGCGAGATCGAAGTAGGTCTCGAGGCGCGCCAGGGTCTCCCGCGCGGTCTCGAGGGCAAAGGCCGTGAGGGCGCCCTTGCCGGGCACGTGCCATACGCGGATCTCCGTCTCGCCGCAGTGGGTGGGCTGCGAGGCCTCGAGCTCCCCCACCGCCAGAGCCAGG
>Ga0255054_10002514_pt1 | contig 10454 bp, 10 predicted proteins | sample JV7_2_23_MG_FD_188634 | JGI IMG/M metagenome (GOLD analysis project Ga0255054, IMG submission 188634) | Seawater microbial communities from Jervis Inlet, British Columbia, Canada - JV7_2_23 | ecosystem: Environmental > Aquatic > Marine > Inlet | place: Canada: British Columbia | collected... | reverse complement strand
ATCGATACCGGCAAGCTCCGGCATGCTCAGGTCGGGGACCTGGAGCGCCAGCGCTTTTTCGATTTTGCGCTCGAGCGCCTGCATGTCATCGCGATACGCCTGGCAGGCCGCACACTCTGTGACATGCGCCTCGCCGCCGTTATACGACGGGTCCGTGGCAATCGCTTGTTTGTAGTCTTCGCAGTTCATCTTTCGTTTCAATTGTCCATTCTATTGGTCGCCCTCAGGCGTCCTCTTCATGCATTTCATCCATGAGCTTGTGGCGCGCCCGGTGCAATCGCGTAAGCACTGCACCTTGCTTGAGCCCCATGAGCTCTGCGATCTCGTTCGTGCTGTATCCCATCAGGACCTGTAGCACGAGCGGTTCGCGATAATCGTCATCCAGCCTGTATATCGCATCACGCATATCGTCGAGCTGGTCGTCCGGTTGCTCTGCGAGCAACGCCTGTTGCGACGGCGTCAGGTTGTCTACGTCGACGGTTTCCAGGCGCTTGCGCTCGAAGTACCGCGCATTCTCCCGGCGCACGATCGTCAACAACCAGTGCTTTGCGGCCGCGTCTTCGCGTAGCGAATCCAGCGACTTCCAGGCTCGCAACAGCGCCTCCTGCACAACATCTTCGGCTATCGTCCTGTCCCGGCAGAGCCAGGCTGCGTAGCGGTACATGTCCTGGTGGAATACGCCCACGAGTTCATCAAATCTCCGCCGTCTTGCCACCGCGGCATTGTTGCTATTCATACGAGTTGACCCGCCCCGATCTGGTTTTATTACTGATTCTGCGGAAAACTGTCATTAAGGCGTGGAAACACACCCTAAATACAGGGAAAATAAAGCAATCTTAGTTCTTATTCAGAGTAGCTATGAGTACACCAACCCCCGGTCAGTTCCCTCGAGTTCGTATGCGGCGCAGCCGCCGCACAAGCACCTTGCGCCGGCTGGTCGCAGAAACGGGGCTATCCGCCGATGATCTAATTTACCCGGTTTTCGTTCTTGAGGGCGAAAAACGCGCCGAAGCGGTACCGTCAATGCCCGGTATTGCAAGGCACAGCGTTGACTACCTTCTCAAGGAGCTGTCCGAGGCCGTCAAGCTGGGAATCCCGGCCGTCGCACTGTTTCCCGTCATCGACGAGAGCAGGAAGAGCCTCGACGGCGCCGAGTGCGCGAATCCCGACGGCCTCGCACAGACCACGGTGCGCACGATCAAGCGCGAGTACCCGGACCTGGCTGTCATCACCGACGTCGCGCTGGACCCCTACACCACTCATGGCCAGGACGGAATTATCGACGACGCGGGATATGTGCTGAATGACGAGACCGTCGCAATGCTGACGCGACAGGCGCTGTCCCATGCGGATGCCGGCGCAGATATCGTTGCGCCGTCCGACATGATGGACGGCCGCATCGGTGCCATTCGCAGTGCGCTCGAGTCGAAAGACCATCGCCACACATTGATACTTGCGTACGCCGCAAAGTATGCGTCCTGCTTCTACGGGCCGTTTCGCGACGCGGTCGGTTCCGCGGCGAACCTCGCAGGCGGCGACAAGTCAACTTACCAGATGGCGCCCGCCAACAGTGACGAGGCGCTTCGGGAGGTTGCTCTCGACCTCGACGAAGGTGCTGACTTCGTCATGGTCAAACCTGCGATGCCGTACCTCGATGTCGTGCGGCGTGTACGAGATCAGTTCGGTGTGCCGACGTTCGCCTACCAGGTCAGCGGCGAGTACGCGATGCTCAAGGCGGCGGCGGGCAACGACTGGCTCGACGAGAAAAAATCCGTGCTCGAGTCGCTGCTTTGCATCAAGCGCGCCGGTGCCAACGCTGTACTCACGTACTTCGCGCTGCAAGCGGCTCGCTGGCTCAACGAATAGGTATACTGCCTCCTGGATAAGCAGCCTTGGTAACTAGCACGGTGACGGTCGACCGCTACGGCGTGATGGGATACCCGGTGTCGCACAGCCGGTCCCCTGTCATCCACCGCCTGTTCGCCCTGCAAACCGGGGAAAACCTGCAATACGAATTGCTTCGTGTCACACCCGAGAAACTCGAGGAGGCCGTACGCCAGTTCCAGCGCACCGGCGGCAAAGGACTCAATGTCACGGTGCCGCACAAGCGCGCCGTCTGCAGGCTCGTGGATCAGCTGAGTGAGCGCGCCAGCACGGCTGGCGCCGTCAACACGCTGACATTTCAGGACAGCGAGATATTCGGCGACAATACCGATGGCATCGGTCTGTTGCGCGACCTCGTCGTCAATCTTGGGCTGAATCTCGACAGTGCGAACATCCTCATTCTCGGTGCGGGCGGTGCAACACGGGGCATCGTCGGGCCACTGCTTGAAATGCGGCCTCGAACATTGCGTATCGCGAATCGCACGCTGAAGCGCGCCGAGGACCTCGTCGAACGTTTCGAGAGAATGGGTCCGGTAACCGCCTGCCGTTTCAACGTCATTCCGGTTTCCGAGCCCTATCACCTGATCATCAACGCGACATCGGCGGGCCTGGAGGGCGAGACACCTCCGTATCCGGCGGCGGCCGTATCGGAAAAGACTTTTTGCTACGACCTGTCCTACGGCATCAACCCGACACCATTCAGTATCTGGGCGCGCGACCAGGGCGCCGCTCATTCGGTAATGGGCTGGGGCATGCTCGTCGAGCAGGCCGCCGAGTCGTTTCACATCTGGCGCGGCGTTCGCCCCGACACAAAACCCGTGCTGAAGCAGATGTCGATCAACGCATAGTGACGAGTTCTTCGGCACTCGTCGGGTGAATTGCGACAGTGTCATCGAAATCTTTCTTCGTCGCCCCCATGCGGATCGCAACCGCAAATCCCTGCATCATCTCATCGGCACCGTCACCGATAACGTGGCAGCCCACGACACGTTCATCATCGCCGACCGTAATCAGTTTCATTACCGAGCGTTCTTTCCTGTCGCCGAGCGCGTAGTACATCGCAGTGAATCCTGACGTATAGACCTGGACGTCGTCGCCGTACCCGGCTCGAGCTTCGGCCTCCGTGAGCCCGACCGTTCCCATCGGCGGATGACTGAAAACGACGGTCGGGATCATCGAGTACTCGAGATGGCGACCTTCCATGCCGCCATAGATTCGGTCGGCGAGGCGCCGCCCGGCGGCGATGGCAACCGGCGTCAGGGCCTGCGACCCCGTCACGTCGCCAATCGCGAATATGTGTTCGACATTGGTCTGCTGATACTTGTCCACGGGAACGAAGCCACGCGCATCGATCTCGACGCCCGCCTTGTCCAGCGATAACCCGTCGGTGTTCGCCCTGCGCCCGATCGCCCAAAGGAGGCAATCCGCCGGTCCGAACCGACGGCCGTCCTCGCTCATCAAAACGATGCCGTCGTCGTTCTTTTCGACGCTCATCGGAATCACTCCGGTTTCGATCGCGATACCGCTCTTGTACATGGCTTCCATGACCTGCTCGCCGAGCATGGCATCGAAACTGCGTATGACGCCGTCTTTGCGAACCACCATTTGTACGTCGCTGCCGAGGGCATTGAAGACCCCACCCAACTCGACGGCGACGTAGCCGCTTCCGGCGATCAGGATGCGCTGCGGCCGCTCCTCAAGAAGGAAAAAATCGTCGGAGACGATGCCGTGGTCGGCGCCCGGCACGTCCGGTACCGTTGGCCGACCCCCCGTCGCAATGACGATGCGCTCAGCGCGATACTTCTCATCGCCGACAGCCACGGTGTTTGCGTCAATGAACCGCGCCGCGCCGGCAATGTACTCGACGCCGCGTTTATCGAGATTATTTTCGTAAATACTGTTCAGGCGTTGGACATAGGCATCGCGGCGGGTTTTGAGCGCCGCCCAGTCATGCCCCCTGACATCGACATCAAAACCGTAATCGGCGGCGTGACGTAAGTGGTGGCTGTGCCCGGCCGCATACCACATGACCTTTTTGGGCACACAGCCAACATTTACACACGTCCCGCCCAGCGGCCCGTATTCGATCGCCGCGGCGCTCGCACCATATTCTGCCGCACGCTGCGCGTGTGCGAGCCCACCGCTGCCGCCACCGATGACCAGCAAGTCGTATTCTTTTGTCAAACCACTCTCCTTGTCGCAGCGCCTGTTTTGACGCGATCTGCTAACATCCAGCGCCTGAAAAGGATATCAGGCACACCGATGAGCAACCCATTACTGGACACTTCGTCACTGCCGCGTTTTGCCGACATTACTCCGGATGACGTGTTGCCGGCGCTTGAGCAACTGATCGCGGCCCAGCGTAGCAAGCTTGACGAATTGCTGGACAGTACTGCGGAGCCCAACTTCGATTCGCTCGTCGCTCCCCTCGAGGACATGGAGCATGAGCTGTCGCGTGTCTGGTCTCCAGTCAGCCATCTGCAGGGCGTGCTCGGCTCACGCGAGTGGCGCGACGCCTACAATGCTGCATTGCCGATACTGACCGAGTACGGCACCGAAATATCACAGAACACCAGGCTGCAGCAGGCTTACGCGCACGTCGACAGCCGTTTGCCTGCGAACACCAGCGAGTCCCGCAGGAGCACCGTCACGCATGCGCTGCGGGACTTTCGCCTCGCCGGCGTCGACCTGCCAGAGGCGGACAAGGTGCGCTTCAAGGAAATCATGCAGACGCTGGCCGCCACGCAGGCCGAATTCGACCACAACATACAGGACGCATCCGATGCCTGGTCCCTGCACATTGATGACGTGTCCGAGCTCGACGGCCTGCCGGCACAAGCGCTGGCGCGCGCCGAGGCTGAGGCAGCGAAGCAGGAGCGCGACGGCTGGCTCCTGACGCTCGACTACCCGACGTACCACGCCGTCATGACCCACGCCGAGAATCGCGGTTTACGGGAAAGCCTGTATCACGCCTGGGTGACCCGGGCCTCGGAGCGGAGCGCAAGTACACAGTGGGATAACAGTGCCAATATCGAGGCGATCCTCGCGCTGCGCCACGAGGCGGCAGCACTGGTCGGGTTCGACAACTACGCCGGCTACTCGCTGGCCACAAAAATGGCCGAGACCCCCAGCGAGGTCGTCGAGTTTCTTCGTGAGCTTGCGTCACACTCACACGAGGCTGCGATCAGCGAGCTGAATGAGCTGCGTGACCTTGCCGGCATGGCCATTGAGCCATGGGATATGTCTTTTTACCTGGAGAAGCTCAAGCAGGAAAAATTCTCCATTTCGAACGAGGAATTGCGGCAGTACTTTCCGGCAGCGACCGTCGTTGGCGGGCTGTTCAACCTTGCCAGCAAACTTTACGGCGTTACCCTCGAACGCGACGACAGCGTCATTACCTGGCATGACGATGCTCGCTACTACAAGGTGCAGAACAGCGACGGCGAGGCAATCGGCGGCTTCTACACGGACCTCTTCGCCCGCAGCGGCAAACGCACGGGCGCCTGGGTTGACGACTGCATCAATCGCAAGAATCTGAATGGCAAGGCGACATTGCCGGTCGGCTATCTCGTATGCAATTTTTCGCCGCCCGACGAAAACGGCCGCTCACTGCTGACACACGACGACGTCGTGACCGTGTTCCACGAATTCGGCCACATGCTGCATCATCTGCTTACGCGTATCGATTATCCGAGCATCGCCGGCATCAACGGCGTGCCGTGGGACGCGGTCGAATTGCCCAGCCAGTTCATGGAGAATTTCGCCTGGAGTTTCGATGTACTCGAACGCTGTTCGCAGCACGCCGATACCGGCAAGCCTCTAGCCCGCGATCTCTTCGACAAGCTCGAGAACAGCCGCCACGCTGGCGCCGCGTTGGCAATGATGCGGCAAATCGAGCTCGGGCTCTTCGACATCAGGCTGCACACGGAATACGACCCCGGGGCCCAATCCGCCGAACTGGAAATACTGAAAGAGGTGCGTGAGGAGGTTTCGTTGATCCGCCACCCGGAGTACAACCGCCTTCCACACGGCTTTTCGCACATCTTCGCAGGCGGCTACGCCGCCGGCTATTACAGCTACAAGTGGGCGGAAGTTCTCGCCGCCGACGCGTACGCAGCGTTCCAGGAAGCGGGCATCTTCGACACTGAAACGGCGGGCCGTTTTCGTCGCGAGATTCTCGAGGTGGGCGGCAGCCGCGACTTCATGCAGGCCTACATCGAGTTTCGCGGCCGCAAGCCCGATATCGACGCACTTTTGCGCCAGTGCGGAATTCTCAGCTCGTGAAGATCGCAACGTGGAACGTCAACTCGATGAAGGTACGCCTGCCGCACGTTCTCGAGTGGCTCTCCGCCGCCGAACCCGACGTCCTCGTCCTGCAGGAAATCAAGCAGCTTACCGAGGTGTTTCCAGGCGATGAGCTTGCCGCGGCCGGCTATCGCTCGATTGCCAACGGACAGAAGACCTATAACGGCGTTGCCGTAATCAGCAGGCAGAAACCCACGGACCCCGATTTCGAATTTCCGGGCTTCGACGACCCGCAGCGACGCGTGCTCACTACGACGATTGGTGACGTCCGCGTAGTCAACCTGTACGTACCGAACGGTTCCGAGGTCGGCTCCGAGAAATACGACTACAAGCTACGCTGGCTTCGTACCTTGCGCGACTACCTTGCCGTCCAACTCGAGCAGCACGAAAAACTCGTCGTTCTCGGCGATTTCAATATCGCGCCCGCCGATGAGGACGTCTATGATGCCGAGAAATGGGGAGAGGCGATTCTCTGCAGCCCGCCTGAGCGTGCGGCGCTGAAAGAACTGCTGGATCTCGGTCTGACCGACGTATTTCGCGAGTTCGATCAGCCTGAGAAGAGTTTCAGCTGGTGGGACTATCGAAGGGCGGGCTTTCAGCGTAACGCGGGGCTGCGCATTGACCTGATTCTTACCAGCCCGGCAATGACCGGAAGCTGCTCGAAAAGCTACATCGACCCCGAGCCGAGAAGCTGGGAGCGGCCGTCCGACCATACACCGGTTATCGCCGAATTCTCCCCGTAGCATTAGCCCCGAAGTACTGGGGGCCAAGGATTTCGCCGTGTTGCGAACATGACATATTGTGGAATATCGCCCGAATTGCCGGAAACGTCCCGTGTATCATTGACGTATGTGCTCCCGCGTGTGAATGGATTCGTGTCGCTGTCAGGGGGACGGCATGACTGACCCCGGACACAATCGGACAGCGGGGGATACGGCTAACAAAAATAAGAAAGGTCTCGTGTCCCAGGATCGGCGTAACAACTACGACGTGACAGATACAGTGCAAGTCAGTGATCCGGCTGCCGTGCGCAATGCCGTGTGGGAGCTGTTTGCGCAGACTTTTCCGGGGGCCTCGTTCGACAAGCTGTGGCTTGCCTTCTACGATTTCGAGCGCTTGTTCACGGGTCGCTATCCCGGCTATCTCGGCTGCGACACGACATATCACGACATGCAACACACGCTCGACATGACGTTGGCGCTGGCGCGTCTTGTTGCCGGCTACGAGCGCAGTGTCGACCAGTCAGATCGCCTGGGAGCACATCGCGCTCAAATGGCGATCATTACGTCGCTATTTCACGATTCCGGTTACATTCGCCACGAGGAGCGTGACGCCGACTTCGTCAATGGCGCGGAATTCACCCTCTACCACGTTTCCCGCAGCGCCGGTTTCCTGCGCGCCTATTTGCCCGAACTCGGCCTCGTGAAGGACTCCGGTATCGCGAGCATGATCGTTCATTTCACGGGCTACGAACTCGATCTCGACGAGATCGAGCTCGAGGATCCGCGCGATATCATTTGCGGCCACCTGCTCGGTACGGCAGACCTGATTGCACAGATGGCGGACCGCTGCTATCTCGAGAAATGCCGTGATCGCCTGTACAAGGAGTTCGTGTTGGGCGGCGTCGCCGTTGAAAACGCCAAGCCCGGCGAATATATGGTGCGGTACAAATCCGGGCAGGACCTGTTACAGAAAACGCCGATCTTCTATCAGCAGGTCATGCGGGATCGACTGAACCTGAAGTTCAATCGCGCCTATCGCTATATCGAGGTCCTCTACGAAGGCCGCAATCCTTACATCGAGGCAATCCGCAGCAACATCACCCACCTCGTACGCATCATCTCGACAGGTAACTGGGCTTTGCTACGTCGCGATCCGCCGTACTTTCTGGGCATTGTCGGCGCGTTCGAGGACGTGGAACACTTCGTCAGCAAGCAGCTTGCGTCTCTGACGGGCCGGGCCATCGAGAAGCATGAATTGCTAATGCCGGTTTGAGCCGGACGCCGGGCGGCACTCCCGCTGCCAGGCACGCAAAGAGGCGTACTGCTCCCTGCTCAACCGGCGGTTGGCGTAAAAGGCTGCCAGCGCCGCTCCGAACAGCGCGTAGATAAGGTCAGCCGCTGTAATCACCTCATCGAAAAACACCGGCCAGGTCATCGCCGTGACCGCTCGAAGGATGGTCAGTGTGCCGGTCTCGTATTCCGCTGCCGTGAAAGCCGCGGCAACGACGACGTTGCCGACCAGCGCGCCGCCTACGGTAGCGAACGCCGCCACCACGGGAAAGCGCCAGTCGAGACCACGGCCGGCACGGCGCACAGCCATTCCGATGAGCAGCGCCAGCACCAGCGTCATCCATGGAAACACGCGACTGATGGCGACCGAGAGCATCGCCCACGCGGCGCTGAAAACGATGATCACGATCAGACCGGCGATGATTGCGCCACGCATTGATTGCGATCGCATGAGGCGCGCACCCTGCTCCGGATCGGGCCTGAAATCGCTCGCCGGCGAGTGCCTCCTGGGCAGTCGTAGCACCTGGTTACTATGTTCCGCAGTCATCTGTCAAAGAAGGTTCCTGGTGCGCGTAATGGTAGACTGCGCTACTCGCAGACTGGCAAAGATACCGGAGCCCGCCGCCATGAGCCAACTGATCCGCTGCGCCATCGCAACCGCTTTTTTCCTTGCCGTTGTGCCGGTACCCACCATGGCGCAACAGGACGACGTGCCTATCACGGAGAAAATTCGCCAGGCACAAGCAATGATCCGGTCGGAATTCAGGCAGATCCTGCGTGACGAAATGATGCTCACCGAGGACGAGAAGCGGACCTTCTGGCCCCTGTACGAGCGCTACAGTGCGGAGATGCGCGTCATCAACGATCGCTACCTGCAGATCGTGGCCGAATTCGTTGAGCGCTACTACGATAACGATCTCACCGACGACGATGCGATTCGGCTGATGGAAAAATACTTCGAAGTGCAGATCCAGGTCTTGCAGCACCGGCAGAAATACTTCACGCAATTCGTCGAGATCATGAGCGGCATCAAAGCGACGCGTCTGTACCAGCTCGAAAACAAGGTGCAGGCCGAGGTGGACGCCGCACTCGCCGTCGCGATTCCCCTTGCCGACCCGCGCTAGGTAGCCGTGACAATGCGTGCAGCGTGGTTTGAGAAGTTCGGCGCAGCGAGCGACGTGCTCACATTGGGAGATCTCGACGCTCCGGAAGCGGGCCCGGGCGAGGTGCTGGTGCGCATGCACACCAGCGGCATTAACCCGTCGGATGTCAAGAAACGCGCCGGTTCGTTCCCGAAGCTGCTCGACGCCGGTTTGGTCATTCCCAACAGCGACGGCGCGGGCATCATCGAGGCAATCGGTGACGGCGTCGACAAGAGCCGTATCGGCGAACGCGTATGGGCGTTCCAGGCGCAATACGAGCGACGTTTCGGCACGGCGGCCGAGTACCTTGCGATCAGCAGCAACTGCGCGCCGCGTCTGCCGGAAAACGCCGGCTTCGATGTCGGCGCCTGCCTCGGCATTCCCGTCATGACCGCACACCGAGCCGTGTTCGCGGACGGTGACGTCGACGGCCAGACGATACTTGTCACCGGCGGCGCGGGTCGCGTCGGCTTCTACGCCGTGCAATGGGCCAGCCGGGCCGGCGCAACCGTCATCGCGACGGCAAGCAATCCCGACGACGCCGATACCTGCAAGAGAGTCGGCGCGCATCATGTCGTCAATCATCGTGACGACGACTTCGCCGCAGCAATCCTCGAGGCCAACAAAGGCCCGCTTATCGACCGCGTCGTCGACGTCGAGTTCGGCGCCAATCTGCCGGTATCCGTCGAAGTGCTGCGGATCGGCGGAACGATCGCGACCTATGCGTCAACCGAGGAGCCGGAACCGACGTTGCCGTTCGTCCAGATGATGTACAAGGACCTGACGATTCGCATGATCATCGTCTACGCAATGCCGGACAGTGCCAAAGACCATGCCATTGCCGATATCAACAATGCGCTCAAGGAAGGCTGGCTGCAGCACCGTATCGCTCACACGATGCCACTCGATGAGATCGCTGCAGGCAATGAGGTCATCGAGCAGGGCGAGTGCCGCGGCGCCGTCATATTGACGCTCGCCTGAGCCGAAACTCTGGGCGGCTTTAAGGGTCCCGGGGGCGGGGCCTGTTCACTTACCAGTAAGCGCTCAGGTACACGAACGCACCATCAATACGCGACTCCGCATACCCTTTCCAGTTGTCGTCCGTGATACC
>Ga0255054_10002513_pt1 | contig 10455 bp, 12 predicted proteins | sample JV7_2_23_MG_FD_188634 | JGI IMG/M metagenome (GOLD analysis project Ga0255054, IMG submission 188634) | Seawater microbial communities from Jervis Inlet, British Columbia, Canada - JV7_2_23 | ecosystem: Environmental > Aquatic > Marine > Inlet | place: Canada: British Columbia | collected... | reverse complement strand
CTTTGCTCCAGTGTGGCATCGGCGAGTTCGGTACGAAGCTGTTCCGAATAGGCCCTGAAACGCTCCGCGAACATCTCGCGTATCGTCTCCCGTCCACTGTTGTGCGCAATGAAAGCGAGAGCATCCTTGAGCGCCTCGCTGTACTGCTTCGGAAACAAGGCCTCGCCGTCGTCGCTCAACCGGTACACGTAGGTCGGTGCGCCCGTTCCCCGTTGTTCCCGACCGTAAACAACCAGGCCCTCTACTTCAAGCTCTTTTAGGTGTCGCCGAACTGCATTGGCGGACACGCCGAAGACCTTGGCTAGTTCCTTGGCGGTTGCCGGCTGAGCCTTTTTCAGCTCGAGCAGTATCTCTCCGCGCGGTCCCTTCTGACCGGCCAGTCCAGGCGTGATCGGATTCATGAGGCACGAAGCCTAATCGCCGGTCCACCTTTTCGCAACTAATTCAACGCTTTTGTTTGCGAACACCTCGACCCAACCACCTTAACACATTTGTTTTCAACATGTTAACAGCAATTGCTTGACATCTAGCAGAATCGGACTAGATTGATGGCAGATAAGTTTGTATTACAAATCAATATGCACCACCGACGAATTTGCGTTACTCAAGGATCTGGAGGGCGACCGGTGACAAAGAATGCGGATCTCAAACGACTCGAGAAAAAGGCGTGGACATCCTACCACCAGGATGGACTGGTGGACTTCTTTCTCGGCTTCTTGCTCATAGCGGGCTTCCTGGGTTACAGCGCTGGCGATATGGGACGGATCCTAGGGCCCGTCCTGCAGCTATCGTCCGCCGGTTTCCTCATCCTCTCAAAGAAGCTGATCACGGTTCCCCGTATGGGCCTGGTGGAGTTCGGTCCCAACCGGAGAGCGAGAAAGCGGAAGGCCGCGCTCATCGCGACGGTCGCGGTGCTTGCTACGGTAGCTCTGCTGGTACTTACTCTCACCGGAAATGTTGGATGGATACGTGACAATCACACGGCCTTTTCAATCCTACTCGGCGTAGGGGTCTGGCTGGTGTTCAGTTTCTTCGCGTTCATGCAGGATTTCCAACGGCTGTACATGCTTGGGGCGCTGTTCGCAGCCGCAATCACGCTCACCGAGCTGTTGGATAGCCCGATTCCCATTCTGGTCGCGGGGGTCGCGGCCTGTATCTCCGGCTTGATTCTGCTCAGGCGTTTCTTGCGGCGGTACCCGCTACCGACCGAAGCGGAGTTGGGAAGCAACGGATGACTGATGACATGGGAGGAATCGAGTCGCTGGTCAACATCGACCGGCTGATTCACGAACCGGCGAGATTGATGATCATGACGTATCTGTACGTCGTGGATGGTGCCGACTTCCTCTTCCTTGTACGGCAGACGGGTTTGACGTTGGGTAACCTGTCGTCACACATGAGCAAGTTAGAAACCGCCGGGTATGTCGACATCGCAAAGAAGTTCATCGGCAAGAAACCACACACGATGCTCCGACTCACTGAACAGGGACGTGCTGCGTTCAATGAATACCGCAGAAGTATGGAGAGGTTGCTCGGAGAACTGGAGATTCCAGACGCAGCACAAACTGATCAAATCGAGGTGTAAGTAAAATGGAACTTCGCAACACGATTTGTCTAGCGCTAGCGGTCCTGCTGAGTGCCGTGGTTAACCATGGGGCCACCGCGCAGTGGAAGGGCACGGTGAGAGACAGTGCTGGCATAACGATCGTATCGAACACCGATCAGGGCAGCTGGAATTCCTCAACTCAATGGCGCGTGGAGGAAGAATTGAGGATCGGAGTAGCAGAGGGCGATCCGAATTATCAGTTCGGGCGGATCGGCTGGATTACCGCCGGATCCGATAGAACCATCTATGTTCTCGACCAACAGGGCCAACACGTGAGAGCTTTCTCATCGGAAGGCCAATATGTGAACACCTTCGGTGGGCCCGGGGCTGGACCCGGTGAACTCGGTGCTGGTGTGATCTTCGTCTTGACCGGACCAGGTGATACGCTATTCGTGCCGGACGTGGTCAATCGACGCGTCAACCTTTTCTCTCCGGGTGGTTCCGACGCTGGGAGCTTCCCTCTAGATATACAGAAGGGTCTCCCCACTGTATGGAAGGGTACGTCAGCTGGAATAGTGGCGTGCCAGGTTCGCCCACTGAACCTGCCCCAGCCGACCGTGGCCGCTGCAGCTTCCACACGAGACACAACGGACGCGATCGTATTGTACGACACCAAAGGCTCTGCAATCGACACCGTCTTGAAGTTTCCCTCTGGCAAAACGCTGAACCTCGGCGGCAGTAACCCCGAAATAAACCTCTACTCCCCAGAGCCCGTGTGGCATCTGGCCGATGACATGAAGGTTCTCTATGGAGTGAACGACAACTATCGCATTTGGGTGTACTCCGCAGCCGGAGAGCTGGAGCGGATTATCGAGATGCCGTTTGAGCAGGTACCCGTCGGCGAGCGGGACAAGCGTCTCATCATGGAGTTCTTGGAGGAAGCTTGGGTGGATGCCGGAGTGCCACCAAGCGCACTAACGCAGCTCCGATCCTTCGTTCACTTTGGAGAATTCATTCCCGCCTTCGCCACTGCCCAGACTGGCCCAGCAGGTACGATCTGGGTGCAACACTCACAACCGGCTTCTGAGCTGAGCGACGAGGAGTTGGAGGGCTATAACCCTTTAGAGGCGTCGGGTGCCCCTGAGTGGGACGTGTTCGACACAGATGGGAAGTTCCTCGGGGTCGTCACCATGCCACCACGGGTAGCTCCAAGGTTATTCCGGGGAGACAGAGTGTACGGCGTGGCGCGCGGTGAGTACGACGTGCAATACGTGGTGCGGTTGCGTATTGTCGGGATGTAGCCAACTCACTCGCTGCGTCTGAATCGATCTTCCCGTCGCAACAGGTCCTGGTAGGCTTCCGGAGTATTGAGTTGGTCGACTACCGCTGAATCATCGACCGGGACCTGCAGCACCCGGTCAGGCCGGGCTCGCACGACCCCCCTGGCCCCTTCGTCATCAGGGACAGCTAGCAGCTCTGCGAACACCGGTCGCCCGAAGATCACGGGGTGGCCCCGGCGCTCCTCGTATTGCGGCACTACGATGTCAGCCTTGCCCAGCTTGAATCCGTCGATCAAGACTCGCGCGGTCTCCATCGCGACGTGGGGAAAATCCACCGGCCAGACTAGCAGGCCCTCGACGGGGTGACCCCAAATCTCTCTCACGGACGCCCTGATCGACCCGATCGGCCCAGCATCCATGTCGTCGTTGTGAATCACCTTCACATCGTGCAAGTCGTGATCGGACAAGATGTTATCAGAGGCAGCGCCAACCACTACCAACCGCTGAACGCCAAGTGCCTCCGTTGCATCCAGAATAGTTTGCAGAAACGTCCTGTTGTGAAACTTGAGGAGAGCCTTCGGGAAGCCCATGCGCGACGAAGTGCCCGCGGCGAGAATTGTGGCCGTAATCATCTCAAGATCTTACATTGGTGGCCCCGGTTCAGGGAGGGAGCAATAATGGCTATCCGTCCAGTTCGCCTATTGGGCGATCCAGTCCTGCGCAGTGAGTGCGAGCCGATCAAGCGACCACGATCGCCAGCCGTGAGGCTCGTGGCCGACGATTTGCGGGAAACGCTGCGCGACCTCAAGACGCGGCACGGCTTCGGCAGCGGACTCGCAGCACCCCAGATCGGTGCCCCCATGCGTCTCATCTACATCGAGACCGACGAGCCGCTCTATCTCATCAACCCGCAGGTCCTCGACATCGGGACCGATGACTTCTTGGTTTGGGACGACTGCTTCTCCATACCCGACCTACTGGTCCGAGTCCAGAGGGCACACAACATCCAGGTCGGGTTCCAGGATCTCCTGGGCCAACGCCAGAAGATCGAGGCCGAGGGCGCCATGGCCGCGTTACTGCAGCACGAGATCGATCACCTAGACGGGGTCCTCATCGTGGACCAACCATCGGGGCTCGATGCGTTTTGTCAGCGCCAGGAGTGGAACAAGCAGCACACCAAGAACGGGCAGTACGGAGAGCCGCATGCGCGCAGGGGGCCGTAGGGCCCCCCCGGGATCACTGCTGCGGTTTCAGCTCCCAAAGCACGTTGATGATCACCCAACGGCCATCGAACTTGCCTAGCTGCAGGTAGTCGATCCAATCCCGGGCCACAATCTTCACAACAGCGGCGCCTGCGTAGACGTCGAGGATCGTCAGATCCCTCTGTTGCTCGTCCTTAGGTGTCTGCTTGCCGTATCCACCTTTGGTGGCCTCTACCAACTGCTCGGCGGTCATGTGGCTCAGTGAGCTGGAACCGTCTTGGCCTGTGCGGACGATCCGCTTGGCAAGGTCCGGATGCAGCGCCCGCTCCATCCTGTCAGCATCACCGGCGTACCAGCCCTCGATGTAATCCAACGCGGTAGCCGTAATGGCGGCCGAGTCAGTTGCCGGTTGGGCGTGTATGGTTGCAGCAAGGGCGACGAGCCCCGCTGCCAACACCACGGCTGTCGTTCGCATGACAATCTCCTGTTCTCTTAATCGCGACCCGCTACTAATGCCTACCGCATGACAAGCGTGGAGGTTTCAGCTCCTGTCCGAATAGAACAAGCTCGGGCCCGGATGGCACCGTGGCCTCGGCATCTCGAGCGAGCATACACTCAAGTCGGCATAGCATCACCGTAGCATTACTGATGCGACACCGACCTTCGGATTCGACGTCGTAAGTCATTCCTTGACAACAGATTAACCGGCGTTTGTTCCAAAGTGGGGTCGCTGTGTGGGAAAACGATCGGGTAGACAACGCGCTCGCTGTGGTCAGCCGGTCCATGATGACGGCTTTTAGATATCGCCTTCACTGGCGATGTTTCACCATTGCCCGTGGGAAAGAGACCGCCAACTAGCTCACCTCAGCTAATCGCTGATGCAGACGCCCTGAAACGGCTGGTGGACCGGCTTGCCCAACAAAAGCGCATCGCGCTGGACACCGAAGCAGCCTCGTTTCACCGCTACGTAGATCGGGTCTATCTGATCCAGCTTGGATCGGACGTCGAGACAGTTCTAGTCGATCCTCTAGCCGTCGACGACCTGAGTTCGCTCGGTCAACTCCTCAAGGAGCCCACCATCGAGATCGTGCTACACGACGCGGACTACGATCTCCGAATCCTGAACCGCGACTACGGGTTTACTGCGCGCTCACTTTTCGACACCAGAGTCGCAGCACAACTCGCCGGGGAGCCAGCGGTGGGATTGGGCGCACTGCTGGAAAAGCACTTCGGCGTCACCCTCAACAAGAAGCTCCAGCGCGCGGATTGGTCGCGCCGGCCACTGACACCCGAAATGATCGAGTACGCAGCGGCCGACGCCCGTTACTTGCCATCGTTGCGCGATCGACTCGAAAGCCAGCTAGAGCGGGAAGGACGTCTCGAGTGGGCACACGAGGAGTTCCGCCTCCTGGAAGGAATCAGGTGGAAGCAGCCGGTAAAGAACGCTGAGGCATATCTGCGCGTGAAGGGCGCCAAGGCCCTGCCGAGGAGATCGCTCGCCGTTTTGCGAAACGTGTTCGAGTGGCGGGAGGCGGCCGCCAAGGATCTGGATAGAGCTCCGTTCAGGGTATTGGGAAACGCGGCACTGCTTGCAATTGCCAGAGCGGCGCCTCGAAGTCTGAGTCGTCTCAAGGCTGTTCCCGGAGTTCCCGCCTCCGCCGTAGCCCGATACGGGGCGAACCTGGTACAAGTGGTGAAGCAGGGGATAGCAGTACCCCAAGCGGAGCTGCCGGTCGTGAAGCGACGGGCTCGCCCAGAACACGACCACGCCTATGACAAGAGGCTCGAGCTACTGAAGAACCTGCGCAACCGCAGGGCCAAAGATGTCGGGATGGAATCGGGAATGCTGTGTCCCAACGGAACCCTGCAGGCCGTCGCTCGTGCCACTCCGACCACCGAGAAGCAGCTCTCCAAGGTGAAGGAGCTCCGTAAATGGCAGGCAGAGGTGCTGGGTAAGCAGGAGATTGTCGCGGCTATGCAGGGCGCAAACTCAGAAGCCTAGATACGCACGCAGCTTGGGGTCCACCCGCTCGGGTGACCAATACGGCTCCCACACCAGCTCCACTGACACCTTGTCCACTCCCTCCAAATCGCGAACCGCAGCGTCAGCTTGTCCAACCAGTTGGCCGGCGGCCGGACATCCGGGTGACGTGAGCGTCATCTCGACCAGGACATCCCCACCGTTTACGTCGATAGTATACACGAGACCGAGGTCGACGATATTGAAGCCCAGTTCGGGATCAACGACCGTTCGCAACGCATCGCGGACTGTGTCTGCATCTACTGCCATCTGGTCCTCCTTGGCTGCCACCCCATCAAAGTAACCGCGCGCGTACCGGGATGAGGCCTGGCCCTGCCCGTCCTAACGCAAAGCGTCTCCACTCCTGCTTCCCACCGGCCCGTGGGTGCGCGCAACCCAGGCGTACACCTTCGCGGCCACGGGCATGATCCCCGGCAGGCTCATGACGGCCCTGGGAATCGAACCACCCGGCAGGTAAGCGAACGTCTCGCGAACCGCGGCTGCTCCGGCAAAGACGGCGCCATCGGGCCGAACTAGATGCACGGCCATGGCGAGTTCCTCGCGCTTCCTACCGGATAGCTCGGCGGCCTTGGCATCCTGAAGTGGCAGGTAGCACAGCCTCTTGCGACGATCCCAAGATACCACTCGCCCGACCCACCGCCGGCAGAAGCCGCAATCGGAGTCGAATATGAGAGTCGGTCTGTTGCGGGCCCCTGACGATCTGCCAACAACGCCTTCGCTCAGCATCGCTTCCGGATCTTGGCTCCGATAACCACCGAGGAACACTCCTCGGCCCTCAATGCCACGGCGGCATCGGCGATCCTACCTCTGATTGCTCGCAGCGTACTGATGGAGCGCCGCGTCCTGGGAGCATAGACTCGGTTCGTCAGAACGATCACGAATAGATCGCGACTGGGATCGATCCAGATCGAGGTGCCCGTGTATCCCCCGTGCCCAAACGCGCTGTCTGATAGCAGCCGACCAGTGTGCCCTTCCTCGGTCGTGTCGTTCATTTCCCAGCCGAGCGACCGATGTCGGTACCCGCGCTGAGTGAACATCTGTACCGTCTGTGGACGGAACAGCTGCACTCCGTTCGCGTCCCGACCTTGGTTCAAATACATCTGAGCGTATCGTGCCAGGTCCATTCCTGTGCTGTAGAGACCCGCGTGCCCCGACACACCACCGAGGCGCACAGCGTTTTGGTCGTGTAGCTCACCCGCGATCACGTAGCCCCGCCACAGACCAACCGGTGCAATCCGCGCCCTCAACCCACGCGGCGGTCGGAATCTGGATTGAGTCATTCCGAGCGGTTCAAAGACCTCTCTGGCTGCATACGCGTCGAGCGACAAGCCGGACGCGCTCTCCACTACCCAACCCAGCAGCATGGCATTGAGATCACTGTACTCCATGCGTGAACCTGGTGCCCAGCGGAGTGCTTCGGTTACCACCAGATGCCGCGCTTCTTCCGCGGTGGCGGCCCGGTCGTTGAGGGGTAGAAAAGCTCTCAGGCCTGATCGGTGTTCGAGCAGCTGGCGCACCGTAACCTGCCCCTTCCCCTCCCCGACGAAATCGGGCAGGTAGCGCTGCACCGGCACATCCAAATCGAGCTGCCCCGCCTCGACCAGTCTCATGACCGAGGCCGTTGTTGCGACTACTTTGGTCAGCGACGCGAGGTCATAGATCGTGCTGTCAGCGCTTGGCACGCGGCTGTCGGTCGAGTAGGTGAAGTGTCCATAACCCCTGGCCAACAACACGGTGTCTCTCGTACCGACCACGACCACAGCGCCGGGGAACGCCCCGACGCGGATCCCATCGGCCACGGCATCGTCGATACCGGCCAGGGCGCCGGCCTGGAACACGAACAAGAACGCAAGGATGAACGACATTGGCTCTCCGATGCCATTATTCTAGTGCACCTACACGAGACAACCAAACACACTCGGATAAAGAGGAGTCCAATGCGACGGCATGAGTGGCTCTTGTTGGCGGCAACCGCCTGGGCAGCACCTACGGGACCGGCGGTGGCCCAAGTACAGATGGACACGCTGGCACTCAAGGCCCACACCTATTTCTTGGCGCACGACCTGTTGCAGGGCAGAGCGACAGGCACCGTGGGAGCCGAGCTGGCAGCGCTATACATTGCCGGTCAGTGTCGCGCGCTGGGGCTTCTGCCCGGCGCGGCTGACTATCTGCAGACGGTGGGACTCGAGGAGTCCACGGTGAGCAGCGAAACGGTCCTGCGGGTGCGTCAGAACATGCGGGAAACCGATTTCGGCTACCCCAACGATTTCACTCCTGACGTAGGGACCCGTAGTACCCTGGTCGACTTCTCAGGACCCGCTGTTTACGTAGGACCCGCAGGTGAACTCCGAGTAGAATCGCTGAGTGCCCTCGACTTGGATGGGGCGGTAGCGGTGGTTGCGGGTGCACGAGCATCCGCCACCGCGGCCGAAGCTTTGAAGAAGATGGGAGCAGTCGGCATCGTGCATCTCCTGGGTGACACGGGGACGTTCGACCTTTACAGACGCAGCAGGGGAAAGACCCGCTTGTACCACAGCGATTCAACCGTGCGGTCCTCGTTTCTGCCCGCTCTCCCGTCCGTCCTGGCAAGCCCCCGACTCTCCTATGAGCTGGTGAGCAGAACGGCCCTCGCTCGGGGTGGGTCGATGGAGCCGGCACCACTGGGCCGGGAGATCTCGTTTGAGATACAGCTAGATCGCAGGGCATTCGATGCCTCCAATGTGGCATGTGTCTCACCAGGCCACGACCCACAAGCCCGCGACACCGCGATCGTGTTCACAGCCCATTACGATCACCTCGGCGTCGGTGAACCGGATGCCTCGGGAGACACCATCTACAACGGCTTCTCAGACAACGCCGCCGGTGTCGCAATGCTCCTGGCCATCGCGAAAGCCGTGACGACCGATCCCAACCGCCAGTTCAGACATTCCGTCCTGTTCGTGTTCCTCGTGGGCGAAGAGCGCGGGTTGCTGGGCGCAGACTATTATGTCCACGATCCCGTTTGGCCATTGGATCGAACGGAGGCGGTGATCAACATCGACGCGGGTGCCCCACCGGGACTACAGGTCAGCTGGCGCCTGGCCGGCGTGGATTCAACTGGGCTGGGTGAACTGGCAATTGCAGCGGCCGCCGAACGTGGGTGGAGCATCACAACCTCACCCCCTCGTGCAAACTCCGACTATTACCCGTTTGTGCGAGAGGGGGTACCAGCGGTCTTCATTATCCCCGGACCGGATCCGTTCGAGGGGCTTTCGGCAGACAGCACGGCTGTCCTACGCAAGAGATGGGATTACTACCACCAGCCGGGCGATCACTGGACTGAGGATTTCCCGTTCACTGGTGTTGCGCGCTACGCAGAGTACGGCTACCTGATCGCGCAGGCCGTGGATACCAACTCGACCCCACTACCCCGACCTGAGGGACGCTAGTCTAGGGATCCCGAACAGATCCTGGAGGTAGCGCATAGAGCAACCGTGCGGAGCGGCGGTCGCGGGGGGTGAGGTCGTGAACCGAAGTGGCCGGGTACATGAGATCATCAGGATCATCCGAGTGGCCCAGGCCAAGTAGATGCCCTATTTCGTGAAGCGCAACGGTGTACGCCGCGTCACGGGACACCGAGCGCCCGTCACTCACATGAGTCGCGATGGTCAGCAGACCCCGCACCAGCCAACCGTCCGGATCCCACACCACATCGGCCTGACCGGTGCGCCGGATGGGAAACGATTCAATCCAATTCACGAAAACCTCGGCCTGTGCGGAGTCACGCACGAATTGGAACACCACGGGAATCGCCCCTACCCGTTCCCACCGCGTGAACGCTTCTCTCACGGCGCCGCGCAGGTCTTCCGAGTAACCTGGCACGGTCCCCACGGAGAGAAAAACGGTCAGTGGTTCGGTGGAACGGTTGCGCCAGCGCCTGAGGATCGAATCACCTTCGGAAAGTGCAAACCCCAAGTAGGTATCGGACTCGGCTATCCGGCGGCGAATGCTTTCACGTGAGGCCCGGACGCTGGCGACATTGCTGGAGCCGCTGGAGCCGCTCTGGGCGGACGGTTGTTGCGATCGGCCTGCCTCGGAACTGGACTGGCTGCCTCGACGACTGAGGCCGAACGCCATTAGCAACGTCACAACAACCAAGGCTCCCACGAGTGACGGTCTCATGAGTTCAATATGCCGGATCCCGTGTCCAGGATGCCAATCACGGGTGGCTGGCGCCCGAGGCTTGCTACACCTATCATTCCTAACCCGTTGAAACACAGCAACATTCGCTAGTTATGATAACGTGATTCTGAAGCTGCAATCAGACTGTCTCATGGGCGGGATCGAGCAAGACGCTGAGGAAGAATCGGCATGATCACGCCACCCGCCGGCCTAATAGTCAAATAC
>Ga0255054_10002511_pt1 | contig 10458 bp, 12 predicted proteins | sample JV7_2_23_MG_FD_188634 | JGI IMG/M metagenome (GOLD analysis project Ga0255054, IMG submission 188634) | Seawater microbial communities from Jervis Inlet, British Columbia, Canada - JV7_2_23 | ecosystem: Environmental > Aquatic > Marine > Inlet | place: Canada: British Columbia | collected... | reverse complement strand
GTAGGGCTCACTCTTTTTGAGAACCCAGTAAGTCGACTCTGCTAGATAGCGAGCGGTGGCACCGACGGCGACGGAATGCCCCTTGCGCCGGCGGATCCGTTCGTAGAGGTGGACGACGTATTTGTGCCGCCAGTTGGGGGCATGGCGGTGTCGGACGATCACATTGGCGGCCTCCCTGGCCTGTCAGCCAGGACAGGCGATAAAGGCCCACTTGAGATAGGTGTTGCACTGCTTGACCATGCGGCCGTAGTGGGCCCGGCCGGCGCTGGCGCTGAGTTTGGGAACGAGGCCGCAATAGCTGGTGAAGTGCTTGGCGGCAGAGAAGCGATCGATCGAGCCGACCTCCCGCTCGATGACGATAGCCAGCACTTTGGCTGGTCCGGGGACGGTCTGGACGAGCTGGATGGCTGGAGTGGTCTGGATGCGATCGACGATTCGATCTTCCAGCTGCCGGATGTAGCCGTTGAGAGCGTCCAGGATTTGCAGCTGATGACGGGCGCAGCGCTCGGTCTCCGCAGGAAGTTTCTGCAGCACCGCCTCCAGCTCGGGCCGCCACTTCGGGGCGAAGATGTCGCTGGCGGTGTCCAGGGACAGCGCGTACTTCGCCAGCGTGGAACGGATTCGGTTCTTGACCCGGGTACGGTGCTGGGAGAAGACCATCCGGGTACGGGGCAGCTCCCTCTCGTCGCGCACCTCGGCTGGTGGGATCCAGACCGAGGGCAGCTTGCCGAGATAGAGCAGGGTAGCCAGTCCCTGGGCATCGAGCTTGTCGGTCTTGTGGATGTTGCCCATCATGACCTTGACCTTGGCGGCGTGAGCCAGAAGCGGGATGCAGCCTGCGGCTTCCCTGGCCTAAGTCCACCAGGACAGGCGATCTCATCCACGATCCAGTACCAGTTTCCGACAGTCTCGAGAGCGACAGGTGTGCCTTTCGGGAACTGAGAGAGAAAGACCCAATGGCGTCCGGGACGTGGCCGACCCGAGTGCGCTGGACCAGGTTTCCCCTCCTATCCAGGGCTGCAAAGAGTGAAAAGTGTTTGTGGGCGTCACAACCGACCGTATAATCCGACTGAACCATGCTGCACCTCCTGTGGGCTGACGGGACTTTGACAGCCCCAGTCTACTGGGAGGTGCAGTGCTTTCATCTAATCAACTCGCTGGAGCGGACCCCGCTTCAGCTCATATGCGCACATGAAACTCGCTCCAGTGAGAACGAGCTTCTTCGTTGTAAGATCAAGGCGGGGCCGCTCCCTGGCCTAGTCCGCCACGACAGGCAGCTCGCAGCCGTTAGGCAGCAGTTCTGGTCTCCATTCGATGGCTGTGCGCTCTGAAGGAACATGAGCTCAGCTTCAGCAATTGGTTGCTGTTCATTCTCTGTTTGTAGTGGGAAAGAGAATTGAAGCAATAAGTCATCGGTTAATCGGCGAGGAACGGGGTGAAAGGAAGGTAAGTACCCAACGAATAGAAAAGCCGCACAGCCTGCGGAGAAGCCATGCGGCTCAGCATCTTCTGAGTTAGTTGCCTCTACTGCTTACCAATAATCAAGCAGCAAGGGACCGCTCAGGTTTGGCTACAGAGCCAGTACTTCGACAGCCGTCAGTCCTTTGGGTCCTTGCTCGACGGAGAACTCAACTTTCTGGTTCTCACCCAGAGAACGGAATCCTTCGCCCAAGATGGCCGAGTGATGGACGAACACGTCGTCACCGTCCTCGCGGGAGATGAAGCCATATCCCTTAGCGTCGTTGAACCATTTTACGGTTCCAGTTTCTTTTTCAGTCACTTGTTTTACTCCTTGATAGGTGTGAATCTGGTGAAGCAGTGAGGCGTTACAAAAAAAAGACCGCCCAGTCTCCGCAAGCCGGGGCGGCTTAACTTGATGCAGCCAAAACCTACTTCACATTAACGAGGCGTAGTCTATCATGTTTATTCTGAAGTGCCGCGCTTCGACTCAAGCGCTGGATCGCAATCATGCCAAGATTTGGCGAGTGTAGATTGGTGGATTAATGCGATGCCGCCTAACAACTCGCTGGAGCGGACCGGGGATTTCGCGCCAGAAGTAAGAGATAATCGAGGCGTGGGCTCCCGGAATTGCGCGTGTGGTAGCGATCCCCGGCCGCTCACTTGTGCCTGCGGCCTAAGCACAGGCAGCTCGCAGCCGTTAGACGCCAATAACCCAATGACTGACGATCTCGAAATTGACGCAAAGGATAAGAAGCAACGGTCAACTCTCTGGATTCTGCTATCAATCAACGCGGTAATGTTCTTCGTCGAGTTCTCGGCAGGAGTGCTTGCCCAATCCAACGGTCTGATTGGTGATTCGCTTGATATGTTTGCTGATGCCACGGTGTATGCGATCGCGTTGTATGCGGTGGGTCGTTCTAGCCTAGCAAAGGCGAATGCGGCTTTGATAAGCGGGATATCTCAGATTCTCCTCGCCGTTCTAGTTCTTACCGATGTAGCCAGAAGATTCATCGTTGGAAGTGACCCGCTGTCGGTTGTAATGATTGCAGTCGGCACATTAGCGCTTGTCGCCAACGTGATCTCAATGATCATTATCTGGAGCCACAGAAAGGGTGAGGTTCACATGAGGGCGAGTTGGATCTTCTCGCAGAATGATGTGATCGTTAACCTTGGGGTAATTCTTGGTGGTGTGCTTGTTGCTACGTTGGGGTCCCGGCTCCCTGACCTAATCATCGGAGCATTTGTGGCAGTCGTTGTGTTTAGGGGCGGCTTAGGGATCATCAGAGAAGCCAAGATAGAAAAACGAAAGGCCCATACGGCTGGCGTCTAACAACTCGCTGGAACGGTCCGGGGATGCTGCGCCAAAAGCAAGAGATGGTCGCTATGGGCGGTTTTGGAAGAGCCGGCGATCGAGACGGCGGCAATTCAACGACCTGTGCAGGGGACAATGTGGTTGCGCAAGCTTGGATTAGGATTTGACCGAACGAACCCCGGCCGCTCCCTGGCCTAGGTCCGCCAGGACAGGCAGCTCGCAGCCGTTAGCAGGCGCTTGAGACAAAGCAGATATCACCACGGTGACAGGAGCGTAAATACAGCTATGAAATCTCGAATTGGCAAAGCGGCCATCATATTACTTAGCGGGTTGGGGGCTATTTTCGCAGTCGCTCTTATTGCCGCAATGGTGGCCTTTTCACCCCAATACGTGCTGCGGGTGCTAGCGTGGCAAGAGTCAGATGCATTCGACTGGCAAAAGTTTCCTGCGCGAGAACTACAGCCGTCTGAAGTTCCCTCTCAGTTCGATAAGAGCCTAGATGATCGCGTACCAGCACTTTTCCAGAATCTTGCGGGAGTAGCAGATTGGGAATTGTTTCTGGAAGACTCGCAGACGCAAGCATTCATCGTGCTTCAAGATGGTGAAGTTCTCTATGAGCGATACTTCAACAATACACAGCGAGATTCGATTGTCACGTCGTTTTCCGTAGCCAAATCCTTCACATCGGCCTTGATTGGCATCGCTATCGAAGAAGGATTCATCGGCGATATAGATGACCCGGTTACAGACTATCTGCCAGAGTTAGCGGAGCGGGATCCGCGCTTCGAATCGATCACTCTTCGTCATCTGCTCATGATGTCTTCTGGGCTCGACTATCAAGCCTATCGTTCAGCCCTCTTCGACGGTGATGATCCGCTAAGCACCTACTATCCTGATCAACGGCAGATTTCACTCGACAACACGCGAATTGTCGATCCGCCAGGATCATACTTTCAATATAACAAGTACCATCCGCAGCTTCTGGGCATGGTCCTTGAGAGAACGACAGGGGTCCCCGTGACGGAGTATCTGCAGACCCGGATATGGGAACCGTTGGGAATGGAGTTCGGTGGATCTTGGAGCCTCGATAGTGAGAAGAGCGGCTTCGAGAAGATGGAGAGCGGAGTGAACGCGCGTGCGATCGATTTTGTAAAGTTCGGCCAGCTCTATCTAGAGAACGGCCACTGGAATGGTGTGCAGGTTATTCCGGCAGGGTGGGTGGCCGAATCAATACAGGTTGATCCATCTGTTCACAATGCAGCCTACTATCCAGAAGGATTCGGCCAGAGCATATACGACTCTGGGCAGGGTTATTACAAGTACATGTGGTATGGGTTATTCCGAGGTGAGGGAGATTACGATTTCGCAGCGGAAGGCGACAAGGGACAATTCATCTATGTCTCGCCGCACAAAAACTTGGTGATCGTCCGAAACGGCATAGACTATGGCCTTGTTTCCGATGACTGGATGGCGCTGTTTTATGACTTCGCGACGGACTTCTGATCGCGCTTGTTAAGCGATCAATCGGGATATGGCGCCAGCTAACAACTCGCTGGAGCGGGCCGGGGATTCCGCGTCTGGAGCAAAAGAAATTCATGCCAGGGGCAAATCGCTGAGTTTGTGATGGAGCGATCCCCGGCCGCTCACTTGTGCCTGCGGCCCATGTACAGGCAGCTCGCAGCCGTTTGCTGGCTCCTGTCCCCCTTCCACTTGTTCCTCTGCGCCCTGCGCCGGAGGAACAACCACTGATAATGAAATGATGGGCTTCGAAAATGTCGTCATCGCCGACATCATCAACCCTGCTATTCTGCTAGGCGCGATCTTCAACGAAGTTCTGTTCTTCGCTCATGCAGTAATCGCTGCGGCTTCCACCAGAAGACTCGCGCGACCGATGGGATGGCCAATAGGGATATCGCTTATTAGTTCTTTGGAACGGGCGAGGGATTATGGAAAAGTATAGGGAAGTCTGGATCTTTCGGTCTCTGCGAGCTGTAGTGGGTTGGATTGCTGGTTCGGCCTGGCGCTATTTCACGCTGATCTTCCTGTTGTCGTTGGCGATTCGCCACCACCAACTGAACCAGGTCAGTGGAAGGTTTCTGGTGCCGACCGGCGATCGGGAGCTTGGCGCGATTGCCATTTCACTGATGAAGACCGGGGAATTTGCGGACCCTTATCTTATCCCCACCGGACCGACAGCGCATTTACCGCCGATCCCCCCGCTGAAGGACAGCTTGATATACAGAGCGCTCGGGCTGACCTATAGAGCGGGCTATGTGAGGGCTATATCCATCATCGTTACCACGTCAGTTCTATATGGGATGCTGCCCTGGTTTTCAGAGCGGCTTGGCACTGGTAGGCGGGCGGGTGTGATTGCAGGGCTGGCAGGCGCGATTAGTGGGTTGGTAAGTGACATATGGGATATGCTGCCCGGACACGGGGAATATTTGACCGGACTGATCATGGGGTTGGTGCTGTTGGCCTTCTTGCGGCGCTGGAAGGAGCAAAGCGGGGGTTGGAGAGGTTCCTTACTGCTAGGACTGGCGATCGGTGCGGCTTTCCATGTGCAGCCTGCTCTTCTACCAGTGGTCTTGGGCTGTATGCTCTTCGAACTGTGGTGGGTGCAAAACCCGCGCAAATGGGCGCTCGTGGGCATGATCGCGCTTGGGATATTGTTCGCCTGCCTGCCTTGGGGTTGGCGGAACTATCGGACATTCAATGCGGTCTTTTTCATTCGCAGCAACCTGGGCGGGGAGCTGCGCCTCGCCTATAACGATGCAACCGCAGCAACGTTTGAGAAGATGGATGCGATGGGCGCACAATTCATCCACCCAGGCGCGGTTGTGTCAGAAGCGCGTAAGCTGATTGAATTGGGTGAGATCGAGTATATGAATCAGGCAGGGGGCGAAGCTTTGGCATGGATCAGCGCGCGCCCAGCTGAATCCCTAAGGCTGACTGCCCAACGCTTTGCCAATCTCTGGGCTGGGCCGCAGCACAAGCCGGTAGAGGACTCGCTTGATGTGCTGGCGCTGACGGTATTGGCGATTGTTGGCGCCTGGCGATCGTTTCCTAGGATCACGATCCCACAGCGAGCAGCGTTCTTGACCCCGCTTGTAACCTACCCGCTGATTTACTATATCGTTGCCTATATGCCGCGCTACAGAATACCGATAGATTGGATCTTGTATATCCTGGCAGGGGTCGCAATCTGGCAGGGGATTGGTGGATCCCTATCAATAATTGATGCCGGAAAAGCTTCCTATGGCAACCAAACGACGCCAATGAAGTTGATAGTGCCGATTGTCATTAGCGATGTGTGTGTTGAAGCTTGAAAAGGAAGCCACGTCCTGTTCATCCGGGTGACGTGCTGCTAGAGGAATTCCTCAGGCTAATATGGCTGAGTCAACGTTGGGTCGTGCTTGCGACGGGAGTTACTCCGCGAAAAATCAACGAGATTGTCCTTGGCGAGCGATAAATCTCAGCAGATACCGCCCTCCGCTTGGCGATGTTCTTCGGAAACTCAGCAGACCTGCTGCTCGAATCGCAGAAGGACTATGAGCTGAATGTGGTTAACCGACCAATTTGGGCAGCAAATCGAGCATGAGGTAAGTCTGCTTGCTTCCATCGAAGCGAGCAAATGTGCCCGCTAACAACTCGCTGGAGCAGACTGGGAAGGCTGCGGCAGGAGCAAGCGAGAGCTGAGGCGCGGACGCCCCGACTGGGACATGTAAAGGAACGGACCCCGGCCGAACAGCTCGCAGCTGTTAGGCGCACTCGCGGAGGCTTTTATGTCACGTACACTCCTCTTGATCCTGGCAACAACCGTCACAATTGGTGGTCTCGTGGTTGTGGTGTGGGGCGCGAGCCAAGTTCTCCGGCTCGCGCCATCTAGAGCTAGGCTTTTGGCCGGCATTCTTCTCTTGATCTATGGAGCAGTGCTCATCTTTCGACCATCCGCTTGGCTAGTTATTGACACCGCTGTTCTCATTGGGGCCGTCGGCGCTACGGTATTAATCGGAGGTAGCCTCAGCAGTTCCGGAGCGGTTGTTGCTATGGTCGTGGCCGCGGCAGCCGTTGATATCCTGTCTGTCTCCGGTGGCTTGACACGCGCCATTATCGACGGGTATCGGGAGGGCACCAGTGACTTGCTGCTGTACCTAGGACTGGTTGTGCCTATCGGTGGTCGCCTCACTCCCATTGTGGGGATCAGCGACCTGCTCATTGGTGGGTCCGCCGCCGTAGCGCTAATTCGACTCGGGCTCAGGCCTGTCGCCGTTATCGGAGCGATCGCCATCGGCCTTCTGGGAGCTCTCGTCTACGGGATATGGCGGGGAGGCGTCGCTGCCTTGCCATTCATTGCGATCGCCGTCCTTCTTCTTGTTTGGCGGAATTCAGCTAAATCGTCACGGCCTGTTGGCGGAGATTCCGCTCTTTGAGCGGGTGGCGTTCCTGCAGCGAGCCTTGGGCATTGTTGTGCGCCTAACAACTCGCTGGAGCGGACCGGGGAAGTTGCGGCTGATGCAAGAGATAATCACGATGTACGAATCTGCGCACGCTCTTAAGGGACCGAACCCCGGCCGCTCAACTCGCAGCCGTTAGGCAACCGTTCTAAATCCCAATTGCAGCTTTATCGATCAATTGGCTACTCGCCGAGTCGACGACTGTTGACAATATGTCCATACTGACATATCTTTCAGGTGAATGGTTGCAGATGACAAACCACTTGTTTGGTTGCACTGAGAGGTCAAGTCGCCGCCATTTTCGACTGAGGCGAGGATTAAAGCGGGCCATTTGCTTAGGAGGTTACAGAAGGGCGAGTCGTTGTCATTGCCCCACTCCAGACCTATGCCATCCATCGATCCCCGCGTTCACGAGCTGAGGATCAACGATCGAGACAGGACTTGGCGGATGATCTACCGAATAGATGCGGATGCGATTGTGCTGGTGGAAGTGTTCGCCAAGAAGAGCCGGCAGGCCCCCAATCGCATCCTGGAAACCTGCAGGCAGCGGCTTGCAGCATACGATGCAATCGCCGGAGGTGAAGCACATGGATAAGAAGAAACGGGAGCTTCTTGAGGCTCAAGGCTGGAAAGTCGCTGGCGCGCAAGAGTTTCTTGAGCTCAGTAACGAGGAGCTCGAATATATCGAAATCAAGATCGCTCTCAGTCAGCTCGTCAAGGCGCTGAGGAAGAGGCGTCTTCTTACTCAGGAGAAGGCAGCCCAGCTGATCGGATCAAGCCAGTCCAGGGTCGCCAAAATGGAATCCGGCGATCCTTCCGTCTCAATCGATCTGTACATCAAGTCATTCATTGCCCTTGGGGGTTCGCGGGACGAACTCAGTGAAGCGATCAAAGCGGGCGTTCTCAAGGTTGCCTAACAACTCGCTGGAGCACTCTGCGAGTGGAGCTGGACCGGGGATGCTGCGGTATCTGCCAGGGGATGTGGAGATCGGAACCTGTAGAAGTAATTGTGAGGGAGTGATCCCCGGCCGCTCCCTGGCCTAGGTCCGCCAGGACAGGCAGCTCGCAGCCGTTAGCCCGCCGGGGTTCTAGGAATCTGCGTGATATTCTGTTAATAGCAAGAATTTGGATTGAAGAATCTGCGCATTGAAAGAGGTGAAGAAAATGGCGACGAAAAATGGGGGAGAAATGTTCACAGCGGGTAAGTTGGCGGAAGCGCTGGGCGTTTCTCAAGGTAAAGTCAAAAAGCTCATCCAAGAGAATGAGATCGAGCCGGACGAGATAAAGCGTAACTGCAAGTACTACGGAACCGCCACGCTGAAGAAGCTCAAGGCTGTGATGTAGAGCGTGTAGATCCATCTGCTACAGTTCGAAGTGTTGTATCAGGCTAGATGCTTCCACTCCTCGAACCTGATAATTGCCCAAGAATTGGTCGGCATAACAACTTCCATGAGAAGGCTTGAATTGTCAAGGGTCGACGTGGCGACCATTCTCTCTGATATTCCATAGCCAACATCATTTCGCCTCACTTCCATCCGCACTCTTGGTGGGCTCTTTTATGAACCCGGTGCCCATTGGTGTTCGATCCAGGTGGGCGCTGCCATCTCGCTGACGGTATCCCCGAAGGGCCCAGTGGTTAGCCGCACCCGTGCCGGGCACAGGCAGTCGCCCGAACAAGGCGTTGGCTGGTGGATGTTGAGAGAAATCTTCTTGCCCCTCCAATCCTATAAATATGGGTTTCTCCTTTCACAAGTCCCTGTCTGCCTGGAATTCAGGCCGCTGTCGGTAATACTGCAGATCCTGTTTCTTCCTTCTGTGTGTGATAAAAGGGGTCATAAACCTCACCGTTTTTCCAGAGATGGTGGAGCAGTACGGCCAGCTTTCTGGCCACCGCAATGACGGCACGCTTTTTGGCGTTCTTTCCACCGCGCTCGGCGAGCCGTACTCCCCATCTACGCAATTCGCAATCCGGTCCGAAAGGGCCGAGGATGTAGGTGGCTGATGAGACCAGCAAGCGGCGCAAGAAGATGTTGCCCGTCTTGGTGATTCGCAGCTGGGGATCGCGACCTCCAGATTGATCTCGCTTGGGAACCAGACCGATCGCGGGTCCGACATCGCGGCTCTTGGGAAAGCGCTGTGGATCCTCCAGGGTGAGGGTATATGCCAAGGCGGTGAGTGGGCCCACGCCGCTGACATTGCGGAGCAGCTTCGTTTCCGGGTACTTGATTTCGCAGAGGCTTTTTATCTGTCGGTCATAAGCGCGGATCTGCTGGGTGAGAGAAGCGATGGTCTCGAGAATGGGCATCAGGGCTGGCTGCAGCGGTTCGGGGATATCGGAGGTAACCTTTTTTGCGAAGTAATTTGCGGAGCAGGATGGCAGGCGATCGCCAAAGCTCTTGACGATTCCCCGGACATGATTGATCAGCAGCGCGCGGGAGCGGACCAGGGCATCGCGTGAGCGGATCACAGCCAGATCAGTTTGAGCTTTGGGTGAGCGGTGGTGGATGGGGGAGAGTAGATGAGGGTCCAGTCGGGCCAGGCGCGCCAGGGTTTCGGCGTCGGTGCGGGCGTCTTTACGAGGGTTGGCATAGATCGCTCTCAGCTTGCGAGCGTTGGCGACCAGCACTTCGTGCCCCAGTTCTTTGAGCAGGTGGCTGACCCAACGGGATTGGGCCCCTACCTCCATGGCTACCCGACAGGCAGAGAGGGTGGAGAATTTCCGATGGAAGGCAGCTTGGGTCGTGGGCAGGCGGGTCTCTTCGATCAATTCACCACCCTGGTCGAGGGTTGCGAGGTGGGAGTGCTTGTCTCCCAGATCCAACCCGAGAAAAGTCGTGCTATCGTTTAACGTGGCCGGTTCCTCCTTTGCACCTTAGAGTGCGTTGAAAGTTGGGAGCATCTTACACAAGATGGAACCCGTAACCGAGAGGGGCCGGCCTTCTCATTCCAATCTCGCTGGAGCACTCTGCGAGTGGGGCCGGACCGAGGATGCGGCGGGAGAGGAAAGAGAAAATCAAGATGTGCGCGCCGCCGTAGGCTGATGGCGGAGCGAACCCCGGCCGCTCACTTGCTTGCCCTGCCGGCCAGGCAAGCACAGGCTGCTCGCAGCCGTTAGCCCGCTAGGAGGAATAGGTTGTCTACTGATTACAATCATCGTGACCACTTTCGACATATCGCTCCGCAATACCGAAGTCTAAGAACAACCGATAGAGAGCCGATTATCTATAT
>Ga0255054_10002504_pt1 | contig 10478 bp, 12 predicted proteins | sample JV7_2_23_MG_FD_188634 | JGI IMG/M metagenome (GOLD analysis project Ga0255054, IMG submission 188634) | Seawater microbial communities from Jervis Inlet, British Columbia, Canada - JV7_2_23 | ecosystem: Environmental > Aquatic > Marine > Inlet | place: Canada: British Columbia | collected... | reverse complement strand
GAAAGACCTATAAACAGATATACCGCCAACAGCTGAAATTATTTGAAGACTTCGCATAGCAATGATACTTCGCAGCTCTGCTGCGGGGTAGTTCATTTAAGTTCACGGCTTATCAATCCAAATGCATGACTGGTACGTGTATATCGTAAGATGCCGGGACGGTAGCCTGTATACGGGTATTGCCACCGATGTTGAACGCAGAGTTGCCGATCATCTGGCCAACAAGGGCGCAAAATACCTTCGTGGACGCGGTCCCCTGAAACTGGTTTTTAAAAAACAGGTCGGGGAAAAAGGGCGGGCCCTGAAAGTGGAACGCAAAGTCAAGCGCCTGCCCAGACATGAAAAAGAAGCGCTCATTAAAACCGGCGCCGGCATTGAAGCGTTGCTCAGCGGCAGTGGCCGCTGAACGGCAAGGCAGGCGACTTTGACTCACCAAGCCTTTTTCGTTTCGAATACAGGCTCGTTATTTTGGTTGAGGGATTCTATCTATGGGTAAGGCCCCAAAAGGTAAATATCGATATGGCCATGTCATTGCGGCGACGTGTTTCGGCATCCAGGCCGTCGGTATCGGCACCTATTTTTCTTATGGCGTTTTGTTCAATCCGTGGATCGCTGAGTTCGGCTGGTCAAGGGCCTCTATCTCCGGGGCCGCATCGCTGGCTTTTTTACTGATGGGTTTTCTCGGCATTGGCGTCGGCAGATTAAATGACCGATTCGGGCCGCGCATGCTGATGACCGTCTCCGGCGTTTTTTTCGGTCTGGGCTATTTGCTCATGTCCAGGCTTGAAGCGATCTGGCAGTTATACCTGTTCTTTGGGATCATTTTCGGCATCGGCCTGAGTACCGTCGATGTTATTGCCCTGACCACCATCGCACGCTGGTTCGTCAGAAAAAGAGGAATTGTGACCGGCATCGTCAAAGTTGGCACCGGCGCCGGACAGATGACCATCCCCTTTTTGGCGAGCATCCTCATCATCCGCTACGGCTGGCGGAATTCGTGTATCATCATCGGTGTGGCGGTGCTGGTCATACTGGTTGCAATTGCGCAATTGCTGAGACGGGATCCGAGCCTATTGGGTCTTTCACCCGATGGGGATGCGTCCGGGTCAACGGACAGGCCCGTTTTGGACACTGAAGACCTTTCCCTGCGCGAGGCCGTCCGCACCCGGCAGTTCTGGACGATTTGCGCTGCCTTGCTGGCCATAGTCTTTTGTCTCATGACCGTCATGGTGCACATTGTGCCCTATGCCCAGGAGATCAAACTTTCTCCGACCAGAGCCGCCGGTGTCCTTTCTACAATTGGCGGCGTGAGCATGGCGGGTCGGTTTATCAGCGGGCTCGCCATTGACCGTATCGGCGGTAAAAGGGTGATGATTTTTTGCTTTATCCTGCTGATTGCCGGTCTTTTGTGGTTGCAAATTTCAACCGAACTATGGATGCTTTACCTCTTTGCCATGGTTTACGGCGTTGCTCACGGAGGATTTTTTACTTCCTTTTCCCCCATCGTTGCCGAATTTTTCGGGATAAAATCTCATGGGGCGCTTTTCGGTATCGCTATGTTCAGCGGTTCGTTTGGCGGTGCCTTGGGCCCGGTTATGGCCGGATACGTTTTTGACATCACTGGCGGATATGGTGGGGCCATCTGGATCTGTACGTTGATCAGTGCTTTTGGATTTGTGCTGATCGCATTGCTGAAGCCGCTAAAGGAAGGCGCAAGGGCAATTGGCTAATCGTGAGTACGTTTTTGTGCCCCATCAAATATTTAATTACCCTGCCCATAGGTGAATTGACAGAGTTGGAAAGCAAGTTAAAACTTCGATTGACAATATGATATCAACTTTTCAAGAGTCTCTCAAAGTTTGTATATTGAGAATATCCAAACTTTGTCTAAAATGCAGATATCATCAATTGCAAAATTATCTCCGTCCATTGAGAATTTAATATTCCAGATGATACTCTTTTATTTCCCCGGTGCCCCTTAATCTCCTTTTGTTGCTGCGGGGTCAACATGGCCGTCGGTCAGTGTTTTTAAGAACGCAACAATCGCATCCTCTTCACCATCGGTGAGCTTAAGATCTCCCAGTTCATCGGAATTGACATTGAGGGTTATCTCCGCAGGGGGCCAGCAGGTTTCTCCCTCGATGTCCCCATCAGCGCCCCAGCAGATGCCCAGAGTATCTCGGGTATTGTAGAAATGGACGATCTGTTTTAGATCCTTAAAATAACCATTATGCCCGTATGCTTTCACGAAACCGGGACGCGGCCGTTTATCAATGTTGCGAAGTGTCGGAACCTTGTGCTTTCCGATGTTATCCAGCCAGTGTTCCTTGAGATCGTGACGGGTCTGTAAAAAGCCGCCGAGACCGTTATCCACCCAACGGTGTCCCCGCGGGTTATCGTCTGCAGGCATGGTATAGAACGGATTTTCAAGATTTTTGGGAATTCCCAGGTTATCATATGTAAAGTCAGTAAAGAGGGGCGGCGTATCACCGGGGCCCGGGTCCAGAACATGGCAATTGACGCACTTTCCTTTATTTTTGAACAGGTCTAACCCTGTCTGTTCAATTGTAGTCAAGGTCACCAGTCCTTTCATATAGTTATCAAATTTCGAAGAAAAGGGATTCACTTCGGCCGAAGCTTCAAAGGCGGCAATCGACAGGGCGATTTGATCAAATATCTTATTGGCTTTAGCCATTTCCTCGTCGGGTAGCTGTATCGAAACTTCATCCTGAGCGCACATTTTGTCGAAATCCTTCGGCCAGGTAATTTCGCAGACACCGCTTCCCCAGACCGCCTCGAAGGATACCGGATACGGGGTAGTGGGGTTGCAAACACGGTAAACAACACAGAGCCTATCCGGCAGAGCCTGCTCAACAGGATTCACAAAAGGTGCCTGGGCTTGATCGGCTGCCGGATTTCCCAGCTTATCTCCGGTGGCCCTCCCGTCCCAGAAATTACCGCCAACAATCAATTGCTCGCCTTCTTTTTCGTCTAAAAACAGATGCAGTTTGGGGTGAGTTGCTGCATAGGCAGCACTCGGCGGTTTGCGGTTTCCGCTGCGGCCGGTAACAGAGCCCTGGTAAACCGCTTCACGGGCATTTACGGCAGCGTCCGGTCCGGTCCAACCGGCTGCGGGATCGTGACAGGAGGCACAGGATTGATTCCGCCTCAGCGACAGCTGTTTATCGAAAAATATGGACTTTCCCAGCTGTTCTTTGACACTGAGAATTTGATCGTCGGCTCCATCCGAAAGGTTAAAGCCCGCCAGTAAAATGACTATAGGAAAAAACAAAAAATAAAAATTTTTATTGTCCATTTTCTTCCGATCTCCATTTTTTTTAAGAGATGGGATAAAGCGCTGCGGCATCGATAAGACGCAACACCTCAATCCTTTTCGATTCAAATCGGAATTACTTTTCGGCGTGGAGGATTTTGAGCTTCGCGGCGATCAGCTGGTCGTGTGTTAGCCGCAGTAAGTTTTGCAGTTTGTTCATCAGGTAGTGTTCGTAATGGTCCATTTTTCCGTCGACATAAACGATACGCCACAGGGTCTCGATGATTTCAATTTTTTCTTCGTTTGAATAATTCTCATTGATCAGTCTGGCAAATTGCCATAGATCCACGCTTTTTTCGATTTCCCTTTCAGCTTCTGCGATCAGCGCATCAGCAAGTTCCGGGGATAAGCCGTATCTTTCTTTTAAAATCGAAAGAATGGTATCCATCTCCGCTTCGGTAAACTTCTCGTCTATACGCGCAATCTCCACAAACAGGGCACAGGTTGCAACGCGGATATCGTGCGCTGTTGTCTGGTTTGCAGCTTCGGGAATTTTGGTGGTTGCTTTGCTGAAAAATCGTTTGACGACATCAATCATTCGACGCTTTCCTTTGCTTTGTTTTAAAACTCGAGGATTAAACAGTCAGGCTTAAATTTCACCTTGGGGTCAACATGTAAAAAGTCAATCTGTTAACCTTTTTCCATTAATCAACTATTTAACTAATCAACCATACCTTTCTTGCTACGGCGCCAGGAGCACCTGATCTCCGAATTTTTCTGACAAAGAAAAGGCGAGGGCATCAGCGGCCTTTTGATCGGCGAACTCCACCATCAACTCGCCGCCTCCGCCCAGCGCAAGCTTGCCGTGCGCCTCGACGGTCTCCAGAACTTCGGAAGGTTCGACGGTCCACCAGCCGCGCGTCCGCATGAGCAGCTCCCGCCCCTTGAGCTTCCGCGGTGTGACAAGATCAATGGTGCGGAAGCGGGCGGCCCAACCGATTTGCGCCGGTGATTTTAAAACAGGGCTCACGGGATCATGATATATGCGGCAACGGCCGAATAAACGTAAACGGATCATTTAAAGATCTCCTGCATGAGTCGCTCTGCCTCTTTTTCCTGCGGCAACAGGCCTTGCGGGATCTCGATCCCTTCCGAACCCATGATCTTCGCCAGGCAGCGGGCATAGACTGCCGGGGCTATTTTTTCATTCATGCGTATCCCTATCTGATTTGCAACGTCCCATGACCGCTCGAATTTTGCGAGCGCCTTTTCCAGCCAACCCCTGATGCGATGGTCATATGGGGAAATGTCCAGTCGCCCCAGGATCTCCTCCAGAGACTTCTCCATGCCATTGAAGACCTTTCTCATCGCCTGTACCGAGGGATCCCGTCCCCATTCATCTGTATCAATCATTGCAAGTCTGCCTTACTGATTTACCTAAGCCAATCACAAAATTCATGGCTTATGGGTTATATTTTTTTTAACCGGAATGCAATAATTTTAATAAATGGGAAATCCCGATTTCTTCTTGAGGGCACCGATGTTACGGATGGCGGAGAAACAAAGGAAGGCAAGGGCAGTTCCCGAGGGCAGACCTTTTATTTATTTTGTTGCCCTTCGATAGAAAACTGCAGCCTTGCCGAACCGATTTCAATGATATCCTGATCGTTGAGGAGGGTCGATTTTTTAACCGGTTTGTCATTGACTTTGGGCCTGGGGAGCCCACCGATATTATTTAAATAGAAGCCATCGGGTTTTTTGCTGATGGTAACTGCCGTTGGATTCACCAACAAACCTTTGACCACGATGTCGGATGTGGGGTCTTTTCCAATGGTAGTAATTTTACCGGTGAGTTTTATCTGGTCCTCACCGCCGGCCAGGTCGGTCAGGACGCCGCCGGGTTCTCTTTTTTTGCTTTCGGTGCGGGGCTTGGGGACAGGCGGCACAACATTTTTTACCTTGCCTCGATTCGGGCTCTTGTCCCAGAATCTCACAACATTAATGCTTCTGGTGGGATTACTCTTGATCATCATCCTGCGATGCTGCGTCGTATTCATCGCCAGGGTGTCATCAAATTCATCCGAATCGTTTTGGCTCATCTGCTCTTTTTCATGATAATTAAAGAAGAGAAAATGCCCGCCGATGGTGATAACGTCCTCATGTTTTAACCAGTGCGAGTTAACCAGCTGTTCGTTGACGAAAGAACCATTTTTACTCTGCAGGTCAATCAGCACGAACCGGTCTCCCAGGGAGTCTATCTTAGCGTGATGCCCTGAAACAGCAGGGTCGTCAATGACCACATTATTGGTATCTCGCCGGCCGATCGTTAGAGAAGCGCCCTCTTGAAGGGGATATTCTCCCAAAATTTTGTTCTTGAGTTGCAGTAATAAAGTCGGCATCTGGTTTCACTCGTAAAAAATCCGTGACGGCTGATTCAATCTATCTATCATATAAAACGTATCGATTTTCGTCAAGAAACCGCAATATGCGCTGTTGCCGATTATATTGTAATTATAATAAATACACCTCTATGAATCATGAAACCCCACCTCTCATCCCGAGAAGCGGGGTTTTTTATCTTCCATCCTTTGTTCAACCCTTCAACCTCTGAACCCTGAACCTCTGAACCCTTGAACCCCTGCACCCACCACATATAGTATAAACCCATTGACAGATATCCATATATTGGTATATATATAATGAATTCGAGCAACTGTAATCATACTTTCGCTCGATTTATTTGCTTTATAAAAAATTAATGGATGCAGGTTAAATAAAAATGATGAGTTACATATCCTGTCCAAAGAGCAAGGCTCAAAATAAAAAACACATCGCAATCTGCAAGCAATGCCGGAATCGTAAATCCTGTCCGGCATACCTGAATTTCCGGCAACCGGAATTACCCTTAAAAAACTGAGGGGGTAGTTATGCCAAATCAAATGAGGGTTGATGCAGAAGAAGATCTTTATAACGATCTTAGGGATGAACCCTGCATCCTGTGCGGGGATCCATACCAATATGTCTTAGGCAGTTTTACGCCGGAGGAACCGAAGCGGTCCAAAAACCGGGAAGATAAAGCGCCTGTTCTTTACTATACCTTGTGCGAGAAATGCTTTAACAATGGTCACATACCAACGGCGCGTATAGAATCCGCTTACAAACGCAAATTTGGTAAAATGGCCGCCTGATGCCCGCTTTTAAGCTCTCCCATGAGCCGTCGCTCTGCGCCATGAATCGTCCTCCTGAACCCATGACGTGTCGTTTTCAGCCATGAGCTGGCAAGCGTTCCTTTCTCAGAAAAATCATTGCATTTTATAAAGCGCTAATCTATAAAACTATTTCCATATTCCAACATATGGTGCCGGCGGGTCGCCATGAATTCAGCCTTTTAACGTCCAATGAATATGCTTCTGCTTCGGCAGCAGCATCAATCTTTTGCAAATTCTCTTGTTTTCAGTCAGTTGTAGAAATTCCGAGACGTTAAATTACAGCGGAGAAGTTATGCAACCGATTGTATCTTCCGGAGTGCTTTCACCGTGGGAACCGGGCATTTTTAGTTTAGCAATCTATGTAATTCTTATTCTGGCATTCGTTGTATCCCAGCTGTTCATTGCAGTCTGGCTCGGGGAAAAGAAAAAAACTGTCGAAAAATTAAGACCTTATGAAAGTGGCATTATCCCCACCGGAGCTGCCCGCCTGCGTTATCCCGTCCCCTTTTATCTGGTAGCCATCTTTTTTCTTATTTTTGACGTGGAAGGCGCTTTTATTTTTGCCTGGGCCATCGCCCATGGAGAGCTCGGCTGGACGGGCTGGATGCAAATTTCATTTTTTATCGTGTTGCTTTTGCTGGGCCTCATTTACATCTGGCGAAAGGGGGGACTTGATTGGGGGCCGATAACCCAAAAGGATTAAGCGATCGTTTGCTGGGCGGAACAGACGCCCTGATTAACTGGTCACGCAAATACAGTCTGTGGCCCATGTTCTTCGGGCTCTCGTGCTGTTTTGTCGAGGAAGCCACCGCCCTGACCGCCCGCTACGATATGGCCCGTTTCGGAGCGGAAGTCCTGCGTCCCTCCCCGCGGCAGGCCGATCTTTTGATTGTCTCCGGCACGGTTTTTAAAAAAATTGCGCCGGTTGTTCTGCGGCTGTATGAACAGATGGCCGAGCCCAAATGGGTGATCTCCATGGGATCCTGCTCCAACTGCGGGGGTATGTATGACGTTTACAGCGTGGTGCAGGGAATCGATCAGATTTTGCCGGTGGATGTTTATATACCGGGTTGCCCGCCCCGGCCCGAGGCCGTTCTGCACGGGCTTGTGATGCTGCAGAAAAAAATAGAAACCGAAAGCCCTACCCGCTCTATTTTTCGTGTCAAGGGCGGCAGCCAGGGAACCGTCAAGCCCATTCTGGTGGACGGCCGGACCAAATCCCGCGACCCCCGGGGGCCCGGCATGGAAGGCACCGCCATCCGCGGGACTTCGGTTGTGCCGCCAGAATTCCGGGATAGCCGCTCAGATCGCATGTGGACCCCGCCGCCACGGCAAATCGAACTCAATCAATCTGATCTGAACCTGGCCCGGGTCTTGAGCGCGCAATTCGGTGATGCCGTTGAGCCCGTGTCTCCGACATCAGACATGCTCACGTTTCAGGTTGCCGAAAGCCGGCTCAAGGATGTGCTGCGTTATCTGAAGACCGGGGCAACGCCCAAATATCAGCGTCTGGATGATCTGACCGCCATTGACGAATCCGCCCGCCGGCAGCCGGAAAACTATCCGGATTACACAATGGTCTATCATCTGCTCTCCTTTGATTCCGCCAGCCGGCTGCGGCTGAAAGTGCCTTTACGGGGTCAGGATCCCGTCACCCGGAGCATTACCGATATCTGGCCTTCGGCCAACTGGTATGAGCGGGAAGTATTCGACCTGATGGGAGTTCGTTTCGAGGGCCATCCGAATCTGCGCCGGATTATCATGCCGCCCGACTGGCAGGGCCATCCTTTAAGAAAAAGCCATCCGGGCAGGGCAACCGAAATGGCGCCTTATACCCGCAAAGAAGCCGAAGAGCTGCAGCCTTTAGATGGCGGCGTTTATGCAAAAACGGGTGACGGTGAGCACCAGCTGATTCTAAATATCGGCCCCCATCACGTTAGCACCCACGGTTTGCTGCGCTACATCGCTTCTTTAAACGGTGAGGAAATCACCGGCCTGGACATGGATATCGGTTATCACCATCGGGCGGTGGAAAAAATCGGCGAACGCCAAACCTGGCACCAGTTTATTCCCTATCTGGCGCGGGTGGACTATCTGGCGGGTGCGGCTAATGATCTTCCCTATTTGCTGGCCGTGGAAGCCCTGGCAGACATAAAAGTTCCTGAAAAGGCCCAGGTTATCCGCGTGCTGCTCAGCGAACTCTTTCGTCTGAGCAACCATCTGGTCTGGTTTGCCACCTATGCACACGACGTCGGGGCCATGACACCTAATTTCTACACCTTTCGTGAGCGGGAGATGATTCTCGATATTGTGGAGCTTATTACCGGCGGAAGATTGCATCCGTCCTGGTTTCGGATTGGAGGGGTGGCCGGTGATCTGCCCGACGGCTGGAAGCAGGCCGTCGATGAATTTGTCAAAATATTCCCGGAGCGCTTGCAGGAATACGAAAATTTGATCCGTAAAAATCCAATATTCAAGGCCCGCACCCTGGGGGTCGGCCCGATCTCTTTGCAGGATGCTATGGACTGGGGGGTGACCGGACCCAACCTGCGAAGTTGCGGGCTTGATTGGGACTTGCGCAAAAAAATGCCCTATTCGGGTTATGAAAATTTTGAGTTTGAAGTTCCCACTGCAACCGGTGGAGATTGTTATGCCCGCTATCTGGTGCGCGTCGAAGAAATGCGACAGAGTCTGCGCATCATCGACCAGGCAGCCAACAACTTGCCCTCCGGCCGTTATGTGACCGATGATTACCGCTATGTGATCCCCAACCGCCAGGACATGCTCAAAGATATCGAAAGCCTGATCCATCACTTTATCAATGTGACCCGTGGGCCCAGGATTCCCAGGGGCGAGGCCTATGTATCCTGTGAAATTCCCAGGGGAGAGCAGGGGTATTACGTGGTCAGCGACGGCCTGGGTTATGCCTATCGGGTGCGCATTCGCGGGCCGGGGTTTGCCAATGTCCAGGTTATGCCGTTAATGGCCGTGGGGGAGAGTATTGCGGATTTAATCGCCATTATCGGTTCGGTTGATTATATTTTACCGGATATCGACCGCTAGGATTCAGATGCCAGAAAACAGAGAACAGAGAACAGAAAAACAGAAGTCGGAATAGCTGCTTCATCTTCAGGGCTTAAGCATCTGTCTTCTGTCATCTGACCTCTGTCCTCTGAATCTTGAACCCTGAACCTCTGAACCTGAAACCTTTTAAAGGGCAACTGTAAGACGAATAGATATTATGTTACCCAAAGAACTTAAAAAATCTCTGGTGGAGAAAATTGCCCATGCGGATCATCCCCGGGAGATGGTGGTTGACGTCATGCTGGCACTGCAGGGTCACTACGGTTACTTAAGTGATGAAGCCGTGGCGGAGGTAGCGGGTCTGCTGGGGATGTCACCGCTGGAAGTGGAAGAAGTGGCCACGTTCTATACCTTTACCTATCGTGAACCGGTCGGAAAATATGTGATTCATGTCTGTGACAGTGTGATTTGCTGGATGGACGGGTATGAATCCATACGAGATTATCTTTGCAGAAAATTGGACATCGCGGTGGGCGCCACCTCGGCGGATGGATTATTTACGCTTTTGCCGGTCTGCTGCATCGGGTATTGTGATCAGTCCCCGGCCATGTTGATCAATCGTAAGGTTTATGGACAGCTCTCATCGCAAAAGATTGATGAGATTTTGGAGAAGCTTAAATAGATTTCGGAATGTGGAATGCGGAATGCGGATTTCGCAATAAAAGCTTTTACCACCGAGACCCTTGAGTTCGCTGAGATTAATTCAGCAGGATTTTTTTCAAACGGTCACTTTAAACTTTAGGCATTTTAGTTCACTTTAGAGTCTTAGTTGTGAATTCTTTGCATTTTATGAAAAAACTTTTTTATCACGAAAGCACGAAAGGAAGAAAACACGAAAGAAAAGAAAAATTTCGTGCTTTCCAAATTTCGTGTTTTCGTGATTAATCATTTTGGCTGATTGTTGCCTAACA
>Ga0255054_10002501_pt1 | contig 10491 bp, 8 predicted proteins | sample JV7_2_23_MG_FD_188634 | JGI IMG/M metagenome (GOLD analysis project Ga0255054, IMG submission 188634) | Seawater microbial communities from Jervis Inlet, British Columbia, Canada - JV7_2_23 | ecosystem: Environmental > Aquatic > Marine > Inlet | place: Canada: British Columbia | collected... | reverse complement strand
AGTGTCAGGACTCCTGACCGTCTGCACCCTTCAGCCATGGAGAGGACCCCTCGAACAGGCCGGAGACTCCCGTCCAATCCCAACTCCCCCACAAAGGCCATTTGAGCCAGGGTCCCGGTCGGGACCTTCCCCGTACCAGCCAACAAGCCCAAGGCGAGTGCCAAATCGAAGGTGCTCCCCTCCTTTCGGATATCCGCGGGGGCCAGATTCACCGTGATTTTCTGAGGCGGGATGGAGAAGCCTGAGTTATGGAGAGCCGCCCACACCCGCTCCCGACCCTCACGAACCGCGCCCTCCGCCAAGCCCACCACCGAAACAGAGGGTAATCCGACTCCCAGGTTCACCTCCACCCGGACCAGATAGCTCTCGATGCCCCGAAGAGCAGGCGACGATACTTGTGCCAGCATCCATTCCTCCACTCAGGCGTTTCAAACCCCACAGGGCTTGCCTTCCCACGACTCTCTGCCGAAAGTCCTGCCCAACACTCCCCCGCAGCCGGGGCGAGGCCATGGTTGGTCGGGTTCACTTCAGAGGGAAACAAGGCGAGGGATGGAAAAGCTGGTTCTCGTAGACTTCGATGACACTTTGGTGGAAACGGCACCGGCCTTCCAGGGCGCCAGGGAGGCCCTTTTCAGGCAACTGTTGGAAGAGGGTTTTTCGGAGGAGGAAAGTTACAGGGTCCACCATCATGAAGTGGATCCGGAGCTCCTGGGCATTCACGGGATGGGACCCTTTCGAATGGAGCCCTCCTTCCGGGAGACCTACTTGCGTCTCTGTAAGGGAGAGGGTCGAACGCCTGACCCGACGGTGACGGACCGGTGTGGGGCCTTGGGGCGGGATTTCTTGGGGAATCCCAGGGTAATGGATGGGAGCCTGGAGGCTCTGGAGAGGCTGGCCACCCGGGTTCCTACCGTTTTGTTCTCACAATCCGCCCAGATGGAGTACCAAATGGGACGGATCCGAGATGCAGGGGTGACCCGCATTCTGGGCGACGACCGGATCCGGATTACTGACCGGAAAACCCCTGAGACTTTCCAGCAGGCTCTAGAACATTTTGGTGTTCAGGATTCTTCTCGAGCAACGATGATCGGGAACAGTCTTCGGAGTGATATCAATCCCGCCCTAACCTCTGGCGCCGGAGCGATCCTCGTAGAGCCGTACGAGATGTGGGCCTATGACAAGGTCCCTCCGGTCTCCGACGATTTTCCTCGCTTTTCCACCTTCCCCGAAGCCGTGGACTTCGTCTGCTCCTCGCTGAGCCCCTGACGGGCCCCAGAGAGGTTACTGCCTCCTCGCTGAGCCCCGGACGGGGCTCAGCGAGGTACCTAAACCGAAAACAGAGGCGGGTGCTGGGTGTGATGCCCGGTTGCCTCCTGCCAAGCCTGGGCGACCCGGACGGCCTCGGCCTCCTTCCACAGCCCCCCGACGAAGGAGATACTCACCGGACTTCCCTCTTCGTTGAACCCGGAGGGAATCACCACCACAGGGTGACCCGTGAGGTTGGTCATGAGGAGCACGTCTCCCCCGTAGGACGGAGTGATGAAGACGTCCACCCCCTCCAGGGCCTGATCCAGGGCTCCCATCACCATGGTCCTGACTCGGTTGGCTTGAATGTATTCTACGGCGGGGATCATCCGGGCCTGCCGGAAGGCGTTGGGCCAGGATCCAGAAGTCTGGCGGACCAGAAGGTCGTCTCGGCCGCTCCGAGTGAGTTCGTCGAAAGCCGCCGCCGCTTCTGCATCGAGGATGATCCGGAGAGCGCCGAGTGGGTAGCTTCCGGGAAGCTCAACCGGGATGGGCTCTACCCCCAGGTCCCTCAAGGCGGCCAGGGCCGGGCCATCAAACTCCCGGGATCGGCTGTCCTCATCTTCAAAAGCGCCTTTGAGGTACCCGATCCGAATGTCGGAGAGTGCCTTCCCGGCGTCCCAATTGAAGGGCACTGTGCGAGCCGCCGGATCCAGGGCGTCGGCCCCGTGAATGGCATCGAGGACCAGGGCACAGTCCTCGGCAGTTCGACAAATGGGTCCCAGTTTGTCCATGGACCAGGAGAGCGCCATGGCCCCGGCCCGGCTCACCCGCCCGAAGGTGGGTCGGAGCCCTGATGCTCCACATCGAGTGGAGGGTGAGACAATGGATCCCAGCGTCTCGGTCCCGATGGAAAAGCCGACCAGTCCTGCCACTGTCGCCGAAGCCGAACCTGCCGAAGATCCGCTGGACCCCTGTTCGAGATTCCAGGGGTTTCGGGTTCGGCCTCCAAACCAATAATCGCCCATGGCCAAGGCCCCCAGGGTAAGCTTGGCGACCAGGACGGCACCGGCTTCCTCAAGGCGCCGTACCACGGTGGCGTCCTCTTCGATGACCTGGTCTTCGAAGGGCATGGCGCCCCAGGTGGTCCGGTAGCCTCGGACCGCAAGGAGATCCTTGCCTCCCCAGGGGATTCCATGGAGGGGTCCCCGATATCGGCCCACGGCCAGCTCCTCGTCGGCTCGACGTGCCTGCTCCAGGGCCAGTTCCTCCGTCAGGGTCACCACACATTCAAGCGTCGGTCCATGACGTTTGAGGCGATCCAGATACATCTGCGTAAGGTCCATGGAGGATACCTGGCCACTCCGGATGAGTTCGGCGAGGTGCGTCAGTGGCCAGAAGGCCACCTCCTCCAGGTTCGGTGGCACTGCGATGCCCTGGACCCGCGAGGGACGCAACGGTCGGGTCAACGTTGGCAGGAGCATCCCGGGAAGGACGGGGTCGAAGACCAGGGCCGGAGGCACCTCATTGGGAATGGGCTGCTCCCGAAGTTGGCGGAAGGATCGGAGGTATCCGTTCAACCCCCGGACCATGGCTTCCCGCTCCTCCTCCGTAAACTCCAGGCCAGCGAGCTTCTCCGCCTCGGCGAGGTTCTGGGTCGTGATCTCCTGTTCCTCCTGGAGCTGAGACCATAAAACGCCGGGAAGGAGGGTCCCTGAAAGGCCGATCCCGGAAAAGTAGGAAAGGAAATCTCGGCGTTTGAGGTCCTCGGGCCGGGATCGATCTTCGAGGCGTTTTGGGGGATTGGGCATGACGAGACCTCATAGGAAAGAAAGGGGGGGGTGAAAACTCGGGAATGGTGGCACAACCACCCCATGCACGCAACAGACCTGGGACATTGCGACCCAAGGAAACGTGGTTACCTTCACTGGGCGCAAGAAGGATTCCCATTAAACTCATAGCTATCGAGTGCGGGCACAGAAATTGCTCAGCCGCCCCCCAAACGACGCTGTTCGACGACGCGTTTTTACGGCGCTGACCACCGACGCTGTTTTACAGCGCTGACCACCGACGCTGTTTTAAAGCGCTGACCACCGACGCTTTTACTTGTACTCCCCGACCCGGAGTTTACGCATGAAGGTTGCGGTCCTGAGGGAAACTCATTCGAACGAGAACCGTGTTGGTCTGGTTCCGGACGGTGTGAAGTTCCTCAAGAAAAAAGAGATCGATGTGGTAGTGGAGAAGGACGCGGGCCTCGCAGCCGGCTTCCCGGACTCCGAGTACGAGGCAGAGGGGGCCGTCATTGCCCCGGATGCGGCTGCAGCCGTTAACGGGGCCGAGATCGTCCTCAAGGTCCAGCCAGCCACGGTGGAGGAAGTTGGGATCTTGGCCAAGGGCCAGGTTCTGATGAGCTCTCTTCAGCCCACCATGAACCTGGAACTGGTGAAAGCCCTCCGGGATGCCGGTGTCACTACGATGGCCATGGAACTCATGCCCCGGATCACCAGGGCCCAATCCATGGACATCCTATCCTCTCAGGCTACAGTGGCAGGCTACAAGGCCGTCCTCCTGGGAGCGAACGCCATCGGGAAGTTCCTCCCGATGCTTACCACTGCCGCCGGTACCGTCCGGCCGGCCAAGACCCTCACCTTGGGTGCGGGTGTTGCAGGGCTCCAGGTCCTGGCCACCTTCCGGCGTCTCGGCGCCATCATGGAAGCCTTCGACGTGAGGCCGGCTGTGAAAGAGCAGTGCGAGAGCCTCGGCGCCAAGTTCCTGGAACTGGACGTTGGGGATATGGAGGATGAAGGCGGGTATGCCAAGGAGCTCTCCCAGGACCAGCACGACCGGGAGTTGCAGCTCATTGCCGATTCCGTGAAGGACAAGGACATCGTTATCACCACGGCCCAGATCCCTGGCCGGGAGGCCCCGATCCTCATCACGAAGGAGATGGTGGATGCCATGGCACCGGGCTCCGCGATCGTGGATCTGGCTGCTGAAACCGGTGGGAACTGTGAGCTCACGAAGGCGGGGGAGACGGTGGAGCATAACGGCGTGAAGATTCTGGGCCCGGTAAATCTGGCGGCCAGCATGCCTTTTCACGCCAGCATGATGTTCTCCAAGAACCTCGTCACCTTCGTCATGGAGATGGTGAACAAGGAGGACGGTTCTCTAAACCTGGATTGGGAGAACGAGACCATCGACGGCACTTGCCTGACGTTCGACCATGAGGTCCGACACGGACCTACCAAGGAAGCATTGGGCTAAAAGCGCGGGCTAAAAGCGCGGGTCAGAAGCGTGGTTCAGGAGCGCCGTTCCTTTCGCGAACGACCCTTCGAGCCCCCACTAGTTGGAGATTCTTGAATGGAAAATATGCCGATCATGTTGGTGGGCCTGTATGTCTTCATCCTGGCGACCCTGGCCGGGAAAGAGGTCATCACCAAGGTGCCCCCGACACTCCACACGCCCCTCATGTCAGGTGCGAACGCCATTTCCGGCATCGCCCTCATCGGGGCTCTCATTGTGTCGGCCCAGGCCGAGTTCGCCAATGAGCCGGTTGTCGTCATCCTCGGTTTCGTCTCCATCATTTTCGCCACCATCAACGTGGTGGGTGGATTTATGGTGACGGACCGAATGCTCGAAATGTTCAAAAAGAAATAAGGTCCGGCGAATGTCCTCCGGATTTCCTGAGACTATGAACACAAGAACGAGGAAAACTCTGTGAATCTCTACGCGGATATGGCCTACCTTCTCTCGGCCTTCCTCTTCGTCGTCGGCCTGAAGCAACTCTCCTCCCCGGCTACGGCCCGGAAGGGGAATCAGATGGCTGCTGTCGCCATGCTCATCGCCATTGTCGTGACTCTGGTGGAGGCCAACGTCCTTACGTGGACCTGGGTCGTCACCGGAATCATCATTGGCTCCCTTATCGGGGCTGTGGCGGCCCGTACGGTGAAGATGACGTCCATGCCCGAGATGGTGGGCATCTTCAATGGGTTCGGCGGCGGAGCTTCGGCTCTGGTGGCCGGTGCTGAGTTCTTTCGCCTCCAGCAAGCCGGTGTCCTCCCCATGGGTGAGGGTTCCACAATCATGCTGGGGATGTTCATCGGTGCCGTAACCTTCTCCGGGAGCATCGTAGCATTTGGAAAGCTCGCGGGGTGGATCACCGGAAACCCTGTGACCAACAAGTTCCTGCAGGCCCTGAACGCTGTCCTCTTCATCGGTGTTCTGGTGGCTGGGTACTACCTGGTGATGCAGGACCCGACCATGGCCATCTTTCTCGCATTCATCGGCGTGGCGCTCCTCTTGGGGATCCTGCTGGTGAACGCCATCGGTGGCGCCGACATGCCCGTGGCCATTTCGCTGCTGAACTCCTACTCGGGTCTGGCGGCCTCCATGGCCGGGTTCATCCTGGGGAACATGATCCTCATCATCGCGGGCGCCCTGGTCGGCGCTTCGGGGCTCATCCTCACGAACCTCATGTGCAAGGCGATGAATCGCTCTCTGGCCAACGTGGTCTTCGGTGGGTTTGGGACCGAGGGCGCAACAGCCGCTTCCATCGGGGCTGGGGACAAGACGGCACGGTCCGTGGATGCTGAGGGCGCCGCCATGATTCTGGCCTATTGCCAGTCCGTGGTCATCGTCCCGGGGTATGGCCTGGCCGTAGCCCAGGCGCAGCACGAGCTGAAGAAGCTCTGTGACCTCCTGGAGGAGCGTGGCGTGGACATCAAGTTCGCCGTGCACCCGGTGGCGGGACGGATGCCAGGACACATGAACGTCCTCCTCGCGGAGGCGGATGTGCCTTACAACCAGCTCTACGACCTGGAAGAGATCAACGACCAATTCAAGGACACGGATGTGGCTTTGGTCGTGGGCGCCAACGACGTCGTGAACCCGGAGGCCCGGAATCCCGACAGTGTCATTGGAGGCATGCCCATTCTGGACGTGGACTACGCCAGGAACGTCATCATCATGAAGCGGAGTTTGAGCCCCGGATTCGCCGGGATCGACAATCCCCTTTTCTATATGGACAAGACGATGATGTTCTTCGGGAGCGCCAAGGGTTCCATGCAAGACCTGGTGAAGGAAGTGAGGGAGGCCTAGCACCCTGTCCGGACGGAAGAGTCACGCCCCTCGACGCGTACCCCCTTCAGAGGCCCTGCTTCTGGAGGGGGTTCGTTTTGGGGCCATCCCAGGAAGCGTGTGGGCGGATGGGAAGAACATGTTGTTGGAGTTCACGGGGCGTTGGGATGCCGCGGAACTTTTGTGTTTGAGAGATCGCCACTAGGAGGCGAGGCCATGATGAATCCATCGGGAGCAGTAGAACAACACCTGAAACAACTCAGTATCATCTGCTTCGCCATAGCCGGGTTGGCCATTTTGGCCATGGCCTTGGCCTGGCCGAGGGTGGACCAGCTCCAGGATTTCTAGAAACCGTCCTCCCGAACGGAGGCGGAGAGGCTCCGGGCAGCCTCCCTCAGGAGATCCCAACACCGTTCCAGGTGCTCCCAACGGGTCCGCAGATTCCCTAGGGCGATGCGGAGGCAAACCCGACCGTTCAGGACGGTGTGGGAGAGGAAGAACTCCCCAGACTCGTTCACCCGATCCATAATGGCTCGGTTCAGCCGATCTTGTTTTTCTTCCGAGATCCCCTCTGGGGCGAAGCGGAGTACAACCGTGCTGAACGGGACGGGTGCGACCCGATCCCAATCGGGATCTGCGTCCACCCAAGCCGCTACCTCTCTCGCCATTTCAACGTGCTGGCGAATCCGATCCCGAATTCCCTCCGCTCCGAAGTATCGCATCACGAACCAGAGCTTCAGGGACCTGAACCGGCGACCCAACGAAACCCCGAAATCCATGAGGTTCCGAGCCACATCGGCCTCGGTGGTGGTGAGGTACTCGGGCGTGAGGCTAAAGGCCTTTCGTAGCTGTTCCGGATCTCGGACATAAAGGACGGAGCAGTCTATTGGGGTGAAGAGCCACTTGTGGGGATTCACCACGATGGAGTCGGCCTCTTCCCATCCGGTGAAGAGCGGCCGGAACTCCGGAACCGCCGCGGCCGGCCCCCCATAGGCAGCGTCCACGTGGAGCCAGAGGTCGAACTCCCGGGCGATTTCCCCGATGGCGGCTACCGGGTCGACGCTGGTGGTGGAGGTGGTTCCCAGTGTCGCCACAACTCCGAGCGGTCTGATACCAGCGCTCAAGTCTTCCTCAACGGCCCGTCGAAGCTCTCCAGGATCCATTCGGAAAGCCTCGTCCGTGGGGATCTTCCGAATCCCGCTTCGGCCGAAACCCAGAGTGATGACAGCCTTGTCGATGGAGGAGTGAGCCTGCTGGGACGTGTAGAACCGGCCCCGGGGGGCCCCACTCAAGCCGTGCTCCCTCGCCTCCGGAACCTTCGCCTCCCGAGCGGCCGCCAGTGCATACAAGGAAGAGGAGGAAGCCGTATCGTTGATGGTTCCGTCGTAGATTCTTGGCAGACCCAGGAGATCTCGGAGCCACCCGAGGGTATGCTCTTCCAACTCCGTGCCCACGGGGGAGCTTCGCCAGACCATCGCATTGATGTTCAAAGCCGAGGCCAGCATTTCCCCCAGAACGCCCGGAGCCGATCCGGTGATGGAGAAATAGGCAAAAAACCCTGGATGATTCCAGTGGGTCACACCCGGAAGCAGGATCTCCTCGAAATCCCGAAGCATCTCGGGAAAAGCCTCACCCCTTTCCGGCATTTCCAGGGGGAGCCGTTCCCGGATCTCACCGGGACGCACCCGTGCCAAGACGGGGTATCTCTCCACTCCGGTCAGATAGTCTGAGATCCAATCCGCCACAGCTCGGGCGGCAGGCTGAAGCTCGGCGGCCGGCATATCCCCGAGGGGCTCGGCCCGCTCGACTCTTCCGTCATCCCTGGCCATCAGAGCTCCCATGGTTTGAGTCGCCTGGATCCAACCGATCGAGCTCCTTTCGGAAGCTGTCCAACTGGCGCCCCATTTCCTCCTCGACGTCCGCCGTCACCCCCTCAGGAACACCCGAGCCCTGTAGGTGGGCAAAAAAAAGATCGTCGGTATAGGCCACGCTGGCTCGGACCACACCAAGGTCCAAGACTTCGTTCAGAGCCAGGAGATCTCGCCGGAAGCCCCGGTGCCCCCGGTCTTCCGGAGGATCCTCTAGCAGGAGTCTCAGAATCACTCCTCTGAGCAACTGCAGCTCCTCTACCACCTCACCCGCCGCCAGCCCCCGGTGGAGAGCAAAAGAGCCGTAGAGGTGAGTGGCCTGTTGCCAGATCTCCTCCCCTGCATCCCTGTAGTCCCCGAGACAGGGGGCCAGGAAGGAGATGAGGTTATCGAGGAAAAGGCCGAGAAAGCCGTCGCCGTCATCCCCTCGGCGATCCTCCCTGACTCGGATCTCAGCACGCCAACGACGTGCGATCTGCCCGTCCCGGTCCTTCAACCAGAGGTTCAGGTTCAAGGGCTCACCCCTCACTCATCTTTCTCTTCCTCCGCCTCCCAAACAGGAATGACCAATACGATCACCGTTCCTTCTCCGACTTCACTCTCAACCGTGACACTCCCGCCCCATGACTCCACCAGGCGGCGGACGATGGCCAGCCCAAGGCCCGTTCCAGTCGAGCGGGTGGAAAAGTGGGGTTCGAAAATCCGGGAGAGCAGCTCGGGAGAGATTCCCTTCCCGTTATCTCGCACCCGGAGCTCGACACCCTGGGTGACCGGTTCCGCTTCGATCGAGACCACCCCCTCATCGGGAATAGCGGCACGGGAGTTCTCCAGAAGGTTGATAAGGACCTCCCGGAGCTCGGACTCTCGAGCCTGGACCCGGGGAATCCTTGGGGGGAGGGTGCACTCGAACTCCAGAGCGCCCTCACCGCCTCGATATAGGTTCATGACTTCCTCTGTCACGGACTGAATACCCACCGCCTCCAGAGGGGTCTCACCGGCAGCCCGGGGAGCTCCAAAACGAGAGAAACTCCTGGCAATGGCCGCCAGGTGATCGATTTCCCTGAGAATCACCCCTACGTTCTTCCCCAGAATGTCGCCGAAGTCCGGTCTATGGTCCTCCCAGGCCCTTTGCAGGTGTTGGACACTGAGCTTGATGGGGGTCAGCGGGTTTTTTACCTCATGCGCCACCTGCTGGGCCATTTCCCCCCAGGCCAGTATCCTCTCGGTCCTGAGCTCATCGGTCACGTCCTCGAGGCTCAAGACCGCGCCCCCCGTGGGGCCCTCCCCCGTCACCCGTCGTGCTCGCACCCGAATCCTGCGGTTCCCCATCTGGAATTCGGTGTCGGCCTCTCGGATCCCGTCCCGGATATAGAGGTCTACCCAGTGGACCAGCTCTTTCGCCTCACCTTCCCGGCCGGGGAGTTCCTCGCCCAACAGAATGTCTTCCTTCAGCAGGGACTCGGCTCGGGGGTTGGCGAGCATCACCCTTCCGGAAGACTCCAGAGCCACCACCCCGGTGGCCGCCGCCTCCATGATGGCCTGAGTCCGGCGAGTGGTTCGGAGAAGAGTTCGACGGGCTCGACGGATCCGAAGAACCATCCGGTTGAAGGCCCCGAACACGGCGCCGAACTCGTCCCGACGATCTTGGGGAAGCCGGACCCTCAAATTCCCGCTTCCTACGCGCTCAGAGGCGATCTGGAGGGTTTCAATGGGCCGGGTGAGGGTTCCGCCCACCAGGAAGGACAAGCCCAGGGAGAGGGCGGCCCCCAGAATCATGGCAAAGCCGAGAAGGTCCGCCACCTCCCGACGCCGCAGGGCCGTGGCCCCGGCCTCTACCGGTACGGGCGTGGCCAGGATGTCCCCGTCGGGGAGACGGCGATAGGCCATGACATAGGCCCAACGGGCTAGGGAGGCCCTATAGGTTCCCCGCACCTCCGCCCGGTCCTCCAGGCTCCGGAAGACCGACTCCGGCACCCACCCCTCGTACAACCCCAGCTCCACCAGCTCTTCCGCGGAGCCGCCGATCAGCTCTCCATCTCTGTATTCAAGAAGATCGGCTCCCACTTCCTGTGCCAGAAGCTTCATCTGTCCAGACACATCCAGATAGGTAGCCGCACCGTCATCCACGAGGCGCTCGGCCAAGGCGGTGGCCGTCCTCTCGGCTGCACCTGACAGAGTCTGGAAGGCCAGGGTCCCGAAGATCGCAATGGAGAGGGAGAAAAACCCAAAGAGGGCCAAGGTGACCCGTGCCCTGAAGCTACCCAGAAATCTCAACGTCTCGGTGAGCGGAACGTCCCGGCCA
>Ga0255054_10002498_pt1 | contig 10494 bp, 10 predicted proteins | sample JV7_2_23_MG_FD_188634 | JGI IMG/M metagenome (GOLD analysis project Ga0255054, IMG submission 188634) | Seawater microbial communities from Jervis Inlet, British Columbia, Canada - JV7_2_23 | ecosystem: Environmental > Aquatic > Marine > Inlet | place: Canada: British Columbia | collected... | reverse complement strand
CAGCGCGGTCCGTGACCGTCGAGCAGCGCGGACAGCGGACCGACCAAACCGTTGGCACTGATCGCTTCATCTTCTATCGCACCGGACAAGGCCATTCTTAGAAGGTCACTCTCATCTTCGAGCAGGTTTGCATCGCTGATGCTGATGTTGCGGGGCGCGTCGAGCCAACCCTGCCCATATGTGACGTCGATACTTTGCAGACGTGCCTGCTTCAGCCACAGCGGCAACTCGAATGGCTGGCTGGATTCATCGGCGTCGGCCGGTTCAGCCGGCGCTTCGCCGAAAGACCACGACGACTGCAGCGTCTCGGGCTCTTTCTCGACGTGCAGCGTCAGGCCCTCCACTTCCAGGTTCAGTAACTCGATCGGACCGGACAGAAGCGACCAAGTGTCGACACTGACAACCAGCCGCTCCAATTCGAGGATATTCTCGGCCTTACCCCAGTCGGCGTTTGTCAGGGATATATTTTCGGCCACCAGATCAATCGTGTTGCCGATCGACGGCTGGAAATTCCCGGCGATAATGAACTGACGGCCGGTAACGTCACTGACATAGTCTTCAAGATTGCCCTTGAAATGACTCAGGTCCATCGTGAGCAAGAAAATGACAGCCACCCCGATCATTGCTATGACGAGGCAGACGGTTATCAGTATTCGACGAAACCAACGCATATTGATAGTGACCAATCTGCTGTCTCTGTTAGCTGTGCAGTATAGCCATGTGTGTCTAGTTTTTGTGATTCAGACGCTGACCGTGCGTCTCGGGCTTTTTTGCGGTCTGTTGCTTTGCGTCTTGTTCAGTGTCATTGCCAAAAAGTTCCATGATTCTCTTCTCTTACTATCGGACGATTGATTGTGGTCCTGCTCGAATGTGGTCGATACTTGCGTTCGAATAAATAGTCCGCCAATGGACGACTATATTCTCTGTCTTCAGGATCTATTTGACACTGGAGGGTCACACGGGGCTATCCAGATCTCGGCAGATTTCGAGATGCCGTCTACGCAGCGTCCGTGTGGGTCGGGGGAACGCTTAATTACTTTCCGTGTGGCGGAAAGCAGAGACTATCGATCAGTAAATTCAAACAGTAGAACTGCTGGTTCTGCGCTATCGGTAATGGCCTTCTCAATAAAGTGCCGAAATGTGGATAGCCAGTCGTTGCGGTTCGAGCAAAAATAAACCGTTGGGAGTAAAGCTCTAGAGCTGAGCCGGGCTGTGCGGGAGACGGACACTAAAAAATTCATAGCGGACAGCTGATGAAAAAGCAGCGTAAAATAGCGACTGTCATTCTACGTGCCATCTTTCTCGCAGCATCCGTGCGTGCGGATATTCAGTTCAGTTCCTTCGGCATGCTCGGTGCCGACCCGGTGTAGAAATTCGGCGGGACAAATACGTGCTTAGCGGCGACGCTTAGGAGACTAAAATGCTGAAACGATTCATCATATTGCTGGCGGGACTGTGCAGCATGGCATCGGCCACTGCCCAGGACGATAGTTTTTTCACAGACCCCTCGTTACTCAAACCCTGGGATAAGGGAACCTTCGATCTCGTCTACGTGAACTCGAACATATTGGAGAGGATGCGTGGCTATAACGCGGTGCTGGTAGATCAGCCGGAAATTTTAATATCACCGGATTCGAAATATATGGGCGCCAGGGGCGATGAGTTGAAACAGCTCGCGGATACGGCGCGGCTCGCAATGATGGAGCGGCTCGAGGCGGGTGGTCGCACGATAGCAGACGGACCGGGACCTGCGACCCTCTATATGCGTTGGGCCATTGTCGACCTGTACCTTCGGAAGAAAAAGAGGGGCATCCTGAGCTACACGCCGATGGGAATGGTTGTACACACGACGAGGCAGGCCGCGATTCGCGATCTGTTCAAGAAAGTCGACATCGTGGAGCTTGGTTTACAGGTGGAGTTTACGGATGCGGTTAGTGGCGAAATATTGGGGGCCGCTACGTCCAAGCAAGGCACCCGAAAAGCCAGGGGGCAAGAAGAAGATCTGGTCACCTGGGAGGAACTTGACGCAATGTTCAACACACTCGGCGAACGGACGCGCTGCTATCTGGACAATGCCGAGCGAGAGGAGGACGAACGGAGAGATTGCGACAGCATTGTGATTGAGCCGGAGGAATCCGCGGGCAAATAATTGCGACCGGCCGCGGGGCGATGAAATACCTCACCGTTGCTTGTCTGCTGAACGCGGCCTCGCCGCTGGCGGCTGCCGACGACGACGCTGACAGGATCGAATTCGTCATTGACAACGTCGTCTTTGTAATGCTGCATGAATTCTCGCATCTCATCATCGAAGATTTCGATGTGCCGGTCCTCGGCAACAGCGAGGACGCCGCTGACACACTGGCGGCCGTATCGCTCATCCGGCTGGATCGAGCGCGCCCCGAGGGTGATTTCCGCCTGATTCGATCACTCTTCGCACTCGCTCTTGCGGATCGCCGGATGCGTACTGGGATGGCAACACGCGCGAGCTCGTTCTTTGTTATCAGCTTGTCGATGCTTTCTATCAGCTGTCGGCTGAACAAAGCGTCAAAGAGTTGGCCGACGAGATCCGTGCGTTTCACCGTGACAAACGTGCGGATAGAGGAAACGAACCATGAGTCCTAAAGACGTGTCACTCCTTCGCAAGGTATGGCGTGATCCTGGTCGCGGCGACCGCGGCGATTCTCAGGAATATTATTACAACGCGGCGCGCGAACCAGGACATTATTTTTGGTTCAGTCGCAGTCTACCTCTTGTTTGGTATGTTCTGGGCGCTGGCATTCGAGCTGCTCAACGAGATCATGCCTGGCACGGTCATACCGTCAGTCGGTGAGATCATGACGGCCCAGGAGCGCGCGGAACTGTTTCCCGAATTCACCTACTTCAGCTTTATCACGCTGACGTCGGTCGGCTACGGCGACCTCGCGCCCATCAGCGCACAGGCCCGTGCGCTGGCAATGGTAGAGGGCATGTTCGGTCAGCTGTACACGGCCATCCTGATCGCCAAGCTGGTTGGCGTGCAAGTTACTCAGGAATAGAGAATAAGGTGGTGATCGAGACGCTTGCTTCTTTTCGTTCTCCGTAACTTTTTTTTGATACCTGAGCTTTATAATCAGTCCGCGATCTTTGTTGTGCTCAAAAGGGCCGACCAAGAAAAAAGTAGAAGGCGTCGTTGCCGCGCTCAGCACGGCCATAGGCCAGATACATTGGGCCGACTATGGTATTGATCGCCACGAATAAGGAGCCGGCCCTTATGCCGTCACTGAGCGATATATCGCTGCGACGATCCCAGATATTTCCGGTTTCCAAGGTCACGCCAGCATATATAGGCAGTGTTGCGCTGTCATTCAGTCGTCGATAATAAGCGAGCATCGCAAGCGCGGAATTTTGACCGCTGAACTCGCGCGCAGTAAAACCGGATAATTGGCCGAAGCCACCCAAATAGAACAGGCTCTGAATCGGTGCCGTACCGCTGATCGTCGCGTTGTAAAACCCGCTGACCAACAGGGTATTACGGTTACGCGTGAAGGCCACGAAACCTTCTACACTCAGCTGGTCAAATTCGTCGTCTGCGCCCAGGCCATCGTGCGACTGTAGCCATTCCGCTTTCAGAAAGGTGCCGCCTAGCGGAATATTGAAATCGTCGAGTTCGTCCAGTGAGAAGCGAACAAATGTCTCGCCGCGCTGGAACGGTATGTCATTTAAAGACGGGTCACCGATTTCCAGGTTTGCCTCACCGTCGCTATAACGCATGCCGACGCGGGCCTCGCCCCAGTTGCCGAGTTCCCGTCCGGCGCTGAATTCGGCGATCGTCTCCTCAACCCGGTATGAGGCAACGACGTTTCTCTGTTCAATTACGTCGACGATGCGTTGCTGGTAACCGACCCGCGGGTTGACAAAATACATGCCGTTCGAGCCCAAAGGTTGGTGAAATTCCGTATAGAGCGCCGGCTCGCTGCCGATCTGCAACCCCGTTCGCCACTCCCCGCCACCAGGGTTGATCCCTGTTTTCAGATGGGTCACACGAAGATTGAACAGGTTTTCGCCTTCCCCGTTGGAATCGTATTCCGCACCGAATTGCAGATAGCCCGGACCCCAGGACCGTTCGTCGACGCGAACATCCAATATTGTTTCCTCGCCCTCCCGTGTAATGTCGTAGCGAATATTCTGGAACAGCTCCATGCCATAGACCTTGCCAAGATCACGTTGTACTTTCTCAACATCCAGGGGCCTGCCAGTCTGCGTGTCGATAACCCGGCTACGAATGTAGTCATCAGAAAATCGTGTGTTGTTTTCCAATCTGATTCGATCGATTACCGGCAGCTGCGTTTCAAGGTGAACCAGGCTGGCACGGTACGCTGCATAGTCCGCATCCGACAGCGACAGCCCGCGGATCTTGTCTATTTGAGCCGTTGTGGCGGTTCGCCCCGACGGTATGGTTTTGGGGAATTCCTTGAAGTCCGCCGTTGTGACGTCACCCAGGTCCGGAACGATGAATATATCCTTGTCCGATAGCGTCGCAATTTGCGCTTCGACATTGCGTCTCGTCAGGAGACCCGTAAGCTGCTGGGTGATCAGCAGCACCGAATCGAGGGCTTCCTGATCCAGCAGCGGCGTGCTGATATCGACAGCGATGACGATATCCGCTCCCATATCCCGTACTACATTTATCGGCAAATTGTTGGCTATACCACCATCAACCAGAAGGCGGCCGTTCAGGATCGTCGGCGCAAACACGGCAGGAATTGACATGCTTGCCCGCATCGCCAACCCCAGGTTGCCTGAGCCGATGACGACTTCCTCACCTGTCGCGATATCACTGGCGACGGCGCGAAATGGAATCATCAGGTCGTCGAAATTATCGATGGTCGCGACGGGAAGCACGAGACGAGCAAACTCCATATCGATCTTCTGCCCCTGAATCAGTCCGCGCGGCAGATCCAGCTTTCCATCGTTCAGGCCCGGCTTGAATTTGATCAGGCTCAGATCGTCATCCCTTTTGCGCCGAAATGAACGGTCGGAACGTGGAGGCAGATCGTCGAACACGCCATCCCAATCGATGGTGCCCAGCTCTGCCTCTATTTCGTCCGTGTCCATGCCGGCGCTGTACAAGCCGCCAACGATGGAACCCATGCTGGTTCCGGCGATGTAATCGATCGGCACGTTGTTTTCTTCCAGCACTCGGATGACACCGAGATGGGCCGCACCACGGGCTCCACCGCCGCTCAATGCAAGGCCGATCTTTGGCCGGGTGCCGTCGCCGGAGTCGACGCCTGTGGCCGCGGCCGCCGGCTGCAGATTCGATGCAAGCAGAAACAGCATTGACGCGGTGTATAGGTGGAGAAGGGAGAAGATCGATCGGTTCATTCGTATCACCTGTTGTCGCAGCGGGCCAGCCTAAAAAATACCCGACATATTGTCTTTGGGCGCATGGCATGTGATCGTCGCGCGCGGTTGCAGAGGCTCTGAAAACACTGCAGCATCAAAATATATCGGCTTGTCCACTTATTAATCAGGAGGATAGCCGTGCAACGCTTACTATAGTCCCTGTTTATCGTTAGTGCATCGCAGTGCGCTTTTGCTCAGGGCGATGTGGCCGACGAAGTCGCTGTACTGCGGGAATTGATGAGGACCGGTAAGGAAACGCAGATTATCGATACGGCGGTCGTTCTGAGTGAGAACGTGGATATCTATGGGTCCCTGCGGACATTCGCGGAATTTGGCGCCGGTGATTCGACCCTCAACGATGGTTCATCCCGCATCGGTTATCTTGGCGCGCGATTCGACGATGTTGGCGAGCTCAGCTTCGGGAAGCAATGGAGTGTCAGTTATTTCGGCCGGCTACCGCTTCGATTTCTAGGACAACGACTTTACAACTGACTTGCGACGATGCTGGCAAAGGTATTCTTCGAGCCGGCAGGCAGCAGTTCCTGTAATTCAGCGGCTGCCGCGAAATCGGGGTCGAACACCTTGGCGATCAGATCGCGAACGAACGCTGGATCAGAGCTACCCAGATTCATTTCCTTGTTGACCTGGAAGCTCAGCTTGTCGAAGTTGGCTGAACCGACACAGGCCCAGCCGTCGTAGATCGCTGCCTTGATGTGTGACATGCCGGGATAGGCAAATACGCGAACGCCATACTGCAGAAGCGTGTTGGCGGCCACCACGTATTGGTTCAGGAAGCCGTCATTGAGCACGATCTCACGCACGGCGTGGTCCTCACCGCGCAATTGCTGCGGGGATAGTATCTCGCTCGCCTGCAACTCGGGGTTGGGTTCGTACTGCGGAAGCGGTGCTGCGGCAGCGAGCGATAAAACTGCCAATAGAGCTTTGAGCAGAGGCATAGTCATCAATGATCCTGTTGGCGATAAAGCCCCAATTCCAGGGGCGAAGTCTGTTCATAATTATGCTGTGTTATTCTTCAACGCATAGTGCTGTATGAATATCTTGTCTTGAGGACAATTCTCAACATCAATTAAGGACGGGTTTTGGCGTTCAATTTTGAGTTCAAAAGTTACAAAGCACTTCTGTATGCGCTGGTTATCACCCTGCTAGCTTTCCCGGTCCTCGACGGTTTCGCGAACGTACGTATCATCATCGGTATCCTGTTCGTAGGGGTGTTGCTGGTTGCAGTTCGGGCGGTCGCAAATCTCCGCGGGCAAATCCTGATATCGAGCGTGCTTGGCGTGGCCGGCATCATTGGATATTTCGGTGATCTACTGGGATATGGTGCATGGTTTGAAGGAACGGGCATGCTCGGATTCGGGCTGTTTTTCCTCACAGTCGGAATCATTATCCTGACGAATATCATGTTCCATATTCGACACGTCACGGCCGAACTGATTTACGGCGCAATTAACGTGTATCTCCTGATTGGCCTGTCTTTTGCGTTGATACTCGCGCTGGTCGAGCTAATTCAACCAGGGTCAATCACCGGCCTGGAGTCATTGTCGGTGGCTGATGGCAGCGTTATGCCCTTCCTCTATTTCAGCTTTGTGACCATGACCACCCTGGGTTATGGCGATATGTCCCCCGCAACGGGCCCGGCTGCTTCGCTTGTGTATGTTGAAGCAGTAATCGGGCAGCTCTACGTCGCAATCATGATTGCCAGATTAGTGGGGCTTTACGTTGCCCACGAAAGCGACCAGGACCAGCAGTAATACCCTCATCCGCTTGGTGCAGGCGATGCGATTCGGTAAATCGACGTGTAAAAGGTCGGCACCAACACCATGGTTAACACAGTGCCTACCATGAGACCGAACATCATGGTCAGCGCCATGGAAACCCAGAATGCGTCCTGGATCAGCGGAACTACGCCCAACACGGTCGTAGCGGCGCCCAAAACCACGGGCCGTACCCGCGACATACCGGCCGACACCGTAGCATCGTAGGGGGCCAGCCCGTTTTTCTTATTGGCCTCTATCTCATCCAGCAATACGATCGCGTTCTTGATCATCAGCCCAACGAGGCTCATGGCCCCGAGTAAGGCCATAAAGCCGAACCCCGTCTGTGTGGGCAGCATAATCAGCGTGATACCGATCAATGCAAATGGCACAGTCAATGCGATAATGATGGGCGGTCGCACAGAATTGAACAGAATCACAATAATAAGTGTCATGATCACGAATGCCGGTACCATGCCTGGGATCAGGGAAAGTTGTGCCCGCATAGTGCTGTCGTACTCCCCATCCCACTTCATGTCGAAGCCCGGCGGAAGCTCAATAGCATCGAATTGATCTTTGACGGACGCGCGCAATGCCGCAAAAGTGTCCCCGTCGGGAGAAGCCTGTATCGCGACCTGGCGACGCCGGTTAAATCGCGTGATGATCGGATCTTCCCATTCCACGCGAATGTCTTCCACCACCTGGCCGAGTGGGGCCGTGTGCAGCGCGAACGAGGGCTGCACTTGTACGAGTTCCAATTGCCCGGCCATGCGTTGGCGGTCTTCTTCGGCATCGCGGCCAATAATCGGCAGCATCGTATCGCCTTCCCGATACAGACCCACCAGCATGCCGTCATGGGCACGCCGCATTGCTTGACCGACATCGGCCCGGGACACGGCGGCCCAACGCGCTCGTTCCTGGTCGTAGTCCACGACTACTTTCGGTACCCGTTGGCGCATATCGGTGCGCACCTGTTTGGCCAGCGGGCTCGCACGCAAAATGGCCATGCCCTCCTCGCCAAGTCGCCGCAGTGTGTCCAGGTCGGCCTCGGCCGGTCCTGCAATGCGTAACTCGAAGGGCCAGGTATCACCAGGTCCCACCGTGTATTTCCGTACCCGGGTCAATGCCTGTGGATAGTTTTCCGCCACCCAGGGCGTCAACTCCACGATCAGTTCATTGACGTCCGCGAATGTCGGCGTATTGACGATCAACTGCGCATACGAGGAGTAAGGCAACTCCGGGGCAACAGGCAAGTAAAAGCGCGGACCACCGGCACCCATAAAGGTCCCTACACTTGATACCCGCGGATCTGCGTTCAGCTTCTCTTCGATTGCAGTCAGATCTGCGGAGACGCTTTGCAGCGTGGTCCCTTGCGGTGCCCAGTAGTCGATCATGAACTGGGTACGGGTCGAATCCGGGAAGAATTGTTGTGGTACACCCGTAAATCCTACGCCTGCGGCGACCAGCAACATGACCATTCCCATGATTGTCATCGCGCGATGCCTGATGGCGCCTTCCAGCACCCGCTTATAGCCACGGAAGAAGCCGCTATCATAGGGGTCGACAGATTCGTCTCCATTACCCTTTGGCGCCCTGATCAGGCTAATGCAGTTCATTGGCGTCATCGTCATCGCGACCAGCCAACTGATGACAAGTGAAATCCCAACCACGATAAACAAACTGCGACCGTACTCGCCCGCCCCGGTAACGGCGCCGAATACCGGATAAAAAGCCATAATCGCGACAATCGTCGCGCCCAATAACGCCATGCCCGGCGTGGCTGCGCTTTCAATCGCCGCATCCTTCGGATCCATCCCCTTTGCCAATCGCACGGAATAGTTATCCGCCACCACGATGGCGTTATCCACCATCATCCCCAGTGCGACGACCAGGGCACCAAGTGATACCCGCTGCAGGCTGATGTCCATGGTCTTCATGACAAGGAACGTACCCAGAATGGTCACGATCAGTGACCACCCTATGACTACTCCCATGCGCCAGCCCATGGCAACGGTCAAAACGACCAATACGATCAGCACGGCCTCCAACAGGTTGATCACAAACCCGTTGATGGATTCAGTCACCAGGTCTGACTGCCAGAAGAATTTCTCCACTGTCAAACCAGCGGGTAGAGTGTCCTGGAGTTCCGCGAGTCGCGCATCGAGGGCCGCCCCGGTATTGATCACGTTACCACCCGCGACATTGGCCGCCTGTATCCCCAGTGCTTGCTTGCCGTTGAAGCGCATCTGTGTAATGGACGGTTGGAGATAACCTTCGCGAACTGTGGCGATATCCTTGATCCTGACCAGTTCACTGCCAGTCACACTAGCGGCGCTGCCGCCCGCCGCGCTTCCGGCGGGGGTAACACCTTCCACAGTCCGTGAAAACGGAGCGACACTCTGCATCGCGCTCACAAGCATATCCGCAAGTGACTGCCGTATTGTCAGTTCACCGATTTCCTCTGGTGTATTGAACGCGCCCGTAGTCTCGATGCGCAGCCGCTGTCCCTGCAATACGACTGAACCGGCGTTCACTACAATATTCTGCAATGCCAGCGTAGCCAGCACATCTTCCTTGCTGATTCGCAAGGCGGCGAGTTGACTCTCAGAGATGTCTATATAAATGACTTTGGGTTGTGCGCCCCACAGGTCCACTCGGGCAACACCCGGCACGAGGCTGAGTTCCTTGCGAATCTGCTTGGCGTAATCTTCCATCTCCGCATAGCTGTAGCCCTCACCGGTTACTGCCAGCACAAAACCGAAGACAAAACTGAAATCGTCACCGACGTCCGGCTTGAACGCGCCCGGCGGCAACATGGGTATGACGTCATTGACCTTTCTGCGCAGCTCGTCCCAAACCTGGGGTAGTGTGTCGGCCCAGTATTCTTCCCTCATGTCCACCGTGATAATGGACAAGCCCGCCTGGGACATGGAGTACATCATGTCGAGTTGTGGCATCTCCTGGATCGCCTGTTCGAGGCGGTCGGTAACCTCCAGCTCGACTTCCTTCGGACTGGCGCCCGGATATAGAGTAACGACGACAGCGGTCTTAACCGTAAAGTCAGGATCTTCGAGCCGGCCAAGAGAGAGATAGCTCAACACGCCCCCGGCGACGATCAAGAAAAGCACGAAATTGACCAGCGTCCGTTTCTCGAGCGCGATGCGGGTCAAGTTCATTGCGCATCACCCGAATCAATAATTGTTACTTCCTGGCCTTCAGATACATAGGCAGTTCCGGCAGTCACGACCCACTCGCCGGCCTCGAGCCCTCCTGTGATCAGCAGTCCGGAAGAAGTGAGCTCTCCGGTTTCGACTTCTCGTCGGCTCAGGGTGTT
>Ga0255054_10002497_pt1 | contig 10497 bp, 11 predicted proteins | sample JV7_2_23_MG_FD_188634 | JGI IMG/M metagenome (GOLD analysis project Ga0255054, IMG submission 188634) | Seawater microbial communities from Jervis Inlet, British Columbia, Canada - JV7_2_23 | ecosystem: Environmental > Aquatic > Marine > Inlet | place: Canada: British Columbia | collected... | reverse complement strand
GCCAGAATCTCGCCGTTGCGCACCAAACATGCCGCGCTGTCATGATAGAAACAGGAAAAACCGAGGATATGTATTCTCTCGCTCATCTCCGGCTCCGGCATCAATACTCCTTATCCCTCCGTCCTATTAGACCGCACATCCGGATCTTCTCCGGTTGAATATTTCCCGGCGTCCGGTCTGCGCAAGATATCGTTTCACCTTCCCGTCATCTTTCAATTCCTCGAGTATCGCACTGGCAATGAGCTCATACCCTGCCGCGTTGGTGTGCCATCCGTCGGCCTGCATGTACATTTTCCCAAAGGATTCGATCGCCCGGAATGTCGCGTTTATGTTTGCGCCGGTTTGCGTCTCGCCTTCTCAATATGTCGCATCATGCCCATTATGCCCTTTCCCAGATTCCACTATCTCCCCAAAATCTTTACCAATCAATGTTTCCGCCGCGTGCCCCATGCAATAGATGGTTTCCCCCTTTTCCGGTGTGGGATATCTTACAGGAATGAGGATTTTTCCCAGGGGAAGGGAGGGCGATCCCCCGATCGTCATCGCGCACCGCGGGGCTTCCTGCCGCGCCCTGGAGAATTCCCTTGCGGCGTTCTCGCTCTCCCTGACCGACCGCGCCGACATGATCGAGTTCGACGTGCGACTGTCCGCGGACGGGGAACCGGTGGTCATCCACGACCCCAGGACGGGACGCACCGCGCGGGAAAACGTGGCGGTGGCCCGCTGCGACGCGGCGCGGCTCAGGAAGATCCGGCTCAAGAACGGGGAACAGGTCCCGTTCCTCTCCGATGTGCTGGACCTGATCCGGGGGGCCGTCCCCGTCAACATCGAGTCGAAGACGGAAGGAGGGGTACGCGCATCTCTTAAGGTGATCGACGGGATGCGGTACAGGGGAGAGATCGCCCTCTCTTCGGGCTTGCGCGAAGAGTGTCTGACCGCAAGATCCGCCCGCCCCGGTCTCCCATGCGGTCTGGTGACCGGGCGCCCTTCGGCGTCCGATATCGCTTTTTGCCTTCGTCACTCCCTCTCGTCGATCCACCCGGACCACCGGAGGCTTACGGTGCTCCGCATCCGGAAGGTGAGGGAGGCGGGGCTGCCTCTCATTCCATACACCGTGGATGATGCAGACGATTTTATCCGACTCGTCGAGGGCGGCGCGGACGGCGTCTTCTCGAACCGGGCGGAGGAACTGCGCAAGGCTTGGAGGGAGCGCTTTCGTGGGGGGGGATGAGCGCCCGGTCGACCTTGCTATCGACCGAGGGCTCCCGCGTCGATATACTCTTTGCCCGCATTGACCGCCGTGGCGGCTTCCCCCGCGCCCGCGGAGATGAGCAGGATCTTCCCCGGATACGTCGCGATGTCTCCCGCCGCATACACGCCGGGCATGTTGGTGGACATGTCCGTGGCGACGGCGATGCCGCTGCCCACGATGTTGACGCCCCACTCCCGGAACGGCTCGAGGTTGGTCAGCATCCCGATGGAGAGCACGATCGCGTCCACATCGATCCGCTCCTCCTTCCCGCTCCGCTCGTTCCAGATGACCGCCCCGGTGACCTTTTCCTCTCCCATGACCTCCTTCAGGGTGAAGTAGGGGAACTTCACCTTCACCTTCGAGGCGAGAAGCCTGTCGACCATCGCCTCGTGGGCCTGGAACTTGTACATGCGGTGGACGAGCGTCACCTCCGCCGCGATCCCCGTGAGTGAAAGCGCCCAGTCGACCGCGCTGTTTCCCCCGCCCACGATCAGGATCCTTTTCCCCCGCAGCGGCTCGAAGGAGGGAAGGAAGTAGTGGATCCCGTGTCCTTCCAGGTCGGTGAGGTGCGGGATGTCCAGCTTTCGGGGGACGATCGCCCCGCACCCCGCGGCGATTACCACGGTCTGGGAGTAGTGACGCCCCTTCGGGGTCGAAAGCTCGATCACCCGCTCGCCACGGATGCGCAGGCCGGTCACTCTCTCGTTCGGGACGACGGTCGGGTTGTACTGCATCGCCTGCTCGGTAAGCTGGGCGATGAGATCGCGGGCGAGGATCTTCGTGTGTCCAGCGACGTCGAAGATCTCCTTTTCCGGGTACATGGAGATCAGGCGGCCGCCCACCTGCGGGTACGTCTCGAGGATCTTCGTCCGGCAATCCCGCAAGCCCGCGTAGTAAGCCGCGTACAGCCCGACCGGGCCGGCGCCGATGACGGTGACGTCGTACATATCGGACTGGAGGACCATCGGCGACTACTATAGCGCAGAGAGCCTTGACCGGATATTCCTTTTCTTGGTTCTATACTTTTCCGCCGTGCTATAGTCTGAAAATTGGGCGGGAGATCCCGTGGGAGAGCACGGATGGAACTGCAATACCTGCCGAAAGTGTGGAAAAAGGGGACCGATTTTCTCGGCACCCGCTACGCGATCCTGTGCGGCGCGATGACCTGGGTGTCCGAGTCGAACCTCGTCTCCGCGATCTCGAACGCAGGAGGGTTCGGCGTCATCGCGGGAGGGAACATGCCCCCCGACATGCTGGCGGAGGAGATCCGGAAAACCCGCGAAAAGACGCAGTTCCCCTTCGGGGTCAACATGATCACGGTGGCGCCCAACTTCCGGTCCCACATCGAGATCGTAGTCCGGGAGCAGGTGCCCTTCGCGATTTTCGCAGGCAGCATCCCGTCAGGGAGGGACATCGAGCAGGTCAAGTCCTCGGGGGCAAAGGTATTGTGCTTCGCGCCGGTCCTCTCCCTGGCGAAGAGACTGATCAAGCAGGGGGTTGACGCGCTCATCATCGAGGGGAACGAGGCCGGGGGCCACATCGGGCCTGTCGCAACCTCGATTCTCGCGCAGGAGTTTCTCCTGAATATCAAGGAAGTTCCCGTTTTCATCGCCGGGGGAATCGGCACCGGGGAGATGATCGCCCAGTACCTGGCGCTCGGCGCATCAGGCGCACAGCTTGGGACCCGGTTCGTGGTTGCCGAGGAGTGCATCGCCCACCCCCGGTTCAAGGAGGCGTTCATCCGGGCGCATGCACGGGACGCCATGCCCACGACGCAATTCGACCCCTCCCTTCCCACCATCCCGGTGCGTGCCATCACGAACGAAGGGACGCAGGATTTCAACCGGCTCCAGCTCGAACTCCTGAACAAGGTGAAGTCCGGCGAGTTGTCGAGGGAGGAGGGCCAAGTAAAGCTCGAGGAGTTCTGGGTGGGCGCCCTCCGGCGGGCCGTGATCGACGGCGACGTCGAACACGGGTCGCTCATGGCGGGGCAAAGCGTCGCCTTCGCGAAGAAGGTCCAGCCCGTCGCCGAGATCATCGAGGAACTGGTGTTCGGCGCGGAGCGCATGATCGCGGAGATGGCGGCAGGAAACGCGGAAGAGATCGTTTCCGGCCATCCACCGTCGTTTCGCCCCGGCCTGCCGATAAACTAGTGTACCTTCTCCTTTTCTCCTCCCTTTGGGGACGTTCTTCCCATTGCGTCCAATCGGGGACACCCCTGGCTCATCTGGGTGGGGACACTCCTGTTCTTTTCGTCGATAAAACCAGGAATGTCCCCGGAGTGTCCCCGCCGATTCATCTGCAAAGCAGCCCGATGGACTGGCGCCGCTACTTCAATTCTAAAGGGGGACACTCACGGGTTTCTCGACGATAATAATAGGGGTGTCCCCCTATTTGCGCAAGGAGGTTCGAGATGATCCGGAAGATCCAGCACATCGGGATTGCGGTAAAAAACCTGTCCGACGCCATCCCCTTCTACCGCGATGTATTGGGGCTTGAGTTTTTGGGGATCGAGGAGGTGGCCGAGCAGAAGGTCCGCACCGCGATCTTCCGGGTGGGGGAGAGCACGATCGAGGTGCTCGAAACGACGTCGCCCGACGGACCGGTCGGCAAATTTCTTGAGAAGAACGGGGAGGGGATCCACCACCTCTGCCTCCGGGTGGACGATGCGGCGGCTGCGCTTGCGCACGCGAAAGAGAAAGGGGTCCGCCTGATCGACGAGACGCCGCGCACGGGGGTCTACGGGATGAAGATAGGGTTCCTCCATCCGAAATCGACCTTCGGCGTCCTCACCGAATTCGCGGAGGGGGAGGACGGGCACTGATGGACGCCGCCACGTTCCCTCCGGGGGGGCGCGTACTCCTCCTTTGTCTGCACAACCACCAGCCGGTGGGGAACTTCGATTCCGTTCTCGGGGAGGCGAGCGACAGGTCGTATTTCCCGTTCCTCGAAACCCTCGCCCGGTTCCCGGCGATCAAGGTGACGCTCCACTATTCGGGTTTTCTCCTCCAGTGGATCGCGGAAAACCGCCCGGAGTTGTTTGCGCTTCTCAAGGAGCTTGTCTCGCGCGGACAGGTGGAGATCCTGGGCGGGGGGATGTACGAGCCCGTATTGTCTCTCCTCCCGGAGCGGGACCGGAGGGGCCAGATCCGGGATCTTGCCGAAGCGGTGGGGAGGTACTTCGGAAAGAAGCCCCGGGGGATGTGGCTCGCGGAGCGTGTCTGGGAGCCGGAGCTGTCCACGTCGCTTTTCGCGGCCGGGGTGGAATATATCCCGCTCGACGACTTCCACTTCCTGCGGGCGGGGATTCCCGGGGAGGAACTGGACGGGGTATACCTGACCGAGGCGAACGGGGCGACGGTCCGCCTGTTCCCGGGGAGCGAGCGGCTCCGGTACCTGATTCCCTTCGGGGACGTGGAGGAGACGCTTAGGACGGTGGAGCAGATCACGTCACGGCACGTGCCGTACCCGGCGGCCATTCTGGCCGACGACGGGGAGAAGTTCGGCGTCTGGCCGGGGACCTACAATACCGTATACACAGAGGGGTGGCTGCACCGGTTCTTCGAGGGGATCGTGGCACGGGAAGAGTGGCTAAAGACGATGACGTTCGGGGAATACATCGCTGCCGCCCCGCTTCGGGGGAGGGCCTACCTTCCTTCCTGCTCCTACATCGAGATGGGGGAGTGGACGCTTCCTCCCGCCCAGGCGGCGAGGTTCGGCGGGCTGCTCCACGATTTCCGCGCCGGCAGGTATTCGGAGGTGAAGCCCTTCGTCCAGGGGGGGAATTTCCGGGGCTTCCTTCGCAAGTACGAGGAGGCGAACCAGCTGCACAAGAGGATGCTGTGGGTGAGCAGGCGCGTGCAGGCGACGTCGGAGCAGGGGAGCGGGCCGGAGGCGCGCGATTTTCTGTACCGCGCCCAGTGCAACGACGTGTACTGGCACGGGATCTTCGGGGGGCTCTATCTCAACCATCTCCGGGATGCGGCGTACACCAACCTTCTTCGCGCCGAGGAGGTTTCCGACCGGGGAGTGCACGGCGGGAAGGACAGCTGGACAGAGGCGGCAAGCGGGGATCTCGACGCCGACGGCGGAGAGGAGGCGATTCTCAAGACCCCGAACATGACCCTTCTCCTCCATGGCCACGACGGGGGGGCAATGACCGAGATCTCCCTCCCCCGGCGCGGGATCGCCCTCGGACACGTCCTGACACGAAGAGAGGAGGCGTACCACCGGAGGTTCAAGGACGGGGGAGGTGCCTTCGACGGGCGCACGAGCATCCACGACGCGCTTGTCCTCAAGGATCCAACCGTTGCCGAAGCGCTGGCCGTGGATCCCTGGCAGCGTGCGTCCTTCCGCGAGGCCTTCTACCGGGAGGAAGACGCTGTTGAGGCAATCCTGGACGATACGGTCGCGCCGGTGTGTGCGACGGCCGGAAAGAACGCAAAGGGCCGGATCACACGGAGCAGCGAGCGGATCCGCCTCGCCATGGAGGTTCCGCTCCAGGGAGACGGCGCCGACCTGGCTCTCGGGAAATCCCTTGCGCTCGGGGTGTCCGAGGAACAGATCGAGGTCGGGTACACGCTCCGGAATACGGGGGACCGGCCTGCCTGGGGGAAGTTCACCTCGGAGTGGAACTTTAACTTCCTCTCGGGGAGAGGTCCGGACCGGCGGTACGAGGGAATCGGGGAGGAAAACGGGGAGTTGTCCTCCCGCGGTGTCGCTTACGCCCTCAAAGGCTTCCGCATCGTGGATGAATACAGGGGGATCGCCGTCTGTGTGCAAACGGACCGCGAGTTCACCCTTTTGCGGTACCCGGTCGAGACGGCGTCTCTTTCGGAGACCGGGGTGGAAAAGATCCACCAGGGGGTCTGCCTCCGCCTTCTCTTCCCTGTGCGCCTCAACCCGGGGGAATCGGAAGAGTATTCCCTAAGATGGTCCGTAATTTCCATTGCGTCTCAGTGAGCAAAACGGTATGTTGAAGCGGATTTGATCCAGCAGGGCGGAATTTGCCCACAAGGAGGGGAATCGATGAGAAATCGGAGGGTCCTGGCACTTCTTGTCGTACTGTTGTTCTCCGCGACGTCGGCGATGGCCGCGGGATTTCGTCTCCCTGAGGCCGGGGCGAAAGCGATGGGAATGGGATTCGCCTTTACCGCGCAGGCGGACGACCCATCAGCGATCTACTTCAACCCGGCGGGGATCGTACAGCTGGAAGGGGAGAACGTCATGGTCGGCATGACGTACATCCGTGAAAACGGTGCGGATTTTACCGGAACGACGCCGCTTACCTTCAATACGGGGACGGGATTGTTTGATATCGAGTCGGAAACGCAGGAGGACCTCAACTTCTTCGTCCCAAACGCCTACTGGACGAAGAAAGCCTCACCCAATTTCGCATATGGGGTCGGAATATTCGTTCCCTTCGGCCTGGGGCAGGAGTACAAGGACCGGGAAACCAGCATCTTCCGGAACCAGGTCACCAAAGTTGAGATCATGACGTTCGTCGTCAACCCCACCGTGGCCTATAAAGTCAACGATCTCCTTTCGATAGGCGCGGGGATCGATTTTATGTACGGGCAGGCAAAACTGTCCCAGGCGGGAGTGGTACGGCTCGGCGCGGCACCACTGGATCAGGTGAACATCTTCCAGCTGGACCTCGATGGGGATGGAACGGCCTGGGGATACAACTTCGGGGTCCTGCTGACGCCGACGGAAAACCTCAAGGTTGGGGCCAGCTACCGGAGCAGTTTCGAACTCGAAATTGATGATGCGGATGTACATCTCGGAAATATCAACAATACGATCCCCTTTGTGCCAAACCCCGCGCCGCCGCCTGCGGCATTCACCGCTGCCCAGGTGTTCGGCGGAAGCACGTACAACACGGAGGCATCCACGACGATCGATCTGCCTGCGACATTGGCGCTGGGCGTCGCCTACATCCGTGACCGACTGACAGTCGAGGTGGACCTCGACTGGACCTTCTGGTCCAACTTCGAGACCCTGGTAATCGATATCCGCGACAACAATCCCCTCCTCCCGGACGCCGAGAGGCGGCAGGACTGGGATGATGTTGTGGGGGTCAATGTCGGCGCGGAATACCGCGTGTCCGATCCTCTCGCCCTCCGCCTCGGGTTCCGGTGGGACCCCTCCCCGGTTCCGGCCGAGACCATGTCCCCGCTACTTCCCGACTCCGACCGGCTGTTCTACTGCGCCGGGGCCGGCTACAAGCTCCGCAACTGGACGTTTGACTTCTCCTACATGTACCTGGACAAGAAGGACCGGACGGTGAATAACCAGGTCAACGAGGCGCCACCGTCCACCGGATCGGGATTCGACGGGGAGTGGACGGGCGACGCGCACCTCGTGGCGTTCGACGTCGGGTACAAGTTCTAGTCATAATTTCGCCGCTTCTCCGGCGGCGACGTCATCCCGGGGGCCGCGCAAGCGTCGGCCCCCTTTTCCTTTTATGGTACAATCCGAAAGTTCGAGAGATTACCACACCATGCAGAGGAGGCGGCCTCGATGAAGACCCCGAAGGCGTCGAAACAGTTGCTGGATCTTTTGAACCAGGCGGTGGCGAGGGAACTGCAGGTTTCCGTGCAGTACATGTGGCAGCACGTGCAGTGCACCGGCGTGAAGGGATTTGCCGTGAGGGACGAACTGAAGATGATCGGCATTGCGGAGATGAAGCACGCGGAGGAGATCGCCGAACGGCTCGTCTACCTCGGGGGAAAGCCGACCACCAAGCCTACTCCCATCGTCGTCGGGGACACGCTCAAGAAGATGCTTCAGACGAACAAGAAGGACGAGGAGGGCGCGATCGCGCTCTACCGGAAGATCATCCTGGTTGCCAGGAAGGAAGGCGACGAGGTGACGGAGAAGATGTTCAAGGAGATCCTGGCCGATGAAGAGGAGCACCACGACACCTTCACGGGACTCCTCGAAGACCTGTAGTACCGGGTTCGCCTGAAAAGGCCGTTTCATGACGCACGGGGAGGACTCCGTGGCCGGAACCTCCCGGAATCTCCCGGACCGAAGGCGTTTGCGCGCGATCTCCCGCCGGCTGCTTGTGTGGTTCGAACGTTCGGCGAGGAAGATGGACTGGCGGGAAACGGACGACCCGTACCGCATCTGGGTGTCGGAAATCATGCTCCAGCAGACCCGGGTGAACGCGGTCACGCCCTATTACCGTCGCTTCGTCTCCGCTTTTCCCACGGTGCGCGCCCTGGCGGATGCGCCCCTGGACCAGGTGATGAAGCTCTGGGAGGGGCTGGGATACTACTCCCGGGCCCGGAATCTCCACCTTGCCGCAAAGGTTGTCGCCCGGGAACACGCATGCCGTCTGCCGCAGGAGCCGCACAGGCTGGCGACCCTCCCCGGCATCGGCCGTTCGACCGCGGGCGCGGTCGCGGCCATCGCCTTCCGCAAGGACTCCCCCATTCTGGAAGTCAACGCGAAGCGGGTTCTTGCCCGTCTTTTCGCCGTACAGGAGAGCCTTACCCGGCCCTCCGTCGAACAAACCCTGTGGGAGATCTCGCGCGGGCTGATCCTGCCGGGGAAGGGGAGGGAGACCGCCCTGGCCCTGATGGACCTCGGCGCGACGGTATGCACGCCCCGCCGGCCGGCCTGCCCCGCCTGTCCGCTGCACGGGCACTGCGAGGGATACCGCGAGGGACGCCAGGAAACGATCCCCGCCAGGGGGCCGAAAAAAGTCCTTCCCCATCACGATGTGGTCGCAGCGTGGATCGCCGACGGGAAGGGGAGGGTTCTCGTCGGTCGTCGGCCCGACCGGGGTCTTCTGGGCGGCCTCTGGGAACTCCCCGGCGGGCGCAGGAGGCCGAAAGAAGCGCGGGGGGAAGCCCTCCGGAGAGAGGTGCGCGAGGGGTGGGGATTAGGCATCGAGGTCGGTGACCGGATCGCGTCGATCCCGCACGGTTTCAGCCATTTCCGGATCACGCTGCACGCCTACCGGTGCAGGCGGACGGGAGGGCGGCCGCAGACGGATAGGGAATGGCGGTGGGTGCATTCGGAGGGCCTTGCCGACCTTGCGTTTCCCCGGGCATACCGAAGACTGGTCGAGACGGTTTTCCCGAAAGAAGGAAAGGAAAAACCACCCCTACGAACACGTTGACGGTGCCCAAGAGTCAAGCGATCAAACGCGATCGTCCTCGTGCGATCCGGTGGCGGGGAGCCTTGGGGGAAAAGACCTTCCCGCTCCCTGTCACAGGGAGGCCAATGCCCTTTCGATCTTATGCACGTGCACCTTCTCGAAGGCCACGAGGTGATCGAAGATCTTCTTGATATCGGGTTCTTTCGCCTTTGACGAGGCGGTCCGGTACAGCTCGGCCGCCTCTTTTTCCAGACTCAACGCAATCTCAAGAGCGTCCTTCCTGCTTTTCAGATTTGGGATCTTTCCGAGAAGCTCCTTGTGCGTCCCCTGCATCAGTTCGTCGATATCGGGCAGGCCGTCCCTGGTCATGATGTCCTTGTAGGGGGCCCACATCTCGGAACGGACGTTCTTGTCGTAGGCGTCTTCCAGCTGGAGGAAGTGCTGCTTTTCGTCCATGGCGAGTTCGTCGAGCACCTTGCGTACGCTCTCGTCGTCGATCATTTTCGACGCCCGGCGGTAGAACACATACGCGGCGAGCTCGGACTCGATCCCCATGTTCAGGAACTTGAGCGCTTCTTCTCCAACTTTCATGGATGTTTCCTCCGTTCGAAGATGGTGTTACGGGCAACCATATATTTATACCACAAAACCTCCGGCACCGGCAGGCACCTTGCCGCCTTGGGGCGGTTTTCCCCTTCCGGCCATGCGATGCCGGTTTGCGTATCCGCGGCCCACGGCCGCGTTTGTCACACCGCTCAGGTGCCCCCGTAGCCGATCGTCACCTTGTCGGCGTCGACGATGACGGGGACGTCGCGCCGCCCTTTGCAGACGGTCAACATCTCGGTCATCGCGGCCTTGTCCTGCTGGACGTTCTTGTACACCACCTGTGCGCCTTTTTTCTCGTAATCCTTACGAGCGTCGTTTGTGTACGGTCAGGTGTCCTTTCCGAAAATCGTCACGATGCGTGGCATGGGTACCTCCTCTGTAAGGGTGGAATCATACGACGGCCGCCCCGACCCCGGCCATTGCCTGCAACCGTTGGATGCGAAGAGCGGTAGAAGGATGCGTGGAAAGAAGGGCGGAGGAGTCGTCGGCGAAATGACGCAAGGGGTTTATGAGAAACAGGTGCTGGGTT
>Ga0255054_10002496_pt1 | contig 10497 bp, 9 predicted proteins | sample JV7_2_23_MG_FD_188634 | JGI IMG/M metagenome (GOLD analysis project Ga0255054, IMG submission 188634) | Seawater microbial communities from Jervis Inlet, British Columbia, Canada - JV7_2_23 | ecosystem: Environmental > Aquatic > Marine > Inlet | place: Canada: British Columbia | collected... | reverse complement strand
ACTGAGGGATTTTTCATATCCTGGCATCGATACCTAATGAAGGTTCATGCTCTCCCCCAAATAAGGATGGTTTTTTGGAATAAGGGGCATTCTGCTTAAGGATCTGCTGACAATAAAAATAAACAACCCTGCAAATCCGGCAAAAATTCCAACTTCAATAAATCCAATATTAAATTCTCCTATCGACCCTGGCATAATCTGCAAATATAGATCGACCCAATGCCCAACTATAAGGATGATGCTGACTAATATCAGTACTATTTTGTTTGTGTTGGTTCGTGACGGCAATAAAATAAAGAAGGGTAAAGCCCAATTTAAAATAATATTCAGAAAAAATAATGTCTTCCATTTTCCCTCAGTTCGTATCACATAGTATATGGTCTCCTCTTGAATATTTCCAAACCAGATTATAATATATTGAATAAACCATAAATAAGCCCAGAGGATACCTAGTATAAAAATATATCTGGAAAAATAGCGTAAATGAGGATTGCTTAAATCCCTGTAATACCCACTTCTATTTAGCAATATTACAATCAGAGTAATAACAGAAACCGCATGGTAAAACCCTGATACAAAATTCTTCACCGCAAAAATAGTACTAAACCAAGCCACGTCGATGGACATGATTAAATCAAATGTGAGCAATGAAAAGGTAACTGCCAGAATGAAAATATATATCCTGGAGTAGTGTTCGCTTTTGTAAAAATATTTCAAATTGTTTTCTTGATCCTCCTTTAAAGAAGTTTTTCTTAATAACCATGTCATTAATATCCACAATGCAAAGAAGATGACTAACCTGACAAAGAAAAACGGAATATTCAAGTATGGGAATTTATGTGCTATTTCTGGATGAAGCTCTGCTACTCCTGGAATTGACCAATGATAAATTGAGTGCATTCCAAAGATCAGAAACAGGATGATAATAGCAGCCACTGGCATATACACACCAATGGCATGGGGAATTCTTATGAACATAGCGGACCACCCTGATTGGGTTACATACTGAATTGCTAAAAAAAAAGTGGCACCGACGATAATAGAAATAAAATAATAGTTGCTTAATAAAAAGTTAGCCCATGTTCTCTCAGGGTTAATAAAAAGTCCTAAACTAATTGTGATAATGCCGGCAACAACAATTCCCAGAGTTACTAATTTAAATGTTGATGATACGGAATAGTTTTCCTCCATTACTGTTCAGTATTTATATTCTTACCTGAAAGTTCGTCTTTGATATAAAGAATCACTTTCCACTTATCTTCAACACGGATCAGAGAAGCAAAAGGACCCATAATAGCTGATCCAAGAGTCATAATATGAAATAATTCACCGTCAGGTTTGTTCAAAATTACTTCTGTTATTAACGAAGGAGGTTCCGATGGATATTTACCATTAGCGTATAGATTTCCATCACCTCTACCATCTAATCCATGGCAATTGGCACAAAAAACATTATATTCAAATTTACCCCGGGCAATATTCTCCTCATTTGGTTCATATGGGTTTACTAGCTCCAAACCAGCGAGTCTCATTCCTTCAGGAGTGTTTGGATATTGGTAAGGAACCATATTGGAAGGAATTGTCCCTTTAACAGGCGGTTGAGCAGTCTTTCCATCCGGGAAAACCGGGTTAGCGGCATAAGTCTCATATGCTTTTGAGTACACCATGTTAGGGAAATATTCATATCCTCTTGAGTTTCTATCCGTTTCGCAGGAGAATTGAATTAGGCTCAAGAAAATGATGAAGACTAAAGTCATATTTGGTATAAACTTATGCCTCATCCCAAACGTAGATATGTGTATGTTTAAATTCTTAATCATCCGTAGTCTATTCCTATTTTTCCAGTATTTCAACGGCTCCACATTCCTTAAAAATAGCATTAAGTAGATTGATTTGGTCGGAAGTCATATCCGGCGTTTTGTCAATTAGGATGACAAATGCATTGTCAGTGATTCTAGGATCATGAATCTTAACTTTTTTACCGGGATATAATTTTGATCTTATTAAAAAAGCAATAACTGACAAAAGCACACCAAAAAAAATCATCATCACAAAACTAATCAGGATAAAAGAAGGAACGGAATGGAGTGGTTTACCCCCGAAAATCAGGGGGTAGCTCCGAACAGAAGCCCAATATAAAAACAGGTAGGTTAAAATTGCTCCTAACGCAGAAAACAGGAAAGTGGCGTAAGGTAGCCTGGTTTTTCTCTTCATAATTTCAAATACCTCATGAATAGGATAAGGCGTAAATACTTCACTTATCTCTATCTTTTCGTCACGAATTTTTCTCAGTGCTGATATGAGCAATTCCTCATCCTCGTAGACACCTAAAATTGCCGTATTCATTCCTTATATCATTTAAAATCATTTATCTAGTTTATATTTCAAGACCCCTTTTACTTCATGCATCGCAATCATGGGCAAATATTTGAAGAATAATAATAAACAAAGTATGAAAAACCCAAATGTTCCTGCAAATAATCCGATTTCCACACTTGTAGGCTTGTAATCAGTCCAACTGGAAGGAAAAAAATCTTTGGTCAGAGAAGTAATCACAATAACGTAGCGTTCAAACCACATTCCAATATTTATGCAAATTGAAATTATGAATACAATTGTTAATTTTTTCCGTATTTTTTTGAACCAGAAAAGCTGTGGCAGGATCGCATTGCTAATTAACATTACCCAAAATGCCTTGTTATAATCTCCTGTCACTCTATTATGGAAAAAAGTGAACATTTCATACTCGTTATCAGAGTACCAGGCAACAAATATCTCGGTAGAATAAGCAATCCCCATTATCAAACTAATGAAAACAAGGATTTTACAAATAGCGTTAAGATGTGAATCAGTTATATAATCATTGAATTTGTAAACTTTTCTAATGATTATCATTAAAGTTAACACCATCGCAAAACCGGAAAGGATTGCTCCGACAACAAAATATGGTGGGAAAATGGTAGTGTGCCATCCGGGCAGGACTGATGTGGCGAAGTCCAAGGCAACGATTGAATGAACAGAGACAACTAATGCTGCAGTCAATCCACCAATAACCCAGCCCAGTTTTTCAAATCGAAACCAATCCTTTGATGAGCCAACCCATCCCAAACTAAAAAATCCATAAATAGCTTTTTTAATTTTCGAAGTTGTTCGATCACGAATGGAAGCCAAATCCGGTATCATCCCCACATACCAGAAAAGTGAAGAGGCTGTGAGATACGTAAGAATAGCTATAACATCCCAGAATAACGGAGAATTGAAGTTTAACCATAAAGGGCCTCTATCATTGGGATATGGTAATATGTAAAATCCGTTCCATATTCTGCCAATATGCAGTATTGGAAAATGAACGGCACAGATCACCGCCACCACAGTCATTAATTCTGCAGCCCGGTTTATGGAGGTTCTCCACTTCTGTTCCAGAATCAATAAAAAAATTGAAAATGCTGTACCTGCATGGCCGATGCCTATCCACCAGACAAAGTTTATAATGCTCCAACCCCAGCTAACCGAATTATTTAATCCCCATGATCCAATGCCTTCTCCTATAGTGATTCTTAATGCCCAGGCTCCATAAACTAAAGAAACGATGCAAAAAAATAATACAGCATACCACCAATAACGGGGTTTCTTATCGATGGGCTGACAAATATCCTCTGTTATCTGATGAAGAGTTTTGTCTCCCGTTATTAACGGCCCTCTAATTTCAGTATTATACATTTTTCAATATTTAGATACCACTTTGGTGATATTTCTATTAAATCCTTCCTTCAGGTTTGTTCCGAACCTTCAAAAGATAACCGACTGACGGTAATACATGTATTTCTTCCAGTAAATGGTAATTTCTTTCATCCTCGAATTTCTTAGATATGCTACTTTTTTCATTGTTTAGATTTCCGAAGGTTATTGCTTTTGTGGGGCAGGATTGCATACAGGCAGGTGTTATATCATCTTCTACTAACAGACGATTTTCAAGCTTAGCTTTTGCTTTACCTTCCTGGATCCGCTGTACACATAAAGAGCATTTTTCCACCACACCTCTTGATCTTACAACCACATCCGGGTTAAGAACCATTCTTCCGTAATCAGAATTAAGGTAGGTATAAGGTTCTTTGGATTCGGTATAGGCATACCAGTTAAACCTCCGGACTTTATATGGGCAATTACTCATGCAGTACCTTGTACCTATACAGCGATTGTAAGTCATATGATTCAGACCGTCATAACTATGCATAGTGGCTGCGACAGGACAAACATTTTCACAGGGTGCATTATCACAATGCTGACACATGATGGGTATTTGATAAACCTGAGGATTGTCCTCGGAATCTGAATAGTAACGGTCGATACGAATCCAATGCATAATTCGGCGTTTCCGCACTTCCTCTTTACCTACAACCGGAACATTGTTTTCAGCCTGGCAAGCTATGATGCAAGTACCACAACCGGTGCAGGCATTAAGGTCAATTGACAAACCCCAGTGGTAACCAACGTGAACGGGTGCGTTATATAGGGATACAGCCTCTTCTTGCTGTTTCACGTGCATTTCATTGCCTGAAGAAGGATCTCTAATGTACTTATCCAAGGTCGTCTCCCTTACAATGGGTCTGCCTTCCATTGAATGAAACGTTTGCGTAAGGGCAAACAATTGTTTTTTGTCTGTCTTAAGAAGAATGACGCCGTTTCTGTACTGAATAGTACCATCTTTGATTTTACAGAATCGAAAAGCATTCTTTCCAACATTATTACCCACTTTACCGGCAAAGGTCCTTCCATAACCCAGGGGAATGGAAATCGTTTTATAAGCCTGTCCAGGCTGTAACAACACAGGCAATTCTATTTGCTCAATAGTTGAACTAACAACAACCACATCCCCGTTTTCAAGTCCTATTTCAGCAGCTTGACGTGGTGATATTGAGACATAATTATCCCAGCAAACCTTTGAAATGGGATCTGGCAATTCCTGTAACCAAGGGTTATTTGCGTGTTTTCCACTGCCCAGAGCAATACTTTCATTAAGATGTAATTCAAAATCACCTGCCACAGTCTCCTGATTGCTTATTTCATATATCGCAGCTTGTACAATTGAAACATTGAACTCATGAAGGATATAAGCATCTGGATCCGCCGGGACTTCAAACACACCATTCTGCAAACTTTTTATCCAGAATTGTCTGAATCCGGAATCCTTGTCCGTGAACTCATTTTGTAAAGGATAGATACTATTCTCCCAGTATTGCTGAATGTAATCGGAAAATTCAATGTCAATACCGGCCCATTTAAGCAAACTTTCCTGGGATGCCCGTGTATCGAATAATCTGTTTATCGTTGGCTGAACCAAACTGAAAAATCCTTTCTTAGGCTCGGCATCATTCCAGGACTCCAGATAATGATTATCGGGACAAACATAGTTAACTAATGAGGCTGTTTCGTCAATAGTTCCTGAAAATGAAACTGATAACTTTAAATTCTTAACTCCTTCAATAAATTTGTCAGCTTCCGGATAATCATATGCCGGATTCACATTATTCATTATCAATACATCTATGTTATCCTCTTCCATGTCCCGGACCAAATCCTCCATATCTCTATCAATGCCCTGCTTTGTATACAGAGGTATACTCAGGTCAATTGTTTTTCCATAATTTTCAAGCAATACATTGATAGCATTTACCAGAGTCTGTATGCTCACATCATTGGTGCCTGACAATACAAGCGATTTTCCTCTGGCTGCCCATAAATCACCGGCAAGAAGTTTGATGTTAACGGGTGAACTCGAATCGCTATCAACAGTGGCACCCGATAATTTTAGTAACTCATTGTAGAGGTTAATGAGGATAATTCCTTCCTCGGACGGTTTTATGGGAAATCTTTCATCTGCATTGCTCCCTGTCAGTGATAATCCCGCTTCAAACTGAACATGCCTTGACATATTTTTTTTGTCGTCAAGTTTTCTATTTTGTACATATTGACCTGGAAATTCAATAGGAGAAAGCCAAGTACCGAGAAAATCTGCACCAAAACTGACAATCATATCGGCAAGGTCAAATCTGTATCCTGGAATAACAGACTGGTCAAAAGAATTTTTATTTGCCATTAATATTGCTGAGGCAGATATTGCATCGTAATAAACGATCCTTGTATTCGGGAAAGTCTTAACGAAATCCTTATAAACTTCTTTTGTTGACGGGCTGATAATGGTGGAAGATAAGATGACTATTGTTCCGGACTGCTCATTGACAGACTTTAACAGTGGAACCACATTCTCGTCAATACGTTCCCATGTTGTCATATTCTTTTTATGCATTGGGCCCTTCAATCTTTCCGCTTCGTCGTACAGGCTCAAAATCGAAGCCTGGATCCTTGCGTTTGTCCCACCTTTGGTGATGCTGGATTTCGTATTTCCCTCAATCTTAATAGGTCTGCCTTCCCTCGTTTTAACTAAAATGCTGCAATAATCGTTTCCGTCAAAATAGGAAGAAGCATAATAATTTGCCACACCTGAAACAACTTCTTCGGGTTTAATTAAAAAAGGAATTGCTTTAATGACAGGCGCTTCGCAACTTGTTACCAGAGTTGCAGCAGTTAAACTATATCCGCATACTTTTAAAAAGTCTCTCCGGTTCACCTTATTACCAGACGATAACTCTTCTACCATTTCTTCAAAATGATCTGATTGAGATTCAACTATTTTCTCACCATCATGGAAACCAGGCAATTTATCCTTTTCATCAATATTTTCCCGGTATTTTTTCATATTCCTGAATGAGATTATGTTTAATTTAATAATGGCATGTCTGGCAATCGTTAGCTCCGATTTTGTCAGCAGTAACCATCTTTATGGAACCTTTATTTAAATCATTATGGAGTTCATTGTGTTCAGAATAATACTTGTTATCTTCAAATTGAACTTTGGTTTCTCTGTGGCATTGAACACACCAGCCCATAGAGAGGGTGGCATATTGTCGGGTAACGTTCATCTCTTCAATATCTCCATGACATGTCCGGCATTCAATTTTTCCAACGCTGACATGTTGAGCATGACTAAAAAATACATGATCTGGCAGATTGTGGATTTTTACCCATTCAATCGGTTTATTTTTTTCAAAAGATTCAACGATTTTTTTGATCTCAAATTGGCCGGTCAAGGCACCAGTTTTAATTTTGTTATGACAAATCATGCAAACATTTGTAGTGGGAATACCCGATTCCCTGCTAAATTCCGGGCTGTTATGACAAAATAAGCAGTCAATATTGTTTTCTTTTACATGGATCAAATGAGAGAATTTTATCGGTTGATCTGGTGCGTAATTTTGACTCAGGCCTACATTTCTGGCATTGATAAAAAGTATATTACTTATCAATATCACGGCCCCAAAAATTATAATAATGTTTACAATTTTACGTTTTATGAAATTTGTAAACAGCAAATCAAAAAACGAGACTATCACTACCAGACAAAGGCCGAGAAAAATAATTAGTCTAACTGGTAATGTTTTATGTTCTTTCAGACCGTTTCTCTCAATTGTTTGTAAATAAGCCGTGATATAAAATGTCTCATCATCCGTTAATCTGTGGCCATCCAGGACTGCTCTCATTTTATCAGAAACCGGATTGATTATTAAATTGGCTATATCAGCATTATTCTTTTGAGAGAATGCGGTAGCTATATCAAAGGCCGACGGATTCCAGTTTAAAGAATCGATTTCATAAGTATTATGACATGTGGCACATGCCGGAATATTATCAGCGAAAGGTATTTCTCCTTCAAATAATTGTTTTCCTTTTTCTATCTCTTCATCTGTAATCCTGGCAGAAAGTGATTTTTTGTGATATTCTAAGATCACATCCAGTTTTTCCTCAATGGACTCAAGCCTCTCCTCATAATCACCTGCTTCTAAAGCTTCCTCTACGGTAGCCGGAATCGTACTATTTAAGTCTTTGATATTATCAACATCCTGTTGATCATTAGTTGTTGAACTTTCTTTTGCTGCACTCTTATTAAAGCTTTTTATATATGCAAGCAGGGACTTAATTTCCGCTACAGTAAGATTTGTATCGGGCATGTTACCCTTATTATATTTTTCAAATGATGAAACAGCACGAATGTCTCCACTATTAATCACTGTTTTCGCTGAACGGATAAACTTAATTAACCATTCCTCCGAAAAATTTTGCTCAACTCCCAGAAGATCTGGCCCTTTCATGTCTCCTTCGCCAATAGAATGGCAGTCTGCACATAATTCATCAAAAATTTCGGCAGGATCATTCTGAGCAAAAACAGTTTGAACATTCCACATTAATGATGTCAAACCCAGGAATAAAATAACCAGTGAAGGAATTCTGTTCATTAAAGCATTTTTGGTTGCTGAATGATCCGACGTTTGAGCACGCAGTATTATTTTAATTGGAGATTCTCTGCTACTATATTACTCTTCAGAGGGCTGAGAAAAAGTTATGATATAATTAATCACTGTCCAAATTTCTTCTTCAGATAATTCCCCTTTCAGAGGTTTCATATCATTCCTTCCTTCTGACGTTTTCCAAAACAATGAACCAACACTTTGTTCAAATACTTCCGGATTTGTAAAATCGGTAGTTGTTGTTGATAATTCTGCAGCTTCTACTCCTTTTCCATCACCATTTCTACCATGACAGGAGCGACAGGTTTTCTTGTATACAAGGGCACCCTCAGAAAGGGTTTCTTCATTAACGGAAATTGGATTGACTAAGCTATCTGCAGATGAAGGAGCTACCCATGTAGAAGTATCTATCTCTTGCAGATAATAAATGAAAGATTTTGACAGGTGATCCTCCTTTTCAATATTTCCAAAGATTAATTGGTTAGGGCTCTTCGCAGGTTTAAAACCCAGGCAAACTCCGACCAGGGCCGAAAGCAAAATTATATTCATCAGATGTTTCATTTTCATTTCCTCCTTTAATAATTATTATATTTCTCCATTTATCTATTGAACATAACTTGATAATGTTATGTTTGGTGATTACGGTCTTAAAAATTCCATCTACGCATAATATTAAAGCCAAGATGTACCTCTCCCTTAGTGAAATCCTGATTGTTATACACCACATTATATTGATTAATAATAGCATTCGCGGTACCAACAAATATCTGAAAGGTATGACTTCGAGTGCCAATCTCAACGCCAATACCTAAATCAGGTTTGGTACCAACCGATTCAGAGATTGTAAAAGGTTGGGTATATTCAATTATTAAAGATGTTAGTGCTGCGAATTTATATCTCCCACTAAAACAAATACTGAAATTATCATGCGAAATGTCTTGATAACGTGTAGTATCAATAATATTGAAATGGGATATTGATGGGGCAATTTGTAAGGATAGTTTTTTATTGAATTTGCGAGAAATAAGTATTTGATGGAAATAAGATAGTCTATTTGAAAACGTGATGAAATCCGAGTTCTTTGAAATGTTGATAGCTATATTTCCATAATAAGTAACAGTTACTGGCATCCCCTTAGTTTCCGCTTGCCGAAGTAGTTTATATTTCCATTGCACATTGTAGAGATTATTATTTTTTGTCCCTCCAATGCCAACCATTAATCTATCTGTTAATCCAAAATTAAAACCAAGACGAATATTTGAAGGCCCGAATATTCCAAAAAAATCAAAAGTAGCATCCTCCTGGAAGCCTTGGTTGATACTCCCAAACCGGTGTTGAATCTCCATTTGAAGGGTATGCTTTCTAAGTACTTCAGAGGTTTGATTGTTTATCAATATAATATCCTCAAAAGAGTCCTTAATCAATATTGGGGACTCTTTAGGCTTGGTTGTTTTAGAATCTTCAGGATTCTCTTGCGAGAATCCTGAACTAAATCCTATCATTATTGTAATAGCGACTAGAAAGAGTTTCATAAGGTCAGAGTTTAGTCGTTTTTAGCACCATCTTCGATCCACTTCAATATCATTGCGATTTTGCTATTTGAAAGTAATCCAAATTGAGGCATATCAAGGTTAAGTCTAAAGTATAAACTGCTTGCTTCAGGGTCATTAGTATTGACATATGGAGCATTAACGCCATCAAACAGCAACTGATCATACGCCATTTCAGTACTTAAAATTAAACCCGGAAAAACTTTGTCGATCTCGTGACAACTTACACAATTCGAAACCAAAATTGGAAGTATATCATCGTTAAAACTTACATCTGGCATAGGTTCCGGTGCTTCAACATACTTTTTTTCACAGGAGGTGAATACGCAAACAGCAATAATAAACAAACAGACAATGTGCCTCATTTTTCCAAAAATTAGCTGAATGAAATGATAATTATTTATTCTTCTTTAAATTGAGATCTAGAGTAATGGAAGCTAAATCTCCCACAGAAGCGGATTCAAGAAAAAAGTCGCTAATCGCGTTAAACGTAAATTCCGCCTCAAAACTTATCAATGTATAGGAATCATACTCAGTCTTACCCACATATTCCAGATTCATCGTTACACCCTTTGTTACACCCA
>Ga0255054_10002495_pt1 | contig 10502 bp, 8 predicted proteins | sample JV7_2_23_MG_FD_188634 | JGI IMG/M metagenome (GOLD analysis project Ga0255054, IMG submission 188634) | Seawater microbial communities from Jervis Inlet, British Columbia, Canada - JV7_2_23 | ecosystem: Environmental > Aquatic > Marine > Inlet | place: Canada: British Columbia | collected... | reverse complement strand
TTCTACAGTCTTTTTATCCGAGGCTATCTCAGGCTTGATGAGTTTCAGGGCTATTTCTTCCTTGAGTTTTTTGTCCAGAACCCTGTAGACCTTGCCCATTCCCCCTTTTCCCAGTTCCTCGATAATCTGGTATCTCTCGACGAAAGTGGAACCTGTCGTTAATTCTTCCTGGGCTGCTTCCATGGTTTCAGTGACTTTAATATCCTCTTGTGAAGGAAAGGGTGTAGCACACTCTTTGCAAAATTTGGAATCAGAGGGATTGGCAGTATCGCAGTCGGGGCATTTGATGGTCACTGTTTTCCTCCTTCTTAGGTTGGGAGAAGAATAACAAGGAAGAAGAAAAGAGTCAAATATAATCAGTTAGTCCATGACTCAGTGGAAATAGATAAAAGGTCATTGCGGGCGAAGCGTAGTAATTAACTAATATCGGCTTAATACCCGATGGCGAATCCATGAGAGCGCTTATCTGCAGCCCCATAATAAAGCCCTGTTATGGGATCAATGAGTATGCTGTGGGCATCTCCCTGCCGCCAGCGAGAAGACTCCTTCATCATATGCCCCATAGCTTTGAGTGATTCAATCAATTCTTCGGTGATAGCCCCCTTCTCCAATCTTAATAAATCAGGCATCCATTCATGGTCCATCCTGTGGGCATCGATAGCATCCTGAATCGGCATATTAAAATCAATAACATTGACAATCACATTCAAAACAGTGTTGATAATTGTTCTGCCTCCCGGGCTTCCTGTAATCATGTACACTTTGCCATCCTTAATGACCAGGGTGGGAGTCATAGAGCTCAACATCCTCTTGCGAGGCTCTATGAGATTGGGTTTCGTGCCGATTAGGCCCTTATCATCCGTATATCCAGGTTTCACGTTGAAATCATCCATCTCATTGTTAAGCAGGATTCCGGTCCCTTCGGCAACAACTCCTGAACCAAACCAGCCATTAATTGTATAAGTTGTCGCCACTGCCAAACCTCCCTTATCTATGACCGAGTAGTGAGTGGTCTCCAGCGCTTTTTCGATAGTTAGAATTTCCTCGCCCATTATTGTGCTGGGAGTTGCCTTTTCTAGATCGATTTTTCCGCGGATATCCTCTGCATGACTCTTTGAGGTTAAAAGCTTGACTGGGATTTCACTAAAATCCGAGTCTCCCATGTATTGGGCTCTATCGAAATAGGCAAATTTCATCGCCTCTGCAATTAAATGCAGGGTCTCAGGCGCATACCTGCCCCCTTGCCCCAGATCAAAGCCTTCAAGAATGTTAAGCATTTCAATCAAAGCCGTGCCACCGGAACTTGGCGGCGGCATGGAAATAATTTGGTATCCCCGATAGGTTCCTTTTACGGGTTTTCTTACAAAAGCCTCATATTTTCCCAGATCTTCCTTGGTGATCAAACCGCCATGCTTCTTCATATCCTGAGCGATCAATTCCGCAATCTGCCCTTCATAAAAGGCCTGAGAGCCATGTTCGGCAATCAACTTCAAAGACCCGGCAAGATCATTCTGAATAAAAATATCCCCCTCTTTGAATTCAGACCCGTCTGGCTTGGAAAAAATACGGAAAAATTCTTTAGTTCCCTGCTTAAATCTCTCATTTAACCGGTTGAACGAATCTGCCCTCCTTTTATTCAGCTTAAATCCCTTCTCGGCAAGCTCTAGGGCAGGCCCGATAACATCCTCCCATTCCAGGTTCCCATATTTTTCCATTGCCAGCTCAAAACCTTTAACAGTCCCGGGAACTCCAACTGCAAGATGCCCGTATAAACTCCTCCCTTCCACATAATTTCCTTCTTCGTCCAGGTACATATCAGGAGTCGCTTTGCCGGGGGCTATTTCACGAAAATCCAGAGCAACAGCTTCTTCGCTTTCGGGGAACCGGATGATCATGAATCCTCCCCCACCGATGTTCCCTGCAGCAGGAAACGTAACAGCTAAAGCAAAACCAACAGCCACGGCAGCATCCACTGCATTTCCCCCTTTTTTAAGAATATCTATTCCTACCTGGGAGGCGTATTCATCCACTGAAACAACCATTCCGTTTTTGCCAACAACTCCTTTGTTTTCTTGTGCAGCACAGAAAAACTGATTGGCCAATAGAATCAGAATGATAAAAAATCTAAAGAATCCCCAACTTTTTCGCATGCTTAACTCCTATTTGTTCATCGAGTCCTGAATATATTTCTATTTAACCAGGTCAAAGTCAAGTATTAGAAACAATTTTCAGGATAATTTGAAGATTTCAAAGGGCTAATGTCAAATATTGAGACACAACCACTTTATTTTTTACTTGACTATATGCACAACTGTGCATATAATATAAAAAAATGGAATTTGAATGGGATAGCAAGAAAGCTATTTCCAATCTCAAAAAGCACGGAGTAGATTTTGCCGATGCTGTAGCTGTATTAGAAGACGAAAGGGCCATCACCATATCTGACGACTACCCTGATGAGGAACGCTTCATTACCATCGGTATGGACTCTTTTGGCCGCATTCTTGTGGTTGTCTATGCTTGGCGCAAAATCCGGATTCGTATCATATCTGTAAGGAAAGCAACAAACAAGGAAATAAAGCAATATAGAGGTTAGTTCAATGAAAAAAGAATACGATTTTAGTAAGGGGAAAAGAGGCGCGGTGATTAAAACTCCTAAAGGAAAAACGCGCATCACCATCCGAATAGATGATGATATACTCTACTGGTTTCGACAACAAGTACATGTCGCAGGTGGTGGAAATTACCAGACACTTATCAACATGGCTCTCAAAGAATACATGAATTCAAAAAGGGAGTCGCTCGAAGAAACTCTTCGGCATGTTATTCGTGAAGAATTATCGGCATATGGCAAAAAATCCAAGCGTTGATACATTATCTGCCTAACAAGGTCTCTGCGCTCATCAGTCCGGAAAGCCACCGAGGACTATGGACCACTTTATGAGACAATAATTCGATTTATTTTTTGTTTGACATAAAAGTATTTTTTTTATAATCATTATGTAATTAATAAATTTTGTGGGAGTATTTCAACTATTTTGGGCTGGAATTCAATATATTTTATGATAATTTCATCATACTTCTTTTTAAGGTCGGTTTCATAATAGTCTACTAATATTCGCCGTCTATTTTGATTTATATAAACAAAGGAGGTGTAAAATGAAACTACAGAAAAACCTGCTTTTAATTCCTGTGGTGGTCGCAGGGGTCTGGGGCCTGTTTGGGTTGTTCGCCCCGGAGGCGCTAATGAAATTATTGAATACTCCTTCTGAATCCATTAATCCGTCTCTTATTTCAACCCATATGTCGTTAGCTATAGCCCAAATTTGCCTGGGAATCTTTGCTTTCTGGATGCGAAGCTTAACAGATAAGAAAGCAATGTCTGGAGCTATGTCAGTCGTAGCGCTTGCTTTTTTGCTATTCGGCTTAGAAGGAGTATTGGTAAACCTGATAGTCGAGGGTCACCAATGGAATATGTTTCTAGTGATTCAAAGTTTTGTTTTTATCGTTCTTGCGGTTATTTTCTTCATGAAGAGAAATCCGAAATAAACCTGAGATAGTTTCCAGCGACACTCCGAAGCAGACATTTCCGCCCTCAACTTCAGAGCTTGCGGCCGATAGCCAGCATGCGGCGGTTCATAAATCCATAATCACCCTTATCCTGGTGGGCGCGAAAGTCATTTTGAATTTTGACTTTCTTGAATCCTGCTTTTTCCATCATCGCCGCAAGTTCCCCGGGTTTATATATGCGAATGGAATAGGTCGAGTCTCGAACTAATCCTTCATTCTTGCTAAGGACAAGTTCCCGCGCGTCAACTCTTTTGCCCACAAGCTCCCGTTGACGGCACACCACTTTATCTGCATCAATTTCATGCCAGGCGGTAGGCGTCAAGGTTTCTTCGACCTTGCTCCCATCGGTCACATCGATCAATATCCATCCTTTTTTCTTCAGCACTCGTTTAGCTTCTTGCAGAATCAGCTCGTCTGCCTCGGGTTCAGCAATGTATCCCAGGGAATTTCCCAGGATGAGCACGTGGTCGAAACTTTCTGAGGGTAATCCCGTGTCCCTTGCATCTCTTTGAATAAGTTTAATTCGATAATTCTTTATCTCGGCATTTGACCTGGCATGATCTATCAAATACTTGGAATAGTCCAGCAGTGTGCAACCTGTAAAACCCCGAGCGAACAGCTCCAAGCTGTGTCGGCCATGGCCTCCGCAAAGATCAAGGATCTTATGTTGCTTTCGAACCGGCAGCATCTCTAAGATAAGATCTACCTCTTGACGGGTAAGTTCCTCATCGCATACCGAACGGGCATCCGTGAGAAGATAGACCTCATCAAATATTTTCTTCCACCAGTCAGGGTCCACTTTGATATTCATGAGATCTCCTTTATGGTTCCGAAATTAAAAAGACCGTCGGATGCAAAAATGGCTGCCCCACCGCGCCAGGGCTGCATACGGGCAATTTCAAGCTCCTCCTCTGATATACGGACCATCTCGTCAAGCTCACCCGTAAGCCACATCTTCTCCAGGGTCAAACAGTCTGACCACAATGCAGTACAGTATCTTTCCAAGGCGGCAAGCTGTTGCGAGGTTAGTAATCTCGGCCTTATAGCTATCTTAATCGGACCGAGAAGATATGTGAAATCATGATCTTTTGACATTTTTTCTTGCATTTCAATAACCTGTAAAAGATTGTTGTAACCTATATTAAGGATAGCATCATTAATGCGGTCTGCTGCTTCCTTTACACTCAAGTCAGAACGAAGTACAGCCAGCGGCTGCACTCCCCCTCCGCTTCCGACGTTTGTGGGAACACCTCCAAATCGACAAAGGAATCCGAACAGACCCTGAGCACCAATGATGGAGCGGAAATCAGTTTGATAACTCTCGATGGTGATCTCTTTTTTATCGCGATTTAAAACAGGGATATCTTCTGCCCAAAGATGAAGGGGGATTTTTTCCTGGACAATATAATTTCCTTTGCTCAATGCCAGATTCACTGCTTCATCGGCTTCCACATTCATCTCACTCACACACACCCCCTTGCCGGAATAACCTCTCTCCGGTTTAAGCACAAGGTTCTCCCAGTTAGACCGGGTCCACTCTATAAGATTTTTTATATCTTCACCCCCGGGCCCGGAGGTCAGGCGTGGATGGAACTGCCGGGTCCAGGGAGTACGCTGTACGATTTCAGGGTGAAACCGATCACTCATAGGGCCGGAAATAACTTCGAACATGCTTTTGACGTTTATCGGTTCTGTCCCCCGCGGGTTGATGACGCGGTTTTCTCTTACAGCCTGAAGAAGCGGGGTCAGGTTGTGTTTGTGGTGAAGGGAGACAAGCACGTCAGTGTTAAAATCAACAAAAAGCACGGACACAGGGCAGCCGCGCCAGGAGACTTTTGAATCTTTGAGCTCAAGTTCCTGCGGAGCCATCAGCGCTCCTGTAATCCCTTCAATTGAACTTAGCTGCTGGGCAAGGTTCCGGTTCTCCGTTACGCTCTCCAGAGTTTCTTCTTCGGCAACGACTGCGATCAGACCGGGGTTGTTTCCAGCTAGTGTCCTGTGTACTTGAACAAGCATTTCTGTAAAACTATTTAAGGGAAAAAACAGCGGATGGTCCATATCCAGATCGACTCCTATGGGCTGAATCTCATTCAGCTTTATCCAAACCTCTTTACCTATTATCTGGGTAGTACGCTGGTAATCCCATCCGCCGGGGCTTCCGAGGTTCCATTCGGAGTGATATCCGAAGAAATCTTCCATTTTCTACTCCTCCTCAGATTGAGTGCTGTCCGCATCAAAAGCCTTGAGTCGTTTTTCGATCAACCGAAAAGGCAATTCTCCTCCCTCCAAAAGCAGTTGATGAAAACGGTCCAACTCCAACGGTTTTTCGCAGCACTTCCTCAAGTTCACTATTTCATAACGGCCAAGAAAATAGCACAATTGGTATCCTGGATTCAATTGAATCCGATTCACCTGCCTCTCTGCCTCCCCTGGAGTAAATCCCATCTCCGTCAAAGTTTGCAGGGCTTCTTTCCGGGAAAGATTTCCTGCGTTTAAGCCTAGGTCTATTTTGCATCTGGCGACTCTCCACAACCTGCGTTTGTAATCTACAAGTCTATCAAGAGGATCTTCCACATAACCGTATTCGCTTAACAAGGTTTCAGCGTAAGAGGCCCACCCCTCATAAAAAAGAGGAGATTCAATCTGTCTCCGTATGAGGTTTTTCTGCTTTCTTCGCTCATAATCAAGCTGATGGTGCCCGGGAATAACCTCATGCGCAGAGAGGAATTTATACTCGCGGTGCAGCCTATTCTTCTGAGATTCCTTTTCTGCCTGACTTCCCTCTCCTGGCATGTTAGTGGTTATGTAAAAGAAATCCTTTTCTCCGCCGGAAGTATTTAAAGCAGCGCTGAAGGAGGCTGAGCTGCGGATCGACCGAAGGTAGGTAGGAGTTTCGCACAGCTCAAAAGATGTCTGCATGCCGGTCTCAGCGAACCCGTTTTCTTGGAAGAAGAGACTCAAGCTTTCTATTTCGCGATCATAAAGCGACATGGTGTCTATTTTGTCCAGCTCACCCGGCAGGTAGGAATCATAAAGCTCAAGCCAGGATTTCTCAGGATCAACCTTTGCGCCCAGTTTCTCAAGCTCCATCAAGCACTCCTGGATTTCCTGCTCTGCAAGCTGGGATATTTCAGGCAAAGTACGGAAAGAAAAGTAATAATCTTTTAAGTTTTCCTTAATTGCCGGAATGAAAATAATCCGATCATGGACAGGGATGATCTCTCCTAAAAACCTATCGAAGATATTTAGAGAATCTAAAGTTTTATGAATGACTTTCATGCTGGCGAGTGGAGCCCTCTCAGCTTGAGAGCTGCCTATCTCCTGGAGATAAAGCCTGCCATCTTTCAGCATAGCTCGGGAGGCTTGGAGATAAGTCTCTGGCACTTCCTCTAAATTATTCATAGCCTGGCTCAAAAGTCGAGGAATCTCCTCGAGGCGGGCCTGAATCCTTCCCCGCCTCTCATTTTCACCGGAAGCGGGTTTGTTAATGGTCTGATCAAGACCTATAAAAGCTATCTTCAAATACAATAAAGGATTATGCCGCCAGGGCTGGTACACTTCCAGCTCAACCAGGGCACCAGCAACACTGGATTTTAATAATTCGAGGTCAGTGTGCCCTTCGATGTCACTTTCTTGGATGGAAAGGCCGTCAAGTCCATTCCGGAATTCCTTTAGAAAGGATATAGTATCAAAGATAGAGTCCTTCTGAAGATTTTCCATCCGGTCTAAATATTTTCCCGCAGCTTGGGCCCGGGGAAGAAAATGAAATTCATCGCTGGCACACATAACAGGGAAGGATTTAGCCAGGAAATTAAAATAATCCTCGGCTATATCTTTTAAACAGGCTTTCATCATAAAACTATCAAACGAAAAAAATTGCTTGGAGAATTCTGAAACTATCTTGTTTTCCGAACAAAATCTATAGCACACGAAGAATTCTTAGTCAACGAGAGCAGATATAAAACGATCCTCGTCAAAAAACATTAAAAAAACCTAGTGCCTTTTTCCTGACGTGCGGAAATAGTTATTGTGTCCTCAATATTTCTTTGGTATAAGAGATGCGCGATGAGAAATAAGAGCAACCCTAAAACAGTTATTTTTGCATCTTTGGTCTTTATTACTTTAATCCTGTTGACCGCCTGCAACAAATCTCACTGGGATACTGTGCCACAAGCTCCGCCAGTTGATGTAGAGGCATTGAAATCCCGGCTCATGCTCGAGACCGAAGAGGATCCTAATACACAGACAAAGATTTCCAGAGGCACGTTTGCCGTTTTCGAGGACTGTGATGCGCAGAAAGGACGGATGATCCACCTGGAAGTTGTTATTCTGCATGCGACCGGACCCGATTCAAAACCTGATCCGGTAATCCCTCTTGCGGGAGGACCCGGCCAGAATGCAACCGATTATGAAAGGATATACGAGACTTCCTGGATGCGCGAAGAGCGCGATATCGTGCTCGTCAGCCAGCGGGGTACTGGAGGTGACAACAATCTCTACTGTAAATTGGGAGCAGGTGACGATAATTTACAGGTCTACCTTGATCCACTGTTCACCGCTGATAATTTTCTCCCCTGCCTTGAAGAGCTGAAGGATAAATTCAACCTGACAATGTACTCCACATGCCATGCTGCTGATGACCTGAACGAGCTTCGCCTGGCTCTAGGTTACTACAAAATCAACCTGAATGGAGTATCCTACGGGACGAGAGCAGCTTTCGTTTATATGCGGCGTCATCCAGAGACAATCCGGACCGCAATCCTGAATGGAGTGGCTCCTACCACGTGGGAAAATCCCCTTCATCATGCGCCATCCGCCCAGGAGGCAATTGAGCTTCTATTTGCTGAATGCGCAAATGATCCCGATTGCCAGGCAGCATTTCCAAATCTTGAAGAGGAATTCTGGGCAGTTATAGACCGGCTGGAACATGAACCGGCTGATGTAACCGTTACCCATCCGGTAACAAATGAACGTATCACCGTGAAGCTGCATAGAGAAGCCTTTGCCGAGTCAGTCCGGATGATGATGTACAGTTGGCGCACTGGTCGTATACTTCCCTCCCTGATACACCAGGCGTTTGAAGAAGATTATGAGAAGTTTGCCCAGTACGGAGTAGAGGCAAACATGGGCATTCTCAAGGCTCTTTCACTCGGAATGTTGCTCTGCGTAACCTGCGCCGAAGACCTTGAACGTATTACCGAGGAGGAAATCGTTGAATTCACAAGCAAGAGGTATATGGGAGACGGACGCGTCAGGAGGCAAAAGGCTGTTTGTGATTTCTGGCCGAAATCCGATCTGCCCCAGAACTATGGTAATCCGGTGAGCTTAGATGTGCCTGTTCTTCTCCTTTCAGGAACTTTGGATCCGGTCACCCGGCCCAAATTCGCTGAGGAAGCAGCACGTCACCTTCCGAACAGCCTCCATGTTATTGCCCGCGGTGCACACGGCGTCGGTGGGAAATGTATTGAGAGCATCAAGCAACAATTCTTGCAAGCGGGATCAATAGATGACCTCAACGTCTCATGCATCGATTCAATAGAATTGCCTGGCTTCAGAGTCTCTCAAAAGTAACCAAAGAAGCTTACGACAGGATAAAACATTTAGCGAAAAATCATTATTATCAGTATGACTTAATCTATTCGAAGCGGAGGGAGTCGGCTGGGTTGGAGCTGGCCGCTTTCAAAGCCTGAAAGCTGATGGTGAACTGAGCCACTACCAAAGCTGCGACTCCGGCCAGGAGAAATATCCAGAGCGGGACACTGGTCCGGAAGGAAAAGCTTTGGAGCCACTTGATCATGATATAATAGGCAACCGGTACTGCGATCAGAAAAGCCAAAGCCACCAGCTTTGCAAAATCTTTGGACATCAGAACCACAATCTTTGAAGCCGTCGACCCCAATACTTTGCGGATTCCGACCTCCTTGGTGCGTTGCTCGGCCATGTATGTCGAAAGTCCGAATAGACCGATACAGGCGACGACGACCGCAAGAATCGAGAAGATACTGAAGATCTGTCCTGAAGTCTTCTCGTTCTGGTACAGCCTATCCAGCATGTCATCCATAAAATAATAGCTAAAAGGCTGCTCCGGTGCGAACTTATTCCAGGTGTCCTCGATGGATGCTAAGGATGCTGCAGTATTATCGGGCCCGATCCTCACGTTCATCAACGGATAGACTTGCTGTTGCTGCTGCTGGGATTGACCTTCAGGAAGAGCAAACAGAACAAAGGAATCGATGTCTTCATGCAGGGAGTTGTAATGGAAGTCTTTAACAACCCCGATCACTGTGTAATTTCCGGCCGGCTCCCCGGGGTCACCGAGCCGCTTGAGCTTCATCCCTACTGGATCATTCCATCCGAACTCCCTGATGGTTTCCTCATTGATAATCACGTTCATGGTATCATTGAACTCCTTTGCAAATCCCCGGCCGTCAATGATTTCCAGGTCCAGAGCCTTTATGAAATCTTTGTCCACGGTCATGGCGCGGGTGGTTTTGATCTCCGGATCCTGTTCTGTCTGGAACATAACACCGTAGTAAAATCCCCCCGAAACCGTGGTGTTGGATCCGGCCGCATCTACAACGCCAGGGATTCCGCGCAGTTCCTGTTTGAAGGCTTCTCCCCGGGGACCGAGAGAGTAGGCTCTCTCCACCACTACGAGACTGTCTTTGTTGTATCCCAGGTCCATGTTCAGCATAAAATTCATCTGCCGGGAGATGAGCAGGGTCATTGAGATAAGCACAATGGATATAGCGAACTGAAAGACGACCAGTGCGTTTCTAAGGCGTATCCCCTTGCGCGAGGTCGAAAACCGTCCCTTGAGTACAGTGACAGGATGCAAGGACGACAGCACAAAAGCCGGATAGCTTCCCGCTAAGATCCCCACTGCCAGCCCCACAGCCAGAAGCAGCACCAGGTTAAGAGGCTGGGAGATG